>JADMIO011116410.1_pt1 | contig 114807 bp, 91 predicted proteins | sample 8958161 | NCBI WGS metagenome assembly JADMIO01 (sample SAMN16585339, study PRJNA669376) | soil metagenome | isolation source: Crop rotation soil | place: USA: Cullars Rotation, Alabama | collected 2011
GCCGCGACTTCAAGTCACGTGAATTCCAAGCTTCGGATCCCACTGTGCTGGAAAGCGCGTCGATCTTGAAGCGCTCGCCTTCCTCGGCTTCGACCGGCTGGGCGCTGAACTCGAGCGGCGCGGAGCCGCCCGACTTCCGCTCCTTGATCTCGCGGATGCGCTGCAGGATGTCCGCCTCGATCTCCGCGAAATCGTCGTCGGAGATCTCGCCCATCTCGCGCTGCATCTCGGCCGCGAGCAGCTGCTCGCGCAAGGTGGTGTCGTCGTTCATCTCGGCTTCCGCGGCCGTGACGAGCGTGTTGAACACCCAGCCGAGGAACGAGTCGAGGACGAATGCCATGGCCGTCTCTGTGTGGGCGGCCGCGGAGGGCTGCCGCTACGAAGACATCAATGCTGGCCGGCGCGTTCCAGCTTCAGCCGGATATTGACGAAGTTGTACGGCGGCCACGGGCCGGTGTACTTGAACGTCAGCTTGTCGTAGCGCGAGGCCACTTCCTTGATGCGCCGGTCGAACGCCTGCTCCTGGTCGCGCTGGACGAGGAAGGCGGCGTTCATGATCATCTTGTCGCCGATCGCCCGGTTGACGCGCGAGGCCACCGACACGTCGCGCAGCCGCTGCAGGAACTCGGCGACGTAGCGCTCCGAGCGCTGCTGCAGCGCGGCGTCGATGAGGCGGCCGTACTGCATGCGCGCGAAATACGTGGACCCCTTCTGCGACGAGATCTCCGACTTCAGCCGGTGGATGTCCTCGTCCTCGGTCTCGATCACCTTGATGATCTCGTCGCGGTCCCAGAGCACCTTCAGGCCGAACTCCAGCTTGTCCTGCATCTTCGACAGCACGTCGGCGAAGGCGTCGTAGGCCGACCGCAGCAGCTCGACGATGTCGTCGCGGGTCTTGAAGATGGTGCCGAACGACATCGGGATGACCGTGTGCTCGCGCATCACCGTCTCGTTGACGCGCTCGTGCGCCAGCACGTTCTCGCGCGTCGAGTCGAGCGGCGAGATCGGCACGTCGGAGACGATCGCCGCCATGTCGCGGTAGTTGATGGTGTAGACCTCGGGCCACTGCTCGTCCATGCCGATGGCGCCGAACTTCAGCGGCTGGCTCGCGCGGATGATGCAGTAGACGTAGCGCCCCTTCTGGCCGCTCGCCCGGTCGGTTTCCGGCACCGTCGGCTTGGGCGCGCGCTCGACGCGCCGTTCGACCCGGCTCTCGGTGCCGCGCACTTCGGTCTCGCGCGTCACACGCGTGTTCGCGGCGCTCGTCTTCGGCTTCGCGGCGCGCGCCGCCGGGGCCGCCGCGCCGCGCGCGGAGGCCGAACGGGAGGGGGGTTTGCGAGCCGGGCTCTTCTGCGCCTTGGCCATCGATGTGTCCCTTGTCGACGTCGTTCCGTTAGGCGTGCTTGGACACGGCGTCCAGCATGCGTCGCACTTCCACGACGAGGTCGTCGGGGAGGCACGGTTTGGTCACGAACGAGTCGCAGCCGGCGCGCCGCGCGCCGTCGGAGGCGCCGGCCAGCGCGTGGCCGGTCAGCGCGACCACCGGGATGTGCCGCGTTCGCTCGTCCGACTTCAGCTGACGGGTCGCTTCCCAGCCGTCCATCCCGGGGAGCGACAGGTCCATCAGGATCAGATCCGGCTTCAGCGCGAAGGCCCGCTCGAGCGCTTCGTTGCCGTTGCTCGCCTCCGCGACACGGAAGCCGGAGAACTGCAGGTACTCCGCATACATCTCGCGGGCGTCCTGGTAGTCGTCGACGACGAGAATGAGTGGCGCCTGTTCGTCGGTCATGGTTCTGCGTTGATGGGGAAATACAGCGTGAAGGTGGAGCCTTCACCCAGCGTACTGTCGAGCGTAATCTCTCCGCCGAGCATCGACGCCAGCCGCCGGCAGATCGCCAGGCCCAGCCCCGTGCCGCCGTACTGGCGGGACGGCGAGTCGTCGACCTGCCGGAAGTCTTCGAACACCCGCTCGTGGTGCTCCGGCGCGATCCCGATGCCCGTATCCCTAACGGTAATCCAACCCGTCGCCCCCGCGGGCTCGTAGCCGACCGAAATTTCGATGCCGCCCTGGTGCGTGAACTTGAGCGCGTTGCTCAGGAGATTGACGACGACCTGCTTGACCTTCTGCCGGTCGGTCCGGACGGGCGGGAGCTGCGGGTTGAGCTTCTGCGTCACCGGCAGCTTCGACCGCGCGATCACCGCATCGAGCTCGGCCACGACTTCCGGAATCAGCTCGTTGACGTTGAACTCGCTGACCTGCAGCGGCATCTTGCCCGCCTCGATGCGGGTGATGTCGAGGATCTCGTTGATGATCGTCAGCAGGTGCCGGCCGTTCGAGTCGATGCGCGTCAGCTGACGCCGGACGGGGCCCTGCAGGTCGCCGCCGACGCCCTGCAGCAGCATGTGCGTGTAGCCGAGGATGGCATTGAGCGGCGTCCGGAACTCGTGCGACATGTTGGCGAGGAACTGCGACTTCAGGCGCGACGCCTGCTCGAGCTCGATCGCCTGCCGGCGCAGCAGCTCGTTCTGCTGCGCGAGCTCCGCGGTGGCCGCCTGCACGCGCATCTGCAGCTCGTCGGACGCCAGCTTCAACTGCTCGTAGAGGCGGACGCGCTCGAGCGCCTCGGTGCGGTCGTGGAGGATGGTGACCACGGCGGTCAGCTCGCCGCTCTCGGTGAGCACCTTGCCGGCAATCGCCTCGACCGGGATCGGCTTGCCCGAGTTCGGGTTGGTCAGCCCGATCTCGCCGCGCCGGATCTCGCCGGGACCGGTCTCGCCGAGCAGCAGCCCGGAGATGAACGACGAGAAGTGGGCGTCGTTCGACTGCACCGTGCGCTGCGAGATCTCGCCGAAGTCGGGCGCCACCGTGAACAGCTCCTCGGCCGGCGTGTTCATCATCACCGTGCCGCCCGTCGGGTCGGTGACGATGATCGGGTCGGCGACGGAGTCGATGATCAGGTTCAGGCGATCCCGCTCGGCGCGCGCCGCCGCCTCCGCCACCCGCATCTTCTGGTAGTTCTCCTCGATCTGCTCGGTGGCGCGGCGCAGGTCGGTGATGTTCCGCAGCACCGAGACGATGCCGGTCCCCTCCCGCGGGTCCTCGACGATCGTGCTGAGCACCTCGAACAGCAGGTCGGAGCCGTCGCTCGGATCCACCAGCAGCAGCTCGCGCGTTTCGGCGGCGGCGTCCTCGACGGCGCTCCGCGACAGCGCGGCGGAAAACAGCATGTTGTTGAGCTCGACGGCGCGGCGGCGCCCCTCGCTTTCCTCCTCGGAGGCGGCGAACAGTTTTTCCGCGCGCGAGTTGGCGACGATCAGCCGCCCTTCCGTGTCGGTGAGCAGGATCGGGTCGGTCACGGAGTTGATGATGGTGAAGAAGAGCGTGCGCTCACGGCGCAGCCGCCGCACTTCCTCGGCCAGGCTGCCGCGCCCGCGCGCCTGCTCGATCTTCTGGCCGAGCACGGTGGCGAGCCAGGTGATGTCGGCGGTCAGCCCGTTGGGGCTGCGGAGCAGGAGCAGGCCGAGCGCGCCGTCGCCCTGCGGTCGCATCCCGCGCAGCGGGATGGCGGTCAGCGGGCCGGGCCCGAGCGGCGTGGCGCCGAGGACGCGGCCGGAGCCGTTGTCGCGCCCGCCGCGGAAGACGATCGGATCCTGCGCCGAGAGCGCAGCGACCAGCGGGTCGGTCCGATCCGACAGCGGCCACGAGAAGAGCTCCACGTCTGCGCCGGGAATCCCGAACCCGGCGATGCCGACGAGCATGTTCGAATCACCGTCCACCGCGAGCGAGACCACCTGTTTGACGGCGGCGTGCCGTGCGAGCCACTCGACGCTGGCCTGCGCGCACCGCGTCACGTCCTCGTGATGAACGAGGTAGTACTCGAGCAATTCGAGGCGGGCGGCGCTTCCGGCGGTCGCGGGGGCGCGAGCGATACTCCGCACAGACACTGGACTCATTGTTCCCCGGGTTCGTTCGAGCCGCGTGGGCCGCGGCGCTCCTGCTTACTGCCGTCCCCGCCGCCGCGCCGGCGCCCGGGTGCCGGCCGTCCCCGGTCCCTCGAGCTGCGCACGCAGCGCGGCGTTCTCGGCCGCGATCTCGTCGTAGGGCCGCGGCGTTTCGAGGCCGGGCCGCGCCGCCGACGCCGCCGCGCCGACCGCCTCCGAATACTTCAGGTAGGTGTCGATCGAGGCGACGACGACGCGCGCTTCGACGGTGATCAAATCGATCCCGACGAGCGAGACGCGCACCCACGCATCGATGACGATGCCCTTGTCGAGTACTCGATCGAGGACGTCAATGAGACTTGTACCGCCAGCTGCACGTTCAACGGGCATCGTCAGGACTCCTTCGCGTCTTGTGGTTCGTCACTTATCCCCGCGGGGCCGGGACCGCCCGGCGCCGCGCCCGGTCGCCTTGGTCAGGCTCGCGAGCCGCCGCTCGAGCACGCGCAGCTGTTCGCGCAGCTCGTGGTTCTCCTGCATCACCTGCTCGCGGCCCGGGGAGAGGTGACGGTCGTACTTCCACCAGTCAAGCCCGATTTCCTCGGCCTTGTCGATCGAGCAGATCATGAGCCGGATGCGGATCGTGAGCAGTTCGACTTCGGCGAGGGATACCTTGATGTCACCCGCGACAACGAGCCCCTTGTCGAGCACACGGTCGAGGACGTCGACAAGCCCGGCGCTACCACGCGGCTGGCTCCCTGTCAGGTCGGTCGGCATGCAGACGTGTCACGAATGGGCTTGCGAACCGCACGGCTCGCAAACCGGTGCACTGCAGGATGAGGCTCATCGTTCCAAGCCCCTTGGGAACGCCGCAGTATATCGCGGGCTGCACGGTCTGTGACGACCTGAACGTAATAAGCGCGCGTGACTCGGCTGCGCAAGCTCAACCATGCGCGCGCACGGGCGACCAAAGTCGAGTCACGCCGGCCTCGCTGACGGGCGTCACGCGGTAGACTCATCGTGCGATGCGCCGTCACGCACCAGCTCTGACACTTGTGTCGCTGCTCGGCCTCGCTGCGGCGACCCGCCTCGACGCCGCCCCGCCGGTCCAGGATCTCAAGAGCCTCTCCATCGAAGAGCTGATGCAGGTGGACGTGATGCTCGCGTCCCGCCAGGCCGAGCCGCTGGCCCAGACCGAAGCCGCCGTCTCGGTCGTCACCGCCGACGATATCCGCCGCTCCGGGGTCACGACGCTCGCCGACGCCCTCGGCCTCGCCGAAGGCGTCTACGTCGCGCGCCAGAACAACGGCACGTGGCTGATCACCGCGCGCGGCTTCGACGCCGCGGCCAACAAGATGCTGGTGATGGTGGATCGCCGGACGGAATTCAGTCCTTTCTTCGCCGGCGTGTTCTGGAACATGCTCGACTACCCGCTCGAGGACATCGAGCGGATCGAAGTCATCCGCGGCCCGAGCGCCACGCTCTGGGGCGCCAACGCCGTCAACGGCGTCATCAACATCATCACGCGTCACTCGCGTGATACGCGCGGGCTGACCGTCTCGGCCGCCGCCGGCAACGAGGACACCCTGACCGACGTGCGCTGGGGCGGCGGCTCCGGCAACGTCAACTACCGCATCTACGGCAAGTACGCCGCCCGCGACGCCCAGGCCTTCAGCTCCGGCCTCTCCTCCGGCGACACGCGCCGCCGCGGCCAGGCCGGCTTCCGGATCGACGGCGGTGGCAGCGACGGCAACCAGTGGCTCCTGAAGGGCGACGCCTTCGTCAGCGACGACGAGTTCCCCGATCGCCCCGACGGCGAGTTCAGCGAGCTCGCGCTCCAGGGACGGCGGACCTTCCTGCTCCACGACGCGTCGCGGCTGGAGGCGCGCGGCTATTACCGCCGCGAGTACCGCCGCGTGCCGAACCAGTTCACGTATTACCTCAACACCGTGGACGTCGACATCCAGTACGCTCTCTCGAGCGTCTCCGGCCATCAGCTGGTGTGGGGCGGCGGCTATCGCATCGACGCCGACCATACGTTCCCCGGCCCCGCCGTCGCCTTCGAGCCGCCGCAGCGGACCTACCCGATCGCCAACGTGTTCCTGCAGGACGACATCGTCGTCCGGGCGAATCGTGTCTTTCTCTCGCCCGGCCTGAAAGTCGAATACAACGCGTTCTCCGGGTTCGAGCTGCAGCCGTCGGTGCGCGTCCGGTTCCAACCTGCGCCGCTCCACACGATCTGGGCGGCGGTCTCGCGTGCGACGCGGCGACCGACGCGTCTCGACTCCGACGTGCGGACGTTCGCGCCGACCGGCGCGCTCGTGGTGCGCGGCAGCGGCGACGACTACACGTCGGAAAAGCTGTTCGCCGCCGAGATCGGCTACCGGGTGCAGCCGGCGCCGCGCCTGTCGATCGACGCGACAGTCTTCAGCCACGACTACAACGACCTCCGCAGCCAGGAGCTGCCGGCCACCGGCCCGCCGATCGTGACGGCGAACACGCTGAACGGGCGGGCGAGCGGCGTCGAGCTCGCGTCGATCGTCCAGCTCGCCGCGCGCTGGCGCATGCGGCTGTGGTACACGCTGCTCGACGTCGAGATCACCCGCGATCCGGGCAGCCGCGACATCGGCGGCGGGTCGACCGAATCGAACGACCCGCGGCACCAGTTCGGCATGCGGCACTCGATCGACCTGCCGCACAACGTCGAGGTCGATGGCTGGCTGCGCACGATCGGCGCGCTGCCGAATCCGAGCGTGCCCGGCTATACGGAGTTGAACCTGCGCCTCGGGTGGCGGCCGACGCGGCAGCTCGAGCTGTCGCTGGCCGGCCAGGATCTGCTGCACGATCACCATCCGGAATTCGGTCCTCCGCTGCCCACGCGCGTGGAGTTCCAGCGCAGCCTCCGCGCGCTGCTGACGATCAGACGCTGATGGGCCGCACCGCGCTCGCAGCGATGGCGTTGACTGCTGCCGTGTCGGTCTCGGCGCAGACCGTGCCGCTCGAGTACCAGGTCAAGGCCGCGTACCTGTTCAACTTCACGAAGTTCGTGGAGTGGCCGTCCGAGGCGGTGGCGGCCGACGCGCCGTTCACGATCTGCGTCGCGGAGGAGAACCCGTTCGGCCCGGCATTGGCCACGACGCTCAACGGCGAATTGTTCCAGGGGCACCGCCTGATGACGCGGGTGGTGCACGACGTGCATCCGTCGTGTCAGGTGCTGTTCATCCCGCGTAACGTGCCGCCCGGCCCGTTCCTGCGCAAGGCGCGGACCTCGCCGGTGCTCACCGTCGGAGAGACGCGTGAATTCCTGACCCAGGGCGGCATCATCAACTTCATCCTCGAAGACGGGAAGGTGCGATTCGAGATCGACCAGGAGGCCGCGTCGCGCGCCGGCCTCAGGATCAGCTCACGCCTGCTGAAGCTCGCGCCGAGCCAGTCGAGCGGCGGCGGCGGCGGCCGGAGCGGCGCATGATGCGACGCTGGTTCCAGGGGCTCCCGGTCCGCCAGAAGCTCGTCGTCATCACGTTGACGTCGAGCGCGGTGGCGCTGCTGCTCGCCGCCGGCGGGTTCCTGACCTGGGACATCCTGCAGAACCGCAACGACATCTGGACCGACGCGCGCGGCCAGGTGCGGATCCTCGCCGAGAACAGCACCGCGCCGCTGGCGTTCGGCGACGCGCGCGCCGCCGGCGAAACGCTGGCCGTCCTCGAGCTGCGGCCGCGCGTGGAGATGGGATGTACCTACACCGCGGCCGGCGCGGTGTTCGCCACCTACCACCGCGGCACCGGCAGCGAGTGCCCGCCGATGCCGCAGGCCGGGGAGGACTTCGGGTGGCGGCGCCTGACGATGGTGGTACCGGTGACCCTCGACAACCGGCCCGTCGGCATGCTGCTCCTCCAGCGCGATCTCGACGATGTCCGCGACCGCCTGGCGATCGGCATCGCCACGCTGGCGGTGCTGCTGGTCATCGCCACCGTCGTCGGCCTGCTCGTCGGCTCGTCATTGCAGCGAACCTTCACGCAGCCGCTGCTCGACCTCGCCGGCACGGCGCGCATCGTCTCGGCCTCGAAGGACTATTCGCTGCGCGCGACCCCGTCCTCGACCGACGAGGTCGGCATCGTCGTCCATGCCTTCAACGACATGCTCGATCAGGTCGAGGAGCGGACGACGCAGCTGTCGCGGATCAATAGCGAGCTGGAGCGGGAGGTCGAGGAGCGGAAGCGGATGGAGGCCGAGCGCACCGTGCTGCTGACGCGGGAGCGCGATGCCAACCGGCTGAAGGACGAGTTCCTCGCGACGCTGTCGCACGAGCTGCGCACGCCGCTCAACGCCGTCCTCGGCTGGGTGCGGCTGCTGCGGTCGGCGAATGTCCCGCCTGGCACCGAGTCGCGTGCGCTCGAAAGCATCGAGCGCAACGCCCGCGCGCAGGCGCGCCTCATCGAAGACCTGCTCGAGATCTCCCGCATCGTCACCGGCAAGCTGCGGCTGCAGGTGAAGGCGATCGACCTGGCGGCCATCGTCGACGCGGCGGTGGAGGTGGTGCAGCCGGCCGCGGCGGCCAAGCGCATCCAGCTGGCGCGCAACATCCAGACGCGTCCGGCGATGACCTCGGGCGACCCGGATCGCCTGCAGCAAATCGTCTGGAACCTGCTGTCGAACGCGGTGAAGTTCACCCCGCCCGGCGGCCGCATCACCGTGACGCTGGCGCGCGACCACGGCTACGTGGTGACGGTCAGCGATTCCGGCATCGGCATCGACCCGGCGTTCCTGCCGCACATCTTCGAGATGTTCCGCCAGGCCGACGGATCGCCGAGCCGCGAGCACGGCGGCCTCGGCCTCGGCCTGGCAATCGTGCGTCAGCTGGCGGAACTGCACGGCGGCTCCGTCATCGCGCGCAGCGCCGGCGCCAGCCAGGGCTCGACGTTCGAGGTGCGGCTCCCCTCGGACCTGACGGTGCGTGGCGAAAAGCCGCGGCCCGGCGTCAGCGCACCCGACGCGCCGGAGGTGCCCGCCGATCTGCTCTACGGCATCGACGCGCTCGTCGTGGACGACGAGGAGGACGCGCGCGAGCTGATGCGGATGACGCTCGAGAGCTACGGCGCGCACGTGCGCACCGCCGCCGGCGCCGGCGAGGCCGTGGCGGCGTTCGAGCAGCAGGTGCCGGACGTGCTGATCAGCGACATCGGCATGGCCGGCGAAGACGGCTACGCGCTGATCGCGCGCATCCGCTCGCGGCCGACGCACCAGGGCGGCGAGGTACCGGCCGTCGCGCTCACCGCCTACGCCTCGGAGGCCGACCGCGAGCGCACGCGCGCCGCCGGCTACGACGCGCACGTGGCGAAGCCGTTCGAGCCGTCATCGATCGCGGCGCTGGTGCGGGAGCTCGCCAACACGCACACGCCGATGCGATGAAGCCATTGGTGGATTGAAGACCGGGGGATCGGGGATTGCCGCGTGCCATCCCTCCATCCCTCCATCTTCCGTTCACCAATTCGCATATAACATGTAGTCGTATGTCCACGCCGTGTTCCTTCGACGTCACCTCCAACGTCGATCTGCAGGAAGTCGACAACGCGCTCAATCAGGCACGCAAGGAAGTCGCGCAGCGCTACGACTTCAAAGGCTCCAAGGCCTCGATCGAATTCGACGCCAAGGACTCGAAGCTGACGCTGGTCGCCGACGACGAGTTCAAGCTGAACGCGTTGTGGGAAATCATCCAGACGCGTCTCGTGCGCCGCAACGTGCCGGTGAAGAACCTCTCGCGCGGCACCGTCATCCCGTCGGCCAACACCACGGTCCGCCAGGAGATCACGCTCCAGCAGGGCATCCCGTCGGACGCCGCGCGCGAGATCGTGAAGTTCCTGAAAGAGAAGAAGCTGAAAAAGACGCAGGCGTCGATCCAGGGCGACCAGCTGCGGGTGACGTCGCCGTCGAAGGACGAGCTGCAGGAAGTGATGCGCCTGCTACGCGAGCAGGACTTCGGCGTGGCGCTGCAATTCGGGAACTACCGGGGATAAATCCCAAATTCCAAATCCCAAACCCCAAGGAATTTCCAAATCCCAAATCCCAAGGAACTTCCAAATCCCAATTTGGGGCGTTGGGATTTCCTTGGGATTTGGGGCTTGGCGTTTCCTTGGGATTTGGTCATTGGGATTTGGGATTTGACCGCTATTTCTTCTTCTTCTCATCCCAGACCACTTCCTTCTCGTTGTCCGGTTCGAGCGCGAGGATCGCGTTCGACACGCGGTCGGTGCGGATGTCCCAGGGCAGCTGCGTGTCGTAGACCAGCTCCTTGGCGCCGGCGCTGCGCAGCTCGTAGGTGATGCGATAGCGCCGCAGGATGCCTTCGACCTTTGCCCGCAGCGCCGCCGGGTCCGGCACCGCGACCTTCAGCTCGAACTGCTTCTTCCGTTCCGGCTCGAACGACTCGACGAGCCACAGCACCACCAGCAGGAAGATCGTCGCGAACACCGAGATGGTGTAGAGGTTGACGCCGGTGGCCAGGCCGAGGCTGAGCGTGGCCAGCATCACGACCGCGTCCTTCGGGTCCTCGATCTTCGCGCGGTAGCGGATCAGGTTGGCGGCGCCGACAATGCCGAAGGCGCGCGCGAGGCTGGAGCCGACGACGATCATCACCAGCGCGCCGACGACGGCGAGGACGATCTGCGTCTGGATGACCGGCGAGGAACGCGGCGGCGTCCCCTTCCGGCGTGGCCGCAGGGCGAGGGCGGCGCCGAGCAGCGCCGCGACCGTCAGCGCGACGGCCGCGTGCTCGATCGTGGCAACCTGCGCCTGCACTTCAGACAGCATTTCCTCGGGCATCAGGAGACCTTCGACGCCGACGCGGTGCCTGTCAGCTTCAGGCCGTCAGCCACCTTTTCCTTGATACGGCGGATGAAGCGCTCGGCGATCGAGTCGGCGTAGTTGGTGGAGCGAAACAGGTCGCGCCACTGTTGATCGGTGATGGTGGACAGCCGCTCCGCCCCCCAGCGCACGTCCGCGGGCGTCAGCGCGTCGAGCAGCTCCTGGTGGCGGCCCTTGTACGCGAACGTGATGTGGTCGCCCTCGACCTTCTCGATGAACCCTTCGCGCTCGAACCCTTCCAGCCAGTTGCGGCGCGGATAGAGCTTCCCGGTCTCGCCGAGCGCGGCGCCGACGTCGCGGACGACGTACCACCGCGTGGCGCCGTCCATCCCGTCCTTCGCCTCATACATGGTGTTGTTGGTTTCCTTCAGATCGCTCCCGTTGAGGATCAGCAGGATCGCCAGCAGACCATTGTGCTGCGGCGTGCCGACAAACGGGTTGTCGTGCCACCGCCAGAGGTCGCCGCGCTTGAGCGCCGGGATCTTCGGACGGAAGCGCGCCTCGCTGATGGTTTCAACCTCGCCGTCGTCCTTCTGCAGCTTCCACTTCGGCAGGTAGTAGACCGGCGGCTGGTGGTAACCAAGTCCCCACAAGAGGTGGGAGACGAGCGTTTCGGTCTGCGCCTCGGGACCGATCTTGGCGCTCCATTCGGTGCCGTCGGGCCCTTCGACGTCGTAGCTGACACTGAAGCCGATCTCGTCTTTCGCGAGCAGCTTGTAGGTCGCCTCCGGGTCCGGGGCGAGCGCCTGGCCGCCGATCCCGTAGACCATATCGCGCGGCTGCGGGCCTGGATCGACCCACAACTGCGCCATCGGCGCCGGTTCGGCCGTCTTCGTCGCCGGCGTGCGCACGGTCCGTCCGGCGCACCCGATGGTCGCGCCAAGCGCGAGAGCGAGCATCACGGTCGAGCTTTTCCCCATGCAATCTCCTGCGACCTCATGAGCAAGGCACATTCCATCGGCACAGGTCTTGTTGCGTTTCGGACCGGCCCCCATGACCACCTCGACCGTGCCCACCGCCACGTACCGCATCCAGTTCAACGCCGCGTTCACGTTCGACGCCGCCGCGCGCATCGTGGACTACCTGGACGCGCTCGGTATCTCGCACGTCTACGCGTCGAGCTACCTGAAGGCGGTACCCGGCAGCCTCCACGGCTACGACGTGGCCGACCCGCTGTCGCTCAACCCCGAGATCGGACACGACGACAGCTTCGCGCACTGGATCCGGACGCTGCGCGCGCACGGCATGGGCCACATCCTCGACATCGTGCCGAACCACATGGGCATCGCCAGCTCGGCGAACGCGTGGTGGCAGGACGTCCTGGAGAACGGACCGAGCTCGCGGTTTGCCCACGTCTTCGACATCGACTGGGCGCCGCTCAAGCCGGAGCTTCGCAACAAGGTGCTGCTGCCGATCCTCGGCGACCTGTACGGCGCGGTCCTCGAGCGCCAGGAGATCCAGCTCCGCTACGACGCCGGCGCCTTCGTCCTCGCGTATTACGACAACTGGTTTCCGGTTGCCCCGCGCAGCTACGACCGCATCCTCGAGTACGACCTCGACGCCCTGCTCGACGCGCTCGGCCCCGACAGCGTGGACGCGTCGGAGTACCTCAGCATCCTGACGTCGATCCGCCGTCTGCCGCCGTCCGACGCGGAGGAGCGGGCGCTCCTCGTCGAGCGGGCGCGGGAGAAAGAGGTGATCAAGCGGCGCCTCGCGGCGCTGACCGGCTCCTCGCCGACGATCGCCGGCCACATCGCCCGTGCCGTCACCGCGTTCAACGGGACCGCCGGCGACCCACAGAGCTTCGACCGGCTCGACGCGCTGCTTGGCGTCCAGCACTACCGCCTCGCCTACTGGCGCGTGGCGGCGGAGGAGATCAACTACCGGCGTTTCTTCGACATCAACGAGCTGGCGGCGATCCGGATGGAGGATCCGGCAGTCTTCGACCGCGTGCACGCGTTCGTGTTCGACCTGATCGGACGCGGCCTCCTCGACGGCGTGCGCGTGGACCACGTGGACGGCCTCTACAACCCGGCCGACTACCTCGAGCGATTGCAGCTGCGTGCGCGTGGCGTCATCCCGGACGCGGCGACTGAAGCCCAGCCGCTGTTCGTCGTCGTCGAGAAGATCCTGGGGATGGCGGAACCGCTGCCGTCCTGGCCGGTGGCGGGCACGAGCGGCTACGACTTCCTGGCGATGCTCAACGCGCTGTTCGTCGACCGCCGCAACGAGAAGCCGCTCAACGACATCTACGAGCGCTTCACCCGGCGGAGGGCGCCGTTCCGCGAGATCGCCTACAAGGGGAAGCAGCTCGTGCTGCGGCTGAGCATGGCGAGCGAGCTGAACGTGCTGGCGCACCGGTTGAACCTGCTGTCGGAGCGCAACCGCCACTACCGTGACTTCACCTTGAACAGCCTGGTGCAGGCGATGCGCGAGATCATCGCCTGCTTCCCGATTTACCGCACGTACATCACCGACCGCGACGACCCGACCGACGCCGACCGGCGCTACATCGACTTCGCGGTGGCGGAAGCGAAGCGCCGCAACGTCGGGCGGCCGCGCGCCGTGTTCGACTTCGTGCGCGACCTGCTGCTGAAGAAGGCCGACTATCTGTCCGCCGACCAGCGCGACGCGCACATGGGCTTCGTCGGCAAGTTCCAGCAGGTGACCAGCCCGGTCACGGCGAAGGGGATCGAAGACACGGCGATGTACAACTACAACCGCCTGGTGTCGCTCAACGAGGTTGGCAGCGAGCCCGATCGGTTTGGCGTCACGCCGGAGCGGCTGCACGCGTGGCTGTCGCGTCGCTTCGACGACTGGCCGCGGGCGCTGTCGGCCACGTCGACGCACGACACCAAGCGCTCCGAGGACGTCCGCGCCCGCCTCAACGTGCTGTCGGAGCTGCCCGGCCTATGGAAGCAGGCGGCGTCACGATGGGCGCGGCTCAACCGGGGCGCGCGCACGCTGATCGACGACCTGTCGTTCCCGACGCGCAACCAGGAGTACCTGCTCTACCAGACGCTCCTCGGCTCGTGGCCGCTCGACGAGATGGACGAAGCCGGCGAGCAGGCCTACGCCGAGCGGATCGTCGAGTACATGCGCAAGGCGCTGCGCGAAGAGAAGGCGGTGACGAGCTGGCTCAACCCGAGCGAGCCGCACGAGGACGCGATGACCGCGTTCGTCCGCGCCATCCTGGCGCGCGACAACGCCGAGTTCCGGCAGGACTTCCTCACCCTGCATCGCCGCATCGCGCAGTACGGCCTCTACACCTCGCTCGCTCAGCTGGCGATCAAGATCGGCGCGCCGGGGATCCCGGATTTCTACCAGGGCACCGAGCTGTGGGACTTCTCGCTCGTGGACCCGGACAACCGGCGGCCGGTGGACTACGACCGGCGCGCGACGCTGCTCGCCGAGCTGCAGGCGGCGGCGCCGGACGACGGACGGCGGGGCGAGCTGGCCGACCGGCTGATGAGCGCCCCGGCCGACGACCGGCTCAAGCTCTACACCACGGCGACGCTCCTCGCCTGCCGCAAGCAGCATCGCGAGCTGTTCGAACGCGGCCGCTACAAGGACATGGTCGCCGAGGGCGGACGGCGCGACCACGTCTTCGCCTTCGCGCGCCTGCTCGACGAGCGGGCGATCGTCGTGGTCGCACCGCGGCTGGTCGCGGGGCTGCAGCCGGACGCCGATGTGCCGCCGATCGGCGAGCGCGTCTGGGGGGAGACCGACCTAGCGCTGCCGGAGGGGGCCCCGTGCTGCTTCCGTCACGCCCTCACCGGCGAACGCATCATCTCGCACCGCGGGCGGGTGCGCGTCGCCGACATCCTGGCGCGGTTCCCGGTGGCGTTCCTCGAGGGCATACGGGACGACGGGTCGGAGAAGCACGAAGTATCTATGTAGGGGCCGACCTTCAGGTCGGCCCGTCTGGAGACATATGTTCTGGACGGTCGTCGGGTTCGCGTTCATCGTCTGGTTCGTGCTGGTCCTCCTGTTCACGCCGAGGATCGACTATCACGTCACGACGCCGCTTCGCCCGGACGGCGACGATTTCCTGAAGATCGTCCAGGCGACCTGCCAGTCCACCGTGCGTGGCGGCAACCGGGTGGAGATCTTCACCAACGGCTCACGCTTCTATCCGGCGATTCACGAGGCGATCGCCGGGGCGCAGGCGTCGATCAACCTCGAGGCCTACATCTTCTCGCCCGGCGAGACAGCCGATCGGCTGATGGAGGCGATGATGGAGCGGGCGAAGGCGGGCGTCGAAGTGCGGCTGGTGCTCGACTCGATCGGCAGCTCCGGCATGCGCGGCGCGGTGCTGCGGCGGCTCGAAGAGGCGGGCGTGAAGGTCAACTTCTACCAGCCGATGAAGTGGTACCGCCTGCACCGCCTCAACAACCGGACGCACCGGGAGCTGCTGGTGGTGGATGGCCGCATCGCCTTCACCGGCGGCGCCGGCGTCGCCGACTGGTGGGCGAAGGCGCATCGCGGCAAGCCGGCGTGGCGCGACACGATGGCGCGGATCGAGGGGCCGATCGTCGGCGCGCTGCAGGGCGTGTTCGTCGAGAACTGGCTCGAGTGCTGCGGCGAGATCCTGTCCGGCCCACGCCACTGGCCGCCGCTCGAGCCGGCGGGCGACAGCTGCGGCATGCTGGTCAAGAGCTCGCCGTCGGACCGCGCCACGGTGTCGCGGGTGATGTTCCAGATGCTGATCGAGGGCGCCGTCTCGGACATCGACATCGAGACGCCGTACTTCCTGCCCGACAAGTCGCTGCGCCGGGCGCTGGTCCGCGCCGCCCGCCGCGGCGTCGCCGTGCGGGTGATCGTCCCCGGCTCGTGGACCGATCAGCGGCTGGTCCGGCTGGCGAGCCGCCGGCTCTACCGTGACCTGCTCGAGGCCGGCGTGCGCATCTTCGAGTACCGCGCGTCGATGACGCACGTGAAGAGCCTGATCGTCGACAGCACCTGGGCCGTAGTCGGCACGACCAACGTCGACAACCGCTCGTTCGAACACAACGACGAAATCAATGTCGCGTTCCGCGATCCGAGCCTTGCCGAGCGGTTGCGCCGGGACTTCGCCTGTGATGTGGAGGCGAGTGATGAAATCACCTCCACAGTATGGAACGCGCGACCGCTACTGGAGAAGCTGGTGGAACCCGTCTGCTGGATTCTCGAGCGGCAGCAGTAGCCGCGGCGCCACACCGGTGTGACGCACAGGCAGACAGGACCGCGTGCATTCGCGTTCGCGCATTCGTAACGTCACGATTTCGCCACTCCTACTTGCTGGCATCGCGGTTGCTGATCGATCGCGACAAGGAGTAACGACATCGTGACGACGAAGACATTCAGAAACATCCTGGGGGGCTTGATCGTCACGACGGCGATCGCCGCGGGCGCCGCCTCGTATGCGGACGAACCACTCAAGATTCAATTGAACGGCCGCTACTACGCCGAGCCGGCCACGGTGCCGATCATGGTGGTGGTCAGGCCGGCCGACGAGAACCGCGTCCTCCGGGTCGAAGCGGACGGCGAGAACTTCTTCCGCTCCGCGGACGTGACGCTCAACGGCGAGAGCGAGCCGAAGTACCACACGCTGTGGTTCAAGAACCTCCCCGCCGGCGACTACGTCGTCCGCGCCACGGTGCTCGGCGCGAAGAACGAGGTGGCGATGGCCGAAGCGCCGCTCGTGGTGATGTCGGGTCGATAGGTTCCAGCCGCAAGGCCGACCTCGGTCGGCCTTGCTCCTTCCAATTCCGGTCGATCCCGACAGTTCCGCGTTGTGATTCCGCGTTCCGGCTTCGTGTTCTGCGTGCGCGCGCACCGCACTCCGAACCTCGAACTCCGAAACGGGAACCGAACGCAGAACACGAACCCGGACGCTTGAACCCGGCACCCGGAACGGCAGGTTCGCGTCAGTGGTTATTGTCGATCGCCGCCGTCCACACCGCGATCTGTTCCGGCGACATCGCGCCGCGCGGCGTCATGCGCGCGTCCTCGTAGCCCCATTCATCCACGTCCACCAGATACTGCGCGCGTGACAGCAGCGTGCCCTGACAGACCTTGCTGTCGCGGGTCGGCACTTCGAGATCGGCGACCACCCGGTTCAGGAGGTCGCGGGTCACCGCCGCCGGGATCAGTGAGCGCTCGCCAGGATAGATGAAGCCGAACAGCACGATATGGCTGAGCAGGACGCGCCAGTTCGGACCGAAGCGGCGGAGCAGCCGATCCCAGTTCAGCAGGCCGCTGCAGTGGCGGAACAGGTGGGCGACGTCGGCGCCGTCGTAGCGCTCGCGCTCCATGATGAACGCCTTCGACCAGATCATCTCCTCGGCGGGGCACAGCTTCGACGGGACGCCGAGCACCTCCTCGTCCACCGCGTGCGCGAACCACTCGTCGTCCACTTCGGCGACGCCGTTGCCGGAGCTGTAGATCACGTCGATGAAGCGATCGCCGCTGAACGCCTTGGCCAGCCAGTGCGAGAAGGCGATCTCGGTGCGGAACCCGGTGCGCTGCAGCACGTCGAGCACGCGCCGCAGGTCGCGCGGCCGCACGAAGATGTCGAAGTCCTTGGTGATGCGCGCGATGCCGGCGTAATAGTGGAACGCATAGGTTCCACCGACCATGTAGGGGACGCCGCTCCGATTCAGCATCTCGAGCGCCGCCCGGTACAGTTCCGCCTTTTCGGGCGTCGTCAGCAGCTGGGGTTCGGCCTGAGTCGTCACGGAAGTAACCTTCTCCAAGAACCGCACCATCAGGCGGTCTTGACGAGCGGTTCCGCGAGCGGCGCCGGGGCGGCGGCCGACGTCGCCGCCTCGCCGAGCGGCAGCTCCACGACGAGGAACGGCGGCCGGTCCGGGTTGGCGTGCGCGAGCAGCGGCATCGCCACGTTGTAGACGGGCACGCCGGTGCTCGTCTGCCCTTCGGGCGCGCCGCGGTGCGCGTGGCCGTGGAAGACGGCGTTGACACGATAGCGATTGATCGGCTCCTCGAGACGGCTCGAGCCGAGATACGGGAAGATCTCGAACGGCTCGCCCTCGACGGTGGCGCGGATCGGCGCGTAGTGCAGCACCGCGACGCGCTTGGTGGTGCGCAGCCGCGCCAGCGCCGCTTCGAGCTTCAAGGCCTCGTCCACCGCTTCCTGCACGAACGCCTTCACCGCGACCTCGCCCCACGGACCGAGCGCGCCGCGGCCGAACCCGCCGCAGAACCCTTTGACGCCGGCGAACCCGACCCCGTCGATCTCGGTCGCCTCGCCGTCGAGGATGGTGACGCCGCCATCGCGCATGATGCGCACGATCTCGTCCTGCTGGCCGCTCTCGTAATCGTGATTCCCGAGCACGGCGATGACGGGGATCTTGACGGCGTTGTTCAGCTCGCGGATGAGGATCTTCGCCTCTTCCGCGAGGCCGTAGTCGGTGAAGTCGCCGCAGAGGACCATGACGTCGGCGCTGCTGCTGATCTGCGCAAACAGCGGCTGGAACTGCCCCTGCGAGCTCTTCGTGACGTGCAGGTCGCCGATCGCGGCGATGCGGAGTGACGCTCGTCTGTTAGTCATGTCGCCGTGATCCGACTATCAAAGCGCACGCCACTTTGCCGTCACGGTCGAGCCCATTTCCAATGTACGTAGCACCGGCTTCATTCGGTTGTCCGTCGCGCGGAGGCTTCAGCCCCGGCGTGCAGTCGACGACAGAATGCGCCGGTAGAGCTCGAGCGTCGCGGCAACCATCTGCCCGGTGGTGAAACGTGCGGCGACAGTCTCTCGCGCACGCTCGCCGAGCTTCGCGGCCAGCCCGCGATCGGTGCTGAGCTGACGCATCGCCGCGGCGATCGGCTCGACCGCGTTGTCGACGAGCCAGCCGTTCTCGCCGTGCTGGATCGCCTCGCGCAGCCCGCCGACGTCGCTGGCGATCACCGGCACCGCGGCCGACATCGCGAGCAGGGCGGCCGAGCCGAGCCCTTCGTTGTGACTGAGGTAGACGAAGAGGCGCGCGCGAGCGAGGTCGCGCTCGAGCTCGCTGGTCATCGTCAGCGGGACCGCTGCGAGATCAGCCGCCGCGGTCGCCAGCGCGGCGCCCTTCTGCGGGTCGCTGGCGTTGTCCACCGCCAGCACCAGGTCGCCGTGCGCCGGCGGCAGCAGCGGCACGCCGTCATGGATCACGGCGATGCGATCCTCGGGCACGCCACCGGCGATCAGCACCGCGCGCACGTGCGCCGACACCGCCACGCACGCCGCTGCCCGCGCGTACTTCCAGCGCGATCGAATCGGGAACGCAACCCGGCGCGCGACGACCAGCGGTCCGCCCGGCGCGAGCAGCGCCAGCGTGTGGCTGCGCGAGTCGTGAACGTGCGTCAGGTCGTGCGTCCGCGCGTGCCGCCACAGCGCCGCCGGCCCCCACGCCTCCACGCGCATCCCACGCGCGCGCGCCGCCTCGAACAGCGGTGCGCCGGGCCGCGCCAGCAGCGTGGCGTCGACGCCCGCAGCCGCCAGCCCGTCGATCAGCCGCAGCACCTGCCACTGGCCGCCGCGCATCTGTCTGCCTGAATCGAGATGAAGGACACGCATGGACGTCGACGGGGAGGGCGGGACGGTCGCCAAGAAAAAAGGCGGGGCCGAGTGTATCACTCGACTCCGCCTGTCATGCGATGCCGGCTCTGAAGACCCGGCCGACGTCGGACCTGCTGTCTTACGCGGTCGGCTTCTGCTGGCGCTTCTGCTGGCGGTTCTGGAACTGGTGCAGGTGTTCCTTCATCCGCGTCTCGCGCTCGGCCGAGAGCTGCTTCGCCTTCGCCTGCTGCTCCGGCGTCAGCAGCGCGAACACGTCGCTGTGAATGCGCGCCTGCAGCACTGCCAGCTCGGTTTGCGCCGCGCCCACCGCGTCGGACGTCGAGCGCACCAGCCCCTCGTTGAGCGGCGTGGTCTCGATCGCCTTGCGCTGCGCGTCGTGTGCCGTGCCGAGCTGCTTCATGGCCGCCTGCAGGTCAGCCCGATGGCGCTGCATGACGTCCTTGAGCTGCGTCTTCTGCGCGTCCGTCAGCTCGAGCTGGGCCAACGGGAGACCGACGCCCCGCCCGCCCCCGAACCCGCCGGGCCCGCCGGGGCCGCGCCGTCCGCCAGGACCGCCCTGCGCGAACACACCCGCCGCCAGACCCGTTGCCAGCACGGACGCCAGAAGAACCTTCGATCGAAGTAACTGCCTCATTGTTGGAACTACCTCCGTTTGACCCATTGGACGATATCGAGGTGACACGGCGCTGGCAGCGCGGTGATAAATCGATGGCACGTTACTCGTACCGCAGCGCTTCGATCGGATCCAGCGCCGCGGCTTTCCGCGCGGGATAGAACCCGAAGAAGACGCCGATCGCGGCAGAGAACCCGAACGAGACGAGAATCGCGTTGCTGGTCACCAGCGTCGACCAGCCGGTGACGCGGCCGACGAGGTACGAGCCGCCGAAGCCGAGCGCCAGTCCGATGGCGCCGCCGGCCAGGCTGAGCACGACCGCCTCGACCAGGAACTGCATCAGCACGTCGAGGTCGCGCGCGCCGAGCGACAGCCGCAGCCCGATCTCACGCGTGCGCTCGGTCACCGACACCAGCATGATGTTCATGATGCCGATGCCGCCGACCAGCAGCGACACGGCGGCGATGCCGGCCAGCAGGTAGGTCATCGTGTCGGTCGTCGACGTCAGCACGCTGGTCATCTCGTCCTGCGTGCGAACCATGAAGTCGTCCTGGTCGACGATGTTGTGGCGGATGCGGAGCAGGTTGCCGACGTTGGTCGACACCTGATCGAGCGGCACGCCGTCGTCCGCCGAGATGACGATGTTCTGCAGGTGCGTGATGCCGAGCAGCTTCTTCTGCGCCGTCGTGTACGGAATGATGACCGTGTCGTCCTGGTCCTGCCCCATCGCCGCCTGACCCTTCTTGGTCAGCACGCCGATCACCTTGAACGGCTGGTTGCGGATGCGGATCGTCGCGCCGGTCGGATCGGAGCCGACGCCGAACAGCTGGTCGCGCACCACCGACCCGAGCACCGCCACCTTCGACGCGCTCCGCACTTCCTGGTCGCCGAAAAAGCTGCCGTGCTCCAGCGTCCACGAGCGGATCGACGCCAGGTCCGGGCCGGTGCCCTGGATCTGCGTGCCCCAGTTCGTGGCGTCGGAGATCACCTGCGCGCGCAGGTTGACGCCCGGCGACAGGTAGTGGATGCCGGGCACCTCGTTGCGGATCGCCTCGGCGTCGTCCGGCGTGAGCGTCGTCGTGTTGCCCTGGCCCATGCGCACCGGCCCGAACGGCCCCGAGCCGGCGTTGACGTTGACGATGTTCGAGCCGGCGCTGCGGATGTTGGCCTCGATCGACGAGCGCGCGCCGTTGCCGATCGCCACCATGATGATCACGGCGGCGACGCCGATGATCATGCCGAGCGCGGTCAGCGCCGTGCGCATCGCGTTGCGCTTCAGCGCGCGCACCGCGATCAAAAAGGTCATCAAGATGGACATGGTTCAGCCCCGCTTCAAGCGGTCAACGATTCCGGATCGACCTGCGCCTTGAGCGCGACGAGCTCCTCCGCCGCGTCGCGCCGCTGTGCCACCGGCTGATCGCGCAGCCCGCGGCCGTCGCGGAACGCCACGACGCGCGTCGCGTACTCGGCGATGTCGGGCTCGTGCGTGACGAGCACGATGGTCAGCCCGCGCTCGGCATTCAGCCGCTGGAAGATCCCCATCACCTCGATGCTCGTGCGCGAGTCGAGGTTGCCCGTCGGCTCGTCGGCGAGGAGCAGGCTCGGCTCGTTGACCAGCGCGCGTGCAATCGCGACCCGCTGCTGCTGCCCGCCCGAGAGCTGGTTCGGATGGTGATCGAGACGGCTGCCGAGCCCCACCGATTCGAGCGCCGCCTTCGCGCGTGTGTGACGGTCTGCGCCCTTGACGCGGCTGTAGAGCATCGGCAGCTCGACGTTCTCGAGCGCCGTCGTGCGCGCGAGCAGGTTGAAGCCCTGGAAGACGAACCCGATTTCCTTGTTGCGCACGCCCGACAGGCGCCGCGACGACTCCTCGGCGACGTTGCGGCCGTTCAGCAGGTACGTCCCCGACGTCGGCCGGTCGAGGCAGCCGAGCAGGTGCATGAACGTGGACTTGCCCGACCCCGATGGCCCGGTGAGCGCCACGAACTCGCCCCGCCGGACCTCGAGGGTCACGCCGCGGAGCGCGGGCACGTCCACCTCGCCCACGTGGTAGGTCTTGACGAGATCACGAACGACGATCAGCGGCTCGCTCATCGGCCACCACCCCCAGCGGGACCGCGGTTGCCGCCGCCCGCGCCGCCACCGCCGAAGTTGCGCCCGCCGCCGCCACCGGGGAACCGGCCGCCGAACGGCATCAGCGGATTCGCACCGCCGCCGCCCTGCGCCGCCTGCGGCTGCACGACGCCGGTCACGACCTTCGCCCCTTCCTTCAACGGCCCACCGAGCACCGCCGTCATCGCGCCGTCGCTGATGCCGGTCGGCACCACCAGGCGCTGAATCTTGCCGTTCTCGAGCACCCACACCGGACGCATCACCGGGCGCGGCGCTTCCTTCGGTGCCGCAGCCTCGGCCGCGGCGGCATTGCCGGAAGCCGGCTTCGCCGGCGGCTGTCCCGCACGTGCCGGCGCCTGCTGGCGCCCCGGAGCGGCCTGCGCAGCCGCATCGCCGGCCGGCTGATCGCCGCCCTCGCGCTGGCGCATGAAGCGCTCACGCATCTGCTGCCGTTCTTCCGGCGACATATTCTGCATCCGCTCGCGCATCTGCTGCCGCTCTTCCGGCGACATGTTCGCGAACCGGCCGCCGCGGCGGCCGCCGTCGGCGCCGCCCTGCTGGTCGCCGCCTCGCGCCGGCTGGTTGTCCTGTGCGTCGGCCGCGCCGGTCGTCCCCGCTACCGGACGCCGCGTCGCGCGGCGCTCGCCCTCGCCCATGTTCGTCGGCGGCGTCTGCCCGAGCGACGCGAACACCTCCGCCGTCGGGCGGAAGCGGAACGCGGACGACGGCACGCGCAGCACGTCGTTGGCGCGCGCGATCTCGATCGTCACCGTCGCCGTCATCCCCGGCTTCAGCTTCAGCTCGTGATTCGGCACCGAGATGATCGTCGTGTAGCTGACGACGTTCGACGTCACCACCGGCTGCAGCCGCACCTGCTGCACGGTGCCGCTGAACCGGTCCTCGGGATACGCGTCCACGCGGAACGTCACCGCCTGGCCCGACGTGATGCGGCCGATGTCCGACTCGTCGATGCTCGCGCTCACCTGCATCTGCGTCATGTCGCGCGCGATGACGAACAGCGTCGGCGCCTGCATGCTCGCCGCGACCGTCTGCCCGACGTCCACGTTCCGCGACACGACGATGCCGTCGATCGGCGCGCGGATGATCGTGTGCTCGAGGTTCACCTGGGTCTGGTTCAGCGAGGCGCGCGCCTGGACGATCTGCGCTTCCGCGGACTTGACCGCCGACTGCGCCTGGCGCGCCGTGCTCTCGGCGGTCTCGAGGTCAGCCGCGGGAATGAGCTGGCGCGCGGACAGTTCTTTCGCGCGCTTCAGCTTGAGGGTGGCGTCCTCGACCTGGACCTTGGCGCGGTCGAGCTCGGCGTTGAGGCGCGTGAGCGTGGCGCGCGCCTGTTCCACCTGCGCCTCGAACAGCGACGGCTCCAGCTCCGCCACCACCTGGCCGGCCTTCACCTCCGAGTTGAAGTCGGCGTGCAGCGCCTTGATGGTGCCGGACACCTGCGTGCCCACCTGCACCGTGGTCACCGCTTCGAGCGTCCCGGTGGACTGGACCGTCTCGACGACGTCGCCCGCGGTCACCGGTGCGGTGATCAGCTCGTTGCTCGCCTCGGCCGGACGGGACTTCAGGTAGAGCCCGATCCCGGCGGCGACGGCGGCCACCAGCACGACAATGACGATCCACTTTTTCTTCATAAGCTCACACGAGGCAGCTTCGATGCCACCCGGTTCCATTGTCCCGGACGCGTGTGCGTGGAAGTGTGAAGAAAGTATGGCAGCTCAACCGGCCACCTGGACCAGGTCGAAGTCCACCAGCGCGGTCCGATAGTCGAGCAGCGCGCGCAACGCGCTCGTCTCGGCCGTGGCCAGGTCACGCTGCGCCTGGAGCACCAGGAACGTGGTCGACAGGCCGACCGCCAGCCGCGCCTGCTCGGCTTCGAGCTTGCGCTGCGCCAGGTCGCGCGCCACCTTCGAGGCGTCCACCTGCTCGCCGGTGCTGCGCACCCGGTCGGCGGCGCGGGTGACGTCCGCGGCCACCTGCAGTTCCAGGGCGCCGATGCGCGTGTCGGCCTGCCGCTGCTCGACCTTGCCGCGCGCGTAGGCGGCGTCGGCGGCGCTGGTACCGATCGGCACGCTGACGTTGATTCCCGCCGTCCACGCCGGGTAGTCGAACGTGCCGATCGAGCGCAGCACGTCGAGATAGCCACCCGGGACCGTGCCGGTAACGGTGCTGCCGAGCGCGCCGTCGGACCGGAGGATCTGCGTACCGCCGATGCCGCTCAACGTGTAGCCGACGACCAGGTCCACGGCGGGCTTCCGCTGATCCTTGAGGTACTCGAGGGTGACGCTCGTGCCCGCCCGCTGGCGGCGCGCGGCGTCCAGATCCGTGCGGTTGGCGGTGGCGGCGCGAACGGCCGCCGCCACATCGATCGGCCTGGTCTCGTACACCGGCCGGTCGGACGGCTCGATCGTGCTGCTCCACAGCGGATCGCTCGCGTCGCGGACGATCAGCTGCTTGAGCGTCGTCTGCGCCGTGCGCCAATTGCCCTCGGCGAGCACGACGTCCTGCTGGCGCGACGCGACCTCCGCCTCCGACTGGAGGACGTCGATCTGCGCCACCGTGCCGAGCTCGAGCCGCACTTTATTCTCGTCGACCTGCCGCTGCGCGAGCGTCTGCGAGCGGCGCGCGGTCTCGAGCGCGTCCACGGAGTAGACGAGCTCCCAGTAGGCGCGTCGCACGGCGGCGAGCGTGGTCGCCTCCGCCTGACGGACCTGCGTGTCGGCGATCGCGCGGCTGATCTGCGCCTCGCTCAGTTGCAGGCGGTTGGCGTCGGTCGTAAAGCCTCGCAGCAGTGGCTGCGTGTACGACGCGGTCAGCGCCGACGTGAAGCTCGGGTTGTAGCTCGAAAACAGGTTCGACGTGGCCGCGCGGTTGCCGGTGAAGTCCAGCGACAGCCGGCCGCCGCCCCACCAGAGCGGCTGTGTCAACCCGGATTCGTATGACGTCGTCGTGTTGGTGATGCGATCGCCGCCGCTCAACTGGCTCGTGGCCGGCGACACCTGCGAACGCTGCGTCAGCGCCGAGCTGAAGCTGAGGCCGTAGGCCGCACGCGCCTGCGCGACGGTGTAATCGGCCGCTTCCGTGCCGAGACGCGCGTCGGCGATCTGCGCGTTGCGATCGAGCGCCCGCTTCTCGGCGTCGTCGAGCGACAGCGGCGTCGCGGCGCCCTGCGCGAACAGCGGCGACGCGGCGAGCGCCGTGAGACATAGCAATGCGAACAGTCGACGTGCCACGGTCGGTCTCCTTGATGTGTACGCACGAATCACCTGCGGCCGGGGCGCGGTCCCTGCGACGGGAAGAACGGCGACGACGCCGGTTTGGCCGCGGTCGCCGAGGCCGCCGGTGCCGTCGATCCGGTCACCACCTGCGCGCCGGCGGGAATCTCGCCCTGCGCAATCGCCGTCAGGCGTCCGTCGCTGGCACCCGCAACGACCGAGGCGCGCGTGAGCTCGCCATCGTTGAGGAGCCAGACGCCCGGGGTGGATGCCGGCGCGGCGGACGCGCCGTACTGCTTCAACAGCTCCGCATCCGGCCGGAAGCGCAGCGCCGCCGCCGGCACGCGCACGACGTTCTCCGCGCGCGCGGTTTCGACCTTGACCTGCGCCGTCATCCCCGGCTTCAGCAGCAGGGCGTCGTTCCGCACGTCGATCACCGTCGTGTAGCTGACGACGTTCGACTCGGTCACCGGCTGCAGGCGCACCTGGGTCACCCGGCCGGTGAACGTTTCGTCCGGGTAGGCGTCGACGGTGAACGTCACCGGCTGGCCGGCGGCGATGCGGCCGATGTCCGATTCGTCCACGCTGGCGTTGACGCGCATCTGCTTGAGGTCCTGCGCGATGACGAACAGCGTCGGCGCCGACATGCTCGCCGCGACCGTCTGCCCGACGTCCACCGCGCGCGAGATGACGATGCCGTCGATCGGCGAGGTGATGATCGTGCGGCCCAGGTTCACCTGGTTCTGCGCGAGCGCGGCGCGCGCCTGCCCGACCTGCGCGTCGGCCGACTTGATCGCCGCCTTCGCGGTCAGCGCGGTGGATTCCGCCGTCTCCAGGTCGGTGCGTGGAATCAGCTGGCGCGCAGCGAGCTCACGGGCGCGCGCCAGCTTGACGTCCGCGTCCTGCGACGTCACCACTGCCCGCTCGCGCTCCGCCTGCAGACGCGCGAGGCTGGCCCGCGCCTGTTCGACCTCGGCCTGCAGCGCCGCCGGATCGAGCTCGGCGAGCACCTGCCCGCGGCGCACCGGCGAGTTGAAGTCGGCGTGCAGCGTCTTCACCGTGCCCGACACCTGCGTCCCCACCTGCACGGTGGTCACGGCTTCGAGCGTGCCGGTGGCGTCCACCGTCTGCACGATGTCGCCGCGCGTGGCGGCCGTGGTGGTGAGCTGCGGCCCGCCGTCCTTGCCCGATCGGTAGTAGGCGGCGACCCCCACGGTGAGCACCGTCAGCACCGCCGTGACGATCGCGAAGCGCTCGAGCTTGTGATGTGCGCGTCTCATGTCCGTCCCCCACCTCATTGAACGGAAGAAACATGGGAACGGCATGGCGGACCTGTGAAAAATCCGTGACCCGGGCGCCGGACCGGCGCCGGCGCGCGAAATCGCCTTACCATCGGATCGATGGACGCCGCGCAGCCGAAGCGTACGGTGCTGGTGGTCGAGGACGAGAAGAACATCCGCGACCTGGTGTGCCTGCACCTCGAGGTCGAGGGACTGAACTGCGTGCCGATCGAAGACGGCGCCGCCGCGCTGCAGATCGCCAACCAGCAGCGGTTCGACGCGGTGGTGCTCGACCTGATGCTGCCGGGGCTCGACGGTATCTCCGTCTGCCGGGCGGTGCGCCGCGGCACGGTCAACAAGGACGTGCCAATCCTGATGCTCACCGCGCGGCGCGAGGAGTCGGACAAGGTGCTCGGCCTCGAGAGCGGCGCCGACGACTACCTGGCCAAGCCGTTCGGCGTGCGCGAGCTGGTGGCCCGCGTCCGCGCGCTGCTCCGCCGCGGCGCGCTCGTCGCGCCGGCTGCGCCGGGTGACGCGCAGCGGCCGATTCACTACAAGCACATCCACGTCGATCCCGCGCGCCACCGTGTGCGCGTCGGCGAGCGCGAAGTCGAGCTGACGACGCACGAGTTCAACCTGCTCTACGTGCTGCTGTCGCACCCCGGCATCGTGTTCAGCCGCGACGCGCTCCTGAGCCGCACGTGGAAGGAGAACACGTTCGTCACCGTGCGCAGCGTGGACACACTGGTCAAGCGTCTGCGCCGCAAGATCGAGGAAGACCCCGCGAACCCGGCCGTGGTGCTCACGGTGTGGGGCGCGGGCTACAAGGCCGCCGATGTCTGACTCCACGCCCGTCTGGTATCGCAGCCTCTACTGGCGCATCGCGATCGGGCTGGTCGCCGTGGTCACGCTGATGCTCGTCGCGCAGGGGCTGCTCTTCATCTACCTGACCGATCGCCTCGCCGGGTCGATGCCGGCACGCTCGCCGCGCGAGCTGGCGGGGCTGGTGGCCGCGGACATCTCCCGCACGCTCACGCGTGAGCCGGCCACCGACGTGACGAAGTACCTGCCGCAGCAGTACGGCCATGTCTTCCAGCCGATCATCGTCGTGCTCCGCGACGGGCGGACGACCGTCAACCGCAACGAGCTGGTGCCCGACGAGCTGCTGACGATCATGCGCCGGCAGGTAACGGTGGCCGGACGGATGCAGCGCCGCTTCGGTCGCGGCGACGGTCCGGACGGCGGCGGACGTCCGCGTCTGGCGCCCGGCGATCCGGCGGCTCCGCCGCCGTTCGGCGAGGGACGCCGGCCGGACCGGCCGTTCCAGAGCGACGGGACGCCGCCCGCGGGCGGCACGCGGCGGCGCGCGGAGTTCGCCTCGATCCTCGTCAACGGCGAGCCGGTCGGCCTCGTCGCGGTACCGCTCGGCCGTCCGCCGTTCGCGCTGGTGATGCGCGAGCTCGGGCCGACGATGGGCGTGGTCGGCGTCGCGCTGCTGATCGTCGGCGGCGCGGCGATGGCCTTCGCGGTGTTCGGCCCGGCCCGCCGCCGGCTGCTGCAGCTGCAGGGAGCGACGGCGCGCATTGGCGCCGGCGATCTCGAGGCGCGCGCCCCCGAGCACGGCGGCGACGAGGTGGCGCAGCTCGCGCGCTCGTTCAACCGCATGGCCGGCGACCTGGCCGCGCGCGCGGCGGCGCTGGACGTCTCGGACAAGGCGCGCCGGCAGCTGCTCGCCGACGTGTCGCACGAGCTGATGACGCCGCTGACGGCGATGCGCGGCTACATCGAGACGCTGTCGATGAAGGAGCTGGCGCTCGACACGGCGACCCGCGATCGCTACCTGGCGATCGTGGACGAGGAGACGCGCCGACTGGAGCACATCATCGGCGACCTGCTGGATCTCGCGCGTCTCGAAGGCGGCGGCCCTGGCATGCGCCGCGAGCACGTGGCCGTGTCGAGCCTGTTCGAGCGCGTGGCGCAGCGACACGAGCGCGAGCTGGCGCAGCGGCATATCACGCTGACGCGGCGGATCGAGCCGGGCGCGGAAACGGTGCACGGCGATCCCGATCGTCTCGAGCAGGCGCTGCAGAACCTCGCCGGGAACGCGCTGCGGCACACGCCCGAGGAAGGCGAGATCGCACTGACCGCGCAGCTGCGCGGCGGGCAGGTGGTGCTCTCCGTGCGCGACACGGGTCCGGGCATCCCTGACGCGCACCTGCCGCTGATCTTCGACCGCTTCTACAAGGTGGACTCGGCGCGGAAGGCGGCCGGCGGCAGCGGGCTCGGCCTGTCGATCGTCCGGGCGATCATCGAGCGCCACGGCGGCACGATCGCCGCGCGCAACGATCACGGCGCGGTGTTCGACATCATGCTGCCGAAGCCGGCCTAGCAGGCTTCGGGGCTTCGGACTCCAGGCTACGGGCGCCGGGAAATGCGCTGTCCCCGCTCGCTGTCTCCTACCCGAAGCCCGAAGTCGTATCGTCCTCGTCCTCGTCCTCGTCCTCGTCCGCAGACGCCGTTCGTCCTCGAAACGTGCCGGCGCGGACGCGTTTCCTCCGGCTATTCGCATCTGTCCTCGCGGCACACTCGTTGCTCGGCGGCACGCCAGCCTGCCAGGCCCGCCAGGAGGAACCGTCGTGCCCCCCCAACCCCGAGTCCCGATCGCCGCGATCGCGACAGTCGTGTCCGTGTTCGCCGCCGCTGCGCAGGCGCAGCCGCTGCCACCCCCGTATCCGATCGCCCCGTACGAAATCGGCAGCTCGCTGCGCGTGCAGGTGACGCCCAACGACGCGGAGGTGTTCCTCGACGGCTATCTCGTCGGCATCGTGGACGACTTCGACGGCTTCTTCCAGCGCCTGCGCGTGCGCCCGGGCCAGCACGAGATCGAGATCTACCGCGATGGCTACCACGGCGTTCGCCAGAAGATCTTCCTCAGCGCCGGCGGCACGTTCCGCGTGCAGCACGACCTCGACGCCATCAAGCCGGGCGAGACGCCCGACCCGCGCCCGGTCCCGGCGACACCTCCACCCGACGCGCCGAACCGCGGCGGCGGCCGTTCCGCGGATGCGCATCTCGGCGAAGCGAGCGGCTACGGCTCGATCGCGCTCCGCGTGCAGCCCGAGGGCGCCGAGGTGCTGATTGACGGAGAAACGTGGCAGCCGGCCGCGGCCGGCGAGCGTCTGATCGTCCAGGTGCCGGAAGGCCGCCGGCACGTCGAGATCCGGATGTCCGGGCGGCGCACGTACGCGCAGGACGTCGTGGTCCGCCCGGGCGAGACGGTGGCCCTCAACGTCAGCCTGCGATCGGAGGAGGAGAAATGATCGACCGGCGAACCAGACGCGGCGCAACGGCGTGGATGGCCGGCGCGCTTGTCGTGGCGGCGATCGGCGCGTCCGCATCGGCCGCCTCGGCGCAGGAGGCAGGCGCGCAGACGATGGCCGGGCCGCTGAAGATCGAGCGGATCGAGAACCAGTGGCTCGCGGCGCCCGACGTCAAGGTCACCGTGCGGCATGAGCTTAACCAAACATGCCGCGCGGTGACCAAGGCCACGCTGTCACCTTGGTGACACTAACGCGCTCGATCCTCTTCGCAGAAACGAACGCTAGCGCGTTAGTGTCACCGACCTGGACGGCGACGCCGGCGTGCTCACCGGCGTCTACGGTGGCTGGCTGCTGGACCGCACCCTGCTGTTCGGCGCCGCCGGCTACTGGCTGACGAACGGGTCGAGCGCCAACGAGCTCGCCTACGGCGGCGCCGTCGTCGAGTGGATGCTGTTTCGCCACGACGCGCCGATTCGCTTCGGCGTGAAGGCGCTCGTGGACGGCGGATCCACGACGCAGTCGGTGGACGACATCGCCTTCGGACGGAGCGTCCAGCGCCTCGGCTCACGTGTCCCACTGACCCGGCGGGCGCTGGTGCACGACGACTTCGCGCTCGCCGAGCCGGCCGCCACGCTGCGCGTGCACGTGCTGCGGAACATCGGCGTCACCGTCGGCGTCGGCTATCGCTTCACCAGCGCGGCGGAGATCCTCCAGGACCGCCTGAACGGCGTCACCGGCAGCGTCGCCGTGCAGATCGGCGGCTGGTAGCAGGCGAGGCCGGTCTGCCCGGAGGGCCTCGCCAGATGCATAATGCCTCACCATGGCGAAGGTGAGGCGCGTAGTCACCGGGGTGGCGGTCGTCGTGGCGGCGATCGTCATCTTCGCGGCCGGATGGACGGCCGCCACGCTCGGCATCGGGTCCGCGGCCAACCCCGCGTCGCTCCCGGATCAGGAACGGCAGTTCGCCGAGCGCATGAAGGATTCGTCGCTGGTCGGCGTGTTCACGCTCGACGGGCGCGGCGACCGCCAGCCGGCGGCCGACCGGTACGACATCTCCAGCGTGGAGAAGGTGGGCGAGAACCGCTGGCGCTTCAACATGCGGATGCGGCACTCCTTGGTGGACCTGACGCTGCCGGTGGTCGTCCCGCTCCAGTGGATCGACGGCACGCCGACGATCGTGATGAAGGACTACGCGCTGCCCGGCGTCGGCACTTTCAGCGCCCACGTGTTCTTCGACGGCGCCCGCTATGCCGGCACGTGGCAGAACAACGCCTACGGCGGGCTGATGTACGGCCGGATCGAGAAGCAGGCCTCGTCGAGCTCGAACTGACGCCCGCTGCCCCGGCTGCTGACCTCCCCCGGCTGCGGCGGCCGCTGCGGATGTGTTAACGTTTCAGGCGTAGGGAGCCCCGCTATGCCGATATACGAGTACCAGTGCAAGGCGTGCAGCCACCAGTTCGAGTACCTCCTCCTGCCGACGATGGACCAGAAGGCGATTCCCGAGTGCCCGTCGTGCCACGGCCAGGACGTCGAACGGGTGCTGTCGATTTGCGCGGTCAGCTCCGCGGCGACGCGCCAGACGAACCTGCAGCAGGCGCGTAAGCTCAACTCGCGCATCGTGAAGGAAAAGCAGGACGCCGAGTTCAAGGAAATGATCAACCACGCGAACGAGCACCACTAGAGCACGTCGTTCGATGGAGGGGCCGACCTTCCCCACGGCTTGTGCTGGGGCAGGCAGGTCGGCCCGAGCGAACACGACAAGGTTCTACGGACAGCCCTTGTCGAACACCACGCGCCACACGCCGTCGTCTTCCAGCCTCCAGATCGAATTGAACGTGCCCGCCGGCTTGCCGTCGGGGTCGGTGACCGGTCCGCTCGTCATCGCCAGCGTACCTGACGGCAGCACCTCCACGAGCTCCGGCTTCCACGAGAACGGGGCTTGCGGCCCGTCGTAGAAGCGCTTCCACGTATCGACGACCTCCTTCCGTCCGTGCAGCGGGCGGGCGCCCACGAACACGGCCTCGTCGGAGACAAACGTCGCGAACGCGGCGTGGTCGCGGTCGGCCATCGTCTTCGCGAACGCTTGCTCTCGCTCGCGCACCTGACGCTGCAGGTCCGCCGGGTCGCGCGGCGCGCGGCAGGCGCTGGACGTGGCGGCCAGCGCGAGCGTCACCGAGAGGAAGCGGCACGTCTGGATCGAGAACATGCGCCATACTAACCCCTCATGAAGCGCGCGCTCTTCGTCATCTCTCTGGCGCTGCTCGCGGTGATCACGGTCGCCGCCGAGGACTGGCCGCAGATCCTCGGCCCGGGCCGCGACGGTGTCTATCGCGGCGTCACGCTGGCGGATTCGTGGCCGGCGGCAGGGCCGCGCGTGGTCTGGAAGCGACCGGTCGGGCAGGGACTCGCCGGCGTCGTGGTCGCGAGCGGCCGGGTGATCGTGTTCCACCGCGTGAAGGGCGAGGAAGTCATCGAATCGCTCGACGCGAAGACCGGCGCGCCGCAGTGGCGTCTCGCCTACCCGACCACGTATCGCGACGACTTCGGGTTCGACGAGGGGCCGCGCGCCGTGCCGGTGATCGCCGACGGACGCGTCTTCACGTATGGGGCCGAAGGCGAGCTGACCGCAGCGGACCTCGCCACCGGCAAGCGGCTGTGGAGCGTCCACGCGATGCAGCAGTTCGGCGTGCGCAAAGGCTACTTCGGCGCGGCCGGGTCGCCGCTCGTCGAGGACGGCCGCGTCATCGCCAACGTCGGCGGCAAGGACAAGAACGCGGGCATCGTCGCCTTCAACGCCGAGACCGGCGCCGTGCTGTGGACGGCGACGAACCACGAGGCCAGCTATTCGTCGGCGACCTCGGCGACGATCGGCGGCAAGAAGCGCGCGATCTTCCTCACGCGCGAGGGCCTGGTCGGCCTCGACCCGGCCTCAGGCGCCGTCCAGTTCCAGCAGCGCTGGCGCGCCCGCTACGCGGCGTCGGTCAACGCCGCCACGCCGCTCGTCATCGGCGACGTGATCTTCATCTCGGCGACCTACGAGACCGGCGCCACCGCCCTGCGCGTCAAGGACAACACGCTGACGCCACTCTGGGCGTCCGACGACGTGCTGTCGAATCATTACGCGACGAGCGTCTATGCCGACGGAACGCTCTACGGGTTCCACGGGCGGCAGGAGTTCGGCCAGAGCCTGCGCGCGGTGACGTTGACGACCGGCGACGTGAAGTGGGAAGTCGAGCGCTTCGGCGCCGGCACGATCACGCTGGCGGGGAATCGCCTGCTGGTGATGCGCGAAGAGGGCGAGCTGGTGCTCGCGCCCGTTTCACCGCAGGCGTTCAAGCCGCTGGCGCGGAAGCAGATCCTGACCGGCACCGTGCGCGGCTATCCCGCCATCGCCGACGGGATCTTCTACGTCCGCAACGACGACACGTTGATGGCGGTGGATCTCAAGTAAATCCCAAAGCCCAAATCCCAAAGCCCAAGGAAGTCCCAAATCCCAAATCCGAAATCCGAAGGAAACCCCAAAGTCCAAGTTCAAGAAATCCCGACGCTATACGAACCTGTGATGGTTGTCGGTGGCCGTTTGGTTGGGATTTTGGGGGTTCATTGGGATTTGGGATTTGGGATTTGGGATTTTCCGCCCCCGTCTCCGAGCTCCGCCAGCACCGCATCCCGGAAGTACCGGGGAGGAATCGTACCCTGGCGCATGAAGGCGAGGTGGAACGCCTTCTCCGAGAACTTCTCGCCGAGGCGCTTCGACGCCTCCTCGCGCATCGCGTAGATCTCGTCCTTCCCGAGCCGGTAGGTGATCGCCTGCGTCGGCCACTTCGAGTAGCGGAAGATCGCGCGCTCCGCTGAATCGCAGCTCGCGCGCTTGGCGGGAACGCGCAGCATCTTCGGATCGGTGCACGATCCGGGGAAGAAGTCGCGCACCTCCGAGAACAGCGTCACCGCCTCGTCGTAGGACAGGCGCCCGGTGTGGATGCCGGTGTCGATGCGCACGCGCACGTCGCGGTAGATCTTGCCCTGCAGCTGATAGAGCCGCTCCTCCGGCGTGTAGAAGCCGTTCGGCGCGCCCGGCTGCGGCTCCGCCATCAACGCCTCGGAATAGAGGCCCCACCCTTCGGTCGCCGTCGAGTCTTCCCACATCGCCGACGAGTCCTCGACCGCGCCCGGCGTCAGCCAGCGCACCGGCGCGACGCGATCGCGCACCTGCGTCAGCACCTTGAAGTGCCAGTCGTGCCCGGGGAATCCCTCGTGCGCGGCGAGGTCGGCGAGCGACGCGCGGTTGTTGCTCTGCAGCGCGGCGACGTCGTTGTGCGTCGGCGTGACGTAGAACCGGCCGACGCCGCTGTTGCGGAACGGCGGCGCCGGATAGTACGCGGCGCCGTCCACCGACGCCTCGAGCGGCGGCGGCGTCTGCGTCACCTCGAGCTTGTAGTCGGCCGGCACCTCGAAGATGCCGGTCTTGCGTCCGTACTCGACGAGGCGGAACGCGGTGTCGCGGTACCACCCGATCATCTCCGCGTCGGATTTCGGGTAGTCCTTCGACAGCTCGTCGAACACGAAGCGCACCGCGGCCGATCCGTCGGCCGGGAGCGTCCACTTGTGCGCCGTGCCGATCTGCCGCGCCAGCTCGATCATCTGCTGCTGCGTCTGCTGGACGATCGGCCACGCCTCGTCGTAGAGCTGCGCCGCGCTCTTCTCGATGCGCAGGTTGTTGCGCGTTGCCCAGTTGTATTCCTCTTCGCCCATCACGAAGCGATCGCCGGCGAAGGCGGCCTTCACCTTCCCCTGCGGCCCGCCGTCGAAGAAGGTGGCGGCGAGGAAGTCGCGGAACCGCAGATACGCCGCGGATGCGTCGGAGCCGGCGGTCTTCATCTGCGCCAGCAGCTGATCGCGCTGCGGCCCGGAGACGCGCTCGCGCGCCAGCGCCGGCAGCGTCTCGCCGAAGTACTTCGCGTTCGCCTCCGCCGTGGCGATGCCATCGCGCCGCAGCATCCGCGGATCGGGGACGCGATTCGCCTTCACGCCGGCGGTCAGCTGCTCCTGCGCCGTCGCCAGAAACTTGGGGATCGCGGCGACGCGCATGACGACGAGCTGCCACTCGTCGGTGGTGCCGTAGGTCTTCTCGCTCGTCTGCGTCATCCCCTGGAGCTGCCAGTCGAGGGCGCGGAACGGCTCGCTCGAGTAGGTGTCCAGCGCGCGCTCTTGGTAGCGGCGCGTCTGGTGCTGGCGCAGCAGGAAGCGGATCTGCGCCAGCGCAACGTCGCGGTCGATGCGCGCCGCGGGCGAGAGCGTGGCCGGCGCGATCGCCTCCAGCGACGACTGCACGCCGCCGAGCCACTTGTCCTCCTGATCGATCGCCGCCGCCGAGTGGTCGCGCAGCATCCCATCCACCGCCCGGAGCGACGGGTCGAGGCCGGCGCCGCCCAGGTACGTATTGGTCGTCGGATTGCGCCGCAGGAATTCGACGACGTAGGCGCTGAGCGTCTTCCGGAAGGCCGGGTCGCCGCTGCCGGCGGCATCGGCCGACGGGGCCGGGGCCGAGGTGCGGCCGCAGGCCGACAACGCGGTCACAGAGAGTAGGAGCACCCGAAATCGCGTCCGCATACTTTGGGGACGGTACTATGCTGGCCGCGCAATCCCAAATCCCAACAGCCAAATCCCAAGGAAATCGCAAAGCCCAAGCCCCAAGGCAATGCCAACGGAACTTCCAGAACATCAGTTCAGGAGTTGGTCATTCATTGGGATTTGGGAGTTGGTCATTCCTTGGGATTTTGGAGTTGGTCATTCCTTGGGATTTGGGAGTTGGTCATTCCTTGGGATTTGGGATTTGGGATTTGGGATTTCCCAAAGGCCTGGTGTACCTTTCAACACGACCCGCGTCCAAGGAGTTATACGTATGAAAGTTCTGACCCGATTCGTGTGCGTGTGCGGCCTGCTGATGGCCGTGGCCCCGGTCGCCACCTACGCGCATTTCAAGCTGCTCGAGCCCGCGTCGTGGATCACCGAGAGCGCCGAGCGTGGCGACCCGCAGAAGGCGGCGCCGTGCGGAACCGACGCCAAGACCCCGGGCACGCCGACGGCCGCCATCACCAAGTACGTCGGCGGATCCAAGTTCCACCTCAAGGTCCAGGAAACGATCTTCCACTCCGGCCACTTCCGCGTCGCCCTCGCGGTGAACTCGCGCACCGAGCTCCCGCCGGACCCGACGACGGTGGAAAAGATCACGGACAAGGGCGTCTACTCCGTGTGGGCGGCCATCCAGAGCCCGCCGCAGCTGCCGGTGCTCGCCGACGGCCTGTTCCCGCACTACGTGCGGCCGACCGACGGCAAGCTGGCGACCTACGAGACGGACATCGAGCTGCCGAACATCAACTGCAAGAAGTGCACGCTGCAGGTGATCCAGTTCATGGCCAACCACGTCTACAACATGCCCGGCGGCTATTCGTACCATCACTGCGCGGACATCGCGATCACCGCCGATCCGATGAAGCCGATCACGCAGGGCTGGCCGCTCGAGGCGACGCAGGCCGCGTCGAGGTAGTTCCGGGGACGGCTGCCGGCATTGCGTGAGGCCGCCGTCCGTCTCGGCGTCGGGCTGCTCACGGCGGGGGTGCTCGCGCTCGGCGTGAGCACCACGTCGTGGACCGCAGGCGGCCCCGACGCACACGCCTACGTGACGCAGGCGGAGCTGCTGCTCCGCGGCGCCCTGAAAACGCCGGTCCCGATCGCGAGCGAGGCGCCATGGCCCGACGCGATCGCGACCTTCGTCCCGGCCGGCTACCGGCGGGTCCCCGGTCAGGCGGCGGTCACGCCGATGACGGGACCCGGCCTGCCGCTCCTGATGGCGGGTGCCTGGCTGGTCGCCGGCTACCCCGCGCTCTTCCTCATCGTCCCGCTGACCGGCGGGCTCCTCGTCTGGGCCACTTGGGGAATCGGCCGCCGCATCGCATCCGGCGCGATCGCGCTCGGCGCGGCGTGGCTCGTGGCCACGAGCCCGACCTTCCTGATGATCTTCCGCGCGCAGATGAGCGACGTGCCGGCCGCCGCGTTCTGGGCGCTCGCCACGCTCGGTCTGCTCGACCGCGGATGGCGCCGCGCGCTGCTCGCGGGCAGCGCCGCCGGGATGGCGATCCTGATCCGGCCGAACCTCGTGCCGCTCGCCGCCGCGTTCGCCGCGTGGCTGCTGTGGCATCGCCGCGACGAGCCGTGGCGCGTCCGGCTTCAGGCGCTGTTCGCGTTCTCCGCTCCGGTGGTGCTCGCGTGTCTCGCCATCGCGGCAATCAACGCCGCGCTGTTCGGATCGCCGCTCGAGTCGGGGTACGGCACGCTCGGTCCGCTGTTCTCGTTCGAGCACCTGTCGATCAACGCCGCGAAGTACGGCCGCTGGTTCGTCGAGACGCAGACGCCCGTGGCGGTGCTCGGCGCGATCGCCGTGATGGTGCCGTGGCGACGCTTGTGGCCGTCGCCGATCGCACGTGACGCCGCGCCGCTGCTGGCGATGATCGTCGCGATCGTCTGGGTCGAGTACTGCGCTTACCTGACCTTCGACGCCTGGTGGTTCCTGCGGTTTCTGCTGCCGTCGTGGCCGGCAATCGCCATCGGCACCGCCGTGGTGATCGTCCGCGCACTCGAACGGCTGCCCGCCGGCCGCCTGGCCGCCGGGGCGATCGTCATCGTGATTGGTCTGGCGGGTGTGAGAACGGCACTGGCGCGTGAGGTGTTCCCTGACAACGAGGGAGAGCGGCGCTACGCGACGATCGCCGAGCTCGTCGCCCGCGCGACGCCGCCAGACGCCGCAATCGTCACCGGCGAGCTCCACGCCGGGCCGCTGCGCTTCTACACCGGACGCGTGACGGTGCGGTTCGACGTCCTCGATCCGGCGTGGCTCGATCGGGCGGTCGCGTGGCTGCAGCAGCAGGGCCGGCCGGTCTACCTGCTGATCGAGGACTGGGAGATGCCGGCGTTCGAACAGCGCTTCGCCGCAGGCAACACGCTCGGCAAGCTGACGCTGGCGCCGGTGCTCGCCTATCGCGCGTATCACGTGCCCGGCACCGTCTACCTGTTCGATCCGCTGTCGCCGGACGGCCCGACGCTGGAGCCGCCGCCGATCCGCCATCCGCGCCCGCGCGCCGCGCCACCCGCACCGCGCGCCGTCATGACCGGCCGCCCTCGCTAGTCTAGGGTCAGACCCTCGTACCGGGGTCTGACCCTCGTACCGGGGTCTGACCCTCGTACCGGGGTCTGACCCCCGTACCGGGGTATGACCCCCGTACCGGGGCGGTCGGCCTGACGTCTTCTCTCCTGTCGTCTGCCGGTCGCTGCTGTCGCTTGCGCGCCAGCTCAACATGAAAGAAATGTGGCTACGGCTCCGTTGGGAGGGCGCACGCCCGAGGGTAGGCTGAGAGAACACGTCACGTGTTGCGAGGCTGATCCCCCTATGAGCCGACGCCGCCAATGCCCGTTCTGCCTCTCCCTCTCCGTCGTCGAAACCGAGCGGATGGCCCGCCTGATCGACTGCGGCTGCACCTTCTGCCACCGGCGCTGGACCGAAGCGCGCGCGAGGGTGCTCCGCAGCTCGGAGGAACCGGTGTCGTCCGCCGGCGCCGAGCGCAGTCGTGACATCGGTCTGCCGGGCGACCGCGTGGACGAAGAGCGCCCCCGCACCCGCCGGGCGATGTAACGGTCGGACGGTGACCGATCAGCCGACCGGCTGATCGAGAATGTCGCGGACGCTCTGCAGCAGGTCGACGGGCAGGAACGGCTTGGCGAGCAGCGGCGCCCCGTCCGAGAGCGCCGCCTTGAGCGTGGCGTGCTCCGCGTAGCCGGAGATGTAGAGGACGCGCAGGTCGGGGCGTTCCGCGATCAGCCGCGATGCGAGCTGATGGCCGCTCAGGCCCGGCATGACGACGTCGGTGACCAGGAGCTGGATGTCGCCGCGGCGATCGTTCATCGCCATCTGCAGCGCCTCTTCTCCGTTCTTCGCCTCGATCACCCGGTAGCCGTGACGCGTCAGCGCCCGCTGCGCCAGGCGGCGCACGCCCTGATCGTCTTCCGCCACGAGCACTGTCTCCGATCCGCCGACGACGACGTTCGGGCGCGCCACCGGCTCGAGCACCTCGGCGGCCTCATGCACGGCCGGCAGGTAAATCTCGAACGACGTGCCGACGCCGAGCTCGCTCGTCACCCACACGAAGCCGCCGCTCTGCTTGACGATGCCGTAGACCGTGGCCAGGCCGAGGCCGGTGCCGCGATCGCGCTCCTTCGTGGTGAAGAACGGCTCGAAGATCCGCTCCTGCGTCTCGGGCGACATGCCGGTGCCGGTGTCGGTGATCGTCAGCCGCACGTACCGTCCCGGCGTCATCGGCGCGCGCCGCCGGGCGAGCGAGTCGTCCACCATCACCATCTCGGTGATGAACCGCAGCTGCCCGCCGCCGGGCATCGCGTCGCGGGCGTTGATGGCCAGGTTCAGCAGCACCTGCTGCACCTGGCTCGGGTCGGCGCGCACGGTGTCGAGCGCCGGGTCGAGATCGAGCAGCAGCTCGATGTCGGCGCCGATCGTTCGACGCAGCAGCCGCTCGACGTCGGTGAGGAGCGCGTTGAGGCCGATCACGTGCGGCTGGAGGATCTGCCGGCGGCTGAAGGCCAGGAGCTGGCGCGTGAGCGCCGCGGCCTGCTCCGCCGCCTTCCGGACTTCCATCAGGTCCGCCCGCCGCGGATGACGCAGGTCCAGTTCCTCGAGCACGAAGTCGTTGAAGCCGGTGATCGCGGTCAGCAGGTTGTTGAAGTCGTGCGCGATGCCGCCGGCGAGACGGCCGACGGCCTCCATCCTTCGCGCCTGCTGCAGGTGCTCCTCGAGGCGCTTCCGTTCGGTGATGTCCTGGGTCGTGCCGATCATGCGCGCGAGTGTGCCGTCCGGGTGATAGTCGCCGCGCCCCTGCGCCAGCAGCGTCCGGACCTCGCCATCGGCCCGCACGACGCGCAGCTCGAGCTCGAACGGCTGGCGGAGCTCCGTCGCGCGACGAATCCGCCCCTGGAACGAGCGGCGATCGTCCGGGTGCACTGCCGCGAGAAACGCCTCGAGGCTGGGGGCGCACGCGTCGGGCGCGTAGCCGAGGTTGCGATACAGCTCCTTCGACCACTTCCGCGCCTCGGTGCCGGCCGTCCATTCCCAGCTGCCGACCTGCGCCACCTGCTGCGCCTCTTCGAGCCGGTGCTCGCTCGCCGACAGGCTGCAGAGGGCGGCCTGCAGCTCGGCGGTCCGTTCGCCGACGTGACGCTCGAGGTTGCGGTTCATCTCGCGCATCTCGTCCTCGGCCTGCTGCCGCCCGGCCACCGCCGCCGCGACGAGGATGCCGATCAGCGTCGTCACCGCCATGAACGCGGCGACGAGGAGCAGCGACTGGTTCGGCGGGAGACCGCTGAACGCCCCGCGGCCGTGGGCGCTGCCCCACACCGCGATCGTCGAGAGCAGGCAGGCGGCGAGCGACGCTTCGCGCTGTCCGAAGCGGAACCCGGCCAGCACGCAGAACGGGATACAGACGAAGGTGAGCGGCAGCGCGGACACGTTGAAGACCGCCCAGCCGAGCGTCGCCAGCGCGGTCACCAGCGCCGCCAGCTCGACGCGCTGGTGCGCCGCCCACGTGCGGCGCGGCCCGCGGTTCCAGAGAACAATGACCGGCGCGATCACGATCGCGCCCGCCGCGTCGCCCATCCACCACGTCACCCAGAGCGAGGCATAGTCCGTCCACGCCGCGGCGCCGGACACGGACAGCGTCGTCACGCCGATGGTCGCGGCGACGGCGCAGCCGGCGAGCGCGGCAACCACGAAGCGGACGACGTGCTGGGCGCGATCGAAGGCGCCGCGTCCGCCGGCGAAGCGCAGGATCAGCAGGCCGGCGACCATCGCTTCGAACACATTGCCGGCGGCAATCGCCGCCGACATCGCCACCGACCCGGAGGTCGTGACGTTCGTGAGAAAGGCGCCGAGGAGAATGGCCGGCCAGACGCGCGGGCCGAACATCAGCACCGAGGCGATGGCCACGCCGGTCGGCGGCCAGATCGCGGTGACGCTGATATTGACGTCAGCGAGCGCCAGCCCGAACTTGCCGCCAAGCACGTAGGCCGCCGCGATCAGCCCGAGCGCGAGGATAGACGGGTGACGGGTCGGCTCCGGGGGTGAAGCGTGCGGGCGGAATTCGTCGTGCGACGCCGAGTCGAGCCGTAACGTAGGAGTCCTCCGGACAGCAATCGGCCGCCGGAGAGCAGGGCTTAAATCCCAAATCCCAAATCCCAAATCCCAAGGAAATCCCAAATCCCAAGCCCCAAGGAAATCCCAATCCCAAGCCCCAAGGAAATCCCAATCCCAAGCCCAGGGAAGTCCCAAGTCCAAAATCCAATGCCTTGGTTTGTTGGGATTTGTTGGGATTTGGCGGTTCCTTGGGATTTGGGATTTGGGATTTGGGGATTTGAACAAGGGGCGCGCCCCGCCCGCCCGTCCGCCTTAGCGCTCCGCGGCCAAGGTCGGCGTGTGTTCGATCGCGCGGCGGTACGACTCCCCTGTGTCTTCGGGCCGGGCGGCGGTGCAGAACAGGTCCCGCAGCAGCCCGTCGCGCAGCCCGTAGATCCATCCGTGGACCGAGAGCTCCTGCCCGCGCCGCCACGCGTCCTGGACGATGGTCGTCTGGCTGACGTGGCGCACCTGCTCGATGACGTTCAGCTCGCACAGGCGATCGATGCACGCCTCTTCGGCGCCGGCCTGGGCGATGCGGGCACCGTGCAGGTCGTGCACGTCCTGGACATGGCGCAGCCAGTTGTCGATCAGCCCGAGCGACGCGCGCATGTAGGCGGCGCGCACGCCGCCGCACCCGTAATGACCGCAGACGATGACGTGCTCGACCTTGAGCGCGTCCACCGCATACTGCAGCACCGACAGGCAGTTGAGATCCGAGTGCACGACGACGTTGGCCACGTTGCGGTGCACGAACAGCTCGCCCGGCGCCATGCCGACGATCTCGTTGGCCGGGACGCGGCTGTCGGAGCAGCCGATCCACAGGTACTTCGGCGTCTGCTGCGACGAGAGCGACTGGAAGAACATCGGGTCGCTCAGCGTCATGCGCCGCGCCCAGTGGCGGTTGTTCTCGAAGAGATCCTGTGGCGTGTCCATGGTCCGCCTGCATGATATCGCGGGGATCGGGAATAAGGGATCGGGAACGGGGATCGGGGATGGGGCGGTCCAGCTGTCGCGTGCTGGCGGCGAAGGTATGATCGCCGGAGCCGTGGCGGACAATTCGATCGACTCGACGCCCCGGGGATGGCGGCGCGCCCTCCTCGACCTGCTGACGGGGGCCACGCCGCCTCCCCCGCCTGCCAGGCAAGTCGCGAGCCTCGCCCCGCAGCCGCCGGCTGATCGCGGTCTGCCCGCGCGCATCGCCCACTACGCGATCGTGCGCAAGATCGGCGAAGGCGGCATGGGGATCGTCTACGCCGCGCGCGACGAGCGGCTGCACCGGACGGTCGCGCTCAAGACGATGTCGTCGCTGGCCGGCGACGGGACGGCGCGCCAGCGCTTCTGGCGGGAGGCGCGTGCCGCCGCGAGCGTCAACCACCCGAACATCTGCCAGATTCACGACGTCGGCGAAGACGGCGGCACGCTGTTCATCGCGATGGAGCTGCTCGAGGGGGAGTCGCTCGCCGATCGCCTCGCGCAGGGCGCGCTCAGCGTGTCGGAGGCGGTGGCAACGGGCCTCGGGATGCTGGCGGCGCTGGCGGCGCTCCACGCGCGCGGCTTCATCCATCGCGATCTCAAGCCGTCGAACGTGTTCCTCACGCCGCACGGGGTCAAGGTGCTCGACTTCGGCCTGGCGCGCCCCGAGCTGGAGGCGTCGATCGCGTCGGCGGCTGGTGGCCTCACCATGCCCGGCGTGGCGGTCGGCACACCGCGGTACATGGCGCCCGAGCAGGCCACCGGCGACGTCGTCGACGCGCGCTGCGATCTGTTCGCGGCCGGCGCGATCCTGTTCGAGATGCTCGCCGGCCGCCCGGCGTTCGGGGGGCGGACAGTGGTGGACGTGCTGCACGCCACGCTGCACGAGCAGCCACCGGCGCTCACGGGGTCGCCGGCCGTGGCAGCGGTGGACCGGGTGATTCGGCGCGCGCTCGCCAAGCGTCCGTCGGATCGGCCGATCTCCGCCGAGGCGATGGCCGAGGAGCTGCAGGACATCGGCGGCGCCGATGGCGATGACGCGCGCGTGGTCGCTCACGCGCTCACGCGGCTGGTGGTGCTGCCGTTCCGCGTGCTGCGGCCCGATCCCGAGACGGACTTCCTCGCCTTCAGCCTGCCGGACGCGATCGCCACGTCGCTGTCGGGCGTCGGCTCGCTGGTCGTCCGGTCGAGCGCGGCCGCGGCGCGCTTCGGCGCCGAGGCGCCCGATCTGAAGGTGGTCGCGACCGAAGCGGACGTCGATCGCGTGGTGCTCGGCACGCTGCTCCGATCCGGCGATCAGCTGCGCGTCACCGCGCAGCTGGTCGAGGCTCCGGGCGGCACGCTGCTGACGTCGGAGACGATCCAGTCGTCGCTCGGCGATCTCTTCGGCCTCCAGGACGACATCGCGCGCCGCGTGGTGAACGGGCTGTCGCTGCCGCTGGCCGGGAGCGCGCGATCGCCGGTGCCCGAGGCGCCGCAGAACCCGCGCGCCTACGAGTTCTACCTGCGCGCCAACGACCTGGCGCGGACCTATGCCGGCGTGACCGCGGCGCGCGATCTCTACCTGCGCGCGCTCGACCTCGACCCGGGCTTCGCCCCGGCGTGGGCGCGCCTCGGGCGCTGCCATCGCGTCATCGGCAAGTACATCGACGGCGCGCCCGACAGCGATACCAACGCCGAAACCGCATTTCAGCGCGCGCTCGCGCTCGATCCGCGGCTGAGCGTAGCGCACAAGTTCTACGCGAACCTCGAGGCGGAGATCGGCCGCGCGCCGCAGGCGCTCGTGCGCCTGCTCGGGGTGGCCACACGCCACGGCAACGACCCGGAGCTGTTCGCGGGGCTCGTGCACACCTGCCGGTACTGCGGCCTGTACGACGAGTCGATCGCAGCCCACGACGAGGCGCGCCGGCTCGATCCGAACGCCGCCACCAGCCTCGAGCAGACGCTGGTCATGACCGGTGACATCGAACGGCTGCTGGCGGTGGAACGGCCGCCGCTCGACGCGGGCGCCGACGACGGGCTGCGGGTGATGGGTCTGGGGCTGGCCGGCCGGCTCGACGCGGCGAGACAGGCGCTGATCGTCATGCGCGCGACGTCACGCATCCCGACACTCGTCGCGTGGACCGACTACCTGATGGCGTGGCTCGATCGACGCCCCGGGGAGATGCGCACGAGTCTCGAGTCGATCGGCCCGCTGAAGATCCAGGACGACCCCGAAGCGATCTTCCTCGAGGGGTGGCTGTTGTGCGACGCCGGCGGCCACGAGGCCGGCCTCGAGTACCTGCAACGCGCCGTGGCGCGCGGCTACTGCGCCGCCCCGGCGCTCGCGCGGCGTCCGCAGTTCGACGCGCTGCGGGGCACGGCCGCGTTCCAGTCGCTGCTCGCCGACGCCGAGGCGGGACGCGAGCGCGCGCTCGCCGCGTTCCGCCACGCCGGCGGCGCGCGACTGCTGGGATAATCGGGGAGCAGGGATCGGGGTAACGTCAGGGTGAGGCTCAATCCGATCCGGATCCCCGACCCCCGACACCTGATCCCTGCTGCGAAGAACCATGAAAACACTGGCGCGGCCGCGCGACGCCGCGGCGCTCGTCGAGCGGCTGCAGCGCCTTTCCCCCGAGAGCACGGCGCGCTGGGGGAGAATGTCGGTGCACCAGATGGTGTGCCACCTCGCCGACTCGCTGCGCATGGTATCGGGCGAGAAGGCGGTGACACACGCCGGCGGCGTGCTGCAGCAGACCGTGCTCAAGTGGACGGTGCTTTACCTGCCGCTGCCCTGGCCGAGCGGCATTCCAACCAGCCCGGAGATCGATCAGGAGCGCGGTGGCACGAAGCCGGTCGCGTTCGCCGCCGACCTGGCGCAGGTGGACGCGCTCCTGCACGCGATGGCCAGCCGTGCTCCGGACGTCGCCCCTCCGCCACATCCCTTCTTCGGCCGCATGTCTCGCGCGGCGTGGCTGCGCTGGGCGTGGCTGCACACCGATCATCACCTGCGGCAGTTCGGGGTGTGAGCAAATTACGAGCGCCGCAAGGCGCGAGCGTCGGTGTCGCCGAGCACGCCAATGCGGCGGTGCTCGTCACCATTGCGCCCGACTGCACGCTCCTCGATCGCCGGCGCATCGAGCTCACCGAACCAGGCCTGCCCACGCACCCGCATCACCATGAAGGGTCGTGGGCGGTCGGACGGTACCTGAACACCCCGGGCGCGCGCGCACTGTCGCTCGCCGACGCGGTGGCGCTCGTCGAGCGGGTGCGCGCATCCGCCGCGCGCGGCGCGCGCGAGGCCCTCGAGGTGCTCGCGGCCGGCGTCGCCGCCCCGATTGCGCGCATCGCGATCCGCGTGTGCCCCACGCTGCCGCCGACGACCGCCGAGCGCATCGCCGACCATCGCGCGCAGACCGTCGCCGACTCGGTGATGTATCGCCAGGCGCTCGCGTCCGCAGCCGAGGCGCGCGGCTGGTCTGTGCATTGGTACGACCGCGAGCGCGTGTTCGACGACGCGGCGGCCGCTCTCGGCGGCAAGGACGTGGCGGCGTTCCTGCACGGGATGGGCCGCTCGATCGGCCCGCCCTGGCAGGCCAGGCACAAGCTCGCCGCCGCCGCGGCGCTGGCCGCGACAGCCCCCATGAACCGTCCGTAGCGGAAGTCTCCGTCTTGCGTGCGGCGGTGGCCTTAGGTCTCCGACGACTGCGTCCGCGGGCCGGTGAGTGCGAGCACCGCGGCGGCGAGCTCGTTCGGCTGCACCGGCTTCGACAGGTGCATCTGGAAACCCGAGTGCAGCGAGCGCGTCCGGTCGATCGCGCGGGCGTAGGCGGTGAGCGCCGCGGCGGGGATGTCGCCCTGCTGCTCCTTCGGGCGCGATCGGATCTGCTTCAGCAGCTCGTAGCCGTCCACCTCGGGCAGCCCGATGTCGAGGATCGCCACGTCGAACGGCTGGCGATCGAGCGCGGCGAGCGCGGCGGCGGCGCTCGTCGCCATCGTCACCTCGGCGCCGGCGATGCTCAACGCGTCCTTGGCCATCGCCAGCGCGTCGCGGTCGTCGTCCACGAGCAGCACTCGGCGGCCGGTCAGATCGGCCAGCTGCAGCGCCGGCGACGCGGCGGCATCGAGGGTCGGGTGCACGCGCACCGGCGAGTCGAGCACGTCGTCGTGGACGATCATCAGCGGCAGCTCGACGCGCACGGTGGTTCCGTGTCCCTTCCCCGGACTGGTGGCGCTGATGCGGCCGCCGTGCGCCTCGACGATATGACGGCTGATCGCCAGGCCGAGGCCGAGCCCGCCGTGCACGCGCGTGAAGGTGCTGTCCGCCTGGCGGAAGCGCTGGAACAGGTGCGGCAGGAACTCGGGCGCGATCCCCTCGCCGTCGTCACTGACCGTGATCTCGACGTGCGAATTGACGCGCTCGACGCGCACCTGCACGCGCCCCCCGCGCGGTGTGAATTTGATTGCGTTCGAGAGCAGGTTCCACACCACCTGCTGCAGGCGCTGCGCGTCGCCGGCCACCGGCACGCCCGGCTGGTCGAGCGCCGGCTGCAAACGCACGCCCCTGGCCGCCGCCGCGGGCACGACGGTGTCGAGCGCCTCGCGGATGACCGCGGAGAGATCGACCGGCTGCACGTCGAGCCGCAGCTTGCCGGTGATGATGCGCGACACGTCGAGCACGTCGCTGATCAGCTGCTCCTGCAGCCGCGCGTTGCGCTCGATCGTCTCGAGCACCGACGGCAGGCGCGACGGCTCGATGACGCCGCCGCGCACCATCTGGATGTAGCCGAGCACGGCGTTGAGCGGCGTGCGGAGCTCGTGCGAGAGCGTCGCCAGGAACTCGTCCTTCAGGCGGTTGGCCGCCTCCGCCTCCTGCTTCGCCACCGCCAGCAGCGTCACGTCGTGCGCGATGATAACGATCGTCTGCACGCGGTTGTCCTCGTCGAACACCGGCTGGTAGACGAAGTCGAACAACCCCTCTTCCGGCGGCGCCTGCGGGTGACGGGTGATCATCATCCCCAGCGACTGCCCGACGTACGGCTCGCCGGTGGTGCGCACGCGGTCGAGGATCTCGTAGATCCCCTGGCCGGCCAGCTCGGGGAGCGCCTCGCGAATCGGCTGGCCGACGACGTCGCGGCCGCCGATCAGCTCGAGATAGCGCGGATTGGTCAGCTCGAAGACGTGCCCGGGCCCGTGCACCACCGCGATGGCGACCGGCGCGTGGCGGAACAGGTTGGACAGGCGCCGCGCGTGCCGGCGCTCCAGGGCGCGCGCGCGCGCCTTCACCAGCTGCACCTCGACACGCGTGAGGAAGTCGCGCGCCGAGAACGGCTTCACGAGGTAGTCGTCGGCCGACGCCGCCAGCCCTTCGAGCCGCGCCTCTTCGCCGGCGCGCGCCGACAGCATCACCACCGGGATCGAAGACAGCTCGCGGTCGGCGCGCAGCTCGCGCAGCAAGCCGAACCCGTCGAGCTCCGGCATCATGACGTCGGTGATGATGACGTCGGGGCGGCGGGCGCGCGCGGACGTGAGCGCCTCGCGGCCGTTCCGCACCGCTTCGACCTCCCACCGCTCGGCCAGCAGCCGCCGCGCGTAGTCGCGCATGTCGGCGTTGTCGTCGGCGAGCAGCACGCGGCCAAGCTGCATCGACCCGCCCTGCGCGTCTCCGCGCGTGGCGGCGGCGCCCGCGCCCGCCTCCGCCTCCGGCAGCCATCGCAGTGCTTCCTGGACGTACGGCGTCGCGGCGTCGGCGCGGACGTCGGCCGTGCCCGCGACGATGTGCTCGGCTGGCAGGTGCGCGCGGCCGAGCGGCAGCGACACGGTAAAGGTGCTTCCCTTGCCGACGTCGCTCGACGCCGTCAGCTCGCCGCCGTGAAGCTTCACTAGCTCCTGCACCAGCGCCAGGCCGATGCCCGATCCCTCGTGGCTGCGCCCGACGGTGCCCTCGACGCGATGAAAGCGCTCGAACACGCGCGGCAGCTCGTCGGCCGGGATGCCGACGCCGGTGTCGCGGACGGTGAGCAGCGCCCGCGAGCCGTCCGCGCGCAACGACACGTCCACGCGGCCGTTGAGCGTGAACTTGAACGCGTTGGAGATGAGGTTGAGGACGATCTTCTCCCACATCTCCCGATCGACGTAGACCGGAGCGGGAAGCGGCCCGTAGTCGACCGCGAACGCCAGCCCCGCCTTCTCCATCGCCGACCGGAACGTGCTGGCGAGCTCGGCGGTGAACGTGCCGAGGTCCACCGGCTCGAAGCGGGCGCGCACGCGGCCGGCCTCGATGCGCGAGAAGTCGAGCAGCGTGTTCACCAGCTTCAGCAGGCGCTGGCTGTTGCGGTGGGCGACCTCGAGCTGATCGCGAATCGCTTCCGGCACCTCGCCGCCGCGGCGCGCTTCGTCGAGCGGCCCGAGCAGCAGCGTCAGCGGCGTGCGGAACTCGTGGCTGACGTTGCTGAAGAACGTCGTCTTCGCGCGGTCGATCTCCGCCAGCGCCTCGGAGCGGCGCCGCTCCTCTTCGTAGGCGTGAACGTTGGCCAGCCCGGCGGCGACCTGGCCGACGAACAGGCCGAGAAAGCTGCGATACGCCTCGTCCACGGGCCGGTACGGATTGAGGCCGGCGACGAAGATGCCGGCGGCGCTCTTCTGTCCCTGCTGGGCGATCGGCAGCACGAGCGCCTGCGTCGGCTGGCGATCCCACGGACCGGTCGGCAGCGCGTCGAACCGGCCGTCGAGGTCGACGATCGTGCCCCACGCGTCCACGTCGAGCGGCCATGGGGCTCCCGCGTCGCCGACGGCGATCGCCGGCGGGGCCGCAGGATGATCGACGGCGATGCCGGTGCAGCTGACGCGACGCGCGCGTCCGCCGCTGTCGTCATAGAGGTAGGTCAGCGTGAACGGCAGGTCCTTCGACCCGTGGAGCGCGGATTCGAGGCCGCGGAAGAACTCCCGCTCGGTGATCGTCGAGGCGATCGCCGCGGCCGTGTCGCGCAGCAGCGCCAGCCGGCGCTCGCTCAACACGCGCTGCGTCTCCTCGCTCACCACGCAGAAGTTGCCGACGACGGCGCCGCTGTCGTCGGTGACCGGGCTGTAGGAGAACGTGTGGTAGGTCTCCTCGGTGTAACCGCTCCGTTCCAGGAACAGCAGCAGTTTCTCGTCCCAGGTCGCGTCGCCGGTCTGGAGCACCTGCTGGATGCGCGGCCCGATGTCGGGCCAGATCTCCGCCCACACCTCGCTCGACGGCCGCCCGAGCGCCCACGGGTGCTTCGCCGCGAGCGTCATGTGCCGGTAGGCGTCGTTGTAGAAGAAGGTCAGCTCCGGCCCCCATCCCATCCACATCGCGAACCGCGACGTGAGCAGCAGCCGGACGACGGTCCGCAGGCTCTGCGGCCACTCGCTGGCCGGACCGAGCGGCGTGGTGGACCAGTCCCTGGCACGCATCAGCGCCGCCATCTCGCTGTCGCCGGCGAACGGATCGTCCCGAAGCGGCGCGCTCACGCGCGGCCTCCGGGAAGCCACGAGCTGATCGCGAATCGATGCGGTGTCACCGGTGTGCGTACGCCGTAGTGAAGGCGCGGAAGGTCGCCAGCGCGCCGGCGATGACCTCGCGCTCGGCGTCGCCCGACTGCGCCATGAACGCGCCGGCGTAGCTGCGGCACTCGCGCCAGCGCTCGCCGCTCCGTTCGCCGTAGCTGCGGAGATAAGAGAACGCGCCGTCGGGCAGGTTCAACCGGCCGGTGAGGTGACGGAGCAGCACCTGCCCGCCGAGCGTCGCGCCCTCGAGCACGTAGGCCGCCCCCACCGCCTGCGCCCAGTTGGCCAGCGGCGCCATGGCGACCGGCGGCGCGACTTCGACCTGCAGCGTGCGCAGGTCGGCGGTGAGCCATCGCGCCCGGGGCCGCTCGACGCAGCCGATCGGCACGGCAGCGGGCGCGAGCGACGCGACCTGCGCCTCGAGCGGAATCGCGCAAGCCGCGGTGGCGGCGAGAAACCACCGGTAGTCGTCTACGGTCACCGTGTCGTCCATCAGTCCGACCTGTGCTTCGACGGCGGCGTGCGCCTGCCGCGTGGCGGCGCGCAGCCGCGTCATGGCCAGCTCCGCTCCGTCGTCGACGGCGACGGGGAAGAGGACCTCCGCCGTGAAGCGCGCGGCCCAGTCGTCGCCGAAGATCCGCGCCAGCATGCCGAGCGCACGGTCGTCACGCCGGTGTGCATGGCAGTAGGCGTCCTGCCAGCGGGCGCGCGCCGGGGCGCGCCCCGGGTCGCGCGGCGCCGTCTGCAGTCGATCGCGAAACGTCCACGCCGTCTGCACCGCGCGGGCGACCGCCGCGTCGAGCCGATCGAGCGCGGGCCGCAGCACCAGCGCGTCGGGCGAGAAGAACTGCTCCGCCCAGCGAGGCAGCGCCGCGGCCGGCTCCCGTGAAGACACCGAGCCGCCGCCGTCTCCCTCGTCTCCGGGCAACAGATCGGCGACGACGACCGGGTGCCCCGCACGGGCGTGCACCAGGTCGACGCCGAGCATCGGCGCGCGCAGCGACGGATCCGGCAGGCAGAGCACGTTGGCGATCTCGAGCCCCTCGCCGCGCACCTCGACGAAACGCGCGTAGCGTACGCCGCCGCCCTCGTACGCCGTCGCTCGAATCGAGGCCGGCTGGCCGCGCCACACCCCTTCGCATCGCGCGAGCGCCGGCGCGAGCGGCCGCGCGCGCAGCGCGAGCGTGCCGACGAGGCCGGCCTCGAGTGCGGACAGCGTGGAAGCGATCGTCATGCCTGCGAGGTTCGTGAGCAGGCCATCCGGGCTGCCGCCAGGAACTCTCCGGCGAGCGGACCGGCGGTACGCGCCGCGGCCTCGACGGCGGTCAACGTCCGTTCGAGGCGCGCGCGGCAGTCGGCGCCGCGGCGATCGGCTTCACCGCAGATCCATTCGAGGTGCCGCGCGAACGTGTCGGCGCGCCCGAGCGTGACGGCGTCGGCGAGATACGACAGCAGGAACGCCTCGTCGTCGATGAACGGCTCACGGCTGGCGACGCGCGGCGCGGAGACCGCTGCCTGGTGCAGCGCGAGCGCAACGGGTTCATCCGGGAGCAGGGCGAGACGCCCGGCTTCGAGGTGCGGCTCCGACGCCTGGAACATCTCCGGCGCTTCCTCGCGCAAGGCGTCGCCGAGGCGCGAGAAGTTGTCGTGGATGTGCAGCGAGCACATGCCGCGCGTCGTCAGGACGCTGCGCAGCCAGCGCGCGTAAATCGCGAACGGCTCGGCGTACGACGTCTCGACCGCCTCGGCGAGGTATTGCACGTGCCGCCGCGCGTCCTCGTCCGAAAACCGCCGCCCGCGCTCGCCGAAGCGCGCGTCCCAGAACGGATCGCGGTACATCGCGTCGATGGACCGGGCGGCGATCGCCGCCATCGACGCGCGCAGGCGCCGCGCCACCATCAGGCGCTCAGACGTGAAGGATCTGGCGGACATCACGCACCATCGCCGTCGCGTCCGGGCCGGCCGGCGGCAGGTCGAGCCCCTCGATCGCCCCGGGGGACCACTGAAAGGCAAAGCCGCCGGCGACGACCGGCAGACCGGGCACGGCTTTCCGCACCGCCTCGATGGCGGCACGCAGCGCCGGCAGGTTGAACGTCATCGTCGCCGAGAGCAGGAGCAGATCGGGCCGGTCGGCGATCATCCGCGCGATCAGGTGCTCGGTCGGCACGCTCGCACCGAGGCAGTGCACGGTGAACCCTTCCATCTCGAGCATGTCGGCGGCCACGCGCACGCCCATGTCGTGCAGCTCCCCTTCGACGCAGGCGAGCGCCACCGTACGCCCGAGGCCCGGCGCGCGCGGCGCTTCCGGGTAGAGGCGGGCCATCGCCAGCTGCGAGATCGCCGTTGCCAGGTGCTCGTCGGCGACCGAGATCTTGTTCTCCTGCCACAGGCGGCCGATCTCGTACTGCGCCTGCTGGATGACGTCGAGCAGCAGCGTCTTCACCGGCATGCCGGCGCGCAGCCCCTCGTCGTAGAGGAGCCGGACGGCTTCGTGGCGGTCGCCGGCGAGCTGCGCCTGCAGGTAACGCTGTCCGAGCGACGCGGGGTCCATCGTCATGAGGTGCGACGCTGCGTCAGCAGGCTGCGAACGAGCTGCCGCGGCATGTGGATCAGGCGCGCGAGCGCATCGGGCTGCACCGGCTTGATCAGGTGGCCGTCGAAGCCGGCCTCGCGCGCGCGGATGTTGTCCTCGGGGCGGCCGTAGCCGGTGATCGCCACGATCATCGCGTCGCGCGCCTCCGGCATCTCGCGCAGCGCCTGCGCGACCTGGTAGCCGTCCATGCCCGGCAGGCCGATGTCGAGCAGGACGACCTCCGGGCGCGTCGTGCGCGCCGCCGCAATCGCCTCGGTGCCGGTTCCCGCCGTGTGGACGGTGTGCCCCAGCTCACCGAGCCACGCCGCCAGCACCTCGCGCGAGTCGGGGTTGTCCTCGACGAGCAGGATCGTGCGCGGACGCGACCGCGCGGCGGCGAGGTCCGGTTCCTCGGGGCGCACCGTCGCCGGCGGGGTCGCCTGATCGAGCGGCAGCGTGACCGTGAACGTCGAGCCGCGCCCCTCGCCGGCGCTGGTCGCGGCGATCGCGCCGCCGTGCAGCTCGGCGAGCGTGCGCGAGATCGTCAGGCCGATGCCGAGCCCGCCGAGCGATCGTGCCAGCGACTGATCCACCTGCACGAACGGCTCGAAGATCGACGTCAGGTGCGACGCGGGGATGCCGACGCCCTGATCGGTCACCGTCACCACCGCCGCGGTCCCGCCGCCCGGCAGCTTCTCGACGCGGCACGCGAGGGTGGCGTCGGTGCCCGGCTCGGAATATTTGCTGGCGTTGTGCAGCAGGTTGACGAACACCTGCTCCAGCCGCAGCGCGTCGGCGTTCATCGGCAGCGGGTCGTCGGGCAGCTCGATCTGCAGCTTCTGGCCGCGGGCGTCGAAGAGCGAGCGCGCGTGTTCGGCGGCGCCCTGCAGCGTGACGCGCAGATCGCAAGGCAGGCGCTGGAGCTGCACCTTGCCGCGGGTGATGCGTGACACTTCGAGCAGGTCGTCGACCAGGCGCCCGAGGTGATGCGTCTGCCGCCGCGCGGCGTTGCGCAGCTTGATGTTGCGCTCGTCCTGCAGGCCGACGCGGTCCATCAGGCTGATCGACGCCGCCAGCGCGTGCAGCGGGTTGCGCAGCTCGTGCGCGAGCATGCCGAGGAACTCGTCCTTCCGGCGCCCCGCCTCCGCCAGCTCGATCGCGCGCTGCCGGTGATCCTCCTCGAGCTGACGGTGCTCGGTGATGTCGGCGACCTGCAACACGACCCGCTCCGGGTTCCCCTCGGCGTCGAACATCGGGTCGGCCACCACGCGCAGCAGCTGGCGGCGCACGAGGGCTTCGGCCACCACGCGCTTCCGGTCGCGCGCGGCGCCGGTGGCAGCGTCCACCAGCGTCTCGCCGTAGTCGGGCACCGACGCGGACAGGTGCCGGCCCGTCAGCGAGGCGGCGTCCGTCTGGCAGAAGTCGGCCATCGCACGGTTGCAGCGGACGATCCGCATGTCGAGCGCGACGAGGGCGATGCCGTCGGCGATGACGTCGAACGTCTTCTTCCACTCGCGGCCGATCTCCTCGACCTCGCGCTCCGCGCGCTGCGTGCGCAGCAGCGCGTGCGCCGTGGCGACCAGCTCCACCGGCTCGATCGGCTGCGCCAGGTAGGCGTCGGCGCCGCTTTCGAGGCCGGCGACGCGCCGTTCCGTTGTGACGAACGTCGCCGACGTCTGCAGCACCGGGATGTCGCGCGTGAGCGGATCGGCCTTGAGCAGCCGGCACACTTCGAGGCCGCTGATGTCAGGCAGCTTGATGTCGAGGACGATCAGGGCCGGACGGCGCCGCGCGGCCTCGAGCGCCTCGCGGCCGCACGCCGCCTCGACGACGGTGAACCCGCCCTGACGCAGCATCCGCGACACCAGGTAGCGCGTCGCGTCGTCGTCGTTGACGTTCAGGGCAACGACCGCCTCAGTCACCAGGCGGGCCCTCCTGCAGCGCGGCGAGGCCGGCGCCGGCGAGCACCTCGCGGATGCGGCCGAGGGCGACTTCGCGGCTCAGGTTCTGCTTCGGCAGGATCGCGGCCGCTTCCTGCGACAAGCGGGTGCGCTCGTCGTCGGCCAGCGACTTCGAGGTGTGGATGATCACCGGGATATGGCGCGTGGCCGAATCGAGCTTGAGCTCGTCGAGCACGTCGAACGCCGTCACGCCCGGCAGCACGAAGTCGAGGAAGATCACCTGCGGCAGCCGCTCGCGCGCCAGCGCCACGCCTTCGGCTCCGGTCGCCGCCTGCAGGATCTTGTACGGCGCGTCGCTCAGCAGCTTGACCAGCATGTAGCGCGCGACCTCGTCGTCGTCGATGATCAGCACGCGGGTGATCGGGCCGACGCGGCGGGCAATCGTCGCCAGCCGGCGCGCCAGCCACTGCCCGTCGAGCGGCTTGATGACGAACTCGTCGGCGCCGAGCGCGCGGGCCGTCTGCTCGCGGTTCGTCACCGTCACCACCATCACCGGGATGTCGCACGTGTCGGGGCTCGATTTCAGCTCCGACAGGAGCGACCACGACGTCTCGCCGTCGAGCATGATGTCCAGCACGATCGCCGCCGGCCGCGTCCTCGCCAGCGCCCGCCGCGCCTCCTCCACCGTCCGCGCCGGCAGGATGCGATAGCCGGTGCTGGTGAGGTACTTTTCGTAGAGGAAGAGCGTCTGCCGGTCGTCCTCGACGACGAGAATCGACGGACGATCCGGCGGCGCCGCCTCGCTGCGCGCGGCGAGGCCCGCCATCTCGGCGACGTCCGGATGCACGCGCGGCACGGTGAGGGTGAACGTCGAGCCGCGGCCGGGGACGCTCGACAGCGTCAGCGTGCCGCCGAGAATCTCCGCCAGCCGGCGCGACACCGAGAGCCCGAGCCCCGTCCCCTTCACGCGCCGCTGCAGCTCGTTGTCGACCTGCCCGAACTCCTCGAAGACGCGCTCCTGATCCGTCAGGGCGATGCCGATGCCGGTGTCCATCACCGCGAACGTCACCCTGTCGGTGCCGGCCGCCGACGCGGTGACGCGGATGCTCCCCTGCGGCGTGAACTTGAGCGCGTTCGAGATCAGGTTCTTCAGGACCTGCGAGATCTTCCCCTGGTCCGTCTCGAGCTCGCCCAGGTCGGGCGCGGCGTCGAAAAACAGCGACACCGCCGCCTCGGCGCCCTGCAGGGGACGGAACATGCCGCGGAGCGCGCCGAACAGCTCGTCGGCGCTGAAGCGCTCCGGGCGCAGCGCCACCTTGCCGGCCTCGATGCGCGACAAGTCCAGCAGGTCGTTGACCAGCTCGACGAGGCTCTCCGAGCTGCGGAGGATGAACGTGAGCTGCTTCTCCTGCTCCGGGGTCAGCTCGCCGTCGGCGCGACCGAGCAGCAGACGCGTCAGGCCGATGATGGCGTTCAGCGGCGTGCGGAACTCGTGGCTGACGTTGGCGACGACGCGCGACTTGACCTCGGTGATGCGGCGGAGGGAGTCGGACTTCTCGTCCACCTCGCTGTGCAGTGCCACGACACCACGGGCGGAGTCGTCGAGCTCCTGCGTGAGCCGCGTCAGCTCCTGGTTGCGGCGGAGCAGCTCGCGCTGCTGACGATCGGTTTCGCGGTGCAGCTCCGCGAGCTCGTTGAGCGTCTCCCCGACGCGCGACAGCGCCGAGGCATAGACGTCAGGAATCAGGCTGCCGACCATCACGACGGCGCCGTTCATCGCTCCGGCGGAGAACGACACCGTGGCCGGTACGCCGCGCACGATCAGCGCGGTCTCCCAGCCTGCGACGCGCTGTTCGCGCGCATGGCGGACGAGCATCTCGAGCTTTGCGCTCGCACCGGGGGCGGCGCACTCGGCGAGCGGCCGTCCGACCGGGTCGTGCAGCAGGGCACGCGCGGCCGCATCCGCATCCATGACGGTCAACGTGTCGTCGACGACGAGGATGAATTCGCGACGGAGATCCGTGACGGACGGGAGATCGAGGAAGCTCAATAGGTACCGTGGAGGTATTACGTCATCCTTGAGGACCGCTTTCAAGCTGAGCCTTTCCGCTTCCGGCGGAAAGATGGAGCAGATCATGACCGCACGCACACTCGGGGTGTTGGCTCTGCTGACCGCGACGGCGGCGGGGGCGGCGCCAGGCGCGCAGCGCGCAGCGACACCACCGCCGGCCACCGTGAACCAATTGATGCGCGGCATCCTCTTCCCTCACTCGAACGTCGTGTTCTTCGCGCAGTCAGAAGATCCGGCGAAGGTCGCGGAGGACCCGGCGGCCGGGACGTCGCCGAACCCGTTGACCGGCGTGTTCGGCAAGTGGGAGGCGGTCGAGAACAGCGCGCTCGCGCTGGCGGAAGTCACCAGCCTGCTCACCGTGGCCGGCCGCACGTGCTCCAACGGCAAGCCGGTGCCGGTGCAGGACGCCGAGTGGAAGACGTTCGTCCAGGAGCTGCGGACGGCGAGCCTGGCGGCGTACAAGGCGGCGAAGAACAAGGACCAGGACGCGATCCTCGTCGTCGCCGGCGATCTCACCGAGGCGTGCTCGCATTGCCATGGGGTGTACCGCGAGAACAACATGAGCCGGGAGGTGTCGCCGAACCGCTGCGTGAAGCGCCCCCCCGGCACGCCGGCGCGGTGAATGCCTAACGAATGCGGCGCGCCGCCACGCGAACCGCGCGTCGGGCGGTCAGGAACGCGCCGAGCGCGCTGACCACCAGTCCACCGGCGAGCAGCGCGATGGTCACGATGTCCCACGCAGGACGCGCGTAGTACCAGGAGCCGAAGTCGAGGCTGTGCAGGCCGTGATAGAGCCAGCGCTCCAGCCGTGCGCGGCGGCTGACGCTTGCGATCAGCCGGCTGGTGGCTGGATCGATGTACAGCCACGTGCGCCGCGAATCGTCGAGCACGAGCCGGAGCACCGGCAGCGGCAGCGGGTCGCGCGAATAGTAGTAGGCGTCGAACCCATCCAGCCGCGTCGCGCTCGCGACCGCGACACCAGGCAGCGCCGCCCGCACGCGCGCGACAATCGACCTGTCGTCGAACGGGCGTTGCCGCGCTTCGAGCGTGTCCGCCGCGACGACCGACCGGCGACCGTCTTCCGTGCGTATCAGGTAGACCGGCGAGCCCTGGATGCGCGCGAAGACGATCTCCTTTGCGAGCGGCAGCGTGCGCGCCCAGCGCTCGGCATCGAGCGGCGGAAACCGATCGACCTCCAGCGGTGCGCCTTCGAGCTCGCGGGCCACGGCGGCATCGACCCCGCCGGTATCCGATGCCCAGTCCCACGGCTGCATCGACAGGAAGCCGCTGACCACCCAGGTCAGCGTGAAGATCCCGAAGATCAACCCGGCGACGTGATGCCACTTCAACGCGCCGCCGTACGGGCTGCTGAGGGGCCGGCGGCGGATTCGCAGCACGCCGACGACGAGGCCGATGAGCGCGGCGAGCGACCCGACGGCAGACAGCCAGAGAACGACCTGGCGCCAGAGGTCGGGGCGTACCCGCAGCGCGCGGAAGTAGATCCAGTGCGGAATGGCGCCGATCGCCGCCAGCCTGCGCGACGCCGTCGTCGTCATCACGACGACCTCCGCCAGGCGTTCCGACACGTACAGCTCGGTGCCCGCGTCGTCATCGACGTCGATGCGGTGAAGCGGCAGGCCGCGGCGCTCGGCGATCGTCCACTGATCCGGCGCCGTCAGGCGCGCCGCATGGTGCAGCCGCGACTCGGGCAGCCGCATGAAACGGCTGGCGATAGCGACGGCGGTTCGCGCGTCAGCCGCCGGCAGCAGCTCGCCGGTGTCCGCGAAGACGGTGACGTCGCCGGCGCGGTACGCCGGGCGATCGAGCACCGTCAGCAGCCGCAGGCCCGCTTCAGCGTCCGCGCCGCGTGCCCGCGCCACGGCGTCGGCGGGCCGCACGACGACGCGACGCATGTCGATCGGCGCCATGCGCTGCAGCCGCGCCTCCGCCGTCAGGCGCGGCATGTCGCGCGCGTAGATCATCGCGATGCCCGAGGCGAACCAGACCGTGAACGGGATGCAGAGCGCGAAGCCGAGATAGCGGTGGGCGAGGGCGAGCCAGGCGGCAGCTGATTTCAACGCGCGGTCCGCGGACTACGATACCGCGGCGCGTACCTGTACGGGGGTCAGACCCTCGTACAGGGGTCAGACCCCTGTACGAGGGTCTGACCCCTGTACAGGGCGCGCGGTCGCCTTGCCCCGGCCGCGCGCGGCCTGCTAGGATCGCTGCGGTCCAGCCGATACCCGCAGCCGTCCACGCCAGCGCGGTTCGTCTTTTTCTCATGTGGAAACAGGGACGCATTCTCGTCACCGGCGGCGCCGGTTTCATCGGCAGTGCCCTGATCTGGGGGCTGAACGAACGCGGGCACGACCGCATCCTGGTCGCCGATCGCCTCGATCGCAGCGCCAAGTGGCGTAACCTCGCACCGCTGCGCTTCGACGACTACCTCGACGCCGACGACCTGCTCGCGCGCCTCGATTCGCTCGGCGACGTCAGCGCCGTCCTGCACATGGGCGCGTGCTCGTCGACGACCGAGACCGACGCGGCCTACCTGATGAAGAACAACGTCGAGTACACGAAGACGCTGGCCGAATGGGCGATCCAGGCCGGCGCCCGCTTCGTCTACGCGTCGTCGGCCGCGACCTACGGCGCCCTCGAAGGTCGGGTCAGCGAGGACGAGCCGATCGCGTCGCTGCGTCCGCTGAACATGTACGGCTACTCGAAGCAGCTGTTCGACCTCTACGCGCAGCGCCGCGGCTACCTCGAGCGCATCACCGGCCTGAAGTACTTCAACGTGTTCGGCCCGAACGAGCAGCACAAGGGCGAGATGCGCAGCATGGTGGACAAGGCCTACCGGCAGATCGTCGAGACCGGACGCGTCCGCCTGTTCCGCAGCTATCGCGACGCGTTCGCCGACGGCGAGCAGCGGCGCGACTTCCTGTACGTCAAGGACGCGGTGGCGATGACGCTGCACCTCGCCGAGCGCCGAACGTCCGGCCTGGTCAACCTCGGCTCCGGCCGGTCGCACACCTGGCTGGAGCTGGCGCGGGCCGTCTTCGACGCGATGGGACGCCGGCCGGAGATCGAGTTCATCGACATGCCGGACGCGATCCGCGGCCAATACCAGTACGACACGTGCGCCGCCGACGACCGGCTGCGCGCCAGCGGCTACGATCGCCCGGCGACGCCGTTCGCCGAGGCGATTCGCGACTACGTTCTCGGCTACCTCATCCCCGATCGCCGGCTCGGCGACCCGCTCGTCGCGACGCCGGCAGGAGCACCTGTATGACCGCGGCACCCCAGTCCGTGCGGCTCGGTCCCGACCGTACCTTCGGCGTCGTCGGCACCGGCGTCATGGGCCAGACGATTCTCAAGGGGCTGTTCGACTCGCGTGCCCTCGAACGCGATCGGGCGTGGGGCGCGGCGCGCTCGGCGCGCACCTGCGACGAGGCCGCGGAGACGCTCGGCATCCCCGTCCACACCGACGTCTCGACGCGCGTGCCGACCGCGGGCGTCATCGTGCTGTCGGTGAAGCCGGCGCAGGCGGCGCGCGCGATCGCCATGCTCCGCGACAACGGGCTGCAGCCGGACACGCTGCTCGTCTCGATCCTCGCGGGGACGACGCTTGCCCAGCTCGAAACGCTCACCGGCACCGCCAACCCGTGGGTGCGCGCGATGCCGAACACGCCGTGCATCGTGCGGGAAGGGATGACCGCGATCTGTCCCGGCACCCACGCCACGCCGCACCATCTCGACCTGGTGCGCCGCATCTTCGAATGCGTCGGACGCTGCGTGCAGACGGAGGAGACCCACTTCAACGCCATCACCGCGTTGAGCGGCAGCGGCCCGGCGTACTACTACCTGATCATGGAAGCGATGGCCGATGCCGGCGTGCGCGTCGGGCTGTCGCGCGACATGGCGCTCACGCTGGTGACGCAGACCGCGCTCGGCGCCGCGCGCATGGTCCAGTCCGCGGATCGCCACCCGGCGGCGCTGCGCGACGACGTCACCACGCCGGCGGGGTGCACGATCGGCGGGCTGCTGATGATGGAAGACGGGAAGATTCGTTCCGTGCTCGCGCGGGCGATCGAGGAAGCCACGCGCATCGCCGCGGGACTCGGGCCGAGCAAGGGCCCGAAGGCGGACAGCTAGCGATGCGGGTGCTCATCACCGGCGGGTCCGGTTTTCTCGGCATCAACCTCGTCCGGCACCTGCTGGCGCGCGGCCACCAGGTGCGCTCGATCGACAAGGAGCCGTTCGACTATCCCGACTGCGCGGCGCAGGTCGATGCCATTGTCGGCGACATCCGCGATCGGCCGGCGGTCGATCGCGCGATGCGCGATATCGACGCGGTGGTGCACACGGCCGCGGCGCTCCCGCTCTATTCCACCGCCGACATCATGTCGACCGACGTGGACGGCACGCGCAACGTGCTCGACGCGGCGCTCGAGGCGGGCGTCGAGCGCGTCGTCCACATCTCCTCGACCGCGGTCTACGGCGTTCCCGATCACCATCCGCTGTATGAAAACGACCCACTGGTCGGCGTCGGACCATACGGCGAGGCGAAGATCCTGGCCGAGCGGCTGTGCGAGGAATACCGCGCGAAGGGGCTGTGCGTCCCGATCCTGCGCCCGAAGTCGTTCGTCGGCCCGGAACGGCTCGGCGTGTTCGCGCTGCTCTACGACTGGGCGAGGGACGGCCGCCACTTCCCGCTGCCCGGCTCGGGGAACAATCTCTATCAGCTCCTCGACGTCGAGGACCTGTGCGACGCGATCTACCTGACGCTGACGCGGCCGCGCGCGCGCGTGGACGACGTGTTCAACATCGGGGCGAAGGAGTTCGGCACGGTGCGCAGCGACTTCCAGGCCGTGCTCGACCGCGCCGGCAAGGGGCGGCGCATTCTCGGCTTCCCCGAGGGGCCGGCGACGGCGGCGCTGGCGATCCTGCGCACGCTGCGGCTGTCACCGGTCTACAAGTGGGCCTACGGCACGGTGTCGAAGGAATCGTTCGTGTCGATCGAGAAGGCGGAGACGGTGCTCGGGTTCGTGCCGCGGTTCTCCAACACGCAGGCGCTCATCCGCAACTACGACTGGTACCTGGCCAACCTGTCACGCTTCGAGGGATCGACGGGCGTCTCGCACCGGGTGCCGTGGAGCCAGGGAATCCTGCAGCTCGCGAAGCATCTGTTCTAGCGCGTTGGTAGGTAGCGCGGGGGCTTCAGCCGCCGCGTACGTGCTTCCCATCACTCCCGCGCGCGTCCCTCGCGATCGCCCACGCGGCGGCGAGGCAGCTTCACGGTGAAGGTGGTTCCCGCCCCCTCCTCCGACACCACCTCGATGGTTCCCCCGTGCGCGGTGACGATGCGTTCGACGATGTAGAGACCCAGGCCAAGGCCCGGGGACGTGGCGCCGGCCCCGCGCCGGAACGGCTCGAACATGTGCGCCAGCTGCTCCGGAGGAATCGCCGGCCCGGTGTTGCCGACCTCGATCACGGCGTAGTGCGGCCGCTCGCTCACCGCCAGCGTGACGGTGCTGTCGGGCGGGCTGTGCTGGACGGCGTTGCCGACCAGGTTCGAGAGCAGCTGGGCGAGACGATCCGCGTCCCAGAGTCCGCGCGGGTCGCCGGACAGATCCAGCGCCACCGTCCGATCCCGCGCCGCGCGCGCTTCGTCGGCCACATCCCGGCACAGCGCGTGGAGATCGACGACCGTGCGGCGCAGCGGAATGCCGCCGCCGAGCCGCCCGCGCGTGAAGTCGAGCAGGTCGTCGATCATGCGCGACATGCGATCGGTGCTGGCGGCGACCCGCTGCACGACGCCGCGATCGCGCTCGTCGAGGGCGCCGCGCTTGAGCAGGAGCTGCGCCCCGCTGCGAATCGCGGCGAGCGGGTTTCTCAGGTCGTGACCGATGACGCCGATGAACTCCTCACGGAAGCGGGCGGCGCCCCGCAACTGCTGCTCGCGATCGGCCAGCAGCCTGGCGTGCCCGGCCGCCTGGCGATGGAGCCGCTCAATCGTCAGGTAGGCGCCGAGTTGCGACGCGACGGCCGACAGCAGGCGCACGTGATGCGTGGCGTACTCGCCGGCGCCGTCGCGGTCGACGAGCAGCGCGCCGAAAATCTCGTCGAGGCCGATCACCGGCAGCGCCAGGTGCGTTCGCGCGTCGAACGTCCGGCGCGCCGCCTGCTCCCCGGTCATCACCCGCAGCACCTCGTCGAGCAGCGCGACGACCTCCGCGCGCTCGTCCGCCGGCAGCTCCGGCACCACGGCGAGCATCGTCGGTTCGCCGGTGTGGCGGGCATACAGCGCGCAGCGATCGCAGGGCACCAGCGTGCGCACGAGCGACAGGACGTGGGCGATCCTCGCCTCGGCGTCGGTCGGCGCCTCCAGCGTCCGGGCGATGTCGGCGATGACGCCGGCAAAGTGACTGTCGGCGTCCCGTGGATCCATCACCGCCTCCGCCCTCGACACCCGATGAGACGGCCGGCTCATGCCTTCATCCCCGCCTCGCTGTTGTCGCGGCGCCGACCCGCAGGCCGCCGCGGCGGATGGTGAACGGCCGCAGGCCCGACTCGTGCGCGATGCCGCGGGCTTTGAGCACCGACACGGCGCGCTCGACCCGCCTGGCTTTCTGGATGTAGCGCAGGCGGAACACGTTGTCGGCGATGAAGGAGATGCCGCGCGCGGCGACCTCCTCCGGCGCGAACTGCTGCGACTCGATCGTCGTCAGCAACGTGACGCCGCAGACGCGCATGTGCTTGCCGAGGGCATAGACCAGCTCGCGGAACCGCCGTTCCGACGGCACGCCGAGCGACATCGACGTCAGGCTGTCGAACACCGCACGCCTGACGTGCCCGCCGGCGACCGCGTCACGCGCCTGCTGCAGGAAGCGATCGGTCGACAGCTCCACCGGCGAGGTGTAGTGAATCGACAGCAGCCCCTGGCGCTCGAGCGCGGCCAGATCCCATCCGAGGCTCCGCGCGATCCCGCGGAGCTGGTCGGGGGTCTCCTCGAGGCCGAACAGCGCGCCGCGCTCGCCGCGCCGGGCGCCGTCGAGCAGGAACTGCAGGGAGAGCAGCGTCTTGCCGGTGCCGGTAGGCCCTTCGACCAGGGTGCTGCTGAGCGGCGGCACGCCGCCGCCGAGCGCGCGGTCGAGGCCGGCGATACCGGTCGACACGCGTCCCGCGGCGGGGAGCCGCGGGTCGTCGTTCACCCGCGGCGAGCGCACGCGCGGATAGACGCGAAAGCCGGCCTGGCTGATCTCGCAGAAATGCCGTCCCGAGACATACGCCTTGCCGCGCAACTTCACGATCTCGAGCTGGCGCAGCGACGTCAGCTCGCGGCGCTCCGTTGCCAGGTGGATCACGCCGTCGGCGACCGCGAACTCGGCGCGCTGCGAGAGATCGTCGCGGCCGTACTCGCCGAGCAGCAGCGTGGTGGCGCCCCACGCGGTCGTCTGCGTGGCGAGGTCGTAGGCAAACGAGCGCGCGGTGCGCGGGTCGGGCATCAGGTCGGCGACCGCCTTGAAGCTGTCGATCGCGATCAGGTCCGGCTCGTGCTGCGCCACCAACCGCGACAGCGAGTCGATCGTCGCCTGCGCGCCGTCGCGCACCGACGCACCGGCGTCGGCGAGGACGATGCGATCGAGCAGATCGGCGTCGAAGAAGTCGAAGAACTGCATGTAGCGAATGACCTTGATCGCCGGTTCCGACAGGGTGGTGACGTAGAGACACGTCTTCCCTTCACGCGCCGCCCTGAACAGCAGCTGCAGCGTGAACACGGTCTTGCCGGTGCCCGGCTCGCCAGCCACGACGACCACCGACTGCGCCGGAAGGCCACCGCCGAGGATGGCATCGAGGTGGTCGTCGCCGGTCGGCTCGAGGTGCAGGCGTAGTTGCGGCCGCGTCACGCCTCGTCCTCCTCCGGCAGGACGCCGCAGCGACGAAGGTGCGGCACCTCGCGCAGGCGGCGGACGACCACCGTGCCGGTGAGCTCCGCGAGCAGCGGCCACAGCTCGCGGACCACCGGCGCCAGCGCCGCGCGCGCGTCGGCGGCCGGCCGGGCCCACGACGGCGGCAGGGTGTAGCGGTACTCGAACCGCTCACGGGTGATGACCAGCTGCCGCAGCTCCGGCTGCTCCGTCGCGGCCCGCTTGACGCTGCGCTGCAGCAGCGCCGCCGTCGCCGTCGGGCCGATGACGTCGGCGAGCGTGCGCCACAGGACGGCGAAGGTTTCGGCGGCGCGGCACGCGTCGGCGGCGTCGGCGGCGTCGGCCGGACGCGACGGTCTCTTTCTGCCACGTGTCATCAAACGACGGCCCTCGCAGCACGGCGGCGTCGGCCGACCGGCAGTCACGGCGAACGTGTCTGGTGGAAAGCGGAGATTCAGAATATGACGTTCAAGAGTACTTGATGTCAAGAACGTTATTATATATTCTGTTGTTGAGGTATCAGTCCCTGCGCAGGCAGGCGAACGGAACTTGCAGAGATGTCGAACATGGAGCGCCCGAAGACGAAGACCGCGCGGCCGGGTCGGCCCCCGATCGGCAAAGGGGGCGAGAAGGTCAGCGACTACCCGCAGGTGATGATCCGGCTGCCGCACGCGACGAAGGACGTGCTCGACGCCCTGAGCGGGCTGACCGGCACGCCGGTGTGGCGCCTGATCGACGAGGCGGTGGACGTGTATGTGAAGCAGCTGTCCGACACGGAGCGGAAGCTCCTGGCCAGCGTGCGGCAGCGGCGTGCCGCGACCACCGGCCGGAACTGACCGTCCGCCGGCGCCCCGGAGGGGGCCGGTCAGATGTGTGTGGGGTCAGTCGTGTGGTCCGCGACCGCGCCGGCCCGGCGCCGGCCGCGGCCCGTCAGCCGCGCGCCGCGTCGTCGGCCGCGTCGATTTCGCGCTCGGCCTGCAGCCAATCCTCCAACGCAAAACCATGCGCGCCGCCGCGCGATTCATACAGCTCGTACGCCCGCCGGGCGATGCGGTTGAGCCGGGACTCGCCGGTGACTCCATGAGCCGGCCGGGCGTCGACGGACGGAGGCGTCGGCCGTGGTGAGGGTTCGACACGATTCTGCGGGGAACCCGACGGGGAGGCAGGCGCTTTGGGACCTCGTACCATCGGTGGTGCTGCTGTGTTGGCCATGCTCTCCGGATGAGCAAGGCGAGTACCAGTCGGGTTCGCCGCCCGCACGCCGGGCGGCCGCGCGCACGACGCAAAAGCGCCGCGGATCTTCCACTCTCTCGTGCCCCGACGCCCCCCGGCGTGTCAGCGACGCTTCAGCTCGCTCAGCTTCCAGCCCAGGTCGGTCGGCTGCGCCGCCCGGCTCATGGCGATCGAGGGCGGCCGATAGAACGGATTCGACTTGTGCTGCCCGCCGACGACCGCGGACGAATGCGTCGCCAGCGCGTGATCGATCAGGCCCGGCGGCAGGCGGTGGCGATCGTACTGACACATGCCGAGGGCACGCACGCCCTCGAAGAACTGGTTGAGGAGCGCCTCGTACTCGACGACCTGGGTCGATCCCGGTGCGTGATCGAGCAGCCACGACATATCGCCACAGGTGCGGAGGCCCGTGAAACCGTCGTTCAAGGCAGACTCGACCGCATCGTTGAGCATCCGCAGCATACGCTCGGAATCGAAGTACCCGTCCGCGAGGTGCGCTGCCGCCTTCGTCGCCTCGGCGAGCGCGCCGCGCTGCAGCGCGGCAGCCACGTCGACGCCGCGCGCATCGAGAACGGCGTTGAACCGCTGCAGGGCCGGCTCGTCATCCGCCACGTAGAAACAGCGCTCGCCGGCGCGTAATCCGTCGGCGACGTACTCCGCTGCGATCGCCAGCTGTTCCTGTTCGTCGTCGTAGACGGCGCAGATGTGTTCGCCCTGCCGGTATTCGTTCCGCATCGACACATTGTGCACGAGGTTGGCGCAAAGAAATGCGCCCGCATTAGGATCGTCATGAGGGCGGGAAGGACATCCCGAATCGAACAGGCGTCGGTCGTGTGGTTGGCCGCCTGCTTGCTTCGCTCATCGCACCGACTCATGCGCGTGAGTTTGTCCAGCTGGACAGGCCCCCTCCCCAGGAACGAGACCCACCGGCCGACTGCCCTGCTTCCACGCCTGCGTCGCGGAGGGCGCGAATGATCAGTTCCGAGCCGGGCCACGACCCGGCGAACCTGTCACCCGATCGCATCGAGCTGCTCGGCATCGAGCTCCTCGAGGAGCACGCGCGCCGGCTTGCCGCGCGCTTCACCGTCGCGCGGCGCCGACGCCGGAGCGGCCGCACCCACCTGCGTCAGCTGAACGACAGCCGCCGCGCGCTGCGGACGACGTATCGCGCGCTGGCCGACGATGCGCTCCACGGCGAGAGTGCGGGGCCGGCGACCGAATGGCTCCTCGACAACTTCCACATCGTCTCCTCCGCCGGCCGCGACATCGTGCGCGACCTGCCGCCGTCGTTCTTCCGCCGCCTGCCGACCATCGCCGCCGACGAGTTCGAAGGTGTACCGCGCATCTACGCGCTGGCGCGCGAGCTGATTCGCACCAGCGCGGGCCACCTCGACGCACAGCGGCTGTCGCGATTCATCACCGCCTTCCAGTCGGTGACGCCGCTGACGATCGGCGAGCTGTGGGCGTGGCCGAGCGTGTTGAAGCTGGCGCTGGTCGAGCACGTGCGGATGCGCGCCGACGTCCTGGCCGAGAACCGCCGGCATCGTGAGCACGCCGATCGCGTGGCGCGTTCGCTCGAGCACGCGGGCGAAGACATCGAGTGGCCGTCCCAGGCGCATCCTGCGTTCGTCACCCGCCTGCTGCAGCGGTTCCGCGAGTACGGGAAAACCGCGTCGGCGCTGCAGCGCCGCCTGACCACGCTGCTCGGGGAGCGCGGCGAGACGATCGAGGACGCGATTCGCCTCGAAGGCCAGCACCAGGCGTCGGAGCAGGCGTCGATGGCCAATCTGATCGGCAGCCTGCGCCTGATCGGCTCGTTCGACTGGAGCGAGTTCTTCGAGAGCGTCAGCCTGGTCGAGCACATCCTCCATCGCGACCCGGCCGGCGTCTACGGCGGCATGGACTTCCGCAGCCGCGACCGCTATCGGCACGCCGTCGAGGAGCTTGCCGACGCCACCGGCGAGGGGCAGCTGCGGGTCGCGCTCAAGAGCGTCGAGCAGGCGCGGCGCAGCGCCGAATCATCGCCCGGCTCGCGCGCCGCCCATATCGGCTATCACCTGATCGGCGGCGGACGGCGGCCGTTCGAGCGCAGCGTCGACTGGCGCCCGTCGCCGAAGCAGCGCGTCCGGCGCGCGTTCTTCCGCTACGCCACCCCCGGGTATCTCGGGACCATCGGCGTGGGCACGGCGCTGCTGGTCGCTGCCGCCGTCGACTACGCGTCGCGGCACGGCGCACACGGCGCCTGGCTGGCCGTCGTCGCGCTCCTGACGCTGCTGCCGGCCAGCGAGATCAGCATCCAGATCATCCAGCGCGTGATCAGCTACCTGATCCCGCCGCGCCGGCTGCCGCGGATCGAGTTCGAACAGATCCCGCCCGGCTGCCGGACGATGGTCATCGTGCCGACGATGCTCGACAGCGTGGCGCGGGTCGAGGAGCTGATCGCGCACCTCGAGGTGCAGGCGCTCGGCAACGTCGACCGGCACATCCACTTCGCGCTGCTCACCGACCTCCGCGACGCCGCCACCGAAACGCTCCCCGCCGACGCCGCCATCCTCGAGGCGGCGCGCGAGGGCATCCGCGGGCTCAACGACAGGCACGGCGGCGAGGCCGGCGATCGGTTCTTCCTCTTCCACCGCCACCGGCAGTGGAACGAGCGCGAAGGGCTGTGGATGGGGTGGGAGCGCAAGCGCGGCAAGATCGAGGAGTTCAACCGCCTGCTGCGCGGCGCCACCGACACCAGCTTCGTGGTAACCGAGGGCGACCAGTCGGTGCTGCCCGAAGTGCGCTACTGCATCACGCTCGACAGCGACACGCGGCTGCCGCGCGACGCGGCGCGCGACCTGATCGGGATCATGGCGCACCCGCTCAACCGGCCGACGTTCGACCCGCGCGTCGGCCGCGTCACCGACGGCTACGGTATCCTGCAGCCGCGGATCAGCGTCACCTTCGCCAGCGCCGCCGGCTCACTGTTTGCCCGCCTCTATGCGGGCCACACCGGCGTCGACCCGTACACGACCGCGGTGTCCGACACCTACCAGGATCTGTTCGGCGAAGGGATCTTCACCGGCAAGGGACTGTTCGACGTCGACGCCTTCGACGCCGCGCTCGCCGACATGGTGCCGGAGAACGCGCTGCTGTCGCACGACCTGTTCGAGGGCCTCCACGCCCGCGTCGCGCTGGTGTCCGACGTCGAGCTCGTGGACGAGTATCCGACGAGCGTGCTCGCCCACGCGCGGCGGCAGCACCGCTGGATCCGCGGCGACTGGCAGATCCTGTTCTGGCTGTTTCCGTTCGTGCCCTCGCGCCGCGGGCTGACGCGCAACACGCTGCCGATGATCAGCCGCTGGAAGATCTTCGACAACCTGCGGCGCAGCCTCGTCTCGCCAGCACTGCTGGCGCTGCTCGTCGCCGGCTGGACGATCCTGCCCGGGGACGCGCACGTCTGGACGGCCGCCGTCGCGGTCGTGCTCGCCTCGCAGCTGCTGCCGATTCTGGCCTCGGCGCTCACCGGTCCACGGCGTGCGCAGTCGATCCCGGTGTTCTTCCGTAACGTCGCCGGCGACGCGGGAACGGCGCTCGCGCAGGCGGCGCTGAGCCTGACGTTCCTCGTCTTCCACACCTTCGACACGCTGCACGCGATCGGCCTGACGCTGGTGCGCCTCGTCATGACGCGGCGTCGCCTGCTCGAATGGGAGACGGCGGCCACCGCCGCCTCTCGCATGGCGGCCAGCCACGGCACGACCGCGCTGCTCCGCTTCACCCGCGAGATGATCGCCAGCCCGATCGCTGCCGTGGTGATCGCGCTGGCGGTGCTCGCCATCCGGCCCGACGCGTTCCGGCTGGCCGCGCCGGTGCTGCTGCTCTGGGTGGCCGCGCCCGCCATCGCCTACCGGTTGAGCGTGCCCGCCGGGGCGCGGGTCCGGCCGCTCGGCGGCGACGAGCGCGCGCGACTGCGGCGCACCGCGCGACTGACCTGGCGCTTCTTCGAGACGTTCGTCACCGCCGAGGACGGCTGGCTGCCGCCCGACAACTACCAGGAACCCGAAGGCGGACACGTCGCGCGCCGCACTTCGCCGACCAACGTCGGCATGAGCCTGCTGTCGGCGTTCGCCGCGCACGACCTCGGCTACCTGACGACCCCCAAGCTGCTCGAGCGCATCGATCGCACGCTGACGTCGCTCGAGGGCCTCGAGCGGTACCGCGGCCACTTCCTCAACTGGTACGACACGTCGTCGCGCGCCCCGCTGCACCCGCGATACGTCTCGACCGTGGACAGCGGCAACCTCGCCGGCGCGCTGATGGCGCTGGGCCAGGGCCTCTGCGACCTGCCCGACCGGCCACAGACCGACGAGCAACTGCTCGCCGGGCTGGAAGACACGGCCACCGTCCTCGCCACGGTGTCGACGGTGTACGAGGGCGCCGGCCGCGAGACGGTGGCCACGATCAACCGCCTCGCGCGGGCGATTGCCGTCGAAGCGGCGCGTCGGCCCTCGCCGGCCGATGTGATGGCGCGCCTGCGAGCGATGGGCGCCGAGCTGGCCGCGCTGCCGGAGGTCGAAGACCCGACGCCGTCCGACGGGTTCAACGATCTCACGTTCTGGCGCCGCACCGTCGTCGACGCGGTGACGGCGATCGGGATGCCGCGCGACGTCCCGGCCGCCGAGTGCGAAGCGCTGGCGCGGCGCGCGCGCGTCATGGCCGATCAGATGGAGTTCGGCTTCCTCTACGACCGCCGCCGCCGTGTCTTCACGATCGGTTACCGCCTCGCCGACGCCGACGGCCCGGGACGCGCCGACGGCTCGTTCTACGACCTGCTCGCCTCGGAGGCGCGCCTGGCCAGCTTCGTCGCCATCTCCAAGGGCGACGTGCCGCAGCACCACTGGTTCCACATGGGACGGCCGGTCACCAACGTCAACGGCCGCGCAACGCTCGTCGCCTGGGGCGGCACGGCGTTCGAGTACCTGATGCCGCTGCTGCTGATGCGCACGTTCCCCGGCACGCTGCTCGACCAGAGCTGCAGGTCGTCGGTGGTGCGCCAGCGCGAGTACGGGCGTCAGCGTGGCGTGCCGTGGGGCATCTCCGAGTCGGCATATGCGTTCACCGACCGCGAAGGGAACTACCAGTACCGCGCCTTCGGCGTGCCGGGACTCGGGCTGAAGCGCGGTCTGTCGAGCGACCTCGTGGTGTCGCCCTACTCCACGGCGCTCGCGGCAATGGTGGACCCGGCGGCCGCGGCGGACAATCTCACCGCGCTCAGCAGGGTGGGGCTCGAAGGGCGCTTCGGGTTCTACGAGTCGGTCGACTACCAGCCGCGCACGCGCGATGTCGACGTCACGCCGGGCGCCGCGCCGGCGCCGACGATCGTCCGCGCCTTCTTCGCCCATCACCAGGGGATGTCGCTCGTCTCGCTCGCCAACGTGCTGCGCAACGACGCGTTCGTCGATCGCTTCCACCGCGACCCGCGGGTCGAGGCGAGCGAGCTGCTCCTGCAGGAGCGCGTGCCGCGCGAAGCGATCCTCTCGGAACCGCGCCCGGCGGAAGGCGCCACCGGCACGCCGGCGCCGGAGGTGTACGCGCTGCGGCGCTTCCGCTCGCCGCACACGCGGAGCCCGCACACGCAGTTCCTGTCCAACGGTCGCTACACCGTGGCCCTGACCCACGCCGGCGGCGGCTACAGCTCGTGGCGCGGCGTGTCGGTGACGCGGCGGCGCGACGACCGCACATCGGACGGGGGCGCGCACCATATCTTCCTCCGCGACCCGTGGTCGGGACTGGTCTGGTCGCCGACGTATCAGCCGGTGTGTCACGAGCCGGACGACTATGAAGCCCTCTTCGATCTCGACAAGGCGACGTTCCGCTCGCGCAACGGCGACTTCGAGACACAGCTGCAGGTCTCGGTCTCGTCGGAAGACGACGTCGAGGTGCGCCGCCTGTCGATCATCAATCGCGGGTCGCGGCCACGGGAAATCGAGGTCACGAGTTATGCCGAGATCGTCCTCGGCAAGCCGGAGGACGACGTCGCGCACCCGGCGTTCGGCAAGCTGTTCATCGAGACGGAGTGCGATTCGCAGAGCTCCGGCCTGCTGTTCAGCCGGCGGCCGCGCGGCTCGGACGAGCACCCGGCGTGGGCGTTCCACGTGCTCGGTGTCGAAGGCCGCCTCGGCGGCGCCGTCGAATGGGAGACCGACCGCGCGCGGTTCCTCGGTCGCGGGCGCACGCCGGCTGACGCGGTGGCGCTCAGCGGACGCGCGCTCTCGGGCACGACGGGAGCCGTGCTCGATCCGATCGCCAGCCTGCGCGATCGGGTGCGGCTCGCGCCCGGAGCGGTGGTGCGGGTCACGTTCGCGACCGGCATCGCCGCCGATCGCGACGGCGCGCTCGCGCTGGCGCGGAAGTATCGCGACGGCAGCGCCGCGTCGCGCGCCTTCTCGATGGCGTTCACGCACGTGCACTTCACGCTGCAGCACCTCGGGCTCACCGACGACCACGCGATCGTGTTCGACCGCCTGGCGTCACGCGTGTTCGGCGCCGACAACTCGTGCATCAGCCCGCCCGACCTGGCGCGCAACACGCTCGGCCAGTCGTCGCTGTGGGCCTACGGGATCTCCGGCGACCTGCCGATCGTGCTCGTGCGCATCACCAGCGCCGACGCGCTGCCGCTCGTCCGCCAGCTCCTCCTCGCGCAGGAATACTGGCGCGTCAAGGGCCTGGTGGCCGACGTCGTCATCCTCAACGAGCACCCGGCGGAGTATCTCGACGAAACCCAGAACTTCCTGACGCAGCTCACGCAGGAGCCGCGCTGGTCCGGCTGGAACAACCGCTCGGGCGGGTTCTATCTCCTCCGCGCCGACGGCATGCCCGAGCCCGATCGCGTGCTGCTCTCCGCCGTCGCGCAGGTGGTGCTGAACGCCGATCGCGGCGATCTGGTGGCGCAGATGGACCATCCGGCGCCGTGGCTCGGCCCCGAGGACGAGGTGCGGCCGGCGATCGCGCTGCCAGTGCCCACGCCGGCCACGACCGCGTTCCACGTGCCGCCGCTGGTGATGGCGAACGGCGTCGGCGGCTTCGCCGACGACGGGCGCGAATACGTGATGGTGCTGGAGGGCGAGCGGGAAACGCCGATGCCGTGGTCCAACGTAATGGCCAACGCCGAGTTCGGCACCATCGTCACGGCGTCGGGCTCGGCGTTCACATGGGCGGCGAACAGCCGCGAGAACCGGGTGACGCCGTTCGCCAACGATCCGATCTCCGATCCCACCGGCGAGGCGATCTTCATCCGCGACGACGAGTCGGGCGCGGTGTGGGGGGCGACGCCGGGGCCGCTGCCGCGCCGCGCCGATCCCGGCCGCTGGGTGGTGCGTCACGGCGCCGGCGCGACCCGCTATCACCACGCGGTGGCGGGGCTGGAACAGGAGCTGACGATCGCGGTGGCCGCCGACGAGCCGGTCAAGTTCGCCGCGCTGACGGTCACCAATACCGGGACGGCCGCGCGGCGCCTGAGCGTCTTCGGCTACGTCGAGTGGTGTCTGGGTCCGCCACGCGCCGGCGAACGCCGCTTCGTGACGACGGAGGTGGACGCCGAAAGCGGGGCGATCTTCGCGCGCAATTTCTACAACACGGAGTTCCGCGATCGCGTGGCGTTCCTGCACGCCACCGCGCGCGCGCGATCCTTCACCTGCGACCGCGCCGAGTTCATCGGCCGCAATCGCACGCTGGCGCGGCCGAGCGCGCTGCTGCGCGACCAGCTCACCGGGCGTACCGGCGCCGGCCTCGATCCCTGCGGCGCGCTGCAGCTCGAGATGGTGATTCCGCCGGGCGAGTCCCGGCGGATCGCGTTCGTCCTCGGTCAGGGGAGCGACGCCGCGCAGGCGCAGGCGCTGGCGGCGAAGTACGACACGCTCGCGCCGGTCGAGGCCGCGCTGGCCGGAGCCGAGCGAACCTGGGACGATCTGCTGGGCGCGATCCAGGTGCGTACGCCTGACGATTCGTTCGACCTGGTGGTGAACCGCTGGCTGCCCTACCAGGCACTCAGCTGCCGCATCTGGGCCCGCAGCGGCCCGTATCAGCCGGGTGGCGCGTTCGGCTTCCGCGACCAGCTGCAGGACGTTCTGTCGCTGCTCTACAGCCGGCCCGACCTGTGCCGCGAGCACCTGCTGCGGGCGGCATCGCGCCAGTTCGTCGAAGGCGACGTGCAGCACTGGTGGCATCCGCCGAGCGGCCGCGGCACGCGCACGCGCTGCTCGGACGATCTGCTCTGGCTGCCGTACGCCGTGGCTGCGTACGTGACGCACACCGGCGACGAGGCGGTGATGGACGAAGTGGTGACGTTCCTCGACGCGCCGCCGCTCGAGCCGGATCAGCACGAGACCTACAACCTGCCGCGCGTCTCCACGGAACGCGCGACGCTGTTCGAGCACTGCGTGCGCGCCATCACCCACGCCTCCCGCTACGGCGCGCACGGGCTGCCGCTGATGGGGAACGGCGACTGGAACGACGGCATGAACCGCGTCGGCCATCTCGGACGCGGCGAGAGCGTCTGGCTCGGGTGGTTCCTGGTGCAAGTGCTGAACGACTTCGCCGGCCTCTGCGACCGGCGCCAGCGCGTCGATCTCTCGCTCCGCTATCGCGACGAGGCGAAGTGGCTGACCGGCATCCTGGAGCTGTCGTGGGATGGCGGCTGGTACCGGCGCGCCTACTTCGACGACGGCACGCCGCTCGGGTCGGCGCAGAACGACGAGTGCCGGATCGACTCGCTGACGCAGTCGTGGGCGGTGCTGACCGGTGCGGGGCAGCCGGGGCGCGCGCGACAGGCGATGGAAGCGGTGCGCGCGCACCTGCTGCGGCGCGACGCGCAGATCGTGCTGCTGCTGGCGCCGCCATTCGACCGCACCGTGCACGACCCGGGCTACATCAAGGGCTACCTCCCCGGCATCCGCGAGAACGGCGGGCAGTACACGCACGCGGCGCTGTGGGTCGTGCTGGCGCTGGCGCGCCTGCGCCAGGGCGACGAGGCGATGGAGATCTTCCACATGCTCAACCCGGTCAACCACACGCGCACGGCCGACGGGATCGAGCGCTACCAGGGCGAGCCGTACGTTGTCGCCGCCGACGTCTACGCGCATCCGATGCACGTCGGCCGCGCCGGCTGGACGTGGTACACCGGGTCGTCGGGCTGGATGTACCGCGTGGCGATCGACGGCCTGCTCGGCCTGCGCCGCGAGGCCACGACCTTCAGCGTGAACCCGTCGATCCCGGCGATGTGGCCGTCGTTCTCGCTCGACTGGACGATCGGGACGACGCGGTATCACATCGAGATCGCCAACCCGGAGCATCGATGCGCCGGCGTCGGATCGGCCACGCTCGACGGCACGGGCGTGGACCCGCAGGCGATCCCGATCGTCGAGGACGGCCAGCCGCACTACGTCGAGATCGTGCTCGGCGACCGGCAGCCCGTCCCCCCGGCGAAGATCGCCCTGTCGCGTTAGCGCTCGCGAACCGCCTGGCGGCCGGTCTTCAGACCCGGCGGTCTCGTTGATGTAGGAGCCGACCTTCAGGTCGGCCCGCACCCGGGGCCGGTCTGAAGACCGGCCTCGACATCGGTCTCAGGCCGGCAGGAAATAGAACCCCAGCGCGAGGATGAGGTAAACGGCGAGCAACTGGACGCCCTCGAGCCAGTTCGTCTCGCCATCGTGCGCGATGAACGAGATGCTCAGCACCGCGAAGGCGATGGCGACGATCTCGAACACGGTGAACAGCAGGTCCATCGGCTGCGGCGCGATGGCGTAGCTGAGGAGCACGAGCACCGGCCCGACGAACAGCGCGATCTGCGTCGACGAGCCGACGGCGATGCCGATCGCCGTGTCCATCTGGTCGTGCGCCGCGAGCACCACCGCCGAATAGTGTTCGGCGGCGTTGCCGACGAACGCGACGACGACGACGCCCACGAACAGCTCCGTCAGGCCGAGGTCGCGCGCGGCGGCGCTCACCGTCCCGACCAGCAGCTCGCTGACCACCGCCACGCCCGCGGTGGCCGCCATCAGGAGCAGCACCCACTTCTTCACGCTGCCCGCATCTGCCGGCGTCTCCGCCTCCTCGACCGCTGCGTTCGGCGGCGGTCCATAGAGGCCGCGATGCGTCTTGAGCGTGAACAGCAGGCTCAGCACGTACGTGGCCAGCAGCACGCAGGCGATCTCGGTGTCGAGCTCCAACTCGCGCGCGCCGGTACCTTTCGACAACAGATGGAACAGCGCCGGGACGACGAGGCCGATGACGCTGAGGAGGAGCATCGTCGTGCCGACGCTGGCGGCCGTGCGGTTGAAGCGCTGCACCGGGTGGCGGACGCCGCCTGCGAGCGCCGACGCGCCGAACACCAGCAGCAGGTTGCCGATGATCGACCCGGTCAGCGACGCCTTCACCAGGTCCGTCAGCCCTTCACGCAACGCCAGCGCGCCGATGATGAGCTCGGCCGCGTTGCCGAACGTCGCGTTCAGCAGCGCGCCGATCCCGCCGCCGAGCCGCTCGGCCAGCGCCTCGGTCGCCTCGCCGATGTAGGCCGCCAGCGGCAGCAGCGCGACCACGGACGTCAGGAACACCGCCATGTGGCGTTCGGGCGCCACATAGCCGAGCACGATCGTCACGGGTACGAAGAGGAGGAGCAGCTGGAGCGGCGAGGGTCGCGCGAAAGAGCTCATGCCCTTGCCAGGAGGATGCCCGTTCCACGCCACCCCATCCATGGCCGCCGCCGATGTACGATCGCGTGACGGCCCATGGGAAAGCTGCGCCGCGTCCGGCTGCCGAACGGGATGGACATCTGGGCCCCGAACGCCATCGAGGCGGCGGTGGTGTTCCGCGAGATCGTCACCGAGCGCACCTACGAGCGGCACGGCGTGACGGTCGGCTCCGGGAACGTCGTCTTCGACATCGGCGCCAACGTCGGGCTGTTCACGGCGCACCTCGCACACGCCGTCGCCGACGTGCGCATTCACGCCTTCGAGCCGGTGCCGGCGCTGTTCGAGGCGCTGGAGCGGAACGTGGCCGAGCACGCGCCACAGGCCGTGGCGCACCGGGTGGCGCTCGGCGCGCCCGCCGGCGAGGCGGTGGCGGCGGCGACGCGCGACGCGACGCGTGCGGAATGGGCGACGGCGGCCGCGCTCGCGGACTTCGAGGTGCGGACGGTGTCCGCGATGCTGACCGCGACCGGCGTGGACGCCGTCGATCTCGCCAGGATCGACGCCGAGGGCGCGGAGGAACACGTGCTGGCGGGAATCGCCGATGCCGACTGGCCGCGCATCCGTCAGCTGGTCATCGAGGTGCACGACGTCGGCGATCGCATCGCGCGCCTGCGCACCGTGCTCGACGCGCGCGGCTACCGCACCGCGCACGCCCGCGAGGACTGGGCGCTTCACCAGATGCTCGGCATCTCGACGCTCTACGCCGTCCGCCCTCGCGCAGCGATCGCGCTCGACCAGCGTCGCCATTTACACTGGTGACTGCTTGATGAACGACGCGGACTTCCGAGCAGTCTTCGAGTCATCCCCCAATTCCTACATGCTGCTCGACCGCGAGTTCCGGCTCGTGGCCGCGAACCCGGCCTACCTCCGCGCGACCGGGTCGTCGCTCGAGGCGCTGATCGGTCGGAACCTGTTCGACGTCTTCCCGCACGATCCAACCGACCCGCGCAACGACAACGCCCGCCGGCTCCGCGAGTCGCTCGAGCGTGTGCTGGCGTCGCGCGCGCCCGACGTGCTGGCGTTCATCCCCTATCGGATCCCGCGGCACCACGACGGGCACACGACGCTCGAAGAGCGGTTCTGGAGCGCCACGCATACGCCGATCCTCGACGAGCGCGGCGAGGTGCGCCTGATCCTCCAGCACACCGTGGACGTCACCGAGCTCCACCAGCAGGAGCGCATCGCCGACGGCCGCGACGAGGTGGGCGTGCTGCAGCGGGCCCGCCGCGTCCAGGAAGCGAAGGACACGCTCGACGCCGAGCTGCGTCACCTGCGCCGGCTGTTCGAGCAGGCGCCGGGCTTCGTGGCTATCCTCACCGGCCCGAATCACGTGTTCGAGCTGGTGAACAACGCCTACCGTCAGCTCATCGGCCACCGCGAGGTGATCGGCAAGCCGCTGCGCGAGGCGCTGCCCGAGATCGAGAGCCAGGGATTCATCCGCATGCTCGACCAGATGATCGAGAGCGCGCAGCCGTTCGTCGGTCGTGGCGTGCCGGTGCGGCTGGAGCGGCACCCGGGTGCGGGCCTCGAGGAAGTGTTCCTCGACTTCGTCTACCAGCCGATCGTCAACGCGTCGGGCCACGTGACCGGGGTGTTCGTGCAGGGTCACGACATCACCACGCAGAAACGGCTCGAGGTGGAGCGTGAGGCGCTGCTCGAGCGCCATTACCTGCTGACCGAATCGATCCCGCAGCACGTCTGGACCGCGAACGACGACGGCGCGCTGACGAGCGTGAACGTGCGTGTCCTCGAGTACTTCGGCGTGACAGAGGACGCGGTCCTCGGATCGGGCTGGGAGCGGTTCGTCCATCCCGACGATCTGCCGCAGGCGCTCGAGCGCTGGGAGGAAGCGGTGACCACCAGCCGCGAGTACGAGGTGGAGTTCCGGCTGCGGCGGGCAGACGGCACTTACCGCTGGCACCTCGCGCGCGCGGTCGCGACCCACAGCGCCGTCGACGTCAGGTCGAAGTGGTTCGGGACCAACACCGACATCGACGATCGCCGGCGTGCGCAGGACGAGCTCGTCCAGCGCTCCGATTACGAACGGCAGCTGATTGGCATCGTCAGCCACGACCTGCGCAACCCGATCAACGCCATTGGCGTCGCCGCGGCCTTGCTCTCCCGGCGGGGACCGCTCGACGACGTCCAGGCGAAGGCGGTGGCGCGCATCGTCTCGTCATCGGCTCGCGCGCGGCGCATGCTGCGCGACTTCCTCGACTTCACGGCGGCGCGATCGGCGGGACGCCTCCCGGTCGCGCCGGTGCCGGCGAACATCCGGCAGATTGCGCGGCAGGTGTTCGAGGAGCTGTCGGTGCTCTATCCCGACCGCCACGCGACCGTGACGCACGAGGGCGAGGAAGAAGGCCGGTGGGACGCCGACCGGATCGCCCAGGTCATCGGCAACCTCCTCGGCAACGCGTTCCAGCACGGATCGGCCGGCGCGCCGGTGGTGCTGCGCACGCATGGCGGCCCCGACCGGATGACCATCGAGGTGCAGAACGCGGGCGCACCGATCTCGACCGCCGACCTCGCGCGGCTGTTCGAGCCGTTCGAGCGCGGCCTGGACCCGGTGGCGTCGGCAGAGCGAAGCGTCGGCCTCGGGCTGTTCATCTCCAGGCAGATCGTGGCGGCGCACGGCGGCACGATCGACGTTCGATCGACGGAGGCCGAGGGCACCGTCTTCACCGTCAGCCTGCCGCGTTACGCGGCGGCGTCCATGTAGGGGCCGGTGTTCAGACCGCCCGCCGACCTGCAGGTCGGCCCCTACACTGACAGGCTCACTTTGACGGAGAATTGTGCCGCACGAACGACAGGAGACCGCACATGAACCGTCGCGCAGCCCTCGCCGTTGCGGTGACCGCGCTGCTCTCGAGCACCGTGTCCACGCAGAATGCCCCGCCGGCCGCGCCGCCGCCACAACGGCAGGTCGCGGGCGTCGCGCCGGGCGTCGTCCTGGAGCCGCCTCGTGATCTCGTGGCGACCGCCATCCCCGGCGTCGTCGCCGCTGGCGAGAAGGTGGAGCTGCTCTCCGCCGCGCTGCAGGGCGGCGACGGCGTGATCGGCTACACCGACGGCAGCGCGCTGTACGTCGAGCTCGGGCCAAACGCCACCGTGCAGCGCATCTCGCCCGACAAGCAGTTCTCGACGCTCGCCGGACGCCCCGGCATCAAGTCGATCGGCGCCGACCGCGATGGCAACGTGATCGCGCTGCTCCCGGATTCCCTCGAGATCATCTATCCCCCGGCGAACGCCCGCGTGCTGGCGTCGGGCGCCGACGGCGTGTCGATGCGCACGCTGAACGACTTCGTGGTCAGCTCGAAGGGCGACATCTACGCCAGCGACGTCGGCCAGTACAACCAGCCGAAGTACAACCAGCCGACCGGCGTGTTCTACCTGCCGAAGGGCGGCAGGGGGCGCCAGGTGGCCGACACCACCGAGACGATGGCGCTGCCGAACGGCATCGTCCTCAGTCCCGACGAGAAGCGGCTCTACGTCGTCGACTCGCGGAACAATTCCGGGATGGTGTGGGACGTGGCCTCCGACGGGGCGCTGGCCAACCCGCGTGCCTTTGCGAAGTACCGCATCGACGAGGCGATGGATCGCGACTTCACGTTGCAGGCGAACGGCGCGGCGATCGACGCCGACGGCCGCCTCTATGTCGCGATGCCGCTCGGCGTGCAGGTGTTCAGCCCCGGCGGCACCTACCTCGGGACGATTCCGACGTCGCTGAAGATCCAGAGCGTGTCGTTCGCCGGGCCGAAGAAGGAATATCTCTACATGCTGGCGGTGCGGGCGATCTGGCGCGTGAAGACGATCGCGCACGGCTACATGCCGCGCGCCAAGTAGAGCGGGGCTTCAGCCCCCCGCGGCGTATGGCCATCAGTCGTCGCGTGCGCACCGCGAAGGTCTGCTGCGCGGGCCGTGGCACAATTGGCCGGTGGCGCCGCTGCGATCCGTCCGCGTAATTCGCTACGTCACGCCACTCCGCGAAGGCGGGTCGCTCCCGGCGATCGTCGAAGCTGACGACGACGGGACGTATGTGCTCAAGTTCCGCGGCGCCGGGCAGGGGCCGCGCGCGCTGATCGCCGAGCTGCTCTCGGGCGAGATCGCCCGCGCCCTCGAATTGCCGGTCCCGGAGCTGGTGTTCGCCGAGCTCGACGGCGACCTGGCGCGGACGGAGCCGGATCCGGAAATCTTCTCGCTGATTCGGGCGAGCGCCGGGCTGAACATCGCGCTCGATTACCTGCCCGGCTCGCTGACGTTCGACCCGGTCGTCCAGACGCTCGACCCCGAGCTCGCCGCACGCATCCTCTGGTTCGACGCGTTCGTGTCGAACGTCGATCGCACCGCGCGCAACACCAACATGCTGATCTGGCACGGCAAGCTGTGGCTGATCGACCACGGCGCCTCGCTCTACTTCCATCACTCGCCGGGCTGGAGCGAAGACCGCGCGCGGCCGCGCGACCCGTTCGCGCTGATCGCACACCACGTGCTGCGGGGCGCCGCACCGATGCTGCCGGCCGTGGACGCGGGGCTGGCGGCGCGCCTGTCGCCGTCGACGATCGAGGGAATCGCCGGCCTGATTCCCGATGCGTGGCTGGAGGAGGCGTCCACGGAGGGTGATGCGGCCACGGTCCGGGCGGCGTACAACCGCTACTTCACCGAGCGGCTGCGCGAGCCGCGCCCGTTCGCCGGGGAGACGCCGCGTGGCCGCTGAGTACACCTACGACTACGCGATCATCCGCGTCGTCCCGCGCGTGGAGCGCGGGGAGATGATCAACGTCGGCGTCATCCTTTCGTGCCCCGAGGTGGACTTCCTAGAGGCCCGTGTCGAGCTCGACGCCGCACGGCTCCAGGCGCTCGACCCATCGCTCGACGTCGAGACCACGCGCGCGAATCTCGAGACGATCCCGCGCGTCTGTCGCGGCGGCGCGGAGGCGGGGCCGATTGGCGAGCTGCCGCAGCGCAGCCGCTTTCACTGGCTCGTCTCGCCGCGCAGCACGGTGATCCAGATGTCGCCGGTGCACACCGGCCGGACGGCCAATCCGTCGGCGACGTTGAATCACCTGCTGGCGACGATGGTCAGGATCGCGCCCGCATAAACGCCGCTGATGGCCATACGTCGCGCGCACGGGTCAGCCTGGGCGATCGATTGCACGCCGGCGTCAGTACGGCTGGCCCGCTGAGGCGTCATGCAGGTAGCATGATCGCGGATGAACCCCCTTCTCGACCGCCTCCAGCCTTACCCGTTCGAGCGATTCCGCGTGCTGCTTGCCGGCGTCACACCGCCCGACGTGCCGCCGATCCGCTTCTCCATCGGCGAGCCGCAGCACCCGACACCGGAGCTGGTGCGCTCGGCGCTCGTCCAGCATCTGGGCGGGCTGGCGACCTATCCGCTGACGGTCGGGACAGAGCCGCTGCGCGCCGCGATCGCGGCGTGGTTCCGGAAACGCTACTCGCTGCCGGTGCTCGATCCGGCGACGGAAGTCCTGCCGGTCAACGGCACACGTGAAGCGCTGTTCGCGTTCGCGCAGGCGATCGTGGACGGCTCGCGCCCGGCGCCGATCGTCGTCTCGCCGAACCCGTTCTACCAAATCTACGAAGGCGCCGCGCTGCTTGCCGGCGCCGGGCTGGCGCTGATCAACCAGACCGCGTCGAACGGCTTCGACATGGCGCTGGACTCGTTGACCGAGGAGCAGTGGCGACGCACGCAGTTGATGTACGTCTGCTCGCCCGGCAATCCGACCGGCCGCGTGCTGGATCTCGACGCGTGGCGCGGGATCTTCGAGTACGCCGACCGCTACGGGTTCGTGATCGCGTCCGACGAGTGCTATTCCGAGATCTATCCGGACGAGGGGGCGCCGCCACTCGGCGGCCTCGAGGCGGCGCACCGGCTCGGACGAAGCGGTTTCCGGAACCTGGTGGTGTTCACCAGCCTGTCGAAGCGCTCCAACGCGCCGGGGCTGCGCTCGGGCGCCGTCGCCGGCGACGCCGCGCTCCTCGATCGTTTCCTGCTCTATCGCACATATCATGGAAGCGCGATGAGCCTGCCGGTGCAGCACGCCAGCATCGCCGCCTGGGGCGACGAGCGGCACGTGCACGAGAACCGCGAGCGGTATCGCGAGAAGTTCGCGGCGGTCGTGCCGATGCTGGCGCCGGTGATGACGGCGCCGGAGCCCGATGCCGGCTTCTACCTGTGGGCGCGCGTGCCGGGCGGCGACGACCTCGCCTTCGCGCGCGACCTATTCGCCGCCGCGCACGTGTCGGTGCTGCCGGGCCAGTTCCTGGCGCGCGACGCGCACGGCGTCAACCCTGGCCGCGGCTACGTGCGCATGGCGCTCGTGCCCGAGATTGACGACTGCGTCGAGGCCGCCCGGCGCATCGTGGAGTTCTGCCGCTGATGGCTGACCTGATCGAAACGTCCACCCACCCGCTCGAGGCGCTGATCGAGGACGCGTTCGAACGCCGCCTCAACATCACGCCGGCCAACGTCGACGGCACGCTCGCCGAAGCGCTCGATCAGATCCTCGACGAGCTGAACGCGGGCCGGCTGCGCGTGGCCGAGAAGCGCGGCGACGCCTGGGTCACCAACCAGTGGATCAAGAAGGCGGTGCTCCTCTACTTCCGGACGCACGACAACGCCGTCGTCTCGGCCGGCGGCGGCCAGACGTGGTTCGACAAGGTGCCGCTGCGGTTCGACGGCTACACCGACGCCCAGTTCCGCGACGGCGGCTTCCGCGTCGTCCCGCCGGCGACGGCGCGCGCCGGCACGTTCATCGGCCGGAACGTCGTGCTGATGCCGTCCTACGTCAACGTCGGCGCCTACGTGGACGACGGGACGATGGTGGATACGTGGGCGACCGTCGGCTCGTGCGCGCAGATCGGCAAGAACGTGCACCTGTCCGGCGGCGTCGGCATCGGCGGCGTACTCGAGCCGCTGCAGGCGAACCCGACGATCATCGAGGACAACTGCTTCATCGGCGCGCGCTCGGAAGTGGTCGAAGGCGTCATCGTCGAGGCGAATTCGGTCATCTCGATGGGCGTGTTCATCGGCCAGAGCACGAAGATCTACGACCGCGCGACGGGCGCGGTGACCTACGGCCGCGTGCCGGCGGGGTCGGTCGTCGTCTCCGGCAGCCTGCCGTCCGCCGACGGCAAGTACTCGCTGTACTGCGCCGTGATCGTGAAGCGGGTCGACGCCGCCACCCGATCCAAGACCTCGATCAACGAGCTCCTCCGGGCGTAAGGCGTGTCGCAGCGCGGTGGACCATCGAGCGCGGCGATCCATCAGCAGACGCTCGACCTGGCGAAGCAGCTGATTGCCCGCCCGTCGGTCACGCCCGACGACGGCGGGTGTCTGGAGCTGCTCGCGGCGCGCCTGGCCCGCGCCGGCTTCACCTGCGAGCGGATCGATCGCGATCCCGTGCGTAACCTCTGGGCACGCCGCGGAAGCGGCGCGCCGCTGGTGTGCCTGGCCGGACACGTGGACGTGGTGCCGCCGGGCGCGGTGGAGCGCTGGACCAGCGATCCGTTTGCGCCCACCGAGCGCGACGGCCTCCTGTTCGGCCGGGGCGCGGCGGACATGAAAACGTCGGTGGCGGCGATGGTCACCGCGGCCGAGCGGGTCGTCGCGTCGGCGCCGCAGCATCGCGGCACGCTGGCGCTGCTGTTCACCTCGGACGAGGAAGGCGCCGGCGTGGACGGCACGGCGGCGGTGGTGCGCGAGCTGCAGGCGCGTGGTGAGCGAATCGACGCGACCATCGTCGGCGAACCGACGTCGGTCGAGCGGTTCGGCGACACGATCAAGAACGGCCGGCGCGGCTCCCTCAACGGGGTGCTCGCCGTGCGCGGCATCCAGTGCCACATCGCCTACCCGGAGCGTGGCCGCAACCCGATTCATATGGGGCTGCCGGCGCTCGCGGAGCTGGCGGCGATCGAATGGGATCGCGGCAACGAGTACTTCTCGCCGACCAGCTTCCAGATCGCGTCCGTCCAGGCCGGCGCCGGCGCGAACAACACGATCCCCGGCGCGCTCGACGTCCTGTTCAACTTCCGCTTCTCGACCGAGTCCACGGCCGAACAGCTGAAGGCCCGCGTGCACGAGGTGCTCGACCGGCACGGCGTCGACTACGAGCTCACGTGGAGCCTGTCCGGCGCACCGTTCCTCTCCGCGCGCGGCGGGCTCGTGGACGTGATCGGCGGCGCGGTCGCAGCGGCCACCGGCCGCACGCCCGCGCTCTCGACGACGGGCGGCACGTCGGACGGCCGCTTCCTCGCCACGGTGTCGCGGGAGGTCGTGGAGTTCGGCCCGGTCAGCGCGTCGATCCACGCCATCGACGAGCACGTGCGTCTCGCGGACATCGCACCGCTGTCCACGATCTACGAGCAGACGATCGCCGCGCTGCTCGCTCCAGATGCCAGCCGGGTCTGAAGACCCGGCCTGCGTAGGATGGTGCTCTCCCTCACCGTCGTCGCCGCGTTCGCGGCGCTGACGCTCGCGCTGGCCGCGCTGTGGGCGCCGCGTTCGCTCGTGTCGTCGGGCGCACCGCGTATCTGGATGGTGCCCGGCGGCGCGGCGCTGTTGCTGGCGCTCGCCGGCGGGCTGATCGATGCGTCTGGGCTCCTGGTGCTGCTCGCGTTCGGCCTCGTCTGCCTGACGGCGCGGCTCGCGACCGGGCCCTACGTGCGGGCGGCAGCCTACGCGCTCATGCTCGCGATTGCCGCTGCGCTGTTCCTGCACGTCATCCCCGGCTTCGACAATCCGCGCGTGGTCAGCGGCGCCGTGCTCGGCCCCGGCGCGGCGCCCTACACGAAGTACTTGAACTTCGACAAGGGCGTCGCCGGGCTCCTGCTCCTCGGCGCCCATGCGCCGGAGCGTGCGGCGGGCGACGAAGGCCCGACGCACGTGCTCGCGTTCCTCTGGCGATTCGCGATCCTGGTGATCGTCGCGATGGTGCTGGCGTTGGCGTTCGGTTACGTGCGGTGGGATCCAAAGCTGCCGTCGTGGTGGGCGATGTGGACGTGGAGCATGGCGTTTCTCACGGCGCTCCCGGAAGAGGCGCTGTTCCGCGGCGTCGTGCAGTCATCGCTCGAGCGGTGGTCCGGCGGAGCCGCGAGGTTTGCCGGGTCTGACGCCTCGGCCTCCGTACGAACACACCTCGTCTACCGACGCCAATCGTTCGCCGTCGTGACGGCAGCACTGCTGTTCGGCATCGCGCACCTGGCCGGCGGCGCGGCCTCTGTGGTGCTCGCGACGGTGGCCGGCATCGGCTACGGCTGGATTTACGCGTCCACGCGGTCGATCGCTGCCGCGATTCTCGCGCACGCCGGGCTCAACACCGTCCACTTCCTCCTATTCAGCTACCCGTCGCTCCTGCTGCCATCGCGCTGACGGTTCGCTGCGTCGGCCGGGCCTGATCCCCGCCGGTCCATGTATTTGCCGCGACGTTACGCGGTCGCGCGGCGGATGTTACACCCGCCCGATAGAAATCGATCCTGCTCGCGCTGGCCTGACCGTGAGCGCCGCGCCACCGGCATCATGCGGCACGGTTGATCAGGCCCTATCCCGGAGGACATGACATGGAACTTTCAATGGGCCGCGTGCGGCTCATCGCGCTCGGAAGCGTGCTGCTGGCCGGCACGGCGCTCTACGGTCACGGCACACGCTTCTCTGATTTCACACCGCTGACGGCTTCCGCGGGGCCGGCCGTGGACGACAGCAAGCCGATCACCTTCGCCAATCCGGACTTCGAGCAGCGTGCGGTCGCGGAGCGCGATGGCCAGATCGCGGACGGCGTCCCCAACAGCGGCTCGTGGGACATGACGACGGTGAACGAGACCGGACACGACAAGGGCCGGTTCGTGTTCACCGTCTTCGAAACCGGGCAGCCGGGCGTGCAGCGGCACGACCTGCTCACGCGTCAGACCGACACGATCTGGCAGGCGCCCAGTCCCGGCACCCATACGTCCTTCGATCCCTCGTACTGGACGCCGTGGGGGACGTTCATCACCGCGGAAGAGAGCTGGTGCACGGCGCCGGCCGGATGCACCACCAATCGCTTCGGCCGCCTGTTCGAGCTCAGAAATCCGACCACGGCGCCGGCCATCCTGAATCCGCTGACGGCGTCGAGCAACCTGAATGCCGACTTCGTCCACCGCAACGCCGTGCCCCGCACCTCGCAGGAGGGGATTCAGTTCGACAGCGACGGCAACATGTACTTCATCGACGAGCTCGACGGCGGCAACGTCTACAAGTTCGTCTCGGCCGCGAAGTGGGGCGAGGTGAGGTCCGGACGGAGCGAGTACTTCGCCTCCGGGCAGACCTTCGTGCTGCGGGTGGGCGATGGCCAGACGCCCAATGCCACCGGCGCCTTCACGTGGGTGCCGTTCACCGACACGTCGGGTGCGGCGCTGCCTGGCGCGATCACGATCACGGATCCCAACGGCGTGCGATCCGTCGACGGGCGTAACACCACCAACCTGCCGCAGTTCAAGGGAACCGACTACCAGCGCCCGGAGGACCTGCAGATCCAGCGCGTCCGTGGACGCGACTATCTGTACATGACCACGACGACGACGCACGAGGTCTACCGGCTCGATCTGTCGGCGCAGACGATCTCGGTTTTCGCCAACCGCGCCACCACCGATCTCGCCACGGGGCTGCCCGTCGGATCGGCCCTCGCCAATCCGGACAACCTTGCCGTCGACCACGACGGCAACATCTACATCGTCGAAGATCGCAACGGCGCCGTGGATGACGACATCTGGTTTGCGAAGGACGTGAACCTGGACGGCGACCTGAACGATGCGGGAGAGGGCATCGGCCGCTGGGCGTCGAACGGCGCGCCCGGCTCCGAATTGACCGGCCTGTATTTCGACCCGCGCGACAAGCGCCGCGCCTGGGTCAACATCCAGCACCCGGCGAACGGCAACGATCAGACGATGGAGATCACCATTCCCAAGGGCGGGAATTCCGGCTCCGACGACGCCGAGGACGAGGACTGATCACATCGAATCAGGGCGGCCCGGGAGTCGCGCCCGGGCCGCCGTGCCGGCCGTGCGGCGAGGCGAGGGCGCGAATGCCTTTGCGTACAATGTTCCGCATGCGCTGCCACCGTCGATCCCACCTGCTTGCCGCGGTCGTTCTCGCTCTGGCCTGCGGCGCGTGCGCCACGGCCACCAACTTCGACGCCCTGATGCAGTCGTGGAACGGGCACACGCGCGGCGACCTGGTGCGGACGTGGGGAGCGCCGGTCTACGTCTACACCAACAGCGCCGGCGGCGTGGTCTTCGTCTACGTGCCGGCGGCGGCAGCACCGGCTGACACCAGCAGCTCGAGGCCGCGCAGCCTGGGCGGCGACGAAGACGACAAGGTGCCGCAACCGAGGGGGGAGTACCTGTCGTCGATGGCGGCCACATGGCCGATCCACCGGATCTTCTTCATCGGCGAAGACGGGAAGATCTACCGGTCGCAGTGGCGCGGCGACTGGGTGTGCTGCTCGATGTGACGCGCCGTCAGTGGCGCGGGTCGAAGCGGTTGCCGTGCGCGCGGCCGAGCGCGCCCTCCGCGTAGACCACCGACAGCCCCGACGCCCAGTAGGCCAGGTGCTCGCGTTCGGGTTGACGCGACTCGATCGGTGAGGCGATCGTGTCTCCCCCGGCCAGCGGCGTGAACTCCAGCCATCCTTCCCACATCGCATCCGCGCCGAGCCGGGCGACGACGCGCGCGCGGTAATCGCCGGAACGGTCGTGGATCGGCTCGTCGAACGAGCGCAGCAGTTCTGCCATGGCTCCCCCCTGCTGGCTAACCGAGCAATGGGGCTGCCACGACGGCGCTTCGACCCGATTGATGTGGGACCTGATGGAGGGGGCCGGTCTTCAGACCGGCCCGTCTTGGATGGGCCGACCTCGAGGTCGGCCCCTACATGGTGGTGAGAAACCGTGGTCCGGATGAGGTCAGCGGGCGGGGCCCATGCCCTTGTAGAGGAACCGCTGCACGCGCTTCCCTTCCCACGTCTCCCCGACATAGACGTTGCCGCGTGAATCGGTGGCAATGGCGTTCGCCGTGGTGAACGCGCCGCCCCAGTGGCCGCCGGCGCCGAACGAGCTGAGCACGGCCATCGACTCGCGGTCGAGGATCCACACCTTCTCGTTGGTGCCGTCCGCGACGTAGGCGAACTTCTGCTCCGGGTCGGCGGAGAACGAGATGCCGTAGGCCGTTCCGCCCGGCGTCGACGCGGCGATCACGCCCTGCTTCACGAACTTCCCGTCGGTGGTGAACACCTGCACGCGGTTGTTGACGCGATCGCAGACGTAGAGCAGCTGGTCTTTCGCCTGCGCGATGCACGACACCTCGCCGAAGTTCGGGCTGTTCACGTCGGGCGAATCCGGCTTGGTCGGCGGCGTGTCGCTTGGCGGCTTGCCGTAGGCGCCCCAGTGCCGCAGGTACTTGCCCGACACGTCGAACACCACGACGCGGCGGTTGCGCAGTCCGTCGGCGACGTAGGTTTCCTTCGTCTTCGGATCGACGACGATGCCGGTGGCGCCATTGAGATTCATCGTGTCGGCGTTCCCCGTGGCCTGACCCTTCTTGCCGATCTGCAGCATCTTGCGGCCGAAGCGGCTCATCTTGAGGATCTGCGCGTCGCCCGGACCGTCGGCGCCGAGCCACACGTTGTCGTTGAAGTCCACGAAGATGCCCTGCTCGCCAAACGGCGCATGGCCGTAGGCGTTGTCAGGACTCTTCGGGCCGGGCGTCGGCCAGTCGAGCCCGTCCTCGGGCCCGCCCCACATCTGCACCATGTTGCCGGCCTGATCGAACTCGATCACCGGTGCCGCCGGCCGGCAACAGCCGGCAACCGCGCCCTTGAATCCGCCATAGGCGCCGTCGAAGGCTTCTCGCTCCGACGGTTTCAGCGTGCCGGGCCGCTGCACGATCCAGATGTGGTCGCGCGAATCCACGGCCACGCCGACCACCTGCCCGACCTTCATCAGGTTCGGCAGCGGCTTCGGCCACGTCTTGTCGAACTGGAACTGCGGGACCTGGGCCCCCGGCTTCGCCTGCGCCGAGACGTCCACCCACGTGGCGGCCGCCACCAGCACCGCCGCGGCCGCGCCGGCGGCGATCACCACTGCGCGCTGCATGGATGTCCCCCTCATGACAGTGCTTCTCATGATTGCGGCCTCAACCCTTTGTAGAGGAAGCGCTGCACGCGCTTGCCTTCCCACGTTTCACCGACGTAGACGTTGCCCTTCGAGTCGGTCGCAATGCTGTGCGGCGTCGTCATGCAGCCGCCCTGGTGCCCCTGGCAGCCGAACGACGTCAGGATCTCGAGCGTCTTGCGATCGAGCACCCACACCTTCTCGTTCCGCCCGTCAGGCATGTAGAGATAGCGCTCGTCCGGCTGCGACAGCGCGATGCCGAAGGCGGTGCCGCTCATCGCGTGGTTCTCGACGAACTTCTCGGCGACGTAGGTGCCGTCCACCTTGAACACCTGGATGCGGCTGTTGTTGCGATCGGCCACGTAGACCATGCCGTCCTTGCTGACGGCGATGCCGTGCGGCGTGTTGAACTGCGGGTTCGGGTTGTTCGCGTCGTAGGTCCACTTGTAGGTGTCGTCCGGACGCTTCCCGTAGGCGCCCCAATGCCGCTTGTACTTGCCGGTGGCCGCGTCGAGCACGACCACGCGCCGGTTGCCGTAGCCATCGGAGATGAAGATCTCGTTGGTCGGCACGTACTGGGCGACGCCGGTGGCGGCGTTCAACCGTGTGATGTCGTTGCTGTCCGGCTTGCTGCGGATGGCGTCGCTCGCCTTGCCGCCTTTGCCGAACTGCAGGATGAACTTGCCGTTGCGCGTGAACTTCAGGATCTGCCCGTCGCTCGGGCCGGTGCCCGTCAGCCAGACGTTGTCCTTGTCGTCGACGAACACGCTGTGCATCCCGTTCGGGCTGCCGCCGACGGTCGGATCGGGGCTCTGCCCGCCGGCCGTCGGCCAGTCGTATTCGCCGTTCGGGGCCGGACCGCCCCACGCCTGCACGACGTTTCCCTCGAAGTCGAACTCGAGGACGTGCGGGGCGCGGATGCAGCACTCACCACGCTTGCGCTCGGCCTCGAGCTCGTCGGGCCGCAGCGTCTCGGCGCGCTGCGCGATCCAGATGTGATCCTTGGCATCGACGTCCACGCCGACGACGGTGCCGACGATCCAGTGGTTCGGCAGCGGCAGCTTGGGGAACGTCTCGTCCCACTCGAAGTACGGAACCATCTTCGGCGCCGGCGGCTTCCAGCCCTGCGCGCCTTGCGTAGCCCTGACCTGCTGGTATGCACCCAGCGCCATCAACAGGCCGGTTGCCGCGACGGCTGCGGCACGTGTGTGAAGTCTCATGGCAGACCACCCCTATCCTTTGCGCTCATACCATCCGGGCCGAACGGTCGAACGGCGCCCGGACGCGGCGATATTCTTCCACACTCGTCTCGCGCCGCGCGAGGAAAGTGCCCACCCCGCCCCGCTCTGCGACATCCCGAGACAATTCGCCCGGCCGTAGAATTCGGAGAGCGCCGTTTCGGAGCCGTTCACCATGCCAGACCTTCCGGATTACGACCTGCACGCCACACCCCAGGAGCCCGCGGTGCCACCGCCGCGCCGGGATCCGACGCTCGCACGCGCCGTGCTGGCCGTCGTCGTCATCACCGTGGTCGGCGCGGGCACCTATCTGTTGCTCAGGAACCGTGCACCGGCCCCGCAGCCGGCGGCGGCCGGGGCGCAGGCCCCGACGCCAGAGGCGAAACCGCAGCCGCGCGCCGCGCTCGGCGCGGAGCCGATGCCGGTGACACTCCCGTCGCTCAACGAGAGCGACGCGCTCGTCCGCCGGTTGGTCGCCACGTTGTCGTCTCATCCGCGCGTCGCCGCCTGGCTGACGACGAAAGATCTCGTGCGCAACGTGGCGGTCGTCGTCAACGCCGTGGCGGACGGGCGCACGCCGGCCGCGCAGCTTCGGGTCCTCCGGCCGACGGAGCGCTTCCGGACGATCGAGCGTGGCTCCGGCCTTTACATCGATCCGCGTTCGTACGAGCGATACTCCCCGCTCGCGGCGGCGGCCGACTCGATCGATCCGGCGGGCGCGGCGCGCCTGTATGCCACGCTGAAGCCGTTGCTGCAGGAGGCGGACAACGAGCTCGGCAACCCGGGCCACTCATTCGACGACGTCGTCGAACAGGCGATCGTGCGCCTGCTGCGGACGCCGGTGCTGACGGATCCGGTCGCCGTGGTCCCCCAGGGCATCGTCTACGCCTACGAAGACCCCGCGGTGCAGCGCCTGACGGCGGCGCAGAAACAGCTCCTGCGGGCCGGCCCCGCCAACGTGCGGACGATTCAGGCAGCGCTGCGCCGTATCGGCGTGGCGTTGGGCATTCCCGCGGAGCGGCTGCGCTGACATAGAATTCCGCCATGCTCGGCGTCGTAATCGGCAGGCGATACCGGGCGCTCGTCCTTCTCTGCGGGGCCACCGCCGCAATCGGGACGTCGATCGCGTGTACCCCGAACGCCGCCCCGGCGCGGACGCGGCCGGTGATCCGGATCGGCGGCGGCGAGCCCGCGCCCGCCCTGGCCGCCGAGTACCGCCGGTCGCTGCCCGACGTGGACGTGCAGCTCATTCCGCCGCGCGACCCGGTCGGCGTGATCGCCGCGATCGAGCGTGGTGACGTCGATGTGGGCGTCGCCTTTGCCGACGCGGCATACCTCTCGCAGATCGAACGCGAGGCGAACCCGACCGCCGGCCGCCGACCGGTTCGCGCCATTGCCTCGCTCCACGTATCGCCGCTGTTCCTGATCGTCCGGTCCGGGGCCGGCATCTCGAACGTTCGCGGCCTGGCCGGCCACCGCGTGCGCCTCACCTCGCGCACCGTCAACGACCCGCGATTCCGCACGCCGCTGCGTACGCCGTTCCCTCATGACGGCGGCGGCGGGACCGTGAGCTCACTCTCCGAGCTCGTGCTCACCAGCTTCGGCGTGTCACCGCGGACGCTACGTGACACGATCCTGCCGATGTCCGACGCCGAGCAGCGGCTGGCGAACGGCACGCTCGACGCCGCGTTCGCGACGTCGTTCTCGTCCGACCAGTTCGCCCGCGAGATGGTTGCGCGCGGCGTCCGTCTCCTGCCGCTCGAAGGGCCGCCGATCGAGGCGCTGCGGCGCGAGTACCCGTTCATCCAGCGCGTGCGCGTGCGCTACGCCGAGTCGGCGCCGCCGCTGCACACGATCGGCGTCAGCCAGCTGCTCGTCTGCCGCGGCGATCTCGACGACGACCTCGTCTACCGGCTGGCGAGGGGCTACATGGAAGCCGTGGAGCGGCTTGCCGCCGCCGCGCCGGCGTTGCGGCTCGTCAGCCTGCAGGACGCGCCGGCCACGCCGCTCGCGCTCCACGAAGGCGCCGCGCGTTACTACCGGCAGTGGGAGCTGTTCCGGTGAGGCATCTCGTGCTGCGCCTGCTGCGCGGGCGGCTCGGCCCGTGGCTGATCGTCGGCACGCTCGCGGCGGCGGCCACGCTGGCATGGGCCGGCTATCGCGCCGTGGATGCGTGGCGCGACAGCGCCCGCCTCGTCGCGGAGCGGCGCGCGGAGAGCGCGGTCAACCTGCTGGTCACCGCGATCACGCGCGACATGCGCGGCGTGCAGACACTGCTGCTCGGCTCGGCTGGAACCGAGGATCCCGCCGACCTGACCGATCGCGTCGCCAGCGCCTTCGCGCGCTACCCGTACCCGGAGCTGTTCTTCGCCTGGCGCGCCTCCGATCCGGCGGCCACCTTCTTCACGCGCGCGAACCGGCCGCCGGCGTGGCTGCCGGCGTCCGACCACCCCGCGCGGCTGCCGGTCCTGCTCACGCACGACGCGTTCGGCGAAGGCCTGCTGGCACGCGTGGCGGACGACGCGGCGCTGTCGCGCGAGTACTCGCTCTTCGACGTCGAGCACGCCGGCGCCACGTACCAGGTGGTCGCGCGCCTGACCTACGCCGATCGCTTCCGCGAGCGGCTCGAGGCGGTGTTCGGATTCCTCGTCAACCTGGATTGGGTGCGGCAGCACTACTTTCACGATCTCGCCGAGGAGGTATCGGGCATCGAAGGCTATCGCAACGGCCTCACCTTCCGCGTCTTCGACGCCGCTGGCACGCCGGTCGTCGGACCACAGGCGCCCGCCGGCGCGCCGTCCCGCACGCGGACGTTCCCGCTGGTCTTCTTCGACCCGGCGGTCGCCGGTGCGGTGCCGGCGCCGGACCTGTCGCGCCCGACGTGGAAGGCCGAAGCCGTGGTCGTGGACGATGCGACGCTGAACGCGGCGCAGGCGGGCGCGCAGCGGACGCTGATCGTGGCAACGATCGCCGGCGCCGCGCTGGCGCTCGGCGTGCTGCTGATCGTGCAGGCTGGCCGCGCCAACGCCAAGCTCACGCGCATGCGCACTGACTTCATTCTCGCCATCACACACGAGCTGAAGACGCCGATTGCCAGCATCCGCGCGATGAGCCAGACGCTCGCCTCCGGGCGGCCGGGCACGAAGGAGCTGGCCCGCGAGTACGGGCAGCTGACGATGCACGAGGCGCAGCGGCTCGGGCTGCTGATCGACAACCTGTTCGCGCACGCGCGCATCACCGACCTGACCGGGGCCTACGCCTTCGACCGCGCGTCCGCCGGCGCGCTCGTCGATCGCGTGGTGCAGAACTTCGCCTCCCAGCTCGATCTCGGCGACTTCGACGTCGACATCGAGGTGGAGCCGGGGCTGCCGCCGGTGTTCGTCGATCGCCAGGCGATGGAGCTGGCGCTCGGCAACCTGATCGACAATGCGATCCGCTACTCGGACACGCAGCACGCGCTGCGCGTCACCGCGACGGCCGCCGGGACCGACGTCGTCATCCGCGTGGCGGATCGCGGCGTCGGCATTCCGGCCGACGAGCTGAAGGACGTGAAGACCAAGTTCTTCCGCGGCCGCGGGGCGACGCCCGGCGGCAGTGGGCTCGGCCTGGCGATCGCCGAGCGGATCATCACCGATCATGCCGGCACGCTCGAGATCGAGAGCCGTGTCGGCGAGGGAACCACCGCGTACGTCAGGCTGCCGGCGCACGAGGCCGGACCCGCGGCGCACCAGGCGCCGGCGGGCGGAGGCCATCTGCAGGAGACCCATGAAGAGGCGAGTGCTCGTCGTTGAGGACGACCCGGCGCTGCAGCGCGTGCTGCGTGACAACCTGACGCTCGAGGGGCTACAGGTCGAGTGCGTCAGCGACGGCGCCAAGGCGCTGCAGGCGGCCGACGCCTTCGCGCCGGACCTGATCCTGCTCGACCTGATGCTGCCGAACCGCAACGGCTACGACCTGTGCGCGCAGTGGCGGAAGGCGCGCGGCGCGGTGCCGATCATCATGGTGACGGCGCGCGGGTCGCGCGAGGACAAGCTGCGCGGGCTCGACATCGGCGCCGACGACTACGTGACCAAGCCGTTCGACCTCGACGAGCTGCTGGCGCGCGTGCGGGCCGTGCTGCGCCGCTACGAGCCGGCGCCCGACCTGCTGCGGCTCGGATCGGTGCGCATCGATTTCCGCAACTACACCGCCACGCGCGACGGCGCGCCGCTCGATCTCACGTATCGCGAGTACGAGCTGCTCCACTACCTGGCCGGCAAGCAGCGGGTCGTCGTGCGGCGCGACGAGCTGCTGCGCCACGTGTGGGGGTATCGCGAAGCACCGGACGCGAGCCGGGCCGTCGATCACGCGATCGCCCGGCTGCGCCGGAAGATCGAGGCGGACCCGCGCCACCCGAAGTTCATCCAGACGGTCCACGCCGACGGCTATTACTTGACGTCCGGGGCGTAGGGATCGGGGATCGGGGATCAGGGGTCGGGCGTCCGGATTTTTTGCCCCCCCATCCCCGACCCCTGAGCCCTTCAGAACGTCAGCGTGACGCCGACGCGAGCGATGCGCGGCGCGAGGATGTTGAACACCTGGTTCGCGTTCGCCGCGTTCTGATTGGTGCGGCGCCCCATCACCGTGTTCGAGTTGGCCAGGTTGAACACGTCCATCGCCGGGCGCAGCTTCACGCCGCCGATGGCGACTTCGCGATCGAGGTGGAAGTCCATGCTGCTGAACGTCGGCAGCCGAACGTCGCCCACCGGGTCGAGCAGGACGTTGATCGCCGCCGCGCGGTTCGGCCGCGCCGCGATCCGGATCGCCTGAAGGTCCGGGTAGCCCTGGCGCAGGTCCAGGGTCGCGGCGACGTTCATGCGCCACGGCAGCCGGTACGACCCGTTGAACCGCGAGATCCATTTCGCGTTCACCGGCACCGGCGACGCGGCGCCGCCGCCGCCGACGTCGGTGTTGGTCGGCGCGAACTGCGAGTCGTTGTTCTGCGCGATGTTCGTCGGGTCCTCGTAGGCGTCCGGCGAGTCGTAGTGCTCGACGGCGTTGTTGTACGAGAGGCTGCCGTTCAGCATCCAGCCATTCGAGGAGCGCTTGCGCACGTCGAGCTCGACGCCGCCGTAGGTGCGGCGGAAGTCGGGCCGGTTCGTCAGCACGAACGCGCTCGGCAGCGTGAAGTTCGGGTTCCAGTAGGTCACCGCCTCGCAGCGCGCCTGCGCCGGGCACGTCGCCGCCGGCGGCGCGAACGTCACCGGTGAGTAGTCGGCCGACGTCACGCCGATGGTGTCACGCCACGTGAAGTTGCCGTAGCGCCGCCAGATGTAGCTGACGGTGATGCCGACTTCCCCACGCATCTCCTTGCCGAAGCCGAGCACGACTTCATCCGTGCGCGGCGCGGTCACATCCGGATCGACACGGTTGCTGACGGCGAGGTTCAGTGACGGGTTGGCGGGATCGAAGCCGGTGACCGATCGAATCACGCCGAGGTTCAGCTCGCCCGGCTGCACCGACTTGTCGCCGTTGACGTCCGTCCAACCCAGGTCCACCGAGGCGTTCGACGCCGGGCTGAGGATGCTCGAGAGGAAGCCCGGGCTCCCCTGGTCGTAGTAAATCGCATACGACGCCTTGAGCACGTTCTTCGCCTGTCCGGTGAGGTCGTAGGTCACGCCGATCCGCGGCGCGACCGTGTTCCACACGACGCCGGCCTGCACGTCGGCACGTCGAGCGCGGGGAGCAGGTTGAACGGCCGACCGTCGAGCGTCGGCATGCCGTCCCACGCGTGCGCCAGCGCGCGCCGCGCCGGCACGACGTCGGTCTGGCGATCCCATCGCGCCCCGAGGTTCAGCGTGAAGCGGTCGATCGAGTAGGTGTCCTGGAAGTAGACCGAGTGCTGATACAGGAACGACGTCGACGTGCCGTTCCGGCTGATGCGGGCGGTGAACGGCGTGGTGAACAGCGGCTGCGGCGGCGGGCTGTTGAACAGCGCCTGCGCGTCGCCGTTGATGATCGTCTGCGCCATCTGCCCGTAGCGGCCATAGCGGTAGCCCGCCTTGATCGAGTGATCACCGCCCGCCCAGCCCGGCAGGAAATAGGTCGTGGACAGCTCGGCGGCATTGTTGGTGCGCCACGCGATCGCCGTGCTGACGTGCGACCGCAGCTGGTTGCCGGTGGTGCTTTCGATCATCGCCTGCGACCGCAGGCGCAGCGCCTCGTCCTGCGGCCGGATCACGTTGCAGTAGCAGAAGTGACCGAACGAGACGTCGACCAGCCAGCGATCGCTGACGGCGGACTGATCGCCGAACTTCCAGCTCGGCGGCGGCGCGCTGTGATTCCAGAAACGCGCGCCAAGGTCGGTGTCGGGCAGCGCGTCGGCGGCCCGCACGTAGGTCAGCTGGTTGGTCGTCTCGAACGGACGCAGTTCGCTCGACTCGCGCGCGCTCTCGATGCGGATGCCGAACGACGCGCCGACCGTGACCTGGTTCCCCTTGAACGGGCGCAGGCCGAACTTGAAGCCGTAGGCCGGCACCTTCTGCTTGTTGACGTTCAGGCAGTCGGCCACGTCGCCAAAGGCGAAGCCGGGCGGGTTGGCGGCGACCGCCGCGCATTCGTCGGTGCGCCGGTAGTAGTCGAGGATACCGAGGTTCACCCGTTGCAACCCGTAGGTGCCCCAGAACCACGCGCGTCCACGCTTGATCGGCCCGCCAAGCTGCCCGCCATAGTCCTTCACGTTCAGCACCGGCGGCCCGGCATTGGCGCCCTGCTGCCGCTGCGCGTCGCTGATGTTGTCGGAGCCAAGGGCACGATCGGTGAGGAAGCCCCAGCTCGAGCCGTGGAACGTGTCGCTGCCGCTCTTGGTGATGATGTTCACCGTAACGCCCGGCGTCTGCTGCGTGACGTCGGCGCCGCCGGCCACGAGCTGCATCTCCTCGACGGCGTTGAAATCGAGCGTGAACGGCCGGCCGCTGCCAAGCGACGTCTGGTCCACGCCGTCGACAAACCAGCGCGACTGGCCGCCAGCGGAGCCGCGCGACAGCATCCCCGTCTGCTGGCCGTTGGTCGCGCCGCCGACGTTCTGGCGATCGACGGCGATCCCCGGCGCCTGGTTCAGCACGTGGAACACGTCGCGCGACGACGGCAGCACGTCGAGGTCGGCGCTCTTGAAGCTGGCGCCCTGCGTGGTGCTGCGGAGATCGACGATCGGGCTCACGCCGGTGACCACCACCTCCTGCGCCAGGCCGCCGATCTGCAGCTCGGCGTTCACCTGCGCGCTGAACCCGGCGGTGAGCTGCAGCCCCTCGCGCGCCTGGGTGCCGAAGCCGGTGAGCTCGAACCGCACCAGGTAGGCGCCGATCGGGAGACCGGGGAACTGATACGTCCCGGTGTCGCTCGTCACCGCGACGCGCGGCTCGAGCAGCGCCGGGCTGGAGAGCGTCACCGTCACGCCGGGGAGGACCCCTCCCGATGCGTCGGTGACCCGGCCGAACACCTGGCTCGTGTTCTGTGCGAGCGCCGCATCGACACACAACACACACAGACCGAGGACGACGAGGAGCCGCTTCATCGATGCCTCTCCTTCCCAAGCGCGTCACGCGGGTGGTACGTGGGCCCGGGTTCGACAGATTTTGGACGTAGGCCGGGTTTTCAGACCCGGCGAGACGTGCGTTGGCCCGGGTCTTTGACCGGGCAGAATGTCGAGGGCGATCGTTACTTGCCCGCGGCCATCAACTCGCGCAGCAGCGCCGCCGTCGTCGCGCGCACGTAGTTGCCGCGGACTTCAGCGTCGATGCCGCGCTCGGCGAGGTCGAGCGGCGTGCGCCCCTCGTCGTCGCGAATGTCGAACCGCGCGCCGCGGGCGACCAGGAACTTCACCACCTCGTCGCCGCGATCGATCGCCGCGTGCAGCGGGGTCAGGCCGCTGTGGTCCACCGCGTTGATGTCGAGCCCCAGCTCCAGGCAGAGGGCGATCGCGTCGATGACGTCCTGCTCGCTCCCCTGGTCGTTGGCGTCGGCGTCGCCGGTGCGCCAGCCCATGCCGGCGGCGAGGTGCAGCGCGGTGGCCTGCCACTGCTGACGGCGCTTCGGGTCGGCGCCGTGCGCCACGAGCAGCCGCATCAGCGCGACGTCGCCCGACTTCGCGGCGCGCAGGAACGGCGTGGCGCCGCTGCCCAGGGCGCTGTCGCCCCTGGTCTGGTGCCGCATCAGGATCGGCGTCCGCAGCGCCGCGTTGGGATCGGCGCCACGCTCGAGCAGGTGGCGCGTCAGCGTCAGCGCGTCCACGCTCTCCGACGCCTTCGACGGCGTGCGTCCCTTCATCCAGGCCAGCGTGTGCATGTCCACGGCGGCGTAGAGTGCGGCCATGCCGGTTTGGTCGGCGACATTCGGATTGGCGCCGCGCTCGAGCAGCAGGTCGGCGACGTCGTAATGCGCGTTGATGATCGCCAGCACCAGCGGCGTCGTGCCCTCGACGGTGGTGAGGTCGAGGCTGGCGCGCGACTCGACGAGCGCGCGCACGGCGTCGAGCGATCCCTGGCGCGCGGCATACATCAGCGGCGTCCAGCCGCCCTTGGTGACGACGCCGCGGACGCGCCGCATGCGCTGCAGCTCCGGTGCGCTCCGCTGCGTCGAGCGCGCGTCGACCTCCGCACCCCGCTCGACCAGCACGCGGACCGCGTCGGCGTGGTTCTCGGCGGCCGCCCACATCAGCGCGGTTTCGCCGAGCGACGCCTCGCGCCGGTTCGGATCGGCGCCATGGTCGAGGAGCAGGCGCAGCGTGTCGGCGTTGCCGGTGCGCGCCGCGCGCATCAGCACCGTCTCCCCTTCCGGCAGCGTCGTGTTGACGTCGGCGCCGGCCTGCAGCAGCCGCTGAATCATCGCTGGATTGCCGGTGGTGGAGGCCAGCGAGAGCGGCGTCACGCCGAGGCGGGAGGCGACCTCGACACGCGCGCCCGCGCGCAGCAGCAGGTCCACCGTCTTCACGTCGTCGGCGCGCACCGCCCAGTGCAGCGCGGTGGTGCCGTCGGACGCGAGGGCGTTGACGTCCGGGTGGCGGGCGAGCGCCGCGCGCACCGCGGCGTCGTTGCCGGCCTTCACGGCGTCGATCAGGACGGCGTCATTCGCGGAGGCGGGCAACGCGGCGCCGAACGTCAGGAGCAGCAGCAGCCGCCAGGGGCTCGTGCACATCTTCTGTCTCCGCCTGTCTACGGCTTGGAGGTGAACGGAACGATCTGGATCTGCCGGCCGTCGGGGTCGGTGATGAACGAGTCGCGCGGCTGGTCGAACCGGTATCCGGCCGCCTTCAGCTTCAGGACGATCGTCTTCGCGTCCTCGACCACGCCGAACCCGAAGTGGTCGATCGACGTCTGCGTCTGCGCCCAGCCGATGCTGATATAGCTCCCGCCCGGCAGCTCGAGGACGACGCGATCCTTGCGCGTTTCCGCGGGGACACCGAACAGTGCCTGATAGAAATCGCGCATCTTCGCGAGCGAGGTCGGCGTCTGGATGGTCTTCAGCTCGACATGCTGCAGCGCGCCTTTCGCGCTCAACTCGAGCACGCCCTTGCCGGGCGCCGGCGTGAACCCGCCGGCCGGTGCCTGGGCGGCCGCCGCCGGTGCTGCGGCCTGCGCCGCCGACCCCGAGGCCGCCGCCAGCAGCGCCGTGATGCCGCCGAGCAGCCGGCGCCGGTCGATGCGCCCCGCCTCGAACATCCGCACCAGCTGATCGACCTCGACGTCCTGCGTCATGCGCTCCGTCCTCCGATTGGTCCCCGGCCGGTCTGAAGACCGGCCCCGACAGCGGATTCGCTGTACGGCCGACGTACACACACTCCTCAGATCAGATCGAACCGGCCGGTGCTCTCGCCGAAACTGTCGCGCGGGGCCTTCTCGAACATGCCGGCAACGCCGACCCACAGGTTGCCGATCGGCGTGTGCGGCGCCGCCTTGATGTGGCGATGCCCGCGCCCGATGCCGCCGCCTGCGGCCAGCATTGGCAACGGCGAGCCGGAGTGGACGTTGCCGTTGCCCATGCCGGAGCCGTAGACGATCAGCGAGTGGTCGAGGAGCGAGCCGTCGCCGTCGGGCGTGGCCTGCATCTTCTCGAGGAACCGTGCGAAGAGCTGCGCGTGGTAGGTGTTCACCTTCGCCTGCTTGGCGATCTGCTCCGGCTTGTTGCCGTGGTGCGAGACCTCGTGGTGCCCCTCGGAGATGCCCAGGTTCGGATAGGCGCGGTTGCTCAGCTCGCGGGCGATCATGAAGCAGAACACGCGCGTCAGGTTCGCTTCGTACGCGACCCGGAGCAGATCGAACAGCATCTCCGCGTGCTCCTCGTGCGACTCGGGCACGCCGAGCGGCGCGTCGAGGCCGACGGCGTTCGAGCTGTTCTCCGATTCCGTCCGCTGGATGCGGCGCTCGATTTCGCGCACGTGGTCGAGATACTCGGTGAGCCGCAGGCGGTCGCGGGCGCCGAGGTCGCGCTCGAGGTCGCGCACCTCGCCTTCGATCGAATCAAGGATGCTGCGATCGGCCTCGCGCCGCGCGCGGCGCTGCGCCGCGGTGCCGGCGCGGCCGAACAGCCGCTCGAACAGCACGCGCGGATCGATCTCCGTCGGCAGCGGCGTCGTCGGCGTGGCCCACGACAGCGTGTTCAGGTAGGCGCAGCTGTAGCCGGTGCTGCAGGAGCCGACGTAGCCGGTGAAGTTCTCGGTCGCCACTTCGAGCGACGGGAACGGCGTGTCCTGGCCGATCGCCTTCGCGATCACCTGGTCGATCGTCGTGCCGGCGCGATAGTCCTCGGCCTCGGTGCGCTTGGCCACCGCGCCGCTCAGCCAGCCGGCGGCGGCCGGTGCGTGCGCGTCGTTCTCCGGGCCGCCGGCGCGATCGAGGTTGCTGACGACCACCAGGTGGTCGCGCAGCGGCTCGAGCGGCTTGAGGATCGGGGAGAACGCGAAGCCGGCGCCGACCGTGGCCGGCGTCCACAGATCCGCGAACTGCGTCGAGCCCATGATCGCGCCGTTCGGGATGTAGACCGCGCCGAAGCGCAGGCCCGGGCTGGCGGCGGTCTTCGCCAGCGCCGTCGCCGCGGGCACCATCGCCTCGAGCAGCGGCAATGCCACCGTGGCCCCCATCCCGCGCAGCACCGTCCGCCGATCGAGGAACTTCTTCGAGATGAACATGACGCCTTCCTTGTGCCGCTGTCGCCTTACGGCCTGGCGCGCATCTGAAACGGCACGCTGTTGACGATCCCGAGCACCAGCGCCGAGAACCGGTAGTCCTGCCGCGACGCGTCGCGGACGATCTGGCGCACCGCCGGCATGTCGTAGTACTCCACGCCGCGGCCGAGCGCGTAGGTGAGCAGCTTCTCGGTGACCGTCCGCGCCACGTTCTCGGGCCGCCGCAACAGCGCTTCACGCAGCGTCGTCACGCCGTTGATCCTGGTGCCGTCGAGCAGCTGGCCCGAGGCGTCGATCAGCTCGCCCGCGTCACGCGTGCGCCACGCGCCGACGACGTCGAAGTTCTCCATGGCGAGGCCGAGCGGATCCATGACGCTGTGGCAGCTCGCGCACACCGGGTTGCGCCGGTGCTCCGCCATCTGCTCGCGCATCGTCCGCGGGTGGCGCGTGTCGCTGTCGTCGAGCGCCGGCACGTTCGGCGGCGGCGGAGGCGGCGGCGTGCCGAGGATGTTCTCGAGGATCCACTTGCCGCGCAGCACCGGCGACGTGCGCTGCGTGTGCGAGGTGACGAGCAGGATCGCGCCCTTCCCCAGCAGGCCACGGCGCGAGTCGTCGGCGAGCGTGACGCGCCGGAACTGGCTGCCGTAGACGTTGGCGATGCCGTAGTGCCGGGCGAGCCGCTCGTTGACGAACGTGTAGTCGGCCGACAGCAGGTCGAGGACGCTGCGGTCCTCGCGCATCACGCTCGCGAAGAACAGCTCCGCCTCGCGACCGAACGCCTCGCGCAGCGTGTCGTCGAAGTCGGGGAAATCGACCGAGTCCGGGATCATGTTCTGCAGGTTGCGCAGCTGCAGCCACTGCCCGGCGAAGTTGCGGACGATCGCCTCCGCCTTCGGGTCGGCGAGCATGCGGCGCACCTGCTGTTCGAGCACGCGCGCGTCGCGCAGGCGTCCCGCCGCGGCCACGTCGACCAGCTCGTCGTCGGGAAGGCTGCTCCAGAGGAAGAACGAGAGGCGCGACGCCAGCTCGAGGTCGCCGACGCGATACGTCGCGCCGGACGGCAGGTCCGCCGGGTCGCGCTCGGCGCGGAACATGAACTTCGGGCTGACCAGGATGCGCTGCAGCGCACGCTGGACGCCCGCCTCGAAACCGCCCGCGTCGCGGCCGGCAGCGTAGAACTCGAGCAGCCGCTGCAGGTCGCGTTCGCCGGGCGGCTGGCGGAAGGCGCGCCGCGCCAGGGTGGTGACGATGCGCCCGGCGCAGGCGGCTTCGCTGACGCGCGGCCCCGGGCGGCAGACGAAGATGCGCTCGCGGCTCGGCGTCTCACCCGGCCCGCTCGGGCTGTACGGCCCGGTGAGGGTGACCGTGGCGATGTGCGGCGGCCCCGAGGAGTCGAACGGATCGGCGGAGGTGCGGAGGAACGACTGCAGCGGCCGGGTGTCGGCCACCGGCGGCCGTTCGACGAACGCTACGCCGACGTCGTGCGGACCGGCCTTCACCGGCACGCGCACCTGCAGACGCGCGTCGACGGCGTCGGAGGCGGTCACCGGCTGCGCCGTCCACGCCTCGAGATCGCGATCGCCGCCGACGCTCTCGACGAAGATGCGCTCGCCGTCCACCGAGACCTCGATCTGGTTGGCGATGTGGAGGCCGCGGGTGCTGTTGGTGTGGCTCCGCAGCAGCTTCACCGAGAACAGGTACTCGCCGTCGAGCGGGAACGTGTGGCGTACGGCCACGCCACCAACGGTGCCGAGCGGCAGCCCTTCGATGTGGCGATCCTGCGAGCGGTCCTGGCGCACCCGGTAGGTCTCGGCGGCGACGGCGACGTCGGCGTCGCCAACCGCCAGCGCGCTGATGCGGCCGGCGGCGGACAGATACCGCTCGATCAGCACCGGCGACACGCCGAGCACGTCGGCGATGTTGTCGAAGCCGTACGACGAGTCGTCGGCCGGGAGCAGCGCCGCGATGTCGCCGATGTCGAGCGCAAGCAGGTCGCGGATGGCGTTGGCGTACTCGGTGCGGTTCAGGCGATGGAGCAGCGGACGCCCCGGGTTCGGGTGCGCGAGCGCGGCGCGATCGAGATCCGATTCGAGCGCCGCGGTCACCGCCGCGTACGTCGGCTCGTCCGGCCGGCGCGTGCCCGGCGGCGGCATGGCCCGCGCGCGCAGCTTGCGAACGACCCGCTCCCACACCTCGGCGTTGGCGCCGACGTCGCGCGGATCGAGGCTGTCGAGCGCCAGGCCGGCGGTATTCGCCGTCTTGTTGTGACAGCCGACGCAGTACTGCCGGACGATCTGGTCGCGGCCGGGAGCCGGCGGCTCCTTTCCCTGGGCCCGCGCGGCGTCCGGGCCGGCCAGGCCCGTGCCGAGCGCCAGCAGGAGCGGCAGGAGCGCAGGGATCACCCGGGAGGAGCGCGATTCCACGGCCGTAATTTACACGCCGCCCCGCCGGGCTCCTAGGACCGAATTGTCGCAGCCCGTACGGGGGTCAGACCCCGGCACGGGGGTCAGACCCCGGTACGGGGGTCAGACCCTGGTACGGGGGTCAGACCCTGGTACGGGGGTCAGACCCCTGTACCTGTACGGGGGTCAGACCCCTGTACGCGTGGCGCTTGTGCGGTTCCGGCGGGGCGAACGTTCTCTCAAGGGTGCGTCTCTGGAGGTTTGAACGATGAGTTGGAACGACGTGGGGCATCAGGCACACCTGCTGGACCGGCGAGCGCGCACGGGGCGCACCTTCCTCCGCGCCGGCGCCGCGTGTGCCTGCCTCGGCGGGACGCTGGCGGTGATCGGCAACGCCCTGCACGGCCCGGCCGACGTCACGAGCCAGGGGCTGCACCACCTCGCGCACAACGGCGTGTTCGGCATCTACGGCGCCGATCACTTCGTGCTGGCGGTGGCCGTCGTGCTCGTCTGTAACGGGCTGGCCGCGGTGACGGCATCGGTCGAGGACGAGCCGGGCGCGAGCTGGGCGAAGCTCGGGCTGATCAACGTGCTGATCGGCGGCGCCGTGCTGCTGGCGGCGCTCGGCATCGACGGCTTCGCGCTGGTGCCGCTCGCGCGCGCGTGGTCGGCGGCGAGCGCGGCCGACCAGGGGGCGATCTTCCAGGTGGCGCAGGGGCTGTTCACCGCGTTCCTCGGCATGTTCGCGCTGGCGGTGTTCGTCTTCTTCGGCTGCGTGCCGCTGCTGTACGGCATCGCCTTCCTCACCAGCCGCACATATTCGCGCTGGATGGGCGTCACCGCGATCGCCGGCGCCGCCATCGGCTTCCCGCTCGGTGTCGCGCTGGCGTTCTCGTGGATCACCTCGCTGACTTACATGGTGCTGTTCGGCGTCACCTCCACGCTGTTCGCCACCTGGGGTGTCGCCGCCGGCGCACAGCTGTGGCGCAGGACCGCCGCGCCCGCCGGGGCACGCGCCGCGGCCGCCGTGGCGCTGCGGGCCTGACGCCGGCGTAGACTGTCGGCATGACACCTGCCGCCGGTGGCGGTACTACGATCGCCGTCATGCTGATGTCGCTCCTGGCGTGGCCTCTCCCCGCCGCAGCGCAGCGCTTCCCGTTCGAGCGCTCGGTCAGCACGCCAGCGCCGGTCACGGTGGAGGTCTCGACGCTGGGCGGGAAGATCACCGTCACCAACGGAGCCGACGGACGCGTCGAGGTCCGCGGTAGCGTGACCGTGCGCGTCGCGTGGGACGTGCCTCCCAATGCGGTGGAGCTCGCGAAGCGCCTGGCGGATCGGCCGCCGATCGAACGGTCGGGTGACATCATCCGGCTGCGTCCGCCATCAGATCCCGTCCAGCGCCGCGCCGCGACGATCGCCTACGAAGTCGTCGTCCCGGCTTCGACTCGCGTCGTCGCCGACACGGACTCCGGGGCGGTCGCCATCTCGGGACTCGCGGCGCCGGTGTCCGTTCTCACGCACACGAGCACGATCGCGCTGTCCGCGCTCCGCTCGGATGCGGACGTGCGCACCGGCTCCGGGGCGGTGAGCGTGGACGACGTGAGCGGCGCCCTGACGGTGACGACGGCCAGCAGCGCAATCGCCGTGCAGCGCGCCGCGTCGATCGTACGGATCCGCACGCAGAGCGGCGCCGCCGCGGCCGACGTGGCGCCGTCGGCGGACGTGGAGGTCGAGAGCGGCTCCGGCTCGATCACGATTACCGGCGGCGCGAAGGCATTGCGTGCCGCGAGCGGCAGCGGAAGGATTCGGGTCACCGGACAGCCGCTCGGGTCGTGGACGCTGTCCAGTCGCTCCGGCGCCGTCGAGATCGGCCTGCATCGCGACAGCCGTGCGCGCTTCGACCTCTCGACCCGCTCCGGCGCCATCGTCGTCCCCGACACGTTCGTCGCGCGGACGCAGACGAAGCGGCGCCTCGAGGGCGCCATCGGCGACGGGGGCGCCACCGTCGTGGTGACCACGGGGAGCGGGTCGGTGCGCATCAGCGCCGAACGCTGACGGTGGCATCCGGCAGAGCTCGCGGCGACGGCATTCTTCCTGCAGTTCAACCTCGCCAAAGAACGCCACCGGATGTCCGTGGCGAGGAGGAGCTCATGCTTTACTACGCGCTGATCTTTCTGGTCGTCGCGCTCGTCGCCGGTCTGCTCGGCGTGAGTGGCGTCGCCGCGATTTCGATGAACATCGCCTACGTGCTGTTCGTCATCGGCATCGTGCTGCTGATCGTCCACTTCATCTCGGGACGACGCACGCTGGTGCCATAACGGCCCGTTGCAACTGTACGTAGCGCGGGGGCTTCGGCCCCCGCGATGCCTCTTTACTGCCTGAATATTCCCTTCGGCACCGGCGCTGGCAGCGGCACCACGCTCGCACCGTCCACGCCGATGGCGTCGGCCGCGCCCAGCGCCGGCGCCTGTTGCAGCGCCTCGAAGCTCACGCGCGCCGACTGGTGATCCAGCGTCGCCTGTAACAGGTTGACCTGCGCGAGCACCAGGTCGCGCTGCGCCTGCGTCACGAGGAAGCTCGTCGACAGGCCGGCCTGGAACCGCTGCTGCTCCACGGTCAGCCGCTGTCCGGCGAGCCCGGCGCCGGCGCGCGCCGCGTCCGCGCGCTCCGCCGTGCTTTGCACCTGTCGCCACGCCTGCCGGATCGACTCGGCCGCGTCGAGCCGCAGGCTGTCCACACGATGCTCCGCCTGGCGGCGCTCGGCCTGCGCCGCGGCAAGACTCGCGTCCTCGTAGCTGCGTCCGAGCGTGTAGCCGACGGTCACGCCGACGCTCCACGTCGAGTAGTCGTTGGTGAAGATCTGGTTCAGCACGCTGCCGTAACCCTGGCTGCGCGTGCCGGCGATCGAGCCGGGAAAGCCGCCGGTCCGCAGGAACTGCGTGCCGCCGAGACCGCGGCCGCGGTACGACGCCTCGACGCGTACGTCCGGCAGCTTCTGATTCGTCAGGAACGTGACGCGCGTCGCGACGTTCGCCAGCGCGTTGCGGGCACGCGCCAGGTCGGACCGATCGCCGAGCGCGCGCGCGACCGCCGCATCCGGATCCGGGAGCGGCGCGCCGGTGTCCGGCTCGTCGGTCGGCTCGACGCGCACCTGCCAGAACGTGCCGTCGGCCGGGTCGATGATCAGCCGTCGCAGCCGGTCTTCCGCGTCCTGCGCCGCTGCCGTCGCCTGGATCAACGCGTCGCGCCGCTGCGCGACCTCGGCCTCCGCCTGCACGAGATCGAGCGGCGGCGCCTGGCCGACGTCCACGCGGGCCGTGTTCTGCCGCACCAGCTCCTGCGCCAGCTCCAGCGACCGCTGCTGCACGGCGACGTAGGCGGTGGTCGCCTTCAGCGTCCAGTACGCCTGTTTCACCGCCGCCACCGTCTGCACCGCCGATTCGCGGAACCGGATCTCCGAGGTCTGCTCGTTCCGCTTCGCGATCGCGTATTGATAGCGGGCCGCATCGATCGTCCGGTCCCGCAGCAGCGGCTGCGAGAACGCCAGCAGGAAGCCGGACTGCACGCTCGGATCGAAGCTGCTCAACGGGTTGTCGGTTGCGAGGCGCGACGTGTCCCACGAGACGCTCCACGTGCCCGCGCCGCGCGACAGCCGCTGCCGGATGCCGGTGGACGAGAACAGGTCCTGCGTGCGCACGGCGCGATCGCCGAGCAGCGAGCTCGTCGGCGGCGCCTCGTCGCTCGAGCGGCCGAACATCGTGGAGAACACCGGCGCGAAGGCGCTGCGGCTCTGGCCGACGTGCGCGGCCTCGATCTCCGTCTCCAGCTTCACCACCGCGAGATCCGGGTTGTGCTCCACCGCCCGCTTCACCGCGTCGTCGAGCGAGAGCGGCAGCGTCGCGGCCGCAGGCGGCGTGTCCGTCTTCACCTGCGCCGACGCCGGGGCCGGGAGGACGAGCACGGCGGCAAGCGCCGCGGTGCCCGCGGCCGCGCGCAGGAGGTCACGTCCGCGCAGGCCGGCCGGCACGTCCACCGGCACCGCCACGTGACGGCGCGCCAGCAGCATGTAGATCGACGGCACGACGAACAGCGTGAACAGCGTGCCGACGATCATCCCGCTCACGAGCACGATGCCGATGCTGTTGCGCGCGCCCGCGCCCGGCCCCGCCGCCAGGATCAACGGGAAGTGGCCGACCACGGTTGCTGCCGTCGTCATCAGGATCGGCCGCAGGCGCGTCGACGCGGCTTCGATGACTGCCGCCAGCTTTTCCTTTCCGGATTCCTGCAGGTGGTTGGCGAACTCCACGATCAGGATCCCGTTCTTCGCGACCAACCCGACAAGCGTGATCAGGCCGACCTGGCTGTAGATGTTCAGCGTCGTCAGGCCGAGGAACGAGAACAGCAGCGCGCCCGAGATCGCCAGCGGCACCGACCCGGCGAGGATGATGAACGGGTCGCGGAAGCTCTCGAACTGCGCCGCGAGCACGAGGTAGATCAGGATCGCGGAGAGCAGGAAGACGCCGAGGAAGCGGCCGCCTTCCGTGCGCAGCTGCCGCGACTCGCCCGCATAGTCGAGCGACGCGCCGGGCGGCAGGATGGTCTTCGCCTCCGTCTCGAGGAAGCGCAACGCCTGATCGAGCGGCACCGGCGGCGGGATGACGCCCTGCACGCGAACGGCGTTGAGCTGCTGGAACTTCTTCAGCTCCCGCGGCTCGGTGCTCGTCTTCAGCGTGGCAAACGTCGAGAGCGCCACGAGACGGTCCTGCGAACCGGTGACGTGAATCTGCTCCAGTTGATCCGGCGTCAGCCGCCCGGCGCGCTTGATCTGCGGGATCACCTTGTAGCTGCGCCCCTGGATGCTGAAGCGGTTCACGTAGTCGCCGCCGAGCATCGTCGCCAGGTCGAGCCCCGCCTGTCGCAGGTCCACGCCCTGGGAGCGCAGCTGGTCGCGATCGAACACCACCTCGACCTGCGGCTGGTCCACCTTCCAGTCGGTGTCGGCGAAGAGGAACATGCCGCTCGCGTTCGCCTTCGCCACCAGCTGATTCGCCAGGTCGCCGAGCAGCCGCGGCTCGGCCGGCGAGGCGATGACGATATCGACCGGGAAGTCGCTGCCACCCGGCAGCGCCGGCGGCAGCACCGGGATCACGCGTACGCCGGGAATCTTCGACAGCGGCCCCATCGACTCCATCAGCAGCTGCGGCGTCGTCTTGGTCCGCTCGCTCCACGGCGTCATCACCACGCCGCCGAGCCCGCCCGAGGGCGACGTGATCTGGAAGATGCTCGCCGACTCGGGAAACGAGCGGTAGACGTCGTGGACCTGCTGCGTGAACAGCGTGGTCTGATCGACGGTGGCGTTGGCCGAGCCCTGGACGACGCCCATGACGAAGCCCTGGTCCTCGGTCGGCGCCAGCTCCTGCGGCGAGAACAGGTAGAGCGGCACCGTGAGCAGCACGACGATCGCCCACAGCGTGAGCACCACCGGCCGGTAGCGCAGCGTGCTCGCCAGCGATCGCGCATAGGCCGCGCGAATGCGCTCGAAGCGCCGGTGCACCCACGCTGCATAGCCGCGCCGGCCGTCGCCGGCGCGCAGCAGCTTGGCGCCCATCATCGGCGACAGCGTCAGCGCGACGATCCCCGACACCAGCACCGCGCCGGCCAGCGTGAACACGAACTCGCGGAACAGCGACCCGGTGAGACCGCCCTGGATGCCGACCGGCGTGTAGACGGCGGCCAGCGTGATCGTCATCGCGATGATCGGCCCGACGAGCTCGCGCGCGCCTTCGAGCGCCGCCTGCACGGGGGTCCGCCCCTGCTGCAGGTGACGTTCGATGTTCTCCACCATGACGATCGCGTCGTCCACCACCAGCCCCACGGAGAGGACGATGGCCAGCAGCGTCAGCAGGTTGATCGTGAACCCGGCGGCGAGCATCAGGAACGCCGCGCCGACGAGCGAAATCGGGATCGCGACCACCGGGATGATCACGGAGCGCAGCGACCCGAGGAACAGGAAGATCACCGCGATGACGATGACCAGGGTCTCGACGAGCGTGGACGTCACCTCGCCGATGGCGTCGTGGATGTACTCCGTCGAGTCGTACGGGACACCCACCGCCATCCCCGCCGGAAGCTCTGCGCGGATGCCGGGAATGTCGTCGCGGACCTGCTTGACGACGTCGAGCGTGTTGGCGGTCGGCAGCACCCAGACGCCCATGAACGTGGCGCGCTCGCCGTTGAAGCGCACCTCGTCCTCGTAGTTCTGCGCGCCGAGGACCACGTCGGCGATGTCGCCGAGGCGGACGACGACGCCGTCCTTTTCCTTGACCACGAGCTGGCGGAACTCCTCCGCCGTGCGCAGGTCGGTGTTGGCGGTGAGGTTGACCGACACCATCGAGCCCTTGGTCTTGCCGAGGGCCGACAGGTAGTTGTTGCGTCCCAGCGCGTCACGCACCGCCGACGGCGCGATGCCGTGGGCGGCCATCACGTCCGGCTTCAGCCAGATCCGCATCGCGAACGTGCGCCCGCCGAGGATGTCGGCCTTCTGGACGCCGGGGATCGCGCTCAGCTTCGGCTGCACGACGCGCGTCAGGTAGTCGGTGACCTGGTTGGCGTCGATCGCCGACGACGAGAAGGCGAGGTACACCGCGGCGAAGCGGTTGTCGGCCGTCTCCATGTCGATCACCGGCGCCTCGGCCTCCGGCGGGAGGTCGTTGCGCACCTGCGCCACCTTCGACTGGATCTGCGTGAGCGCGGCGTTGGTGTCGTAGTTCAGCCGCAGGTGCACCGTGATCGTGCTGATCCCCTGGGTGCTGGACGATTCCATGTAGTCGATGCCGTCGGCGCTGGCGATGACGCGCTCGAGCGGCGTGGTGATGAACCCGCGCACGAGGTCGGCGTTGGCGCCGACGTACGCCGTCATCACGCGAATGACGGCGATGTCGCTGCGCGGGTACTGCCGCACGCTGAGCGAGCGGATCGACTGCAGCCCGCCGATCAGGATGACCAGGCTGACGACGACGGCCAGGACCGGACGCTTGACGAACAGATCGGTGAAGCGCACGTCAGTTGTCCTCCGGCGCCGGCGCGGCCTCGTTGGCCGGCTGCACCGCGTTGTTGACCAGCACCGCGACGCCGTTGCGCAGCTTGAACGTGCCCGAGGTCACGACCTCGTCGCCGGCGCTGACGCCGGAGAGGATCTCGACCTGATCGCCGCGGGCCGCCGCGGTCTTCACGAAGCGCTGGCTCACGCCGCGATACGATCCGCCGTCGGCGTTCCGGATGTCGGTGACGACGAACACCGAGTCGCCGTAGGGGGCGTAGCTGATGGCGGTGGCCGGCACGGTGGTACCCGAGCGGCTCGCGCCGACGGTCAGCGTGGCCTGCACGAACATCCCGGGCCGCAGCGTCAGCGACGGGTTGGCGAACGTGGCCTGCACCTGGATGTTGCGCGTCGCCTCGTCGACGATCGAGTCGATGGCGGTAACGCGCCCGGCGAGCGCGGCGCGCGCCGCTTCCGGCACCGTCACGTGCACCTCGCGCCCGGCCTGCACCTGGACGGCGTCCTGCTGCGGCACGCTGAAGTTGACGTAGATCGGGTTCAGCGACTGCAGCGAGACGATCGCGTCGCCGCCGGAGAGATACTGGCCCAGGTTCACCTGCCGCAGGCCGAGCACCCCGGAAAACGGCGCGCGGATCGTCTTGCGCGCGATGGCGGCGTGGATCTCGCCGACGCGCGCCTCGGTCGCCTGGCTGTCGGCGGTGGCGCGGTCGAACTCCGCGCGCGAGATCGCGCCGGCGTCGAGCAGCCCCTGCATCCGTTCGAAGTTGCGCCGCGCCAGGTCGCGCTCCGCCTCGACGGCCGCCAGCTGCGCGCGCTCCTGGCGCGTGTCGAGCGCCACGAGCACCTCACCCTGCCGCACCTGCTGCCCCGACTCGAAGGCGATGCGCTCGACCGTCCCGGGAAGGTCGGCGCTCACCGTCACGCCCTGGACCGCCGCCACCGAGCCGATCGCGGTGAGCGTGGCCGGCCACTCCTGCTGCCGCGCCACGATCGTCGTCACCGCCTCGGGCGGCGGCTGGAAGGCGGCGGCCTGCCCGGCCATCGCCTGGAACTGCTGGAACTTCACCACGCCGAGCCCGGCGACCAACAGCGCCGTCACGCCCAGCATCACCATCATTCGTTTGACCATCGAACACCCTCCGCGAAACACCCGCCTACTGTGGTCCTCGCGGAAAGGCGAAACAATCGAGCAGGAGCCGCAGTTCGTGCTCGCCCGGACGCCCGGTATGGCTGGGACACCTTCGCCCCAGCGCGATCTCATACCTTCGGACGATGCGAACCGCGCCGGGCTGCTGGATAATCTGGGGTGGAAGAGGGTCCCGATGAGCGACGCCACCTGTCAGCCGGACGACGAGATCGAACGTGCTCTCCCGCGCGACCCCGAGGCGCTGCGCCAGCGCCTCCTGCAGGAGATCCGCGAGCGGCAGCACGCGCAGTGCCAGGCGCACACGCAGTCGTACGTGGCGCAGCTCGCGCTCGACCTGCTGGTGAACGACCCTGATATCGAGGCGTTCTTCGGCCACCTCGCGAAGGCGGTGGTCGAGGAATCCGAGAGCCGCGCCTGCGGCGTGTGGCTCCTCGACAAGAACGCCGAGCGCTGCGACCTGTGGATGGCGTTCGAAGGCGATCGCCTCTACCTGCCAAATGGCGCCGGGCTCGAGACGCTCGACTGGCCGCGCGTGAGCATGGCCGAACATCTGTTCACCGACGCCGCCGGGTGGACCACGACGGCGAAGCACCCGCCCGGCGACGAGCGCCTGCCGGCGGACGTGCGCACGCACATGGGCACGCACGCGATGGCCGTCTGCCCGCTGGTGCTCGGCGAGCGCACGCTCGGGTGGGTGTCGCTGCTCACCGAGCCCGAAGCCGGATGCGACGGCGGCTGGCTGGTCGGCTTCATCGAGGCGATTGCGCGGCAGGGCGCGCTGGCGCTGCACCAGAGCCGGCTGGCGGAGCAGGGACGTATCGAGGAGCGGCGCAAGGCGATCCTCGAGGAACGGAACCGGCTCGCGCGCGACATCCACGACAACCTGGCGCAGGGGTTCGCGGCGATCCTGATGCAGCTGCAGGGCGCGCAGCGCGAAGCGGTGCTGTTCCCCGGCGTCGTCGCGACGAGCATCGACACCGCGGTGGACCTGGCGCGGATGCACCTCGCCGAGGCGCGCCGCTCGGTCGGTGCCCTGCGCCCCAACGTCGGCTCCGACGAGGACGTGGCCACCGTCCTCCGCCGCATGGTGGCGCTCGGCCAGCGCACCAGCAGCGTGCCGATCGACCTGGTGCTCGACGAGCTGCCGCGGTTCGGCGACGGCGTCGAGCGCGAGATCCTCGGCATCGCCCGCGAGGCGCTGTCGAACGCCGTGCGCCATTCGCGCGCGAAGCGGATCACCGTGCGCGCGTCGAGCGTGAAGTCGATCGGCCTGCGGCTCTCGGTGGCCGACGACGGCCGCGGCATGGCGGGCGATCGGAGCCTGTCCGGCTTCGGTATGACCAGCATGCAGGAGCGCGCGCAGCGCATCGGCGCGTCGCTGACGATCGTCACCGCGCCGCGGCGCGGCACCGAGGTGGTGCTCGCCTGGGAGCCGTCGTCGCTGCCGACGCAGGTCCATGTCGCCGGCTGACATGCCGGTTGCCGGGTCGAAAGACCCCGCCTACGCGAGCGCTCCAAGCGCGCGCGTGCTGCTGGTGGACGATCACGCGCTGTTCCGGACCGGCGTGGCCAACATCATCAACCAGGAGCGCGACCTGCACGTCGTCGCCGAGGCCGGCGACGGCGTCGCGGCGCTGGACGCCTACGACCGCCATCAGCCGGACGTCACCGTGCTCGACCTGCGCATGCCGGTGATGGAGGGCGTCGAGGTCGTGCGGCGGATCCGCGAGCGTGACCCGCGGGCGCGGGTCATCGTCCTCACCACCTACGACACCGACGAAGAGATCTCGCGCGCGCTGAAGGCGGGCGCGAAGGCCTACGTGCTGAAGGACATCTCCGCCGACGCGCTCGTCGCCTGCATCCGCGACGTGCTGGCGGGCAAGACGTACATCGCGCCGGCGGCGGCGGCCAAGCTCGCCGAGGGCGTGACGCGCGTGCAGCTCACGCCGCGCGAGCTGGCCACGCTGCAGCTGATGGCGAGCGGCAAGGCGAACAAGGAGATTGCGAGCGAGCTGCGCATCAGCGAGCGCACCGTGAAGACGCACCTCGGGCACCTGTTCGAGAAGCTCGGTGTCACCAGCCGCACCGAGGCGATCGGCGTGGCCACGCGGCGCGGGCTGGTGCGGCTCGAATAGGGAGAATGCGGCTCACGAGTTCCGGGTTCCGGGTTCAAGGTTCCGGGTTCGTGTTCTAGGTTCGGTTCAGAGTTCGGGGTTCGGGGTTCGGCGTTCGGGGTTCGGGGTTCGGAGTTCCGGCGCTCAGAACGGAACGCAGAACACGAACCCGGAAGCCGGAACCCTGAACACGGAACACGCGCCAGCGCGTCTGGCTACGGCTTCTCCCCCTCGGCGGGCAGCCGGAACACCCACAGCGTGGTGCCGGACGACGGCGCGCCGATCTCCGGCGTGAGCGCCCCGCCGTTGACGTCGTAGGTCCTGCCGCCGCCGGCGGTCACCGCGACGTACTGCACGCCGTTGACGCTGTAGCTGATCGGGTAGGAGCTGGGCGGCGCGTTCTTTCCAGCACATTGGGATCCTAAGCTTAGAATTCCACGTGGACAAGTTGTCG
>JADMIO012877475.1_pt1 | contig 114768 bp, 72 predicted proteins | sample 8958161 | NCBI WGS metagenome assembly JADMIO01 (sample SAMN16585339, study PRJNA669376) | soil metagenome | isolation source: Crop rotation soil | place: USA: Cullars Rotation, Alabama | collected 2011
CGTGGTCCCAGACTAATAATCAGACCGACGATACGAGTGGGACCGTGGTCCCAGACTAATAATCAGACCGACGATACGAGTGGGACCGTGGTCCCAGTCTGATTATCAGACCGACGATACAAGTGGAACAGTTATGCCCGGGAATTCCTGCAGGATCGATCCGCTCGAGAAGCTTTCTAGTGGTACCAACCCAGGCAGGTAGCACAGTGCGCGCCCACTGCCTTACGGATAGCACGACGCATCTTCGCCGCAGCGTTGTTCCCACGGGCGATAGCAGCACGCCGCTTCGCATGGCTCTTCACACTGCGCTGTGCCTGATAGGTGGCGTGGTGCTGAGCACAGCGCCCACCATGAGTAGCCCAGTCCCTACAGTCGAGACACCGGGTACGCATAGGGCACCCCCCCCCCCCTTCCGGGGACACCCCCCTATCCGTCGACACCCCCCTACCTACTCACGTGAGTAGGCTGGGCGCGGCAGCGCTAGAAGCGACCGCCCGTCATGAAGTGGGCAGTGAGCCAACCCATGAAGGCCAGTAGCGCAAAGCGTCGAGCACGCACCCAACCCGAAGGCTTGCCTGTACTGCCGCTTTGCGTGGCGAACCATGACCAGACGTGTTCGCTCAGCGTGTCGCCCGGCTTCTTATTGAAGAGCGCTCGACCCTCAATGACGCCGAACGCGGCAAGCCATGCGAGCCAAGCGATTGTGTATCCGCTCATTGAGCCCCCCGACGGATTCGAACCGCCGACCCCCTGATTACGAAACAGGCGCTCTAACCGAACTGAGCTAGGGAGGCAACGCCGGTCGCTCAACCCTGGGAGAGATCAGGGGAGTGACCGGCCTGAGTGGGTAGCGCTCGACGCCGTTCCTTAGCGGTGCTTGATGCGTGGCGCGTAAACCCCTCTACCTATATGAAGGTTGTCGGCAACCTGATTCGGGGTCACAGCGAAGGGCGCCCGGGTGACGCTGTGATGAAGTGGCGTGAAGTCTGGATTACCCAATGAGAAGTCATTAGGAATGTGTGTTTCGAGTCATTCCGTCACAGCATCACTTCCCCCAGGTCAACGGCTCGCCCCGCTGTGCTGTGGTGACGGAGTCACTGTTACTTAGGCTAACTAACTAAACCGAGACAAGAGAAATGGGCCGACCGGGGGACCGGCCGACCCTTCCCGCTGCCCCAGGAAGCCCGCTGTGCGCCCGTCTCAGCGCCTAACAGGCTTCCCGGGTGTCTCGCTACGCCGCTACGTCTTCCGTGCCGTCCTGGGCGTCGTCTTCGTCGTCGTCGGTCGGCGGCTTCGCCCACGTGATCGAAGCGCGCTTCTCGATGGGCGTTCCCTGCCCCCTGCCCGTAGTCGACTTCGTGACAACGATCTTGTCTACGAAGAGCCCGACGAACACGCGCTTGTCGTCTACTGACGCGCGCCCCCACCACGACTTAGGGCCGGTCGGGTCAGCGTCGGCGTCTTCGGGGAACCATTGGTCAAGGGGAAGCTTCGGGGCTTCGGCGGCTTCAAGTTCGGCAAGCCGCTCTTCCGCCCCTTGCTGCCGGAGCGTCAGCGCTGCCTGTTGCTTCCGGAAGTGCTTCCTGCCAACGGGTCCGTCGTACGCGCCTGCCGCGCGGTCTTCGTACAGCTCTTCAAGGGCGTTCAGGGCGTCGGCGCGCTCCGCAACAAGGTTCGCCCGTTCGCCGCTCTTCTCAGGCGCCTCAGTGAGCTTGCCGAAGCGTCGGGCGGCTTCCCACAGAAGCGCCAACGTCTCTTCGTCGCCTTCGGCGTGCCTGATCTTGTTGAAGATGCGTTCCGCAACGAACTTGTCGAGTGCCGCCATGCTGACGTTGCACGTGCCTTCGTGCTGCCCAGGTGCGGACGGGTCGACCACCTTCCGGCGACGGCAGCGGTAAGAGTCCTTGATCGATTCTTCCCCGCGCTTCGAAGTCATGACGGCGCCACACTCGCAGTACAGCTTGTCCATGGCGGACAGAATGGCTTGCCCCCGGGAAAGCCCCTTGCCGCGCCCCCTGCCGTCCAACCACGCCTGAAGCTCATACCACTCAGCGGGCTCGATGATCGGTCCGCAATCAAGCTCGACCGGCCGGAGCGTGATCGGGTCGCGCTGAATGCGGTAACCCTCAATCTTCGTGGTCGGCGTGCCGTCCGGCTTCTTCTTGTAGATCACCTCAGCGGCGAAGCCCGCAATACGCGGGTCCCGAAGGATTCGCATAACGGTTGCCGGGTCCCAGGCGCTTGAAGCGGTCTTCTTCCCAATCGTCTCGCCCCGGGTCGGCACGGCGTCAGCGTCCATGCGCTTACAAAGCCCCGTGATGCTGCCCGGGTGAATGGCGGCTTGACTGCCCGGCTTGAAGGGAAGGTGTTTGTGCGTCTTGATCTCACGCCACCACCACCGGATTACGTCGGGCTCGAACTCGAAGGGTCCGGTAAGGGGAGTGGTCGAGTGCGCAAGCTTGTTGATGACGACATTGACCATTCGGCCGTTGCGCGTGATCTCCTTCGTCTCCGAAACAAGCTCGAAGCCGTAAGGCGCCTTCCCGCCGACGTACCCGCCCAATTCGCGCTGAAGGTTCTTCGTGTCGAGAATCTTCGCCGACTTCAGCGAAGATTCTTTGTGCGACGCGTCGAGCCGCATAATCAGGTGAATCAGGTCCATGACGTTTCCCTGCCGGAAGACGCCTTCCTGAGTGGAAACAATCGTCACGCCCAGGGCGAGCAATTCCGAGACAATCGGAATCGCGTCCATGACCTTCAGGCGCGAGAAGCGCGACACGTCATAGACAATGATCATGTTGAGCCGCCCGGCGCGGCATTCGTTCAGGATGCGTTCGAACTCCGGGCGCTCCGCCGTCCCGAACGCCGACGTGCCCGGCGCTTCGCTGAAATGCCCGACGAACCTGAACCGGCCCCCGTCGCGCTCGACTTCGCGCTGAAGGTCGGCCGCCTTGTCTTCGTTGGCGCTACGCTGTGTCGCTGGGCTTGCTGCGCTCGAATTCTCGCGCTCGCGCGACTGACGGTCGTAAGCACCCGCGTACGTGTCCACCCCGGTCACAACCCCTTGTGTCATGTCGGCGACCCTACGCCCCCAACTGAGAGAACTCAAAGGTTACCCCAGTTGGGGCACTACTCCCGAAAACCGCTTCTGACCTGGGAAAACGTGAAGCCCCGGGGCATCCGCTGAGGGTTGCCGCCGGGGCTTCGGTGTGTCCGTCAGTACGGGCCATAGAGGGGCGTCGTGTAACCCACCCAGGGCGATTGCTCCGGCACGGGGAAGCCGCGCCACGCCTTCGGGACGTCGCGGTGAGTTCAGGCTTTTTCATATCTCATTGCCCCCGGACGAGCGTCTGCTCCGCCATTCGCCGTCCGCCGTGCCAATCGGATCAGCCGTCCAAATGCGGGATTTTCGTTAGTCGGAGGCCAAACGGCATTGAGCGTCAGCATATCATCAGCGAGCTGAAGAAAGACAATCCCCGATCCGCTCCACGTGTTGCCCCAGCAATCAGCGCGACCTTGCCCCTCCAACGTCATCTCGTTCTCCGCTCATGAGCTCAGCCACTGGCGAGCGGCATCGCATTCTTCGCATCCCGCCTCTGGCGGATGCAGGAAGATCAACGGATCTCGGCCCAGTTGACCCAGGGCTGTCGCCACAATGTCGCGGGAGCGGATCAACCGAGCAAAGGCATGACCGACTGGACCTTCCTTCTGAAGGCTCTTCTCCTTGAGCCACCTGTCCGCCAAGGCAAAGCGCTCACAGCAGTGGTCATTCTCGAGATAATCGACGCGTACCAACTTGCCATCCTGAAGAATGGTGCAGTGTCTCGGCACCCCATAGGGAACCTTTGCCATCAACTCGGCAAGATGCAGCGTCGTGTTGGCATCGTGTCCCACGCCGAGGAGAAGTACCTGCCCATCGAGTTCATGGACACGGGCGACCGGGCTTGCAGGCGAGTGAGGTGGCAGGGGCAATGGATCAGAGATGATCTGCTCTGCCTGTGGCCCCGCTGCCGCAAAGGCAAATGGATGGGCGCTGCGCTTTACATTTGGCAGGCGCCAGAATGTGTCAGAGACAACTCCAAGGTCCGGTGTAACGGGCGACGTGGCAGGATCGAACGGCTCGTCGTCCAGACCTGACCACGAGGGCATGACGAGCGTCCCTCCCGGACCCAGCGCAGCACGCAGGGCCTCGATCAGTCCAAGTGGCCCATCTTCGAGGGGCCGGACGCTACGGAAGGAGCTGTGGACCAGCAGCACACCGCCGGGGGTAACCCCAAGGTTGAGAAGCTGACCGATGAGCTCGGCTTTTCGCCATTCGTATTGCACGACATTGCACTCCACCGCTGATGACATCAGTCGATCATAGCACGATCAACGGCACTGTTGCAAATAGTCGGTGGTGATAAACTTATCATCCCCTTTTGCTGATGGAGCTGCACATGAACCCATTCAAAGGCCGGCATTTTCAGCGTGACATCATTCTGTGGGCCGTACGCTGGTACTGCAAATACGGCATCAGTTACCGTGAGCTGCAGGTCGACGGATCTTTTCCGCTGCATAACCCTGCTTCGGGGTCATTATAGCGATTTTTTCGGTATATCCATCCTTTTTCGCACGATATACAGGATTTTGCCAAAGGGTTCGTGTAGACTTTCCTTGGTGTATCCAACGGCGTCAGCCGGGCAGGATAGGTGAAGTAGGCCCACCCGCGAGCGGGTGTTCCTTCTTCACTGTCCCTTATTCGCACCTGGCGGTGCTCAACGGGAATCCTGCTCTGCGAGGCTGGCCGGCTACCGCCGGCGTAACAGATGAGGGCAAGCGGATGGCTGATGAAACCAAGCCAACCAGGAAGGGCAGCCCACCTATCAAGGTGTACTGCCTTCCAGACGAACGAAGAGCGATTGAGGAAAAGGCGGCGGCGGCCGAGAGAGAATATTCAGGCCAGTTATGCTTTCTGGCCTGTAACAAAGGACATTAAGTAAAGACAGATAAACGTAGACTAAAACGTGGTCGCATCAGGGTGCTGGCTTTTCAAGTTCCTTAAGAATGGCCTCAATTTTCTCTATACACTCAGTTGGAACACGAGACCTGTCCAGGTTAAGCACCATTTTATCGCCCTTATACAATACTGTCGCTCCAGGAGCAAACTGATGTCGTGAGCTTAAACTAGTTCTTGATGCAGATGACGTTTTAAGCACAGAAGTTAAAAGAGTGATAACTTCTTCAGCTTCAAATATCACCCCAGCTTTTTTCTGCTCATGAAGGTTAGATGCCTGCTGCTTAAGTAATTCCTCTTTATCTGTAAAGGCTTTTTGAAGTGCATCACCTGACCGGGCAGATAGTTCACCGGGGTGAGAAAAAAGAGCAACAACTGATTTAGGCAATTTGGCGGTGTTGATACAGCGGGTAATAATCTTACGTGAAATATTTTCCGCATCAGCCAGCGCAGAAATATTTCCAGCAAATTCATTCTGCAATCGGCTTGCATAACGCTGACCACGTTCATAAGCACTTGTTGGGCGATAATCGTTACCCAATCTGGATAATGCAGCCATCTGCTCATCATCCAGCTCGCCAACCAGAACACGATAATCACTTTCGGTAAGTGCAGCAGCTTTACGACGGCGACTCCCATCGGCAATTTCTATGACACCAGATACTCTTCGACCGAACGCCGGTGTCTGTTGACCAGTCAGTAGAAAAGAAGGGATGAGATCATCCAGTGCGTCCTCAGTAAGCAGCTCCTGGTCACGTTCATTACCTGACCATACCCGAGAGGTCTTCTCAACACTATCACCCCGGAGCACTTCAAGAGTAAACTTCACATCCCGACCACATACAGGCAAAGTAATGGCATTACCGCGAGCCATTACTCCTACGCGCGCAATTAACGAATCCACCATCGGGGCAGCTGGTGTCGATAACGAAGTATCTTCAACCGGTTGAGTATTGAGCGTATGTTTTGGAATAACAGGCGCACGCTTCATTATCTAATCTCCCAGCGTGGTTTAATCAGACGATCGAAAATTTCATTGCAGACAGGTTCCCAAATAGAAAGAGCATTTCTCCAGGCACCAGTTGAAGAGCGTTGATCAATGGCCTGTTCAAAAACAGTTCTCATCCGGATCTGACCTTTACCAACTTCATCCGTTTCACGTACAACATTTTTTAGAACCATGCTTCCCCAGGCATCCCGAATTTGCTCCTCCATCCACGGGGACTGAGAGCCATTACTATTGCTGTATTTGGTAAGCAAAATACGTACATCAGGCTCGAACCCTTTAAGATCAACGTTCTTGAGCAGATCACGAAGCATATCGAAAAACTGCAGTGCGGAGGTGTAGTCAAACAACTCAGCAGGCGTGGGAACAATCAGCACATCAGCAGCACATACGACATTAATCGTGCCGATACCCAGGTTAGGCGCGCTGTCAATAACTATGACATCATAGTCATGAGCAACAGTTTCAATGGCCAGTCGGAGCATCAGGTGTGGATCGGTGGGCAGTTTACCTTCATCAAATTTGCCCATTAACTCAGTTTCAATACGGTGCAGAGCCAGACAGGAAGGAATAATGTCAAGCCCCGGCCAGCAAGTGGGCTTTATTGCATAAGTGACATCGTCCTTTTCCCCAAGATAGAAAGGCAGGAGAGTGTCTTCTGCATGAATATGAAGATCTGGTACCCATCCGTGATACATTGAGGCTGTTCCCTGGGGGTCGTTACCTTCCACGAGCAAAACACGTAGCCCCTTCAGAGCCAGATCCTGAGCAAGATGAACAGAAACTGAGGTTTTGTAAACGCCTCCTTTATGGGCAGCAACCCCGATCACCGGTGGAAATACGTCTTCAGCACGTCGCAATCGCGTACCAAACACATCACGCATATGATTAATTTGTTCAATTGTATAACCAACACGTTGCTCAACCCGTCCTCGAATTTCCATATCCGGGTGCGGTAGTCGCCCTGCTTTCTCGGCATCTCTGATAGCCTGAGAAGAAACCCCAACTAAATCCGCTGCTTCACCTATTCTCCAGCGCCGGGTTATTTTCCTCGCTTCCGGGCTGTCATCATTAAACTGTGCAATGGCGATAGCCTTCGTCATTTCATGACCAGCGTTTATGCACTGGTTAAGTGTTTCCATGAGTTTCATTCTGAACATCCTTTAATCATTGCTTTGCGTTTTTTTATTAAATCTTGCAATTTACTGCAAAGCAACAACAAAATCGCAAAGTCATCAAAAAACCGCAAAGTTGTTTAAAATAAGAGCAACACTACAAAAGGAGATAAGAAGAGCACATACCTCAGTCACTTATTATCACTAGCGCTCGCCGCAGCCGTGTAACCGAGCATAGCGAGCGAACTGGCGAGGAAGCAAAGAAGAACTGTTCTGTCAGATAGCTCTTACGCTCAGCGCAAGAAGAAATATCCACCGTGGGAAAAACTCCAGGTAGAGGTACACACGCGGATAGCCAATTCAGAGTAATAAACTGTGATAATCAACCCTCATCAATGATGACGAACTAACCCCCGATATCAAGTCACATGACGAAGGGAAAGAGAAGGAAATCAACTGTGACAAACTGCCCTCAAATTTGGCTTCCTTAAAAATTACAGTTCAAAAAGTATGAGAAAATCCATGCAGGCTGAAGGAAACAGCAAAACTGTGACAAATTACCCTCAGTAGGTCAGAACAAATGTGACGAACCACCCTCAAATCTGTGACAGATAACCCTCAGACTATCCTGTCGTCATGGAAGTGATATCGCGGAAGGAAAATACGATATGAGTCGTCTGGCGGCCTTTCTTTTTCTCAATGTATGAGAGGCGCATTGGAGTTCTGCTGTTGATCTCATTAACACAGACCTGCAGGAAGCGGCGGCGGAAGTCAGGCATACGCTGGTAACTTTGAGGCAGCTGGTAACGCTCTATGATCCAGTCGATTTTCAGAGAGACGATGCCTGAGCCATCCGGCTTACGATACTGACACAGGGATTCGTATAAACGCATGGCATACGGATTGGTGATTTCTTTTGTTTCACTAAGCCGAAACTGCGTAAACCGGTTCTGTAACCCGATAAAGAAGGGAATGAGATATGGGTTGATATGTACACTGTAAAGCCCTCTGGATGGACTGTGCGCACGTTTGATAAACCAAGGAAAAGATTCATAGCCTTTTTCATCGCCGGCATCCTCTTCAGGGCGATAAAAAACCACTTCCTTCCCCGCGAAACTCTTCAATGCCTGCCGTATATCCTTACTGGCTTCCGCAGAGGTCAATCCGAATATTTCAGCATATTTAGCAACATGGATCTCGCAGATACCGTCATGTTCCTGTAGGGTGCCATCAGATTTTCTGATCTGGTCAACGAACAGATACAGCATACGTTTTTGATCCCGGGAGAGACTATATGCCGCCTCAGTGAGGTCGTTTGACTGGACGATTCGCGGGCTATTTTTACGTTTCTTGTGATTGATAACCGCTGTTTCCGCCATGACAGATCCATGTGAAGTGTGACAAGTTTTTAGATTGTCACACTAAATAAAAAAGAGTCAATAAGCAGGGATAACTTTGTGAAAAAACAGCTTCTTCTGAGGGCAATTTGTCACAGGGTTAAGGGCAATTTGTCACAGACAGGACTGTCATTTGAGGGTGATTTGTCACACTGAAAGGGCAATTTGTCACAACACCTTCTCTAGAACCAGCATGGATAAAGGCCTACAAGGCGCTCTAAAAAAGAAGATCTAAAAACTATAAAAAAAATAATTATAAAAATATCCCCGTGGATAAGTGGATAACCCCAAGGGAAGTTTTTTCAGGCATCGTGTGTAAGCAGAATATATAAGTGCTGTTCCCTGGTGCTTCCTCGCTCACTCGACCGGGAGGGTTCGAGAAGGGGGGGCACCCCCCTTCGGCGTGCGCGGTCACGCGCACAGGGCGCAGCCCTGGTTAAAAACAAGGTTTATAAATATTGGTTTAAAAGCAGGTTAAAAGACAGGTTAGCGGTGGCCGAAAAACGGGCGGAAACCCTTGCAAATGCTGGATTTTCTGCCTGTGGACAGCCCCTCAAATGTCAATAGGTGCGCCCCTCATCTGTCAGCACTCTGCCCCTCAAGTGTCAAGGATCGCGCCCCTCATCTGTCAGTAGTCGCGCCCCTCAAGTGTCAATACCGCAGGGCACTTATCCCCAGGCTTGTCCACATCATCTGTGGGAAACTCGCGTAAAATCAGGCGTTTTCGCCGATTTGCGAGGCTGGCCAGCTCCACGTCGCCGGCCGAAATCGAGCCTGCCCCTCATCTGTCAACGCCGCGCCGGGTGAGTCGGCCCCTCAAGTGTCAACGTCCGCCCCTCATCTGTCAGTGAGGGCCAAGTTTTCCGCGAGGTATCCACAACGCCGGCGGCCGGCCGCGGTGTCTCGCACACGGCTTCGACGGCGTTTCTGGCGCGTTTGCAGGGCCATAGACGGCCGCCAGCCCAGCGGCGAGGGCAACCAGCCGAGGGCTTCGCCCTGTCGCTCGACTGCGGCGAGCACTACTGGCTGTAAAAGGACAGACCACATCATGGTTCTGTGTTCATTAGGTTGTTCTGTCCATTGCTGACATAATCCGCTCCACTTCAACGTAACACCGCACGAAGATTTCTATTGTTCCTGAAGGCATATTCAAATCGTTTTCGTTACCGCTTGCAGGCATCATGACAGAACACTACTTCCTATAAACGCTACACAGGCTCCTGAGATTAATAATGCGGATCTCTACGATAATGGGAGATTTTCCCGACTGTTTCGTTCGCTTCTCAGTGGATAACAGCCAGCTTCTCTGTTTAACAGACAAAAACAGCATATCCACTCAGTTCCACATTTCCATATAAAGGCCAAGGCATTTATTCTCAGGATAATTGTTTCAGCATCGCAACCGCATCAGACTCCGGCATCGCAAACTGCACCCGGTGCCGGGCAGCCACATCCAGCGCAAAAACCTTCGTGTAGACTTCCGTTGAACTGATGGACTTATGTCCCATCAGGCTTTGCAGAACTTTCAGCGGTATACCGGCATACAGCATGTGCATCGCATAGGAATGGCGGAACGTATGTGGTGTGACCGGAACAGAGAACGTCACACCGTCAGCAGCAGCGGCGGCAACCGCCTCCCCAATCCAGGTCCTGACCGTTCTGTCCGTCACTTCCCAGATCCGCGCTTTCTCTGTCCTTCCTGTGCGACGGTTACGCCGCTCCATGAGCTTATCGGGTCCACTCGCGAACGCAGAAAGGCCCACCCGAAGGTGAGCCAGTGTGATTACATTTGCGGCCTAACTGTGGCCAGTCCAGTTACGCTGGAGTCACTAGTATTTAGGTGACACTATAGAAGCGGCCGCGACAACTTGTCCACGTGGAATTCTAAGCTTAGGATCCCAATGTGCTGGAAAGCTTCAAGCGCCGTAGGAGAGTAGTAACGGGCCATGGGAGCGCTCGGCCTGATTGCTGGCGCTCCCTTGGTTGTTCCCACATTTCATTCGTATCTGAGCGCCACCAGTGGATCCACTTTTGCGGCGCGGCGCGCCGGGACCCAACAGGAGATTAAGGCGACCAGCATTAGCAGCGCTGCGATCAGGATCAACGTCAAGGGATCGCTTACCTTGACTCCGTACAGTTGTTCGGCCATGTGGCGCTGCCAGCTATCACGTCCGAAGTATTGACTATCAAGCAGGCGCTTCAATACATACCCGGCCATCACACTAATCGCCAATCCCAACAGCACAAGCTTCATCCCCTGCCAGATTACCAGCCGGATGACTTGCGCGACTTGCGCGCCAAACGCCATGCGAAGGCCGATCTCTTTGGTCCGTTGACTGACGGAGTATGCCAGCACACCAAAGAGCCCGATGGCTGCGAGTACGAGTGCGAGCACGCCGAAGAAACTCAGCAGGCGTGCATAAAGTTGCTCCTGGCCCAGTGTCGCCTGCGCTCGCGCTGACTGAGTACCGACTTGCGTGACCGGTAGATTACTGTCGAGCTCGCGAACGGCTTCACGCACCTGATCCGCCAGCGCAGTCGGATTGCTGGTGCGGAGGGCAAAATGCATCTCGCCAATATCGGTCGGCTCCTGTTGCCAGGGTGAGTAGACCAATGGCTGATTCGGTTCGCGCTGGCGCATGAATTTAGCGTCGGCAACCACGCCGACAATCTCGACGTCATGATCGTGGTCGTTGAAGGTGATGTGCTTGCCGAGGACGTCTTCGTTGGGAAAGAACTTCTGCTGGAAAGTCTGATTGACGATGGCCACAGCGCGAGCGTGCAGGTTGTCTTGCACGGTGAACTCGCGTCCACGCAGGAAGGGAATTTCCATCGTCGCAAAGTAATTTTCGCGTACCAGTTGCCGCATCGTTTCGTGCTCCTGCGCGGTTGCTGCCGTTTCGCCGGGTAGCAGAAAGTCAGTAATAAAGTTGTCGTTCGCGATGAGTTCGACGCGCGCGAACGTTGCCGCACGCACTGCCGGCAGATGGTCCAGCCGATCGAAGAGTTGCTGGTACAACCGCAACAGCCGGTCGTCTTTGTAACCTGCCTGCTCAGGCTGGAGCCTGAAGACTAAAAGATTTTCCTGGTTGAAGCCGAGATTAACTCTTTGCAGGTTATAGAGCGTGCGGATGAACAATCCCGCCCCGGCCAATAACAAGGCTGAGACGGCGACCTGCACCACCAGCAGCCCTTTGCTCAAACGCGACACGCGGCCAGTGGTGCGGCCGCTCTGTTTTAGCGTCGTATTCAAATCCAAACTCGTGGCGCGCCACGCGGGCACAAATCCAAACAGCACACCCGTCACGAGCGAGACTGCCAGCGTAAACACGAGTACGCGCCAGTTCAGATTAAGCTGCGCGCCGCTGGGTAAGAGTCCGGTTTCGTTGTCAGTGAGTGCGACCAGTGCGCTCCTGGCCCAGAACGCGAAGACGACTCCGACCGCTCCGCCGAGTGTGGCGAGCAATAAGCTCTCGGTCAGGAGTTGCCGGAGCAGACGACGGCGACCAGCTCCGAGTGCAAGCCGGACGCTAATCTCCGGTCCGCGCAACGTTGCTCGCGCGAGCAGCAAGTTCGCGAGGTTTGCACAGGCGATTAGGAGCACGAGCGCGACGACGATGAAGAGTCCATAGATGGTCGGCGCATAAGCCTTGCGCTTGTCCAGCATTCCCCGACCGCCCGGTTCGGTAAGCAGGCGCGGATAATCTTTCGGCGCGAGTTGTGCCGGCTGATTGCTTTTGCGCGGCGGCGGCATCGCTTCGAGCGCCGCGGTTTGAAAAGCACCGTTCAAGGCTTGGCGCGCTTGTTCCTCGGTCACGCCGGATTTAAGCCGGCCCATCACATTCAACCACCAGACACCAGGCGCGCTTGCCGTACCTAAAATACTGTTGGCGCCTCGCAGCAGCGGTTCTATCGCTAAAGGGACCGTGATGGCTGGTTGATAACCTACTTGCAGCGTACCATTGAATCCGGGTGGGGTGACGCCGATGATGGTAAGAGATTGCTGGTTGAGTTTGAGTGGTTGGCCAATGACGGCGGGGTTCGCGCCGAAGCGGTCTTGCCACAACTGGTAACTGAGAACAACGACGGGCGCGGCGCCGAGGCGATCATCTTCAGGAGTGATCGCGCGTCCCAAACTCGGGTTCACACGCAAGCCCGTGTAATAGTCGCCTGACACAGCTTGCCCGTCGATGATCTCGGCCTGCTCGCCGAGCTTCACTGTCAGCTCTGGCAGCGGAGCGAAAGCAAACAGATCGCTGAGTGGACTTTCCCTTGCCGTGCCTTGTGCGTTGCGCAATTCTTCAAACACATCGTACCGAAACAGTGAAAGACTTCTCGTGCCCGGTGGTCCCTCGACCTTTGAAGTGCCACTCATACCGCTCAACCTGTAAGCGCGCCCGGCCTGCCATTCAAACAGCACCAGCCGTTCCGGGTCTTCAACCGGCAGAGTCTTTAACAACACCGCATCGACGACGCTGAACAAAGCGGTATTCGCGCCGATACCCAGAGCCAATGAGAGGATTGCCACCGCAGTGACGCCGGGACTGCGACGCAGCATGCGAAGTCCATAATTTACATCGCGGAATAGCGTTTCAACCCATGCCAGGCTGCGCCCGTCACGGTAAGTTTCTTTTACCTGCTCGACGCCGCCGAATTTTCGCAGCGCGAGGTAGCGTGCTTCCTCGGGAGACATGCCCTGGCGCAGGTGATCTTCGATCTGCAGTTGGAGATGCGCGCTGATCTCATCTGCTATGTCCTGTTCGAGTTTTCGTTTCCGAAACAGACCGCGCAGTCGCGACAGAAAGATACGTAAGCTGGTCATGTTTATTTCTCCGAGGGCGTGAGAAATCGCGTCACAATTGCGGCGGTGCGGCGCCATTCGTCTTCTTCCACCGCCAACTGTTTTCGTCCTTTTCCGGTAAGCGAATAGTATTTGGCGCGCCGGTTATTTTCCGAGGTGCTCCACCTCGTGCGGATCCAGCCCATTTGCTCGAGTTTCAGTAGTGCGGGATAGATAGTGCCCTGGTTGAGTTCGAGCAGGTCGCCGCTGACTTGTTCGATACGCCGGGCAATACCATACCCGTGCAACTCGCCGAGCGTGGCAAGCGTTTTGAGGATCAGGAGGTTCAAAGTGCCGGGCAGAACCTCGTGCCTGGTATCTCCCATTCGTCGTCTCCTGTTGATTGCCAACAGAAGTATAGAAGTGCTTCATGTTGGTAGTCAACATGAAGAAATGGTTAGAACGGGACAGGATTTACAAGACGTTACAGGATAAACAAGAAAGATGTGCAGTACGCCAGCGTACAAACTTAGCGATGAAAGCGATCTATAAGGTGAGATACTGGCTACCTGTTTCCCCGACCACGATGTGGGCTAGCTTCCCCCATGCAGTTGTCAGACTATACGCCCTTCGAGTGGTACTTTGTCGTAACTTGTCCTGCCTGCAAGACGAGACAAGCGATCTTTCGTGATCCATCCAACGGCCGGGCGAGAATCCGTCGCACCTACGAGCATGAATGCGACAGGTGCCATTCCAAAACATTCTACGAACCTGAAGATATAGATCGATATCAACACATCGTCGAGCGCCGCAAGAAGCCCCGCCAAGTCGATAATTGAATTTGATTCGCCGAACCTTTTGAGTTATTGATCTGTGTCTTTAGTCCCTTTTTGTGGCTAAATTCGGATGAAGAGACTTGGCTGGCGTCGTTGGTTGATTTTAGTAGCGTTCGTACTGGCAGCTTCTTTCGCCGGCATCTTTGTCGCGCGCACTGTCCGTCACGCGCTCTATTGGAGCCGTCATCGCGATGAAGTCATCCGCCCGTGGATGAGTGTCGGATATGTCGCTCACTCATATCGCGTCCCACCCGACGTTCTCTACCGCGCTATAAATCTCAACCCTGTACCGCGCGACCGCAGACCGCTCCGTCTCATCGCGGAGGAACAGAACCGTCCAGTCGCAGCAGTAACTGCTGATTTAGAGAAGGCCATCACCGATTTTCGCGCGCACCCGGAAAGGTTTCCTCCCCCTCGAGACGGACGCAAGTCGCCGTGAGGATAACCGACTACCTGTTATCAACGCTCGGCGTCTATGGCGTGCCGGTTCTTTTTCTGGCGCTGTTGGTTGGCTCCGCGGGCGTGCCACTGCCGGCAAGCTTGCTGTTGGTTGCAGCGGGTTCTTTTGTCGAGCAGGGAGAGCTTAACCTATGGCGCGTGCTCACACTTTCGGCAGCGGGTGCGGTACTCGGCGATCAGATAGGTTATGTGATCGGGCGTTGGGGCGGACGCCGGCTGACATTGCGCCTGGGTAAGTTGATTGGTGGCGAGAATAAGATTGAGACGACGGAAGAGTGGTTGCGGAAGCGTGAGGGCGTCGGCGTTTTCCTGAGCCGCTGGCTGCTGACACCACTCGGCCCCGTGGTAAATCTCGCGGCGGGTGCCACGCACTATCCCTGGCCTCGTTTCTTTCTTTACGACGTGCTCGGCGAGGTGCTATGGGTCGTGCTGTATGTGCTACTCGGCAAGTTCTTCAGCGACCGCGTTCAGGCCTTGAACGATCTGCTCGGCGATCTGGCCTGGGCTATCGTTGGTCTAGTTGCTGCCATCGTGCTCGGCGTGTTTGCATTCAAACACCGGCGCGATTAATCGGGCGACGTTTGTGTCCGCTTCCGCGTTACTACTGAATCCGCCAACAAATCAGTGGTTCTTTCAGTGACGCCTGGCACGTAATCAGTCATGCGCTCGTGTGGCAGACTCTTCTGCAGTTCTGATTCTGATGACGGGCTGTCTCCGTGTCTTGAGCGGCGGGGAGCCAAAACGTACGGGTAAACTGAAAGGAACATCCCAGCCAAAGCAAGCAATACACCAATGACGGTCACTACCTCTTCATGCATCAATTTCTTGCCGACAACACCGATTGCTGCGCCGAGGAACATAATGATAAATCCCCAGGACAGTAGGCTGTTCGTTCGATCTGTTTCCTCTCGCCGAGATACGGTGGCGGGTTTAGGAAGGCGTTGCGTAATCATTTGCAAGTTTTCGCCGCACGATCTACAGAATTTTTGTTCGGCCACCGCCTGCAATCCGCATTTAGGACAAATCATTTTTACCTCGCTCACCATGGTACTAACGCCTATACGAATACGTTTTTACCTCAGTTCGATCAGCGCGGGAGCATTCTAAAGTGCAATGCGCTTGGTCGCTTTGCATCGTGGTAAATCGTCTGCTGCGCGGCGACCATGCGGGTGGCGTTGCTAATCGGTTCTCCAGTGTTTAGGTTGCGAGCGTAGCTCGGAAACATCTCGCTCGAGATCACCACCCCTAATCGATGCCCTTTCTTTACCTGATGCGCGGAATCCCAAAGTTCAATAGTGGCTTTATACGATTTGCCTGGCTGAAGCAGCGATGGTTTTTCCCAGCCGCTTAGATACCGAGCGCGAATCTTGCCGGCCAGTCCTATCGATCGCATCGTACCTTGTTCATCAATGTCTACCAGATAGGCAAAGAAATCGGTGTCTTTCGCACTGGTAGAGAAGTACAGGTCAACGTCAATCGGGCCGCCGATCTCCAGCGGTTCGCTCATTGGCGAAGTCCTGTATATGAGCACAGTGTTGTCAGCCGGATCGATCTTCACAACTGTTGTCGCGGCCGCCAATAGGTCTCCAAAATCTTTTACCTTCCTGAGCTCCGCCGGAATTTGAGTCGCAGCCGGATCATAAGTGTAACGGTCGGGTGGTTGCGTTTTTGGGGCGGTCGCCACTAACTCCCCCACACTCGCAATACCGTTCGCCCGCCCACGGGAGCTCAGGTAAAGCGTCATCTCTCGCGAGCGTGGGTCGGGCCAATCGCCGAGCTCACGCCATTCGTTAGCGCCGGTTACGAACGCGCGTACCTTAGGTTGTTTCTCCCATTTCACTTGCTTGTCCTTCAACCAGGTGTCGAACCAGCGCAAGTAGATCGAATCGAGATCGATGATCGCGTCAGGACCGAAGTCAGCGTCTCCTAATCGCGTGCTGGTATTGAATAGATGCGTCCATGGTCCATATATCAGCCACTGATTTTTATTTCCGAGGTCTCGCATCTTTGCCCAGTTCAGTTTCGTGCCGATGCCGTCTCCGTCCCACCAGCCACTAATGTGCAACACGGGAATCTTGACCTTATTCATGTCAGGCATGAAGGACGCACTACCAAATGCGGCAGGTGTCTCCTTTTCCAGCCATGCATCATAAAAAGGTATGTTCCGGCCCAGCGCTTCGTCATCAACCCTGGATAACGGCAACGTTTTTAGTTTCTCCAAATCCTTCGGCGTTTCAGGTATGGCCGGTACTTTCTTTTCCTTTACGAAGTTAGACCACCAGAGCGCACCAAAGAGCATTGGCACGCCATGATCGATGGGAAAGTTAAAGAAGAGATCCGGCGGTGAAACCTGTGGCACGATGCACTTGAGCGCCGGGTGCCCCTCGACCGCAGCAGCCCACTGAACCCAACCAACGTAGCTACCGCCGATCATCCCGACCTTACCGTCAGACCAACCCTGCTTCGCGATCCAGTCTATTGTGTCGTAGCCGTCCTTACGCTCGTTTACAAAAGGACTCCATTCACCCGCGCTCTCGTTTCGTCCGCGCACGTCCTGAACGATATGCACGTAACCGCGCTTGGCCCACCATTCGCCCTCGAGCTGCGACAAGATTTCTCTGCCATAAGGCGTCCGTTCAAGTATGGCGGGATGTTTGGCATCGTCGGCAGGGCGGACAATGTCCGCGACGAGCTCCACCCCGTCGCGCATTTTTACCCGCACGCCTTTCTCGGTTTTCGCCGGCATTGTCGGCTGACTCAGTTCGGGATAACGCGTGCTTGGATCCACCAGGAACGATTCGTAACCTGACCTGATCGCTTGCAGCTTCTGCGCAGGAACATCCCAGGCGGCGAAGTCTGAACCCTGGGCGAGGTACACATCGAATTCGACGGTTGCCAGCCGCGCCAGATAAACATTAGCTACTTGTTTCTTGCCGTCCGTCTCTACAGTGCGCGCCTTTTTTTTTATGACGTCCACGGGGAGCGTTGTCGCTGCGTCAAGTATGAAAACGTCGACTTTCTGAACACCGTCTTTCGCCGGATCCAGCACCCTGGACCAGGTCTCGGTAAGACTGGGATGGAGATTGGCAAACACGACCTGCGAGGGTTTGTAGGTTGTGTCTCTGGTTACATCACCTGCCTTTAGTCGCGCCTTACCATCTTTTGCCGAGACGGTGACCTCAGTCCCAGCCTGTTGGTTGACGAGCTCGAATTCAGTTAACGCGCCGTCGACGAATTTGCCGGTGAGCCGGCTCTTGACCGTCATGCCCGCGACGTTTAGCTCGGTCGAGGATTCAAAGGTTCCGTCAGCATGTGTCTCGTATCTGCTGGTGCCCGCATCGTTGCCGCCAAACTTCCACTTTATGCTTTGCGTATTTTGCACAGCGCTGCGGTCCGATTGAGCCTGACTCCGGGCCACGAGCGGTGAGTGAAGTGAAACAATCATCACCAGTAAAACAAACCAAGCCACTCTCTGACTCGTCGTTTTCATACGTGTTCTTTTGTCCTTAATAGAAGTCTGCGTGAGTCTTTCGCCGGTAGTACGTGGCCTTCTGGCAGAAGGTTGCGTTTTGCCCGGGCAAGCTGCGGCGCAACCTTGTTTCCTTTCTAATTCTTCATGGGAGAACTGAGATTTGTACGCGGAACGGTCGTGCGTGTTTGAGGTCTCATCGTTTGGCATTGACGCAACACATCATCGCTTGTCAGTGCTCTCAGGAACTCCACGAGATCATTAATCTCCGTGTCGGCTAATCGAAGAGGTTGAATACGTTCGTCTAAGTATCTGTTCGCGTTACCGCCTCGATTGTAAAACTGCACGACATCGATCAACGTCTTGATTGAGCCATCATGCATATATGGTGAAGTCAACTCAAGGTCACGCAGCATCGGTGTTTTGAACGCACCGATGTCCACACGCTGGAGCGTCACGGCAAAACGACCTAGTTCAGAAAACCCCGCCGCGTGGGCCAACACCGTTCCTGAAGTGTCTTTTGACGACTTTTCAAAAGTTCTTACTAATTCATCTAAAGCTGTGTCTGCAACAGCCACACCGGTATTGTGAAATTTGAAATCTGTGAAGAATGGGTTTTGTAGCGAGTACGTGTGGCACTCAATGCACTTGGCTTTGCCTTTGAAGAGTGTCCATCCACGTTTCTGCGCCTCTGTCAGAGCGGTTGTTTGTCCCATAATAAATCGATCAAAGGGTGAGTTGCCTGAAAGCACTGTTCGCTCATAAGCAGCGATCGCATTGGCGATCGTGTCGATCGTTAGATCTTCTGATTTGAACACTCGTTTGAACTGTCGTTGATATTCAGGAATTGTTGAGAGACGCGCCGTCAATTCCTTCTCGTTCGTCATGCCCATCTCAAAAGAACTCAGGAGCGGGTGTTTTACCTGATCCTCAAGCGAACTCGCCCGGCCGTCCCAAAAAAAGATTTCATTAAAAGCGACATTGAGAATGGTGGGAGCGTTTCGTGTTCCACGCCTGTCACCTCGACCCACAGCTACAACCTTTGCATCCGTGAATGCGAGTGCAGGATCATGGCAGGTGGCACAACTCACAGTACCATCGATGGAGAGTCGCTTGTCAAAATAGAGCGCTCGTCCGAGGGCAATCTTTTCCACTGACAACGGATTGTTTTTGGGAATTCGCCGGCGCCAGAGCGACTCACTGATACCAACCGGAATTTGAACTGGGATCGTCTTTCGAGCAGATGTTCTCGCCTGTTCTGAGCGAGTTTGGAAGGCATGAATCGGAAACAACCATGCCAAGCTAAGAAGCAGAATGCTCTGAAAGAATCGACGCATCACCGAAGAGTTTCCTGTTAAATATTTACCCTGCGAAGCAGGCTGTATGCTCGCGTTTACTTCGCAGGCTAAAACGGACCCTTAGCACCAAAAGATCTGAAAAGAAATGTGGAAATGACAAAAGCAATGGGCAACCACTGAGCGAAGAGCAAGAGCATATAAACCAATTCATCTCCACCGCCATGATTATGACTAATTAATCCCGCAAACAAGACTGGAATCAGATTCAACGTTAACCAGAACTCTTGTATTGCAGATCCATGCCTTAGAAAATATTGGTGCAGCGGCGACGAGTCCCCTAAAAACAGCCAGTTGACCAAAACTGCGCCAAAAGCAATCACGATCGAAAATAACAATCGTAGTTTCACCTTGGACCATCGCCAGTAGGCCATTTTTTGAGGAGTGACAACGAGCCGTAATCGAGATACAGCGTAACGCGTTCGTGTTCCTGGAGAATTGAGGCGGGACGCATTGGAGACACTTCGAATTCGACCGAGGCTCTCACCGCCTCAGCCTTCCTCTGATCAGGAACGATGCCCAGAATATTGTGGCTCTTAAGGATTTGTTTGATCGACATCGAAATCGCTTGAGCCGGAACTTCAGTGAGGCTTTTGAACCACCCCTCGCCGACTTGTTGTTGGCGACAGGCGTCATCGAGGTTGACAACAATGTAAGGTTCTTCCGTATCGAAGTCTGCTGGCGGGTCGTTGAATGCGAGGTGCCCGTTCTCACCTATGCCGACAAATGCAACGTCGATTGTCTGTTGCCCGATTAAGTCGCCAACGCGACGACACTCCGCATAAATGTCGTCAGCTTCACCGTTTAAGAAGTGAAACCTTTGTGGCTGAATGCGGCTGACCAACCGCTCTTTCAGGTAATGTCGAAAGCTCGCGGGATGCGACTCCGGTAATCCGACGTACTCATCGAGATGGAAAAATACGACCTTGGTCCAGTCGACTTTTTCCCGCGTTAGCGAGTCAAGGAATGCAAACTGAGAAGCTCCAGTGGCGGCGATGACGTAAGCGACATCACGTTCGTCGATCGCTTGATTGATGAGCTTCGTCGCGTCTCGGGCTGCGGCCTGACCGAGTTCTAACTTCGTATCGAAAACCCTTATCTCCAACGAGGCTGCCTTTCTTATTCTGCCTACCTGAGTTCGACCGGCTTTTCTACTGTTGCGCCGGTCACGACGTCCGTGGCGCGAATGACGTACTTGCCCAGAGCATCATTCAAGGCAAAGGGCAAAGTAAACGTGCCGCGCCCTTGCTGGATCAGTACGTTGTTCGAGTAGATCGGCAAACGAGAGCCGTCAGGCGCGTAGACGTGGCAGCGCACGAGGGTTGTCGCCGGCGCTGTTGAGCTTAAATTGAAGGAAACATGCTCGCCGGGATGTGCAGAGGCAGTGCCTTCGAGCCTCAGTGCATTGTCCGCGGAAGTTACGGACAATATCAGCGCATCGCCGATCAGAATTGAGCTGTGCACTACGTCGGTAAACCCGAACTTCTGACCGGTTCGCACGTCGGTAACGTAGGCTTTGTGCGGAAGTTTGATTATCAACTCCTGCCTGGCGACCTGGCCCAGGTTTGCGTCGTTGTAAGTCGTGACTCCGTCCTGTCCCACAACACCCGCAATCGCCACGTTCTCTTTCACGATGGCCACGATTTCAGCGTTGCCAAAGTCGTACCGAGCGATCTGCGCCTGCGCGATCGGTTGACGATCAGGCGACGTCACTTTAACTGCCGGAACTATCCCGGCCTGGTTGAAGATCGCCTGTACCAGCTCACGGTAGGCTGCGCCACCGAACCTGGCCGCGCGTTCTTTGGGATACTGATCCCACACGGTATTGAGGTAAATGGTCCAGCCGCTGCCGGTATGATTGACAATCGCTGCATCAGCATTAGCACTCTTGAAAAGAGGGGTTCCGCCGGAAGTCTTTATGTCAGGTTCGGCGATGCGCATGCCTGAAACTGTCCGCGGCAAGTTCCAGCCGCGAGCTGTCGACGAAAGACTGAGTTCACCCGCTGTCAGTTTCAACTCGCGCTTATCGGAAGCGACTGTGGCAATGCCAAACAGCTTATTCAAGCGATCGTTCTCTTGCCACGCGCAGTGCTGATCCAGCCACCCTGGCGCCGCGTCGGCAATGACTACGCCGCCACGCGTGACAAACTCCTGCAGGCGTTGCACCTCTGCATCAGATAAAGCAAACGCGAGCGGCAGTATCACAATTTTGTATTTGTTATTGGCAAGTCCCCTCGCGGCCAGGTCTTCTGATGACACGAAGTCAAACTGTAAGCCGAGGTCTTTGATTGTCTTCACCCAGCCATCGCGATTCGCCGCAAAACTCAAACGCGCTCGATCTGCGACTTCGTCATCATCGTCGCTGCTACGCTGGTGGTAACCGAGAATGCTTGCCGCATGGATCGAAGGCATCGAGTAGTAAAGCGCGATTCCGTCCTGTTGCCGCGTCGCTTCCATCAACAGCTTGCCGACACCTTCGGATCTCAACGAGCTGAATGCCTTACCCATGTCACGCGCTGACGCCGAGTGGGTGAGATCCGGATTCAGGAACGAGTACATCCAAAAAATATTCGGATGGAGCACGTTTTGAATCGCCGCCATCCAAATCGCATTCTGAACGGCGAGTCCATGCGATCCATATCCAGTCCAGAAGCCAATCATCGCGTTTGGCTTGGCAAAAGAGCGATGCATGTCCCACTGATTGCCGCCGTCGTAAGAAAGAAAATCGTCGATCACGCGATCGAGACGCGACCAGTCGGCGCCGTTGTAAGCATTCGTCGCCTGCGTGCCTGAAACCGCGATATGCGCGTCGGGATCTCCTTCGATCGCAGCATCACGCGCCGTTTGGTAAGCCCTCGCAAACGTGATCTCCATGAACGTACGGTGATCGGCCCAGGGAGCGAAATTCCGGCTTTTCCGCGCTTCTTCCGTGGTGTAAGGAACGACCGAACTCCAGCCGGCAAAGTTTGTGCGCCACTCGTGGTTGAGCGCAGCAAGAGTTCCGTACTGCTGTCTTAACCAGCCACGAAACTCCTCGAGCGTGTGTGGATTCCAATCGAAGTCGACAGCATCGCCATACGACGTCAACGAGCCTTCGTCGCCGACGAAGTAGTAATCCATGTTGTAACGCGACTTGTTGCGAGCGGAGGCGCGAACGATATCAGCCAGATTCTTCAGAACGGCCGGATCATTGAATGAAGGCGTTCGCTGAAGAAACTTTTTATCGCCGGTGCGTTTATAGAGTTCTTTCTTAGTGAGGTAGCCAAGGGCTTCGAAATCGCCTGTTTTCTGATAATCGGCAATCGCACGTTCCATGGCCTCCGGCGTGGTCGGGCCGCGATCGTACCAGTAGACTCCAAACGTACCGCGCGGAATGTTCAGCGAATTATCGACGTCGTTAGACCAGGTAAATCCAGTATCGGCGGCCGCGTCACGAACCATCTTCATTTGCGCATCCTGCAAATAATGCTTGGTGCCACCAAATGAAACGAGCGCGGTGTACTCCTTTTCGCGACGTTTATCCTGGACCACCATCGCGGGCTTAGCGCGAAGTTGATCGACGATGGCGCCGCGATAGTCAATCAACTCGCCCCTGACAAAGGCAAACTTCCCGAGGAAATCTTTCAATGGAAAGGTGAATGTCCGCTCACCACGAGCCGGAGCCGAAATGCTGCCGAGCAAACGGCCGAGGTCATCCGAGACCTGCATGCGCATCTGCAAACCGTTTAGATTTCCCGACGCGCGCAACACGGCACTCAGCGTCTCGCCTCGCTTGTAAACGTCGACGGCGGTCTTCGCGCTCGTCATCATCGCGCGCTTCGGCGTGGTGAATGTTGCTGTGCCCCAGTTGAGGGTTGAGTTATCGTTCGCATCGCGAATAATGACGTTGAAGATTTGACGACCGCCGGGCCAACCTAAGACAGGTTGCAGCTTCGAGCCGGCGATACTGATTGCATTTGAACCAGAGTTCAATACCTTTTCGATAATTGTCGAACCAAGCGCTTGCCCAAATTCATTTCCGCCGTTCACTTCGATTTGTACGGCTTGCTGACGCGAGGCGTTGAGTGACAGCTTCAATCCGTCTTCGCTTGCGGACAGCGACTGAATATGAACCGCAGTATCTCTTCCGGCCGCCCATACCACAGCGCGAGCCAATAGCGAGTACTGGTATTCCCAATAGTTCCAGTAGATCTTGTTTTCGATCGGATCGATGCTCTGTGGAGTGAAGCCTTCCTCGACGTAGGCCATGGCGACGACGCGCCCCTTGCCGTAATTGCGCACACTGAGGATCGGGTGACTTCCGGATTTGATCAGAACGTCGCCTTGGGCCCGGTACTTGTAAAACGATCCACCGATCGTTCCTTCGGGAAGGAGCTCGAGTGGAAATCCTTCAGTGATGAAGTGAGCGTCACCAGGTTCCCATTTGCCTTTGGTCACCGCATCGCGATTGACTTCCGGATAACCGCGTTCGTTGACCGTGTCGTCTGCCACGCCGACGAGCGGAGAGAGCTCCCAGATTCGCTCATCGCCAACCGGTTCGTCTCCTTTGAAGGGATGACCTTTTACGTCGCCCACAAATGGGTGCAAGAGAACCAGACCGGCCCCATCCTGCACTCGCCGCAAAATGGCGTCGCGTGTTGCGCGGGTCAGGCGCGACCAGCCGTTGATGCCGGGAATCAGCATCACTTCGTAACGCGCGTTTCCCGTGAGATCTTTTTCGACGTAGCCATAGACCGTGCGAAAGTCGTCTCGGTCGCCACGATATTCGTGACCGTAGTAGTCGCCGATGCCCCAACAGTTGAGATCCCAACTGCTATCGATGGAGTCCGTGGTTGGCTCGAGCGCGACGCGTTGCATCAGCTCGACCATATCGCGGCCGTACTGAATCGAGGGAATGAAAAAACTCTTGATCGGGCCTTGCGGCAGCCTCGTGGCCCAGGGCACGTGAGGAGTCACAACCGCAGTGGAATAAGTAATGTCGTTCTTGGCGAAGGTACTGCCACCGACGCCCTTTTTCTCTTGTGCTGCTGCCTGAAACAGCACGAGTGTGATTAACAAAACCAGGAAACAGATTAGTTTGGAGCGCCAACGGCGCGAGCGGGCACCGCCAACGGCGCTGGATAGCAGAATTAAAAGAACACCCGTAGCCCTGAAAGGGCGTAATAAATATTTCGGCCCTTCAGGCCTTATATGCACATGCGTGTTGCAACCAGGGGCGACGCGCTTCGCTTCGCCACGCGCTTGCCCCTGGCTTTCATATCTCGCGCCTTCGGCGCTCTGTTTCCACATGAATGATTTAGGTTTGCGAACTACGCACCAGATCAGCAATCGCAAAACTGATTCGCGCCGATGGCAGGATGTCGTCGATGCAGGGTTGCGGTCGTGCGCCCGTTTGCAAACTGCGAACAAACTCCTCCACTTCCTGATAAGCGCCGCTACGAAGATCTTCCGGTTGATCTGCGGCGGCGCGCGTCTCGATAGTCAGCTCGCCATTTTCCCAACAGTGGAGCGATAGCTGTGGTCCTGAACCGGCAACCACGCGCGCTCGACAACCTTCCCCAAAAAGTTCGTAAGATTCTTCGACCATGCCTGCTGTGGGTAAGACCTCAACTTGCCCTACCGTTCCGCCCTCGAATCGCAGCGAGATCACATACCACGGCGCCTCATTACTTGCTGGTTCTTGCAGCGTGACTTCAAACCCCTCGACCTCTCCCGCGATGTAGCGCAATGCGTCAAGTGCATGAATCGCCGTTGACCAAATAAAATCCGTTTCATCTCGGTGGTGCCGAACCTGTGATGCCCGCACATAACGTAGTCGTCCATGATCGTGAATCCACGAACGCGCCTGATTTAGATAAGGCATGAAGCGCCGGTTGACCGAGACCATGTGTGGAGTTTGCGTGTCCCGTGCGACTTGACCTAGTTTCTCGATTTCTGCCAGCGAGGTGCCGAGCGGTTTTTCAATGACGCAGGGTAGGCGCCGTTCGAGAAGTTTGATTCCTACCTCGGCGATCTTTTCCATCGGCATCACGGAAACACAGCCGTCGAGCTTCTCCACGCTCAACATCTGATCGAGATCCTGATAGGGTCGAATAAAACCAAACGAGCGGCAAAACTCGACTGCTCGGTCGAGATTGAGATCGCATGCCGCTGCGAGTTCGATCTCTTTTGGATGTGCCGCGGCGTACCTCGCGAGCGGAGTGGCATGACTGGTCCGCGAATGCTCGCCGCAACCGGCAATCGCAATGCGAATCATTGAGCCTCCGCGGTTGCCGATCGCGAAGACTCATAAGACACAATTCTTCGCACACCGATTTCGCGGGCCAGCCGCGAGACATCGCCGGCGTCAACTCGCCCCGGCGCCTGTGCCAGGCAGTTTGCCGAGCCGCACGCGGTGGCGAAGCGCAATGTCTCTTCGTCGCTCAACCCGCGTTCATGCGCCACCGCAAAACCGGCGAGCGCAGCGTCGCCGCACCCAACGGGAGAGCAGTTTGCGAGCAGCGATGGTTCGGCAACAAACGGATCGCTGCCACGCGTTCGCTGCCAGATCATTCCGTCTGCGCCGAGCGAGACCGCGACACTCTTCGCGCCGGCTTCGAAAAAAATCTGCGTTAATTCAATTGCCGCAGTCGGGCTGTCGACGCGATGGTTTGCAAACGCTGACGCCTCGTTCCGGTTTGGTTTTACAAGGTCAGGCGCCGCCTTGACTCCCTCGCGCAAAGCTTCGCCGCTCGAATCAAGCAGAGTGCGACAACCGTATAAGTGGGCCAGCCGGATCAACTCGGCATATAGATCCGGCGGCGCTCCCGGTGGCAGACTGCCCGACAAGGCGACTTGCGTCCCTGGTTCGCCCTCCGCAAAGAGATCGCGACAGGTCGTGAGGAGCCGCTCGACTTCACCTTCAGTAACAGTTCCACCGGGCTCAAGAATCTCAGTGACTTTGCCATCAGCAGATACCAATTCGAGGTTCGCGCGTGTTTCACTCTGCGTGCGCACCACCGTTAATGGAACTCCGAAAGCGGATAAACCTGATTCACACTGCTCGCCGGTAGCACCGCCAAGAAATCCAACCCACATCACGTCGACACCGAGAGCCTTCGCTACCATGGCAACATGCGCCGCTTTACCGCCGGGAAAAAGTTGGGCCGACAACGCGCGGTTGATCTCGCCGACCGCGAGGTGCTCGAGTCGTAAGCGACGATCGATGGCGGGATTAGCACTGATGCAGACGAGCATTGAAACTTACTCAAGCTTTTAGCCTGCGAAGCAGGCGTTAGCATAAAGCCTGGGGCGTAAGCCCAGGATCAAATCACAAAACACGAACCGGAGCCCGTGAAACGGGCGACAGCGTCAAAAGGTACGAGCTTGCGCCCGCTGTCGCGGGCTCTCCTTTTTTTGTTGCATGTAACCTGGGGCTTGCGCCCCAGGCTTTATGCTTACGCCTGCTTTGCAGGCTAATTACGACTCCTCGGGTTTCCGGTCTTTTCCGAGACGCGCAAGCATCTGCTTGATATCGCTCGCGCCTTTGATCGCCACGTAGATCGTGATTGTCGAATACCAGATCACACACGCCATGCTCAGTGCCCACCAAAACCAGTGATTAGCCATTAGCTGGCCTCCGTTCCGCGTGGTTTCCCGGTTTAAGTGCCGAACCGATAATCATGGCTGCTCCTGACAACAGGTACGTAGCGATTCCCGAATAGTAGGGGCCGATAGATTTCGCCAATGTGGCCGTGGACGGCAACTGTTCCATCACGAGATAAGTGACTGGAATGACCGCGCTCACGACGATCGAAGCTGCCGCTCCCCAACTGTTTGCCCCGCGCCAATAACAACAGGCGATGAGCAGCACCGAAATACTCGCCAGGTAGATCGTCCCGGTCACGCCGAGATACGTCCAAAGATCGCCTTTGAGTGGATACCAGAGACCGTACAACAAGAGAAAGACTCCAATGAGCGCGATGATAGTGCGGTTCCAAAACAGACCTTTACGCTGTGACCACGGGCGCTTGCGAAACGGCGCCAGGATGTCGTTGTAGATTACACTGCACCACGTCAGCATGTACGACGAGTCGGTGGACATGTCCGCAGCTAACATCGCCGCGATCAGAATTCCCATGAGTCCGGCGGGAACAGCAGTGCTCAGGTAAGTAGGCATCGCTTCGAGTGTGTTCGCGACTGGTCCAAGCGTCGCCAGCGCCGCGATCCCCCAAATGCCCGGAATCAGAAAACGACAAACGAAAAAGAAACTCGTGCGCGTGTAGACTTTGCGACCCGTCCCTGTGTCCTTCGCCGCCAGCACCCGCGCGATAATCGTCTGCCACGTGAGCACGGCGGCTGTATTCAACATGAGATTGAAGAGGACGTACTGCCAGCCCATCGTTGAATTCACAAACGGATTGAAACCGCCCGCGCCGTACTGTGTCTGGACCGTCGTGACGAGTTTTTCCCAACCGACACTCGTCAGTATGAGAATCGTCACCAGGATCAATCCGGCGCTCATCACGACGAATTGCAGAAAGTCCGTGACGAGCACGGATAACATGCCACCGAGGATCGTGTAGAATGCGACGCCAATCAACAGCACCGTCATCATGATCTCGAGATAGCGAACGTCCAGCCCCGCGACGAGCACGAGAAACTGGCCGCCAGTCCGCAGAAACACGCCCATGTTTAGCAGCCCGCCGAGGACGATCACGACGCCCGCGGCCCAACGAATACGCCCACCAAAGCGCTGTTCGAGCAACTCCGGAATCGTGATAACACCTGAATCACGCAGCGGCTTGATTACGAACCCGGTCAGACCGACTCCGGCCATCGCGAGCGCCATCAGAATGCCAGGCGTGGCGCCGGCAAATCCTTTTTCGTAACCATTCTGCGCGGTGTACATGCAGGTGACGATGCCAAACTCGGTGGCTGCAAGTGAGGCGATGCCGAGATAGACATCCATCTCTCGCCCCGCGACCAAAAAATCTTCGACGTTGCCCACATATTTTCTGACCATCAATCCCGCGACCATGGTCAACAGCAGATACACACCAACGATGCTGCCGTCCAGCAGCCAATTGAAATTTGTCATGAAGTAGACGTCTGCCTTTCGTAAGCAACGCTGGAGCAAATCTGAATCTTTGATCTGGATATTTCTTCGACCGCCGAAATCGCCGGGGCAAAAGTTCGTCGCAGATCGATGTCGTCAGTGGAGGAAAGCGAAGTTTTTATCGCTCTGGTAAAAGCATTCTTTAATTCTGTTCCGAAATTCACTTTGCGAATACCGCACTCGATCGCTTTGCGCAGCAAGTCTGCGGATACTCCCGAACCGCCGTGAAGTACCAGGGGAGTGTTCGGGACCGCGCCGTTAATTTCCTGCAACCGCGCGAAGTCGAGCCTTACGTCACCATTGTAGAAGCCATGGGCCGTGCCGACGGCAACAGCAAGCGCATCGACTTCAGTTTCACTGACAAATCGCGCCGCATCGTTGGGCTCAGTAAGAAACTGTTTGTCTCCGGCGGCCGTCTCACTGTTTTGGCCTACGTGACCGAGCTCGCCTTCAACCGACACGCCAGCCGAATGCGCCAGTTGAACCACGCGGCGCGACAAGGCGCAGTTATCGGCAAAAGACAGCTTCGAACCGTCGATCATCACGGATGTATAACCATGCTCGATACAACGTGCTGCAAGATCGTAGCTGCGGCCATGGTCGAGGTGTAGCGCGACGGACTGTTCGAGTTGATCGGCTGCGGCAGTAGCCATGCCTCGAATCATTCGCAAACCAAGATAGTCGATCGTTGCCTCGGTCGTTTGCAGAATGATCGACTCGTTAAGCGCGTTCGCCGCGCGCACGTGCGCAATCAATGTTTCGGCGTTGTAAAAGTTCAGAGCTGCAATAGCTTTGCCTGCGCGCGTGGCGGCATCGAGCAAGGGACGGCTGGGACGAGGCTTGGGCATCGCGAATCACTTAGTGCGTTTCGGAATGGGGGTGTTGTTTGAGCGAAGAAATTCTTCCAACTCAGTTTGGGTTGGTTGTCCGGCTGTGCCTCCGACGCGAGTGGCCGACAGAGCTCCGCACGCATTTCCGATTCTGACGCATTCAGTCAGTGGTGCGTGGTGGAGGTAGGCGGACAAGAACCCCGCATCGAAAGAGTCACCAGCGCCGGTGGTATCGACGGCTGTGATTTTGAAGCCCGAGTGTGATGCCGTTACCCCTTCCTGAAGCGCAAGCGCGCCGTGTGGCCCACGTTTGATCACAGCGCATCGGACTTTTGCTCCGAGAGCTTTCAAAGCGGCTTTGGGTGTTCTTGAACGCGTCAGCTCCGTGGCCTCGCGTTCATTTACGAACAGCACGTCCGCGTACCGCAGAACGCCGGCAATACTTCTGCTCCACTTGTTACTCGGGTCAGAATTCGGATCGAAAGAAGTCGTCAAGCCCAGTTCTTTGGCGCGCCGAAAGATGTCCGCGAACGATGACCGCAGTCCCGTCTGTAGATAGTAAGACGTTAAGTGAATGTGATCGTGCCGCTTCAATAACGCCTCGTCAATGCAGTCTGATGTCAGCGTTGCGACAGCGCCGCTGTGCGTAACGAGCGCGCGATCGTGCTTACCACTGAGCGCGATCGTGACGCCGGTCTTTTCATCCGCCTTGCGTGCCACGTGTCGTGTCGAAACTCCCAGTTGCTGCAAAGTTCTGATGCAGAAATCTCCGAAGTAATCCCGGCCCACCTGACTGACGAACGTTACGTTGTATCCGAGCTTCACCATACCGGCGACAAAAATCGCGGAAGCACTGCCCAGGGTTAACTCACAATCTTCAGCCAGAATCTCGTGGCCCATCTGCGGCGTTGACCTTAAACCCGTCGCCACGATGTCTACGTTCAACTCACCGGCGACGAGAATCTTAGGTCCCTTTAACCGACTCATCTTGATCTCGCCAGCGACTTTCAACTACTATCGATTAAACTTTTGATTACTTTCGAATGTTTTTGAATTCTAATATAGCGTCAACGGGAATTGCAAAAGGAATATTTCGCCTGCGCCGCTACGTTGCGCCGCCGCAAACTGCTACTGATGACTGCGTCTCCCAAACTTCTTGAGCTCTCCGCTGCTGAACGCGAGTCGCTTGGCTTAACGCACACCTTACGCGAGATCCTCCAGCAGCCACAAACCTGGCGCCAGACTTACCAGAAGGTTAGAAATGTTTCGCAAGACATCGAAGAGTTCTTAACCAAAGCCGGACTCGGGAGGCAGCGTCCGCTGCCGCTCAACGTGCTGCTGGTAGGCGCCGGTACTTCAGACTACATCGGCAAGTCCGTCTGCGCCTTGTTGCAGAAGGAGTCGGGTTGCAATGTCCAGGCGGTTTCCAGCACCGATCTCCTGACCAACTTGGAAGATCACATCCTGCCGGATGTCGATTACTTGTGGATCTCGTTTTCCAGATCCGGCGACAGCTCGGAAGGCGTCGCTGTGCTGGAAGAAGCATTGGCAACACATCCGCGCATCAACCATCTCGTAGTTACTTGCAACGAAAAGGGCAAGATGGCGCGACTCGGAAATCGCGACAACGTCTTCAGCCTCGTGCTTGACGACGCAGTAAATGATCGCGGCTTAGCGATGACGAGTTCTTTTTCAAATATGGTGATCGCCGCGCAGGCACTGGCGCACATTCGCTTACTGGGATCGTATGGCCCCGTCGTTGAAAGTATGGCCACGGCTGCCGCGACGACGTTTCCGGCAATCGTCAGCAGGTGCCGGCGAATGGTTGACGCGGGATTTTCCAGAGTCTGTTTCCTCGGCACGGGTCCACTAAAAGCGGCCGCGATCGAATCGGGTCTGAAAGTGATAGAACTGACCGGCGGCCGCGTTGTTGGTCTTACGGAATCATTTCTCGGCCTGCGACATGGTCCATTGTCCGCGCTTAATCGAGACACGCTGGTCGTCGGATTCTTGTCGGCCAATGACAGACGCAGAGCGTTTGAACTCGATCTGCTTCAGGAGATCTGCGACAAGAAAATAACGGAAAAGTGCCTGATTATCGCGCCAACGGCGGATGGAGATGACGCGCATGCTTTTGAGAACAAGCTCTATTTCGAACTGCCCCCAGCGATTCCCGACCTGTATCTACCACCGTTGTTTGTACTCGTCGGACAACTGCTGGGGTTGACTGCCTCCGTTCGCGAAGGACTGCGGCCGGACGAGCCAAGTCCTCAGGGCGCCATCAGCCGCGTAGTGACGCACGTCACAATTCATTAACCCGTATTGCTAAACCAGCACCAGTTTCAGCTCCCGCGCGTGTAACTCATTTTGCATCGCCGCAGGTAATCCGCGATCGGTAACAATCACGTCGATTTCGGAGAGCGGAATAATCCGGGAGAGACTTCTTTTTCCAAACTTACTCGAGTCGGCCACCAGAATTTTTTCCTTCGCGATCCGCGCCATTGCCTGGTTCACCTGCGACTCTTCCACATTTGGCGTGCTTAAACCAAAATCCAAATCGCACGCGTCGACTGCGAGGAACAGTTTATCCGCCGACAGTTGGGCCAGGATGTCTTCGGCAAAGTGACCCACGGCAGACAACGAATTCTGGCGGATCATTCCGCCGAGAAAGATGAGTTGGATGTCTTTAGCGCCGAAAAGTTCCATCGCGATGTTCAAGCCGTTGGTGATGACCTTGAGATCTTTTTTGTGTTTGATCTGTCGGGCAATCTGGTGCGTGGTGGTGCCGGAGTCGAGAATGACGGAGTCGCCGTCGTTGATCATGTCGGCAGCGGCCGCGCCGATTCTCCGTTTTTCGTCAGCGTGAAGTTCGGCCTTGATCTTGAGCGATGGATCCATGCTCACCGTCGCGATTTTGACGGCGCCTCCATGGGCTCGACGAATAAGGCCGCGGTCGTGAAGCGCTTTCAGGTCATTGCGGATAGTTACTTCTGAGGTCTTGAACCGTTTGCTCAAATTGCCGACAGTGATCTGGCCGTGCTTCTCGAGCAGCTCGAGGATCTTTGTTCTGCGTTCGACGTTGAGCATCGGGTCGGACGATATCGTATCGGAAGTTATGAACGAAAGTAAACGAAAGGTGTCAAATCTCTTAGCCTGCAAAGCAGGCGACGCTTTATTCCTGGGGCTTACGCCCCAGGCTTTATGCTGTCACCTGCTTCGCAGGTTAAAGACGTGGCCTCTAAGATTGCGTGGTATGCGGCGCCAATCGCGCCCGCTTTCTCACCGAGTGCCGCGGGTATGACCTGCACCTGGTGGCCCATCGGCCGCCATTCAAAACGATCCAGATCTTTGCGGAGCAGATCAAACAGAGCAGGTCCGGCTTGAGCGATGCCGCCGCCGACGATCACGATCTCGGGGTCAAAAGCGTTGATGAAAGAAGCGACCGCGGCAGCCAAATGAGAAACCGAACGCAGCCAGATCGCGGTTGCTTCCTTATCACCGGCAAGGTGCGCTTCCACGAGCCTGCGCGTTGAGGTGAATCTCCCTCCCGATCGTTCCGACAGATTGTAATTGCCAATCATCTGTTCGAGACTTCCCGGAGTATTCACGATATCCGGCGGGCCCGCGGAGTTTACGGATACGTGCCCGAGATGTCCGGCGCGTCCGATCTGGCCCTTGATGAGACGGCCGTCCACGAGCACTGCGCCACCGACGCCGGTTCCGAGCGTCAAGAGAATCACGTTGCGGAAACCTTTCGCGGCGCCTTGCCAAACTTCGCCGAGTAAGGCCGCATGCGCATCGTTCAGCACCACGACTGGCGTGCGCGTTCCTAAGAAATCCTGCCAGTCAAATCCCTGGAGACCCTGAAGCCGGCCCTGCATGTACGCGATCGAGCGACTATCTTTCGCCGCCAGGCCCGGCGCCGCGAGGCCGATGTGACAAGGTGAGGCGCCGCGTTGATTCTGGATCAACTCGAGCTGGTATTTAATTGTCTCGGACCACGAACCCTCTGCGTCCGCCGTATCGCAAGTCAGATACTCAAGCACGTCGCCGTCGTTAGCAATGACAACGATCTTGATATTCGTGCCGCCGAGATCGACACCGATTGAATAGCTCATTGATTGGATCAAACGCCCTTTCTCCACTTGGGGTCGTCGCGGCGAAGTAACTGAAGGCTGATGGAGCCGTCGGCGTTAGTTGGTTGCGCGGTGGCCCAGTTAACGGGACGTCGGACGCCACCTTTCGTTTCGATCTCCGCGCGCAGCTTCAGCGTCATACCGTCGCTGTTCTTTGGCAAGAGAAATGATGCCTGGCGAATCTTGCCGGCATGCGGATGGCCCGCGTCGAGTGAGCCACCAAGCTGAATTTTTCCGTCAAGACTCTCGAGCCGTAAGCGCAGCACTCCCGGAACACCGGCGACACCCCCGTTTGAAATGGCGACGATGACCTCATCCGTGCCGTATCGTTTTCTTTGCCAGATCCACGACGGCCGCACGCGGTAACCAAGCCGTCGCCGCAGCGTGTCGAAGCCGTTCGGATAGCGTTCGTAGTAACGACGCAGGTTGTCAGACTCGGTCCACAGCGACCAGTAGTTCGCGCCCAGATCGATCGCATGCAGCATCCAGCTCTCGAGTACGTTGAGGCCCGCTTCGTCAACCGGCAGATACTTCGGATCGACTTTGTACTGCCGGTAATAACCATCCTCCATGATCGTTGCCAACCAGGGCGGCCGGTTTGCCAGCTCCTCGATCTGAATCGGTTCTTCAATCACGATGCTGTCTGAACGCAACCAGCAACCAGCTCGAACACAAAGATCCTGGACCTCACGATTACCGACATTGCTGATATCAGGCTGAGTGTTCACGGCCAGCGGCACCTTCTTCCAAAGCTCCAACTGAAGTTTTGTCAGATCGAGAAAAGTTCTGGCTGCAATGGTGTAATCAGGAAAGGGATTCGGAAGATTGCTGGTGTGTCCTTCGCCCCAAAAGCCGTACATCATCAGGTCCACGAACTCCATCAGCGGGTTGTTATCAAACTCCTGGACCAGCAGTTCATTGAGCTCTTTGAACGCGCTTTGAAACTTCGGATCATCGTAGCGCGGCTCTACGAAGTCAGCCTGAGCGCCGTAGGTCTTGCCGATCTTCACGAGCGGAACTTGTTTTTGGAGAAAGTCGGGCAATGCAAGGCGCTCTGGTTGGCCTTCTGTGTTCGACATTTGAATGCGAAACGCTACGCGGAGGTTGTGACGTTTAGCGGCGTCGAGTGTCAATGCGAACACCGGATGCAGATGAAGTTTACCGGGCGCCGTCTGGACGTCGCGCCAGTCACAACGAATGTAAAGCAGATCGACAAATGGCAGCGAGGCCATCTTCTCAACGTGCTGCTCGAGTGTCTCAGTGCCGGCGCGGGCGGCGAGCGATGGTCCACCTTCTTCCCACGTGTAACCCATCAGACCGAGGCCGTAGTTTTTTACCGGTTTGGTCGATTGCGAGGTGACGAGAATCGTGTACCAACCGGCGTCCTGCTCGATGCCAAACGGACCCTGGTTCAAGCGATCGGTTACCTGCGGTCCCGGTCCGAAGTCATAACCCTCCCAATTGTGCGTGGGAACTTCTTGCGCGGTTGCCTGTGGCAACGCACTCGCAATACCGAGAGCGGCTCCTGCTTTGATAAAACTACGCCTGCGCATGATTGGACTCTTTCTGTCGAATCAAAATCAGCACCAATATCATTCCGACGAAGGGGATGAAGCTCGCAGTGATCAGGATCGGTTCAAATGAGTAATGATCCGAGACATAGCCGATCAGAAAGGTCGAAACGATCGTTCCGAGGCCGGCGCCTGTTCCACTCATACCACTCACAGTCGCGACAGAATCGCTGCGATAGAGATCTGACGGAAGCACGAGGGCCATCGTGGAGAAAGCCGCGTATGCAAACGTCGAAATTGCAAAGAGACCGGCGAGCGCGAGCAAGCTGGAAGTGAAAATCGTTGGAATCAGGAGAGTCATTCCCACTCCACCAAACACGACCACGGCTTTGCGAGCTTTAAGCACCGGCCAGCCACGCCTGATCAACCAACTCGAGAGTCCACCACCAAAGAAGTTCCCAAGATCGGCGGCCACAAACGGGATCCAGAATGCCAGCAACCCCTGCTCGGGATTGATCCCCTTGGTCAACAAATAAATGGCGAACCAGTCCGTAATAAAAAACCAAACCGGATCGGTCATGGTACGCGCGGCGATTATGGCCCACGTTTGCGGCAGCTTGATCAGATCTCGCCAACGCGTTTTTTGGTTCTTTGATTGGTGCTGTTCTGCCAGTTCGATTCGATCGCGCAGGATCATCTCGCGTTCGGCTTCGCTGATGCGCGGATGCGACTCGGGCGGATGATAGAGCATGCGCCAAACACCCAGCCACAAGAATCCCAGCGTACCCGTGATAATAAAAGCGGGGCGCCACCCACCGAAGTATTTGTACAGACCGATCACTAGTAGTGGCGCAATCGCACCGCCGATGGAAGACCCGCTATCAAACAGGGCGACGGCCCAACCGCGTTCCTTCCTGGGAAACCATTCCGCCACCGCTTTGGTCGCCGCCGGCCAATTCGCGGATTCACCTGCGCCGAGGAGGAAACGAAAGAAGGCGAAACTGCGCAGGCCACCGGCAAGCGACGTCAGCATCGCAGCAATCGAGTACCAGATGACTGTGATCGTGAGACCTCTTCGCGTACCAATCCGATCGATTAAGCGGCCCGCGACAGTTTGGCCCACGGAATAGGCGACGCGAAACGCGATCACGACGAGCGCAAAGTTTTGGTTGTTCCACTGGTATTGCTGTTTGAGGTATGGCGCCAGAACGGACAGCGTCTGGCGATCAAGGTAGTTGATGACTGTCGAGGCAAACAGCAACCCGCCGATCCACCAGCGCAGATTGGCGATCGGTCTGGTTGAGCTGCGCGTGCTATTTACGGTCGTAGCCATCAAGCGCTCTCGCGATTTGTTCCTCTTGCTCCAGTTCAGAAATGAACTGTTCGCAACGTGAGACGTCTGCCAACTGCTTGATGCCTTGCTCCTCTCTCGGATCTGCGAACGGACTGGCAAACACGCCTGACTCGAGTTGGCCCAACGTGCTGATAAGCTCGTTAGGAAAACCCAGTTCGCCACAGCTGCGGTTGTAATTGTCGCCAGCTTTATTCCAGTAACGCTCTCGTAATTCGCGCAAGACCTCAAACATCGCCTGGTTCTTCAGGACGAAGAGGCCAATGTTTGTTTCGCCGAACTCGGCTGTTTGCGCATTCTCCAGGTGAGTTTCAGTTGCGGATTCGACCGCGCCGGATTCGTTACGACGGATCGGGGCATAGGGATTTTTGATGAAAGCTGTCGGCAGGACCATGTCGTACGAGTCAAACAGGCGCGCCAGTTTCACAGCTCGTGCGAATGTTTGCGGACGAATAACAGGTTGTGTGCTCCACACGACCAGAGCGAAGCCCGCGAAGTCGTGCATCAATTCGCGTGCTTGCAAAACCGCGTCGCCGGTTCCGAGTGCCTGAGATTGCGTGACGAAGAGCACGTGCTCGCCGTGAAGTGCATCGCGAATTGCGTACTCGTTGTTCGGCGAAACGATGATCACGGGCGGACGGGTTTCCCCTAATCCTTCGCGAATGCCGCGCAGAACGTGCACGATTGCAGGCCGGTTGCCGACGCTCGCTAGTGGTTTAGGCAGTACCAGTCCTGTGTCTGCTGCCCGCGTACCTTGTCCCGCCGCGACGATCACGGGCCAAACTTCAGCCGTGGCAATCGGAATCGGTGAGGCGTCAATCACGGTACGCAAATCAGCGACGTGTGACGCCGCGGTGGTGCCGAGTGAATTGAAATTCGCGATCCAGTCACGCCAGAGCTCGTTTAAGTCGATCTCACTAAGACCATCACCCGGCGTTGAAACTATTACTGATCCTTCGTTGACGCCGTGGCGGCCGCGCGCCAAGTAATATCGTTCTTGCACGCTTGTGATCAGGTCTTGTGAGTGGGCTCGCGTAGTTAATGCGAGCACATTCCCACCGAAACCGCCACCCATTACACGAGCACCAAGCACGTGCGGATCTTCGCTGACGATGTTGATTAACTCTTCCACTTCCGGGACGCTCACGTTGTAAAGATCGCGCAAACTGGCGTGTGATTCATCCAGCAGTTTTCCGAGTGTCTTCATCGCGGATACTGTGTAGCCGGAATCGCTGGCGAGTTGAATCGAATCCAGGGTGTTCGTGGCCAGTGCTACCCGTTTCGCTTCGCCCAAGTGATGCAAACTGCGACTTCGAATTTTCAGTGGCCACCGCGGGGTGTCATTGACCAGGGCAGGGAACGATCTCTCGAGTTCCTGAAATGTTTCGGGGTACTCGCGGCGAATTGCGTCGAGCGAGATCGTCTCCGGCAAGAGTTCAGCCGCGTCCATCACGTCTACTGCACCGCTACCGGCCGACTTCAGCATCGCGGGAATGATTAACCGGGAAACGGCGGCGCGTTCGTTGTATTCAATCATTATTTCGCGGCCCTTGTCGGCAGGTTTGGTGAAGAACGTTATCCACTCGAAGGGCTTATCCGGAAGTGCGGCCAACCTGGTATGACCGGTTGCGTAATCGATCAAAACGGCGTTCGCTGCCGCGCCCAGGCAAATCGTGATGTGGTCCATGGACCCACCTCGCGTACCGATGAACCATTCAGCCAGGGCAGAATCCCGCGCCAACTCCTCGGGTTTCCACGAGACTCCATTGACATTTCTGATCGCAGCGCCGCCGAGCACAACCAGGGCCGACGAAGATGACGCGCCGCCACCCGGCGGTATGTTGGAATCCAGCGCAAAATCGAACCCACTTTGTATTTGTTGACCAAACTTTCCGCGCGCGAAAGTCACCGCGGCGTCGATGTAGTTTTGCCAATGAGGTTCTGGTGTACCGTGATTAAACAGGAAATCGAGCCATTCGGTTTCAATCTGATCGGTAAGCTTGGGAACGTTCAGAATCGAGAACGATGACGCTCCGAATTTCGCGGAAGATGAGGCGCAACGGATTACGGGTTTATCGGATTTCCGGTAAAGCATCCAGGCATCGCGCTCACGGCTCGCAAACGTTAGCGAGGCGGTCGGAAGGTAGGACACATAGTCGATGTGTTCACCGAGGACACCCATCCGAGCGGGGGCGCGCAGGAGTGAAACTGGTCCGTCGCCATAATGTTCAAAAAACAGATTGCAGAGGGCAATTAGCCGCGCCGCTCTTCGCTCGAGCTCGGAATCGCCCGCGGTGACCAGACTCGCGAGAGCAGTTTTGATTTCAGAAAGATTCATTGCCAGCGTTAGGTCGCGAATGCTATAAGGCGACTATTCGAATGTAGGGTTTGTTCGAGTTGCTTACAAACAATAACTTTTAACTGGCCGAGTTGGCAAACTTCTGATTTCAGTCTCTTGTCAAAGACGCCCTGAGTTTACTCAAGGCGGGAGGCGCTTGCTTCATAACATCAAAGCCCCCGCAACGACAATCAGACCAGGAGAGGATGCATGGCTCTACCAAGAAGAGAGTGGCTCAAGACACTGGCGCGAGCGAGCGTCGGTGTCGGTATTCCGCTACTTCGCCCCACGCACTCTGAAGCAAGCACTCCGGCGCAGACGAAGCACGTTGAGCCTCCGCTCGCGCTGAAAGACTACGAGCCGAAGAGCATGCTGCACGTGCCGGAAACGCACGTTGCTCGTTCACGCTTTCCCAATATCGACTTTCACACGCACCTGACGTGGGTCGATCGTAAAGGAAAGTCTGATGTCCTGACTCACGCCGCCACCGTTGAAGAAGTGCTGAAGGTGATGGACGCGAAGAATATTCGCATCATGGTCAACCTGACGGGGGGATATGGTCCCTTGCTCGAGGAAGCACTGCGTCACTGGCACCAACCTCATCCCGATCGCTTTATCGTCTTTACCGAACCCTGGTACGCAAAGATCACGATGCCCAACTACGCGAAATTCCAGGGCGAGCAGATCGCAGCCGCCAAGAAAGCCGGCGCCCGCGGTCTGAAGATTCTCAAAACTCTCGGACTCTATCTGCGCGAAAACGTAACTACCGGCCCGTTAGTAAAGGTCGACGATAAAAGGTTTGACGAGATGTGGGAGGCGGCGGGATCTCTCGATATGCCTGTGGCCATACACGTGTCCGATCCGGAAGCGTTTTTCCTGCCCACGGACCGTTTCAACGAACGTTACGAAGAACTCAGCGCGCATCCCGATTGGTCCTTTCATGGCAAAGACTATCCCAGTAACGCCGCACTTCAGGAAGCGCGGAATCGCGTGATGCAGCGTCACCCGCGCACGAAGTTCGTCTGCCTACACACCGCGGATTCGGAGAATCTGCCGTATGTTTCCGAGTGCCTCGATCGTTATCCAAACATGTACGTCGATATTGCTGCGCGCATCGGCGAGCTCGGCCGCCAGCCCCGAATGACGCGCAAGTTCTTCAACAAATATCAGGACAGAATTCTGTTTGCCACCGATGCCACGCCTCACGGAGATGAGACGCCGCAGCAGATCTTCGGCAACGCGTTGTACGAGATCTATTACCGTTTTCTCGAGACCGAGGACGAGTACTTCGACTACGCGCCCGCGCCAGTTCCACCGCAGGGTCGCTGGCGCATTTACGGCATTGGCTTACCCGAGCAGATTCTGAAAAAGGTTTACTACGAAAACGCAGCTCGCTTGTTGGGTCTTTAGTCTATGCCGGATAACTCACGTCGACTCTTTCTGCAGCAGAGTTTGATGTCTCTCGTGGCGGTTCCGCTTTTACGTCACACGACCGTCCCCCACAACGTAACGATCACGCTCGAAGGACGCGCAGAAAAACTCGGAATTGAGACTGTAAGTTTTGGATTGCCGTTGGCGTTTGGTTTTTTGCATGACCAGCAGAGAGTGCGGGTCATCGACGAGCGTGGAGTCGAAGTACCTGCCGCTGTTCGTTCACTCGAGCCGTGGCGCACCGGCGGACGAGAAGGTTCGATCCGATCGGTTTTGATCCAGTTCAAGGCCGACTTCTCCAAACAGCAAACACAACGAGTGACGGTCAGATTCGACCGGCGACAACGCGTACCGCGAATGGATTTTGTTCCCGTTTGGCAGACACTGATTGATGAGCACGGGTTGAAAGGTCCGCGAGTCGCGGCTGTTCTGCCTGCCGACTGGTTGTGCGCGTCGGGGATAGTGGGTCCCCAGGTGCCTGCTACTGAATCCGGTGCTTACTCCAGTTACGACCGCTTCGTCGCAAAGAATTTTCCTGGTTCGCTTGCTTACCTCGATAGCAAGGTCTATCACGAATGGTTGTTCGATCGTACGACCTGTTACTACAAAATGTATGTTCGCACCGGCGAGAGCAAGTATCTTGACGCTGCTTATCACGCCGCCAACTTCGTGCGCGAACACACGAAGATTGATGGTCCAGACGCCGGAATCTTCACGCTCAAAGGGCCAGATCTGAAATACGTCTATCCGCGCGCGATGCACCTCCACTACCTGCTGACCGGAGACGAGCGCGCGCTTGCGTGTGGCAAGTTGATGGCTGAGTACTGCTTCAACCATCAGGATCCCGTGTACCGTCCCGAGCTCCTGAAACCGGTTCAACTTGGCGTCGATCCGGAGCGCGGTCGAAATTTTTGGACACTGCGGCACCAGGGTTACGGCTTACTCGGAATCCTGCATGGTTGGGAAATGACCGGCGACCGGAAATATTGGACGAAGGCGCGAGAGTGTGTTGACGCCTATTACAAACACCAGCGACAACCTCCCGATGGTCGTCCGCCGGATGGATCGTTGCGGCAAAACTGGGAGTTGTACGATCCGAACGAAGCAACGTTTCCGGGCGCGACTTCGGCCTGGATGATGGCGTTGTTGCTCGATCCTCTCTTCCATTACTGGACACTTACGAACGACAGCCGTATCCCTGAGATGGTCGTGAAATGGTGCGACTTTCTCGATCGACAAGGCATTGTTCCCGACGGGTCGAAGGCATATTACGTGATCAATTGTTTCGCTACAGATGATCCGAAATCGTCGCCAGGCGAGCTTGGGCCAGACATGGAGATGCACAACACGGAGATGGCTTACATGTTCGCGTTGGGTCTGTTTTTTACGAGTGACGCCCGGCGTAAGGAGATTTACCAAAGGCGGCTGAGGCGTTTTCTGGATCTGGCTGTTCAGCTCGACATGAATCATCCCGCGCGTGCTTTCAACTGGGCGTTTCAATTCACCAGTCAGCTCGTGTATTTCGCGCAACATCAGGGTGAAGGCGTGAGTAGGAAAAGAGGCTAATGATGAGTCACAAACGAAGGCGCGCGATTACTTTCCTGCTAGTCGCGGTTCTGTTCATTCTGGCTGGGAACGACATCCACGCGCAGACGCTTTACCGCGTCGCGATTCAGCAGGATGTTCGTGTAAACATGCGAGACGGTGTCGCGCTGGCGGCAGATGTCTATCGGCCCGTCAGTGATGAAAAATTTTCAGTTCTACTTGAGCGCACGCCTTACAACCGCGCCGGTGAGACACAGATGGCAAATGAATTGGCCGCTCACGGATACGTTGTTGTCATCCAGGACACGCGCGGACGTTATGCATCGGGCGGCGAGTTTTATCCATTTCGTAACGAGAGTGCAGACGGTTACGACACTGTCGAATGGGCCGCGAAGCTGGAGCAGTCGAATGGAAAAGTCGGCATGTTCGGCGGGTCATATGTGGGCGCCACACAGATGCTGGCGGCGATGGCGACGCCTCCGCATCTCGTCGCGATCTTTCCATACGTAACGGCATCGGAGTATTACGACGGTTGGACGTATCAGAACGGCGCCTGGATGCAGTGGTTCAGTAGTTCATGGACCTCTGGTCTTGCCATTGACACGCTGCGAAGACAGACAGAATCGACGCAAGCGCCGAAAGAATGGGTGAACGTGCTGCCGCTCGGCGACTATACGCTTCTTAAACCTCCGGCGCCGTCGTCACTCGCGCCGTATTTTCACGACTGGTTGGCTCACGAGCGGGACGACTCATACTGGCAACAGTGGCGGGTCTCGGATTACTACTCGCGCATGACGGTGATGGGATTGCACGCGGGCGGCTGGCATGATCTATTTCTCAAAGGCTCGATCAAGAACTACACGGGCTTAAAGCAACAAGCAGCAACCGTCGAAGCTCGCGCGGGTCAACGCTTGATCATCGGTCCATGGGCTCATGCGCCGACTTCTTCAGCCGGAAAGATTGGCGATGTCGTGTTTGGCAAAGACGCAGTGCTGAACTACACGGCGACCGCGTTAAAGTGGTTTGACTACGCGCTGAAGGGAATCAAGAACGAGTATGCGAGCGGGGCTCCAGTTCGTCTGTTCATTATGGGCGATAACGTCTGGCGCGACGAGCAGGAGTTTCCACTCGCCCGGACGAGCTATACGAAGTACTACCTTCATTCCACAAAGGGCGCGAACAGCGTCGCCGGCGATGGTGTGTTGAGCACAGCGCTGCCGGCGGCTGAAACAAAAGACCAGTTTGATTACGATCCGCAAAATCCGGTGCGCACGATTGGCGGCCGGCTGTGTTGCGGTCAGGCAATTCCGCCGGGTCCGGCGGATCAGCGACCGAATGAGTCGCGGCCGGACGTGCTCGTTTATTCGACGCTACCCCTCGTTGAAGACACGGAAGTTACCGGCTTCATTACGGTTGAGCTTTATGCCTCGACTTCGGTCGTGGACACGGATTTCACCGCGCTCCTCGTCGACGTCGATCAGAATGGCTATGCGCGTTTTCTCACTGATGGCATCGTGCGTGCTCGTTATCGAGAGAGCACGAAACAGGCGTCACTGATTACGCCCGGCACGATCTACAAGTACACGATTGATTTATGGGCAACGGGAAACGTGTTCAAGGCCGGCCACCGCATTCGTCTGTATATTTCCAGCAGTAACTTTCCGAGATTTAATCGAAACCTGAACACAGGCGAAGACATCATCGGGTCGTCGCGGGTGGTGCGGGCACACCAGACGATCTATCACGATCGCGATCACCCTTCAGCGTTGATCCTGCCGTTGATTCCGCGACGGTGAATCCGCAAAATTTTCTTGCCATCATTCTCTGCCAGTGCTATATACGTTAGTTCTGAACGTAAACTAACCAATCTGAGCAAGCGGCGGCCCCGGATTTTAGATAGTTCGTCTGAGACGCCAACAAACCTCCCGAGGAGTACGAATATGAGAATCGGACGCATAACTCTGACTGGTCTTATGCTGGCTGGACTTTTCATTGGTTTCAGCAGGACGGGTTACGCACAAGGCAGTAACCTGGGAACAATCCGCGGCACAATAACCGACGCCAACGGCGCGGTCCTGCCCAACGCAGCCGTGCAGGTGACCGATCAGGCGACCGGTCTCTCGAGAACCCTGAGCACCAACGGCGAAGGCAATTATGAAGCGGTGGCACTCAAGCCGGGCACGTATAAAGTCAGTGTATCCGCCACCGGCTTCAAAACCACCAGCACGGACGCGGTGGTCAGCGGCTCTGACACGGTTCGTGCTGATTTGAAGCTCGAGGTCGGCGCGCAAACTGAAAATGTAGTTGTTATGGGAGGTGAGGCCGGTGTCATTGAAAAAGACCAGCCGGTGATCTCATCTACCTTGGATAACCGGCAACTCAATGAGGTCCCTCGCGACAGTCGTGAGATTCTCGAGTTTCTATATCTTAATCCCGATATCACCCAAGGCCCCGGCGGTGACGGCACGTTCAAATTTATCGGCGCTCAGAGCTATGGCGCATCGTTTTCACTGGATGGTCAACGCACGAACGGCGGTATCTTCGGCGAGCCGACATCGAGTCAGCCGTCGCTGGAAACCATTGGCGAGTTGATCGTTCTTTCTAAAAATTTCAGCGCCGAGTACTCAGGCATCGCGAACGTTCGCATCGAGACGAAGCGCGGCGGCGCCAACTATCACGGCTCGCTTTTTTATAACAACAAGAACTCTGCGCTGGCAGCATGGACCACTCAGGACAAGATCGATAAGGCTAATTTTCTTCCGACGCCCGCCATTTCAAGTTTTCCGACGCCCTATTTCAATTTGAACGAAACCGGTGGATCGCTCGGCGGACCGGTACCTTTCTCGCGACAGCACACATTCTTTCTGCTTTCGTATGAGCGGCGCTGGGACTTTGCCCCCGTACGCGTTAGAGCGAGCAATATCCCCACTTCGCTTATTCTCAATGGCAACTTTACTGCGCTTGCGGCTAACAGCCGGCCGGCCGTTCCCGCGAGTGTTGTTCCGCTTCTTACAGCGGATGAGTTGGCGAACAACACCGTCCTCACGGGTAGCACGCGGAGGTTCCTGAGCATCCCGACGCGATTGTTGAACCCGATTGCGCTGGGCATCGTTAACGGCTATTACCCACACGCCAGTCCTTCCGCACCTTTTAGCGCGACGAGTGGCCGGCTAACGGATTTTGCGCAGAGCTTTGGCGGCTTGCTTACGCGCGATCTTGCCACCCTGCGGATGGACCACGACTTTTCCGCAAAGGACAAGTTTTATGCGGTTTACAACTTCCAGTCTCGTAACGGAAACCGTGGCCTGGTTGCAAGTCCGTTACCCGCGTTTGGTTTGCTTTCACAGCACCAAACAAATCACACCCTCTCGCTCTCCTACACCAGGATCTTTTCCAACAGTTTCGTAAATGAGTTGCGCGGCGGTATCAATTATCAACTGCTCTATCGTCGTGCGAATCTGACAACTGGTCAGTGGCTTTCAAGTGTCGGATTTACAGATGCGGAAATCACTGCTTATGGAGCGGTCGTGGGTCAATCACTCGTTAACACTCCCGGACAGGTCGCGTTTGTGTTTGGTGGGTTTCCGGGAATTCCCAATGGCGGTCGTAATACTGACCGGCCTATGGACCAAAAACTCTCCACGTTCGGCGATACGATTAGTTGGACCGTCGGGAACCATACGATTCGGGCTGGAGGCGATATAGTTCGGAATCAGGCCGTCGACGGATTCGCCCTCAATCGAAACGCTCCCCGGGGAACGGTTAACTACGCAAACAATCTCGGCGGTTTCGCGAGCTTCCTGCTGGGCTTACCGCCGGCGAGTGTTACTTACGTGCGTGACGTGCGCCCGGCGTTGGACGTTTCCAACTGGGAACACGGTTACTTCGTGAATGACGATTACAAAGTTAACGACCGATTAACGTTGACTTTAGGCTTGCGGTACGAGGTTCACACTCCCTTCGTTGATAAGAATGATCTGATGGTGAACTTCGATCCCAATGGCACGGGTAATGGCGGACGAAAGGGAAGATTTGTCGTACCGACTGCCGACGTGATCTCGCGAATCCATCCATTCTTCGTCACGTACGGAGTGGTGACGGCGGAAGAAGCCGGAGTCGGTCGCGGGCTGGTGAAAACCGATAAGAATAACTTTGCGCCTCGTGTCGGTGGCGCCTGGCGTCTGACGCAGAACTCAGTCCTTCGTGGAGGCTACGGGATTTTCTATCCCGTGTCGGCCGCACAGGGAATTCGCGATGCGATTGCAACGAACACCTTCAACCAGCGCATAACAAAGAGAAACACTTCCGGATTACCAGGCGGAATCAATCCGCGTGGCATCACTCCCTTCTCAGGCGGTACGCAGAGCCTCCAGGGCATCGCTGCCAATGCGATTCCATTCAATATTCAGGATCCGCGTTTCGAACAATATAACGTCACTTACGAAAACGAGTTCATGCCGAATACGGGCTTCCGTGTGTCTTATGTCGGCAGCCGCCAGCATGGGTTGATCGCGGGCTTCGATCTTAACGAGTTGCCGCCGAGCAACACTCCTTTCGGCATCACAAACGAGGATGGTGATCGCTGTGATCCGCTCGAAGGCGACTGTGTTGAATCACCGGCGGATGAATCACGACGACCATTTCCGAATGGCTTGGGAGACTTTCTCGCCACCTACGGCAATACGGCGAAGGGGCGCTCGCATGCACTTCAGATTGAAGTGAACCGCAGATTTGCTCGCGGGTTTATGTTCAACGTTTCCTACACTCTGCTCGATCAAAAATCGAGCGGCGTGGACGTGGGCAACTCGAGTCTCGGTGGGGCGCTTTACAATCAATTCAATCCGAATAACGACCTGTCTCGCGACTCGTTTGTCTCACGTCATCGCCTGGTCTCATACGGCGCCTATGATCTTCCGTTCGGTCGCGGCCGAGCATACGGACGCTCGATGTCAAAATGGGCTGATGCTTTCGTCGGCGGGTTTCAGATATCCTGGAATATGTTTGCCAAGAGCGGCACCGGATTTACACCGTTCTGGACCTGCAACAACTGCGGACCTGTGTATCCTGGCAACATCGCCAGCGGTTTCGTTGATGCTGTTGGCGATTTCAGCGGACCGTCCTTCCGGCCACTGGTTGTTGGAAATCCGTATGCTTCACTCAGCGGCGATCAGATCTTTAACTCAGCCGCCTTTGCGCCACCTCCGACTGGCTCAGACGTTTTTGACAACCCGAATGTAGCGAAACGAAACTTCCTGCTTGGCCCAGGTACCTGGGGCGTCAATATGGGTTTCAGAAAGTTCTTCTCATTCAATGAGCAAATCAAACTGGAAGTCGGCGTCGATTTCAACAACATCTTCAACCATCCTTTGCTGTCGCCGTTAGATGTTGAATATGCAAATCTCGGAGACTTCGACGTCAGTTTGAATGCGGCCGGACAACCAGTTATCTTGCCGGAGAATGTAAATCGAAATCCTGACTTCGGCCGGCAAAACAATAGCTTCACGCAAGAGGGAATCGACAACCGTCGCTCTACGCGGTTGAAGTTGCGGCTGACGTTTTAGTTACCTGCGCTCAGAACGAAGGCAGACGCTCAGTTGGGCTTTGCCTTCGTTCGAGAGGCATAGCTTAGGCATAAAAGTAAGTCAGGTAACGGAACGAGTTGGGAATATCATGGTCGCCAGTCCGCGTCATCGCTTCACACGTAAACCAAATCTAGCCGACGTTAAAGCTGCCGGGCATGACATGCTAAGGTTGGTGAACCGTCGCATCCTGCTTAGCATTCTTTCCGATCGGCAACCAATCTCACGTGCGGAAATCGCCAAGATTAGCGGTCTCAACAAAGCCACCATCTCGACCATAACCGGGGAATTACTCAAGGATGCCTGCATCATCGAAGAAGGCTCGGGACGAACGACACCAATCGGTGGCAAACCGCCAACGCCCTTACGCCTCAACGCCAAACGTTTCGGTCTGTTCGGCGTCGATATTCGCGCCGATGAGACCGTACTGGCGCTCAGCGATTTCAATAATCGCATCGTCTCGCGAGTTAGTTTCGAGACCGGATCGGTGGCCGCGTCATTCCTGAATAAGATCGCCAACGAGATTCGCAAGCTGCGCACCAAGCATGATTCGTTCATCGAATTTCCCGGCATCGGTGTGAGCTTGCCGGGTTTGGTCGATAATCAGAGCGGGAAGTTTTTGCTTTCAGTGGTCCTGCCGTGGCGTGATGTTCCGGTCGTGAGTCTGCTGGAGAAAGCCACGCATTTGCCGGTGATTATAGACAACTCAGCCCGCTGTTCAGCGCTGGCTGAGATCTGGCACGGTAAAGCGCAGTACGCTCACGTTCGCAATTTGCTTTATGTCGGTGTGAGTACCGGCTTGGCGTGCGGCGTTGTTATCGATGGCGGTCTTTACCGCGGCGGTACTAACACGGCAGGTCAATTCGGACATATTCCCATCGACGTAAATGGACCAGATTGCCGGTGCGGCCAGAGAGGTTGCTGGGATCTTTATGCGTCAGACAAAGCGACGCTCAAGCGCTATGCCGATTTACGTGGCGCGAGCGGCAAACGGGTTTCGACCATGCGAAAACTGGTCGAGCTGGTTGAAGCCGGCGACGCCGCGGCCACAGAAGCCGTGCGGGAAACGGCGCGGTATCTCGGCATCGGCATTACGGGTCTGATAAACGGACTCGATCCGGAAGTCGTCGTGATCGGCGGTGAAATCACGAAGGCCTGGGGAGTAATCGAACAGATCATCGTGGAAGAAACAAAGCGAAACTTGCTGGCGCCTCGTTCTCATAGCGTGGCGATTAGACCATCAGCATTTGAAGTTCGCCCGAGTCTCAAGGGTGCATTGACACTAATTCAGAATAGTTTGTTGTCCGTCCCGCACATGGGCTAGAACCCGAGACATGTCTCAAGCGCGTTACAGTTTGGCTGAACTCAAGACGGCATTGACCGGAGGTTTGATTCCGGCCGTGCCGGTCATGTTCGATCGCGAACGCCGATTTCACGAACGTGCGCATCAGGCGTATGTCTCGTTCATGAGTTCACAACCGATCGCCGGGGTGGCTGTTTGGGCGCACACCGGCCGCGGGCTATTGCTAGATGACGAGACCGCGCAGCGTGTGATGCGGCAGTGGCGGCAGGCCATCAGCGACAAACCGTTGATTGCCGGTATCGGTGCGCACGAAACGAATCCGCAAGTCGCAACGAGTGCAACACTAACGATGGCCTCGGCGGCGGCTGAATATGGCGCAGACGCATTCCTCGTTTATCCGCCGTCCTGGTTGAAGCATCACGAGCAGAGAGACTCATTAATAGTCGAACACCACGAGCAGCTTTCGAAACTCGATTTGCCGCTGGTGTTGTTCTATCTCTACGAAGCGGCGGGCGGGATTCGCTACGCGACAAATATTTTGGATGAGCTGCTGACGATGCCGAATGTGATCGGCATCAAGATGGCAACGCTCGACAGTGTGATGACCTATCAGGACGTTGCCAATCACATCCAGTCGCGACATCCAGACAAGCTATTGATAACCGGTGAAGATCGTTTCCTCGGCTACAGCTTACAGCGTGGTGCGAAGGCGGCGCTGATCGGAATGGGCGCGGTCTGTTCCGACCTCCAGGCGGAATTGATCGGGGCGCGTTTCGGCGGTCAGTCTGAGCGCTTTCTCGAGCTGTCGAACCTGGCCGATCGACTGGCGGAAGTTCTCTTCATCGACCCGATGGAAGGTTACATCGGGCGCATTCTTTACGCGCTCGCGAAACTCGGAGTGATTCCCGCGGATGCGGCAAACGACCCATGGGGCCCCCCTTTGACTACGGCTGAGCTCGATAACATCACCGCGTTACTGAATACGCTGAACGTGTACGCTGGCTAATGTTTTCTCTGGTAAATGGAAATCCGGAAATCGACTCTCGCGAACAGGCGGCGCTGGTTCGCGACTATGAACGGTTCCGCGCCGGCTTACCTGAAGACCTGGAAAGCCATGTGCGCGAGCAATACCAGATCGACCTGAGCAGCGAGTATGGCGGTCAGGTAATCAAAAATCCTTTTGGCAAAGCGTCGGGCCAGCTCTCGTTGAATCTCTCGCAAGTGCGGCGCGACTGTGAAGAGCAGTTAGGCTTCATCGTGCTCAAGTCGATCATCGCTGAAGACGCGTCAGGCGCGCAGTCGATGAGCGAATGGGCCATCGAAGAAACGAGAATGGTGGTCGAACGGATCGTCGGCAGCGATAAGACTGAAGGTTGGACGGTTTCGTGGAAGGGCCGCGGTTGGTACGACACGTTCGCGAAGTATCTGGAGTTTTTCGACGAAGCGTTGTCGGTGGCAGGTCGGGCTTCAGTGTTGGTAGTTCCCTCATGCAAATACCACTTGCCGAGTGCGGCTGAGAGTCTTTGGAAGATTGGCGAATACGAGTACACGACGCGGTGCCTGATTGACGTCTGGCGACGTCACCATCCGGACGCACCGATGTTGATTGAGAAAGACTTTAGTCCTACCCTGGCGGGCTCCGATCGCGCGGCGCAAGCGGAAATGATCATTGAATGGCTGACGCGCGTGACCGCTTTGATCAGGCAAGGCGCAGCTCCGGCGCAGGTCAGTATTGGACTGAAAGTTTTTAACGCGATCCTTGACGATGCGTTCCAACTGGAAATGTTACGGGCGATCAACGAGAAGTGTTCGGCTGATGGGGTGCCTGATTTTTTGGTCTACGCGAATCGACTGTTCGATCCGGATCTCGAATTCGATGGCATCCGCGGCATTGCGTTCGGTGGTCCGGATCTCAGCGCGCGCAATTTGAATGTGCTGGCGCAGTTGCGTCTACTCGAACGCCAGGGCGCTATTCCGGTTTGCCGGTTGCCGATCAGCGCCACCGGCAACATCGTGTCAGGACGCATCGCCGCTGAGTACCTGTTGCGCGGCGCCAGCAGTTTTCAGATTCACACCTTTTTTCAGCTCCCCAGCGGCGAGTACACCATGAAAGCCAACGGCAAAACAGCGCGAGCATTACTCGAGCTCTATTTCCACCCAATGGAAGGACTGATTGCGTGGCTCCTGCATTTGCGCCGTTTATTGGGCTGGCCCGTCGATTGGAACGTGAAACAGATGGCGGAGTTCTCCATGGAACCGGCCAATAACGTGTGGTTGGAACACGCAGCAGTCAATTGAGTAATGCAGTCGAAGTTAGCAGTAGAGATTCGCTTGTTGTTTGAAGCGGATATTCCGGCGGCAATGCGATTGAAGGAAGCGGCCGGCTGGAATCAGACGGAAGCTGATTGGCGTCGCCTGTTGCGGCTCGAGCCAAACGGTTGTTTCGGCGCGATCAAAGACGGCTGTTTGGTGGGCACAACAACTACGACGCTTCACGGTGAACTGGCGTGGATCGGCATGGTGCTGGTCGAACAGCAAGCGCGCCGCCAGGGAATTGCGGCGAAGTTGATGAACGTCGCGCTCGATTACTTAAAAGACAAGGCCGACACGATAAAGCTCGATGCGACGCCGTTGGGCCGACCTGTTTACGAGAAGTTTGGGTTTGAAGCTGAGTCTGAAGTCGAACGATGGACCGGCACCGCGAATGCGACGGGCGGCAACACCTCGTCAATTATAAGCGACGTGGCTGTTCGCGACCTGTTGCAGTTGGATCAAAGCGCTTTCAATGCCGATCGTTCGAAGTTGATCGAGACGCTCGTAAATGACGCGTGCGTTCCGCCCGTTTTGATCCGCGCTCCCGACGGTGTGCTGAGTGGTTATGCGTTGGCGAGAAGCGGAACGAAAAAGACCTACGTCGGACCTGTAGTTGCAAAAGACCCGCGGGTTGTCGAGACGTTGCTGGATGAGATGTTGGCGCAGCTTGCAGGGAACGAAGTCTACATCGACATAAACAGGGAGGGCGTCGTCGATCCGAGTCTGTTGTCAGGCCGCGGCTTTGTAAAAGAACGGGACCTGGTTCGCATGGTGAAGGGTCGATCAACTCAGAAGACTTCACCGCTGGTCGTCGCAATCGCAGGTCCGGAGGTTGGTTGAGAAAATCATCAGCGAGGATTCGGAATACATGGAAACAACTGCCGCGGTGCAGGACGGATTGCAAAGAAAGTTTCGCGCCGGCGAGCTCAATGTTTACGTCTACGAGTCACGTCCGACGATGGGCCAGGCAGCGGCCTCAGTGATCGCGGCGGAGATCAGACATGCAATTAAAGACCGCGGCAAAGCTGTAGTGATACTCGCTTCCGCACCGTCGCAGAATGAGTTTCTGGCGAGTCTTGCGGAAGCTCCGGACATTGATTGGTCGCGTGTGGTTGCTTTTCACCTCGACGAATACCTGGGCATGGACGATCAGGCGCCGCAATCGTTTCGCCGTTTTCTAGTCGATCGCCTCGTGAACAAAGTGCCGCTCGGTCAATTTCACGGTCTGCGTGGTGAGGCTCTGGACGGCGCGGTGGAAGCTAAACGTTATGCGGAGCTGTTGCGACAAAATCCGCCTGATTTTGCCGTGCTGGGAATCGGCGAGAACGGTCATCTGGCGTTCATCGATCCGCCATTTTGTGACTTCAACGATCCCGAACCCGTCAAGGTGGTCCAGCTGGACGAGATCTGTAGAAACCAGCAGGTTAACGATGGTGCGTTCGCTACGCTCGATGAAGTTCCGAGAGACGCGTTGTCATTGACGATACCCACTTTAATGGCCCGACCAAAGCTATTCGCCATCGCGCCGGGACCGGCGAAGCGGCAGGCGATCAAAAACACCGTCGCCGGCCCGATCGGCACGAGTTGCCCGGCATCGATTCTGCGAACGCACCCGAACGCGCATTTGTTCATCGACGTCGTTGCCGCTGAATACCTGGACCATTGAAAACGAAATCTGCTCTTAATCCGTGCTATCCATGGCTAATTAACCGCGGATGACACGGATCGAGAACGGATTTTGCAGTTTATTAGCCGCCGCAAAGGAGAACAGCATGCACAGTTCAGTTCACGTAATCGATTACGTTGTGCTTATCTGTTACTTGCTGCTGATGGCCGGCATCGGCGCCTACTTCATGAGATTCATGCGTGTGGGCGTCGACTTTTTGAAGGGGGGCAACCGTGTCGAATGGTGGGTAGCGGGCATGGCTTCATTCATGTCCGGCTTTTCCGTTTGGACCTTCACCGGCGGGGCCGGCTTCGCTTACCGGCAAGGCTTCATCGGTGTTTTCCTTATGTTTCTCGCCGTGCCGGCGTTTTTCTTTGGCTACATCTTCTTTGCGCAAGCCTGGCGCCGCTCACGTGTCACCACCGTCGTTGAATACATTCGCAGTCGCTTCGGCGAAGGCACGCACAAGATGTTCTCGTGGTTGACTGGTCCAAGCCAGTTGATGTTTGGCTCAGTCCGGCTATTCGCGTTGTCCAGCTTCATGTCCGTGGCGCTGGGCTTGCCGGTTGAGTACCTCGTCGTTATCTGCGGTTTGGTCGTCCTTGCGTATACGGTGCTCGGCGGTTACTGGGCGGTCTGCTTCACAGACATGTTTCAGTTTATGTTTCTGTTTCCGATTGCCTGCGTGTTGATGGTGCTTTCGGTCGCGAATGTAGGCGGGTTGAGTAACTTTGTCGCGCACGCGCCCGCCGGATATTTCAATCCATTCGCCGGCGAGTACGGCTGGTTGTTCTTAATCGTTTACACCGTTTCGCAGACGACAGGCTACAACAACTTCGGCAACGCGCAACGTTACTTCTGCGCCGATACGGAACAATCAGCGAAGCGAATCGCGATTCTGTGCATGATTCTCTTCACGATCGGCAGCCTGATCTTCTATCTGCCGCCGCTGATTGCGCGCGTTGTGTTGCCCGACCTCGGAACAGCGGCAAACGGTCTCAAGCAACCTTCGGAAGCCGCTTACATCGCGATGGGTTTGCGCGTGCTGCCGCCGGGAATGATCGGAGTGTTGCTGGCCGCAATGCTGGCGTCGTCGATGGCTTCACTGTCGGCGCATAACCACATCATCACCGGCATCTTCGCGAAGGATCTTTATCAAGGTTATCTGCGACCGCAGGCCTCCGATCGTCACATGCTGTTCGCCAGCCGGTTGACCTCGCTCGGCGTCGGTCTCGTGATGATTTGTGTGGCGTTACTTTTTGCGCAAGGTGCGACTGGCATCTTCACGCTCTTGTTCATTCTCGAGTCGATGTTTCTGATTCCACTCGGGCTGCCACTGCTCTACGGGTTCATTGCGAAGGGTGGACCATGGTGGTCCGCCGTTTGTGCTTACGTCGTCGGTGCGATTACGTCGCTCTTCGTCAACCTATATCTGAATCGATATCTCGGGATGGGTCTTAACGAGACCTACCTGATTGGAATTCCCGCCGTCACTACGACGATAGCGTTTTTTGTTCCGGTGTTTTTGATCGCGCCCGAGGGAGAGTTTGCCCGCCGGGTTGATGCGTTCTTTGAAAAGTTGAGAACGCCGATTGATCCGGCGACGGAGCTGGGCGCTACCGGTGTTTCGGGTCGTGGACAACTCGCACTCGTCGGCAAAGTCACCACGGGAATGGGCGTGGCTTGTTTTCTACTCGTCGCGGCCAGCGCCGCGGGACGAGATCGTTTGATCATCGGAATCTACGCGGTTGTGACCACACTTATCGGACTCGCATTTATCGCCGCGGGTCGCGTGCCGGCGGAATCTGATAAGACACGATCAGAAGCGCTCGCGGTTGAACCGGTTTCAGTAATCGACAAATGAGGATCACGGTTTTACTTCTGTGTTTTTTGCTTTGCGTTCCGTTCGCAATGGGTTCGGTCCGTACGATTTGGGCCGTGAACGACGGCGAGAAAGTTGAACGAGACGATCTAAACAATCCAAATAAGCGTGAGAACTCAGCGTGGGATGGAAAGAAAGTAAGAATCTTTGGCGCACGCAACGAGATCATTGCCTTCCAGCTAATCATCGAAGCTGATCAAAGTGGCATCGAGCGTTTGACGGTGGCGCTGCCGCAGCTCGTGCAGAAAGGTGGTCACGCGAAGATCAGCTACGCCGCACCCGTGGTCGATCCGACGAATTACGTTGGCCGTCCCATTCAGATATTTTCCGTTAATTACATGAATGTCGAAGTTCCGTCGCACGCAGACTGGGTTTACAAGCCTGGTTCTCCCGCCGCGCCCAAGGATCCGACTGGCTGGAAGCCGGTGCAACTGGTTCCAGAGAATGCGCGCGCTGGTCTTGGCGGTTTTCCGCTTCGTGTCGCCACTGGTCTAAACCAGGCGATCTGGATCGAGGTCTACACCGATCGCAATCTTCCCTCCGGTTTGTATTCCGGCACGATAACCGTAACTGCTGACGGTCAACAGCAGACGATACCGATCGAGCTCGAGCTGTTTGATTTCACCTTGCCGGATCAAAACAGCATGGACGCAATGGTTTACTACGAGAGTCTGCAACCGAAACTGTATCAGGGCCGCGACCTCGATGCGCAGTATCATCGCTTTGCACACCGCCAACGCATCGAGCTCGTCCAGGCCTACGACATCAACTCAGCTACAGCAGCGCTCGGCCGCTTCGACGGCAGCGATTTCACCAAGGCGAATGGTTATCAAGGACCGGGGTCGGGTATCGGCAACCGGATCATTCCGCGCACCTTCTATGGCCCGGGAAAAAGTTTCGATGAACGTGCGAGTGCGTGGCGCGAAGCCGATAGCTGGATGTCCTTTCTTCAGCAGAAGCTGCCGAACGTGTTAACTTTTCTTTATCTGCCGGACGAACCACGCCGGTCTGAATACGACTACATCCGACGACTGGCCGACAACATTCACTCCAATCCTGGTCCAGGCAAAGCCTTACCGACCTTCGTAACCAAGCACTACGTCAAGGAACTCGAGGGGGCGATCGACATTTGGGACACCGGTCCGCTCGGCTACGACATCGCCCGCGCCAACGTAGAACGTGAACACGGACGCAAATACTGGATTTATAACGGCGGCCGTCCCGCCGCGGGCGCGATTGTCATTGATGCTCCGGCCACTGATCCGCGCGCCACCATCTGGGCTTGTTTCAAACACGGCATTGAGAACTATTTTTACTGGCACGGCGTGCACTGGCAGCACAACCGTCAAAAGGTAGGCGAGCGAAAACAGAATGTATGGGCCAACCCGATCACGTTCGACAACCGCGGGCAGCCAAACAAACCAGTCGACGACCAGGGCTACATAAACGGCGACGGCGTTCTGATCTATCCGGGTGAAGACAAGCTGCATCCCGATCAGGACCGCGGCATCGCCGGGCCAATCTCCACGATTCAGCTCGCAAATTTTCGACGTGGTCTGCAGGACCATCAGTATTTAACCCTCGCGCGAAAGTTGAAGCTCGACGCAGTAGTTGACGAAGTTCTCCAATCAGTGGTCCCCCGTGTTTTTTCCGACTCAGGAGCGGCGGTAGGTTTTTCCGAGGCGGGAAATGATTACGAACGTGCTCGCTACAAACTCGCGCAAGCGATTGCGAAGCAGAGTAAGTGATAAGGGGGCGACGGCGCTTGCAGTCGTTTGATTGCAACCGCATCGCTCAGGAAAACGGCGCTTGACCTCGCGACGAAGGGAGAATCGATGAGATACCTCATAGCCACAGTATTCTTACTTGCGGTTTGCAGTAGCACCGCGTTTGCGGTGACATATCAAGTGGGCCCGACGAGAACATTAAAAAAATTGCAGGACGTCGCACCAATGCTTCAGCCCGGTGATGTAGTGGAGGTCGATGGAAACGCAACCTACCCTGGGGACTTGATATTTACCCAACCCGGCACAGACGTAAACAAGATCACGATCACCGGGATTCGCGTTAACGGTTTGCGTCCCGTGATCTCGGGCGGCACGAACACGGTAGAGTTTCGTTTGTCACACCATTACATCTTCCAGGGTTTCGACGTCACCGGCGGCAGCTTTCGTGGCATTTACCACCACGCGCACGACATTACCTTGCGTGATTGTGTGGTCCACGATTGTCCGGCTCATGGGATACTCGGTGCTGATACTGACTCCGGCTCCTTGTTGATGGAGTATGTCGAGGTCTATCACTGCGGGAGTGGCACGGGGCAGCACCCGGTTTACATGGCGACCGATGAATTTGCGCATCCGGGTTCAGTGTTTCGCATGCAGTACTGTTACCTGCACGACCAAAACGGTGGCAACAACATCAAGAGTCGCGCGGAACGCAACGAAATTTATTACAACTGGGTGTCGGGCGGTTTCTACGGCGAGATCGAGCTGATCGGACCGGACCCGCACGGCAACAAGAACGTCAACCACGATACTGCGCGCGAAGATTCCGATGTCGTGGGAAATGTGTTTCAGCACATTCCGACGCAGGGCACGCGCATGGCGCGCGTTGGTGGTGACGGTACCGGGGATACTGACGGTCGTTACCGTTTCGTCAACAACACGTTCATCCTGCGCCAGGGACAGACGAGCCCGGGCGTGGAGATCTTCGACGGCATCGAGAGTCTCGAGATGCACAACAACGTGTTCTTCCGTGTTGGCGGTGCGGCGATCGATAAGATCGTGTTGGAGACGCGCGTGAGATGGGTCGCAGGTCGTGTCAGCACGGGCAGCAACAACTGGGTGACGACTGGTTCCGCGCTGATTCCGACTGCGTGGACTGGGACAGTGACTGGAGCGAATCCGGGTTTCGTGAACATCGCGACTTACGACGTGCATCCGACTGCTACGAGTCAGTTGGTTAATGCCGGGGATGGCAATCCGCAAAGCCCGGCAGGACATCCGTTCATCAATCCGTTATTCCCGCCGGCGTTTCTGCCGCCGTTTCACACTGCATTGGCAGTCGGCACGGCGCAGGCACGACCGGTGTTTGGCGCGATTGACATAGGAGCATACGAGTACACGCCGTAAGGCGCGGCGGTTATTGCCTCTGTGCCTCTGTGTCTCGGTGGTTCAGATCACCACAGAGACACAGAGTACACAGAGAAGAAATACCGATGAAGTTGGCTTTCTCAACACTTGGTTGTCCTGACTGGGATCTTCCGCGAATTGTCGCGGGCGCTCGCGAATGGGGTTATGACGGAGTCGAGCTGCGCGCCGTCGGAGGAAGTCTCGATCTGCTCGCCTATGCGGAGTTTGCAACGGCACAGCTCGCGACGACGCGAACGTACTTTGCAAACAAAGGCATCGAGATTTGTTGTGTCGATACTTCGTGTGTCCTTCATTCGCCGGATGCGAGTGAGCGCGCTGATCAGGTGAAGATCGCGCTGGCTCATGCAGGCTTGGCGGCGCAGCTTGGCGCGCCTTTGATTCGCATTTTCCCCGACAAGATTCAAGCTGGTGCGCAGCGCGAGGAGACACGCGACTGGATCGCCGCCGGTTTGCGCGAAATCGCAGAGCTCGTGCCGGACGGTGTCAACGTCGGACTCGAGACGCATGGTGATTTTGCACGAGCGGAAGCGGCGGCAGAGCTCGTCACGCTGGCGAGTCATCCGCGGTTAAAACTGGTCTGGGACGTCGCAAACTCAGTTGCCGCGGGTGACGAGATTGAGCATGCGGCGCAGATCGTTCAACCGTATCTGGCCCATGTTCACCTCAGAGACGCAAAACCGGTCCCTGGCTCGGAACATTGGGTGCCGGTGTTGGCGGGTCGTGGCCGCGTGTCGTTTGCTAAAGCGATCGCTGCTCTCCGAGAGTTGAAATACGAAGGGTTCGTCAGTTTCGAGTGGGAAAAATATTGGCATCCCGAGATCGAGGAACCCGAGATAGCGATACCGGACTTCATTGACGCGATTTGCGGACTGGCTGGAGATCGAAGTGACACGACCGCATGTTCTGGTGTTGGCAAGTGACGTCTTGTTCCAACACTTCTTTACGACAGAATCCTTAAAGAAGCTCGACGAGGCGACGAGCTGGACCAGGTTTGCCCGGCGCGAAGATTCGTCAGAGCTACGGAATGAGATCGCGAATGCCGACGTGCTGATGACTACGTGGCATTCGCCGTTTCTCACTGCCGAAATGTTGGGCCAGCACCCGCGCGTCAAGCTGATTGCGCATTGCGGCGGCGAGGTTAAGTCGCGTGTGTCCGAAGATCTTTTTGAGACTGTGACAATTACCAACGCGGCGGATCCGATGGCTCGCGGTGTCGCGGAAATGGCGTTGGCGTTGACGCTAACGCTCGTTCGCCGCATTCCGGAGTACGCGGCGGAAATGCGCGCAGGCGTGAACAGAACGAATGAGTATGTTAGTGAAGGCGAGACATTATTTGGCCGGCGCGTCGGCATTGTGGGTTTTGGACGCATTGGTCAGGCGGTTGCGAGGTTGTTGAGGCCGTTCGGCGTCGAGATCTATGTGAGCGATCCGTATGTGTTGTCGGAGGCGATTGCGGCGAATGGTGCGAAGCTGGTCCAAATCGACGAATTGATGAGCTCGTGTTCAGTAGTGGTGGTTTGTGCGGCATTAACGCCGGAGACGCGAGGCATGTTTGACAAGCGTCGGCTGTCTCTCCTCAGCGATGGAGCTTACTTGATCAATGTGGCGCGAGGTGGGCTGCTTGATGCGGAAGCGTTAGCAAGCGAGTTAAGAAGCGGACGAATCAGCGCCGCACTCGACGTTACGGATCCTTTGGAACCGCTGCCGCCGGAGCACGAGCTGCGCTGTTTATCCAACGTGATTCTTACTCCGCACATCGCGGCCGGTGGGATCGAAATGCGTCGTGAGATCGGGGCGCTGGCCGTTGAAGAAGTGATCCGGTTTGCAAAAGGGCAGCCGCCGCTCAATCGCGTGACAAGGGAAATGTTGGCGACGATGACCTGATTTTGAGGAGAAGCTTGAGTACGCTTTCGTTGGCCGTGAATCAGTCGGTAGCCATCCGCAGCGCCGTGCTTCATCGCGTGCGGGTGCCGTTGGCGGAGCCTTTTCGCATCAGCAACGGTGTCGTCGCGGAGAAGGACGCGATCCTGATTGAGTTGACTACCGGCGAGGGAATTACCGGCTGGGGAGAAGCTTCGCCGATGTCCGGGTCGTTCTACTCCTCGGACACTCCGGATGCTTCGTGGGCGGTGCTGAAAGATCAATTCGTGCCCGCCTTACTATCATTGGGCGACGTTGATGCCGGCCGGTTTTATGAGTTTCTGCGCGAACAGCCGGGGGATCAATTCTCTCGCGCAGGCATTGAAGGTGCGTTGTGGGACACTTACGCAAACACGCGCCGAGTGGCGTTGTGCGAGCTGTTCAGGATCGAAGGTCGCGAGGTGCCATCGGGAGTTGCGATCGGGATCTTCGAGACGATCGAAGAGTTGGTCGAGCGTGTGCGACGCTACGTTGGCGAAGGTTATCAACGCGTCAAGATCAAGATCCAACCTGGGTGGGATATCGAGCCGGTTGCGGCCGTGCGTGCAGAGTTTCCCCACGTTCCGTTAATGGTTGACGCAAATGCCGCGTACACCATTAACGACGTGCAGATCTTCCGTGAACTGGATCGATTTCAGTTGATGATGATTGAGCAACCACTGGCCGCACGTGCAATCGTCGAAGCAGGTGAACTTCAAGCACAACTGAAAACGCCTCTGTGCGCGGACGAATCGGCTGAATCGATAGCTTCGTTGGACGAAATAATCAAACACCGCGCAGCGCGCATCATCAATATCAAAGTGCAGCGCGTTGGTGGTCTCAGTGAAGCGTTGTTGATGTTGCAAATCGCGCGCGCCGCGGGGCTTCAGTGTTGGGTGGGCACCATGCCGGAGTTGGGTGTCGCGTCCGCGCAGGCTTTGCACCTCGCGATGCACGATGGCTTTTCGTTCCCGACCGACATAGAGGCTTCGACGCGTTGGTATGTTGACGATGTGATCGAGCCAATGATCGAGATTGATCCGCGCGGCTTCGTCGCAGTTCCGCGCGGCGCCGGTATTGGATACAAAGTATCACGCGAAAGAGTTGAGCGCTACACGATTGCGACCGAGAAGGTAGTTCCATGAAACATCTATTGTTATCCCTATTTCTCATCTCGTTGGCGATGCTGGGCAATGCCGCGGCGCAGGCAGCAAAAGATACGCCGCGTGTTTGGGAAGCGCCCCTGGTGATTCCGACTTATGAGCTCAATCCGCCAAATCCGTATCCAGCCCTGCTCGATTGGCAGCGACGCAAGTGGCGACCCGTTTATCCCTATCCGTTTCTGGATTCACTCGGCAGCGAAAAAACAAACAAGACCTGGAAGGCGGTCTATCTCGAGAATGAATATCTTAAGGTGACCATACTTCCGGAACTCGGCGGGCACGTCTATCAAATCTTCGACAAGACAATTAACCGAGCCATCATTTACTCCAACCCCGTAATGAAGTACGCGATGGTGGCGCTGCGCGGGGCCTGGGTGTCGGGTGGTATCGAGTGGAACTTCCCCGACGGTCACACACTCACCACGGTAGCGCCGATCGATTACGTGATGCGCACTGAAGCTGACGGCAGTGCGGCCGTGGCTATCGGCGACACTGAGCGAGTGCAACGAATGCAATGGCAAGTGATCCTCCGCTTACGACCCGGCACTCGCGTGCTCGAATCGGAAGTTACCTTGAATAACCGTCGTGAGGTGCCGGGACGATACTGGTACTGGTCCACCGCGGGTGCTCCGGCCGCGCCCGATTTACGTTTTAATTATCCAATGCGCGAAGCGTATCCGCACGCATTTTGGCCGGTGTTCAAGTTTCCGCTTGAAAAAGGAGTTGACGTTGGCCGGTTTAGCGAGGTGCCGAACTTCCTCTCGCTGTTTGCCCGCGACTCGAAGCGCGACTATTTCGGGATCTATTACGAGAAATCTGATTGGGGCGTAGTTCACGTTGCGGATCATCGAGAGCTGCCGGGGAAGAAGACGTGGACGTGGGGTACGGATGATAACGGCGACGTCTGGATCGATAAGCTGACTGATGGCGGTGGACAGTACGTTGAGTTTCAAGGCGGGCGTTTTGAAACTCAGATGGAGCATCAGTTCATCGCGCCGCATCGCGTCGAACACTTCTTCGAATACTGGTTTGGGGTGAATCGGATGGGCGGTGCGTGGAATGAAGCGACGCGTGATGCTGCGGTCAGAGTTACGGTGCAGGGAACTCGCGCGACGGTCTCCATCGCTCCGAATCAACGTTTCAGCCAAGCTGAACTCACGTTGGCGAGTAACGGCAAGCAGCTACACGCAACGCACATCGATCTTGATCCTGCCAAAGTTTTCACGACGACTATAGACGTGCCGCATCAGCCGCTCGAGCTCGTGCTGAAAAGTAACGATGGCCACGTATTGCTGCGATATCGAACTGACTCGCCAGTCGATAACAATCCGGATTTCAAACCCGCGACGCGCCCGATTCCCGATCCACCGAACCCGGCCAGCGCGGAGCAAAGCTACGTCGCTGGACTCGCGTTGGACAAGAAGAGCAAAGAACGTGAAGCGCGCGCGGCTTACCTCGAAGCTTTAAAACGTGACCCGGGCTTCGCCCCCGCGCACATCGCTCTCGGCCTGTCCTTTTATAGAAGCGGTGAATATGAAACCGCGACCAGGCACTTCGAAGCCGCGCTCGTCCGCAACAAAGACGCCGGCGATGCTCATTACTACCTCGCCCTCGTCCAACGCGCGTTGGGCCAAACGGCGGAAGCCGAAGATCAACTGCTGTGGCTCGTACGCTCGGGTTATCGCGAGTCTCTGGCCCGGTACGTTCTCGGCGAGATTGCCCTGGCAAACGGCGACACGAAGAAAGCACTCGAACACCTGCAACAGGCAGTGATGCTCGATCCACGCGATCTAAAAGCACGCAACGTGTTGGCAGTTGCAGAACGGCTCGATGGAAACATTCCGGCTGCGCTCGCCCACATCACTGACGTCGCCAATGAACTTCCTATTGACTACTTCGCGATCCACGAACAGGCCTTGATCAACCGGGCCGCCGGGAACACGCAGGCAGAAAAAGCAGCCACAGATCAACTGCGACATCTCTTGTCGCGCGAGCCGGACGCCGTGCTTGAGCTCGCTTTTGACTACATGGCGATTGGCCAGCAGCGAGAGGCGATGGCGATTCTGGAAGACGCGATTAAGCGGGGTCCATCAGGCATTTTGGCCGTTGATAAAAACCGCGTTCATCCCATGCTCTATTACACCCTCGGTTATCTGTATCAGAAGTCCGGCGAACACGAGCGCGCGCGAACGCAATTCGCGTTGGGCATTAAGGGTGATCCGGCGTTTGTGTTTCCTCATCGCGTGGAAGAGATCGACGTGCTGCGAACAGCGGTTGCGGCGAATGCAAACGACGGCCACGCAGCGTACTACCTCGGCAACGTGCTGGCCTCGCTAAATCGCGATCAGGAAGCACTGGTGGCCTGGCGCGATGCGGTGAAGCTCGATCCGGCGAACGCGATCGCGCAACGAAATTTCGCGAGAGCGCTGTGGCTGGTCTCGCAGAACCGCGAAGAAGCAGCGGCTCAATATCAACGCGCTATCAATATTTCGTCAAACGACTTTCGTCTCTACATCGAGTTCGACAAGTTACTGACGGAGCTCGGTGCGACTGAGCGACGCATTAAATTGCTGGAAGGTGCTCCGGCTGTGGTGCTCGCACAGTCGGCCGCCGTGCAATCCCTCGCCGGCGCTTACATCGATGCCGGCCGCTTCGCGGATGCAGCAGCGCTGCTGGCGAAGACGACCTTCACGTCGGGCGAAGGAGAAGATGCCGCACTCGGACTGTATCGCAAAGCGCATCTTGGTCTGGCTAAGAAGTATCGCGAAGCAGGCGACCATTTGAAAGCCGCGTCGGAGTTTGCCGCCGTTAGTGAGTTTCCCCGGAACTTTGGTGTGGGACGACCTGCGATGCAATCACAGGCGCAATATTACGTTGCGGCAGCGCGTGAGTATGAAGCAGCAGGACAGTCAGACGAAGCTGAACGCTGGTGGAAGCGAGCTGCGACCGAGGAATTAAATCCTCCATCGCAACCGGAAGAGCCGTGGTCCGAGCACTATTACTATAAGGCGGTCGCCCTGGACCACGTCGGCCGCAAAGCTGAAGCGCGACAACTCTATCAACGTCTCGCCCGGTTAAATGACGATCAGAAGATGCTTGAAACCGAACCCTGGCCGGCGACTGGCGCCATTCGTTTCGTTTTAGCCGGGGCGGCTTTGAAAGCGTTGGGCCGTAACGACGAAGCGCGTGTTGCCCTCGAGCGTGCCTTGAAGCTCGACCCGCAGAACGAGCTCGCAATTTCACAACTCGCGGAACTGAAACGCGGCGTGAACGCAACGGTCGGGGCCGCTCGCAGCCGCTCGCGGAATTAAGCGTATGTCGATGCCGAGCACTCTCGAACTCTTGCGCGCAAACAGTGGAGAATATGTCGAACAAGAAATGGTGAACTTCGTCGAGTCACACGGCCAACGAATTCGTTGCAGTCGAACAGGTTGAGCTTGCGACCAGAATGTACGCACACCTGCTGGCGAATTGGAACAAATGAAAACGAAATTAATCCTTTGTCTCGTAGCGTTGTGCGGGATGGTCACGCCGATTCCGTCGAGTCATGCTCAGCGCGAAACGTCCAATACACGATTGGCCCAACTGGTCGAAGCCAACATCATCGCCGTTCATGCCTTTCAAGTCTTGCTGGCGAAAAGCTCGGGTAAAGGTCAGGCATGTTTTGCCGCGGGTAGTCTGTCCGACGCGACGCTCACCGCACTCTCGGAACACCAGGCGAAGTTACTCAAATCGGATAGCAAACAGTTACGGCTTTGGGTGCAGGGCCGTAGCAGCAGCTTTAATCCCGCGGACGATCTGCAACCAATCCTCAATTCCGGGTTAACGATCCCCGACAACGCCCCGGTCAATGTCTTCACGAACTACCTCCGGCAAGCGAGCAAAGCCGGCGACGTGAAGGTGCGGACCATCGCCAGTCTCTATCAAACAGTGCTGGAAGTCGAGCGCGATGGTGATCGGCTGCAAGAGGAGTTTGCCTTCTACATCGGACTGGGACTACCGGTCTACGTGGGGCAACTGAATTTGCCGGGAACAGATGCAGACCTGCTCGCGGTAGGCCGCAAACTCGAGGGCCAAGCATGCAAAGCACCTGTCGGCACGAGCGCCGCCGAGTGGCAAATCGCCGGCAGAAAGATTTGGAATTGGGGCGAGAAGAACCTGCACATTCGTGACGAGCGCGTCGTGGCGGCGGAGTTGTTGCAGGATCCTGACGTCAAACGTCTCGAGCCGAGCTTGCGTGCGCTGCCGGCGCAAAAAATCGCGGTTGTCGGCCACTCATTCACGATGGGTTTGCACTGGTCGTCGCCGTCGAGTTTTGTACCGATCGTCATCGACGTTCTCCGTCGCGAAAATCCGAAAGTCGAGTTCAAGCAATTTGCCGCGGGCGGTCTAACTGCCTCGCGAGCGCAGAAGCGTTTCTATCAGGACGTGCTCGCGTGGAAGCCCGACAAAGTGTTGTTCGTGTTAATGACGCGAACTGACGAAGACTACGCGGCGCTGACGGAAATGGGCCAGGGCCTGCGTGCCGCCGGCATCAAGGTTTACACGTTCGATGAGGTGCACGATCCCGCAGCGGTCACGCCGGGCACTGTCGAACGGGCGAGAAAAGCGGCCGAAGAGAGCGGTATCGAAGTCATCGAAGTGGGCCAGCTCCTGGCAAACTCACCGGATCGAGCGAAGCTCATTTGTCTCGACGGCATTCACATGACCGAGCCGTATCACCGGCTGATGGCTAAGGAATGGTTGAAGTATCTGGCGGGCGCGCGTGGCAACGCGTACCGGGCTGCCGCTCACGCACACGTGGTCCAGCAACTCGCCGTATCGAAGCATCCACGGATGTTGATTGGTGAAAACGATCCACTCACTGGATTCAAAATTCTGCGCGCACGTTACGAAGCGGGCGCGCGTCCGCCTGACAATATGGATGGTTGGGCATTGAGTTATCTCCTTACCGGAGACGAAACGTTTGCCAAACGTGCGTTGCAAAAGTTACGCGACACGCATCCGCCGGAACAGGTCGGGTCGCGAACTTATCCTGACTACATCAAGTGGTCGCTGACATTTGATTGGCTGTACAACTATCCCGGCTTCGATAACCAGCTCAAAGATCGCGTGGCTGGTGAGCTCTTGCACGCGGCGGAAAAGATGTTGCAGGACCAGTCACTGAAGGAAGTTCAGCTCGCGATGTATCACAACTACACCGTTCGCTATTTGACGCTGGCGCTTTTTGCGTTGACGGCGATTGAGGCTCATCCTTCGGTAGAAGCGCAGGCGGCGCCGCTGCGAAAACATGCTCGCGCGGTACTGGACCACATTCTCGACCTGACTAACTTCATCACACCGGACGGTGGTTATCACGAATCGATGGACTACCAGCGCATCACCTTCGCGCCGCTCGCGATGATGGCGGAGTTGTTGCGCACGACCGCCAACAGCGACCCGGCGCTTCGTTACACGCTCTTTCAGCATTACACCGATACGTATCTTTACAAAGTCTTGCCTGATGGCACGACTGCTCGCGATGACGATAACGAGTTTCCCTATCTTCAGTGGGAAGACAATATCTGCTTTGGTTATGCGATCAATCGTTTCAAGGATCCGTATGCCGCGTGGTTTTTGCGAGAGAGCGGCTGGCCCGCGCAGGCAAAATGGCGCGTGGCAATAACGCAGTTTCTTTGGGACGATCCAAATGTAACTCCGCGAAATCCCGCCGACAGTTCGAGCGCCGAGATTCCGCGCGCGTATTTCTTCCGCGGCATCGGCCACCTCATCATGCGCGACGGCTTTGGTCCTGATTCGACGTGGATCGAATTCAACTCCGGCCCATATCTCGGCAAGCACGATCATCTCGACCAGAATCATTTTGTCATCTATCACAAGGGATACCTGGCCACTGAGAGCGGCGCCGATTACACCGACACTGAAAGCCCGCATTACCTGAACTACTACCGTCGCACTGTGGCGCACAACTCGATGCTCGTTTACCAAACGGGTGAGAAGTTTTTCTGGGCTGAGAATCTTTGGCCGGCGGCGAACGACGGCGGTCAGCGAATGGATTCGTCGCGCTATTGGAACACGGTGCGCAGCCGTGAAGACTTCGAGCGAACGCGTGACTTGTGGGCCACCGGTCACATGGAAGTGACTGACATCCGCGACGGTTCGTACGTGTACGCGCGCGGCAATGCAACCAACGCTTACCAGCCTGCAAAGATGGAACGGTTCACGCGCGAGATTGCCTACACGCCCGCGAATAACGTCCTGGTCGTTTTCGATCGAGTGCGAGCCACGGATCCAAATCTGAAGAAGGTGTGGCTGCTGCACGGCGTGGGAAAACCATCCGTCGAGGCAGCGGATAAAGGAAAAGACGTCGGACACGGCGGCACCGCTTATGCGAGCGCGTCCACGTTCACTTACGAGGATGGCGGTGGCCGGCTGCGAGTGCATTCATTGCTCCCACGTGAAAGGGAAGTAGTCACGCGTGGTGGAAATGGTTGGGAGTTTTGGACGCCGGGCGACGAGGTCGGGGGCGCCTGGGGCTCAGGTAAGAACTGGCCGCTTGATCCCCCGGCTGGTGGTCCACTGCCTACCGATCCCTATCTGCGAAAAATGTGGAAGACATTCTGGGGCGAGGATTTTGAGAAGTTGTTGCCTTCGAACACTCGCGCGGTGGTTCCGGCTGCGTGGCGAGTGGAGGTTTCTCCAGCGAAGCCGGCGAAGGAAGACTTCTTTCTTCACGTGCTGGAAATCGGCGACAAGGGAGATACGCGTAAACCGATAGTCGAATTAGTTGATGGTTCGAATTTGATCGGCGCCCTCATCCAGGGCGGCACGGTTGCACTGTTTGCCACTGGCGAAGGTTTTCTCACTGAAGGTGAAGCGACCATTCCAGATGTTGAAACGGCGAACCTGCTCATCAGCGGTTTGCAACCCCACGCAAAATATGAATTGCAGATGACCGGTGGGCGTGCAAACTGGCGTGGCGGTCTGTTCAATGGGGTGCCGGCGGGAATATTCATCGCGAACGCCAACGAGTCAGGCGTTTTGTACGTGCCATTTAAAGGACAGAAAGACGGACGGCTGCGGCTGCGAATGCTCGCGAGCCGTTAATAGCAGTCAGTACCACCTGCCTCCAAGTGAGACTTCGAATTGTGAAACTTCATGAAAATCTTTTTCTCGACTGTACTCATAGTTATTCTCTCCGCGTTCGCAAACGCGCAACCAGCACCGCGGTCGCTTCGCGAGGTCAACAAAGTTGCGCAGCCGCAGGCAACATCAGTGATCGCAATCGTCGGCGCTACGCTGATCGACGGCACTGGCGGGCCTGCCGTTTCTGATTCTGTGGTGATAATTCGCGGCGAGCGGATCGTCGCGGTCGGTAAACGAGCTGCGGTGAAGGTGCCTGCCGGCGCGGAAGTATTCGACGCGAAAGGCCTCACACTTGTACCCGGGCTGATCGATTCCCACTTCCACATCGATGGCGATGATCCATTACCGGCTCTCTACCTTTCGCACGGCGTTACGTCGGTGCGCGATCCCGGTCAATGGATCGAAGCGTACGATGCAGCCCGCAACGCTTCGGCTCCGGTGCCGCGCTTGTTTCTTTGTGGTCCACATCTCGATTCGCCGCCGCCGGCTTATCCCACCGATTCTTACATCGTTCGCGACGCGGAAGAGACCCGCCTGGCAGTAAATCGGTTTGTGGACGACGGCGCCTCGGCCATCAAGGTGTACTTCCGTTTGCCGCTCGCGTTGATGAAAGTTGCGATCGAGACGGCGCACGCGCGTGGCGTTCCAGTGATGGGCCATCTCGAGATTGTGGATGCCCGCGACGCGATCCGCGCCGGCATCGATGGTATCGAGCACGCAACGTCTTTTGGCACCGCACTACTTCCGCTGCGAGACGCGGAAAAGTATCGCCAGGCAGTGTTGGCCGATAACAACGCTCGTCGCGAAGGACGTTACCAGGTTTGGAACGCGATAAACCTGAACACACCACAAGCTGCCCCACTTTTCAAATTAATAGTTGATCGAGGTGTGGTCGTCTCGCCGACGCTGGCGGTCTTCGAACGACAACGCGGAGACAAAGACACCACCGACGTTCACGTACACGCATTTAAGCAGATGGAGGCGTTTGTCGGTCTGGCGAACAAGGCAGGAGCGAAGATTGTCGTTGGCTCACACTCTGATGTACCGCATGCAAAGAGGGGTTGGGCTTATCAACGCGAGCTCGAGCTGCTGGTCGAATCAGGGCTCACGCCGATGCAAGCGCTGGTTGCCGGGACAATGCAGAACGCGCGTTATTTTCACGTCGCGGATCGCCTGGGCAGCATAGAAACCGGAAAGCTCGCCGATCTCGTGCTGGTTGACGGCGATCCTTTGCAGAACATCAGTAACATGCGCCGCATCAAGCGGGTGATGCTCAACGGAGTTTGGGAACGAGCCGAAAGCGAAAACGAAAGCAAATGAAGGCCACAGTCACTGGCTTCCGCTGCGCTTCCTGTTTAGTGGCGCTGATCTTCATCGCCGTGAACGTTTCGGCGAAAACCGTCTACGTAGATTTGCTGGCGGCAAATCAGAATCGTGCCGACGGCTCGTATGAACACCCGTTTACTACCTGGCGAGTTGCGCTTCAGCACGTTACCGGCGGAGATATCCTCGTTGCCAAGAACGGCGACTATCGCAAAGCGGGCGCGCCGGAGCGCTGGGGCGGACTTCACTTAACACTCACGCTCGCCGATGAATTGGAAAAAGATGACCCTCGCCCGAAGGTGTTGACCCGTCCTGATGTCACCGGCATTTATCGCTACGATCCGAAGAATCCGCTCACCATTCGCGCCGAATCAAAACACGGCGTGATCATCGATCACATTCGTTTTCATCTGGCCCAGGGCATCGTAATCGACGGCTTCGATATTTTCCCAAACCCTTACTATCGCGATGCCGCAGGCAAGAAACTAAATCTGCGTCGCAACGGAATTCACGGCGACAGTGTTTACGAACCGGAAGATTCTTTCAATCACGTAAAGACGAACGATCCTCCGGGTGGTTATACCGCGGCCTGGTATGACCGGAATCTTTGGACCAGTTACATCACCGTTCGCAACTGCAAGGTCCACTACGAGTGTCCGCCCGCCGGATGCACCTCATCTTACGATCCGCTGCAGGACGACGACCGCCTCTATCTCATCAAGTTCAACCAGTCGCATCACATCACGATCGAAAACAACGAACTTTTCGACGGCAAGAACTATCAACGGAAACCGGCGATCGATCTGCCGTGCGTGGACGACGTCATCGTGCGGCGGAATCTGATTCGCAATTGTCACCGTGGCGTCGTGACGAAAGGCGGCGGAAGTCGGGTGCTGATTGAGGCAAATGTGTTTGTAGACAATTCGGGAGCGGCATTTTCCGGCGGCTCGACTGATCCGAATTTGTTTATCGACGGGCGCTTTGGCGATCCATGTTCGTTCGTTAAGTTCGAATCGTACGATATGACCGCGAGAAATAATCTCGTGGTTTCCACTCGTTCGGGTGAACGGCCAGTCGAACCGATTGCGATTTGGGCAGCGAAGCACGCAGTTATTGAAAACAATACTTTCGTCGGCATTGGCGAGCGCGGTGTCCTGTTGATTCGCCCGGGCAATGAGGTGGATAGCGCGCCGCGCGGTTGTGGGCGTACTGTGGGCTTAACGCAAACAGAAAATGTCGTTCTGCAAAAAAACATCTTTATCCTTTCAGGCGTGGTCGACGAAACGATGCTTTATCAAGTGACTGGCACTGGGGTTAAGGTCGATGGCTTTGAACATCGTGACAACACCTTCTTCAATCGAGGAGGCGATGTGCCGGTTGGCGGCCTCGCCGATCCGAATCAGGAGCCGGGTTTCAGCAAGGCAGATCCGAAACTCGCCGGCGGCACAGGAACAGACTACGGCTCGTGGATGGCGACCGCGCGATCGCAAGCGAAGGGAAGAGGAGTTCTGGTCGAGCTGTCGAGAAATAGATGAGCGCAGATCAAGCAAAACAAACTGGCACGGCGGAAGCACCGCACTTGTTGCGGCGTTTCGGCTTGCTGGAAGCAACCGCGCTCAATATGACAAACATGATCGGCATTGGCCCGTTCATTACCATCCCATTGCTCTTGACCGCGCTGGGTGGACCACAGGCGATGCTCGGTTGGCTCGTGGCGCTGGTGATCACAATTTCCGACGGGATGATCTGGAGCGAGCTGGGCGCGACCATGCCCGGATCCGGAGGCTCATATATCTACCTCCGCGAGGGTTTTGGACGGGAGACGTTTGGGCGGCTGATGGGCTTCCTGTTTATCTGGCAATTCATTCTCAGTGGACCTTTAGAGATCGCGTCCGGTTACATCGGCTTCGCGCAGTATCTTGGTTACATCTGGAAAGACATGGGGCGAACGCAGAGTCTGGCCGTGATTGTCGTGCTCGGCGTGTTGAATATCAGTCTGCTCTACCGGCGCATTACCTTCATCGGGAAGTTGACGGTGAGTCTGTGGATCGGAACGATCCTGACGACCCTTGCCGTGATCGTTACTGGGGTCTTTCATTTCAACTCGGCCGTCGCGTTTGATTTCCCGCCGGGCGCCTTCAACTTTTCACTCGGCTTCTTCTTAGGTTTAGGCGCTGCTACGCGAATCGGCATCTTCGACTATCTCGGGTATTACGACATCTGTTACATCGGCGACGAGGTCAAGGAACCGGGACGAACAATTCCTCGCTCCGTGATTATCAGCGTGATCGCGGTGGCGCTAATCTATATCGCTATAAACTTCTCGGTTATCGGTGTTGTTCCGTGGCGTGAGTTTGTGCCGGCAGAACAGCATCCGCAGTCGAACTTCATCGTCTCCATCTTGATGGAGCGCATTTGGGGCAGTAGGGTAGCCACGTTCTTCACGGCGATGGTGCTCTGGACCGCGTTCGGTTCGGTGTTCGCGCTGTTATTGGGATATTCGCGCGTGCCGTATGCGGCAGCCATCGACGGTTATTTCTTCAGGATCTTCGCGCGGCTTCATCCTAAGAAAAACTTCCCGTACGTTTCGCTGGTCGTGCTCGGCGTGATCGCGATCGTTTGTAGTTTCTTCTCACTGGGCATGGTGATCGATGCGCTAATCACGACGAGGATTCTCATTCAGTTCATCGGTCAGATCGCGGCGGTAGGATTACTGCGGCGCAACGAGCCGGAGCGGACACGTCCGTATCGCATCTGGCTATACCCCCTGCCAAACATGCTTGCGCTTTTCGGCTGGATCTTTGTTTTTGCCACGACCGATTGGAAGATCATCTCGTTTGGCTTGGGAACGCTCGCGCTTGGATTGTTGTGCTTTGTTCTGTGGTCGTATCAGACAAAGCAGTGGCCGTTTGCGCCACAAAATGCACAAAAGCCGCAAAATGTTTACTGAACAAGAAATTGAACAGTTCAATCGTGACGGTTACCTGCTGCAGCCGGGTCTCTTCGACGCCGTAGAGATGGAACTCCTGATAACAATCGCAAAAAACGATCAGCGTTTGGAACGAGAAGCGCTACAGCGTCGCGATGCCAACGCGGGCACGAGCAAGCTCTGGTTAACGGATGTCCTCGAAGACGATATCTATAGTGCTTTTGTGCGCTGCTTGCGTATTGTCGAGCCAATGGAACAAGTTTTGGGCGGCGAGGTTTATCATTACCATCACAAGATGATGTTGAAGGAGCCGTTCGTCGGTGGATCGTGGGAGTGGCACCAGGATTATGGTTATTGGTACTCGAATAATTGTTTGTTTCCCTACATGGCGAGTTGTTTGATCGCAGTCGATCGGGCGAGTAGAGAGAACGGATGTCTGCAGGTGATTAGAGGCTCGCATGTGATGGGCCGCATAGAGCATAACAAGACTGGCGATCAAACCGGTGCTGACATGGACCGTGTCAACGAAGCTTTGAAGCATTTGGAGCTGGTGTATTGTGAGATGGAGCCGGGCAGCGCTCTTTTCTTTCATTCAAACCTGTTACATCGTTCGGACGCGAATCGTAGCCCTAATCCGCGTTGGTCATTGATCTGTTGTTACAACGCTGCTCGCAATCCGTGCAAAGGCAGGCCAAACCACCCCGCATACAGTTACCTGGAGAAGTGGCCCGACGAGCGCATAAAAGAGATCGGTAGAAAACAGTTACACCGTTAACCTTGGAGAATTACAGTGGGCGACAAGAAGGATTCCACGTTATCCCGACGCGACTTGCTTAAAGCCGCCGGGCTCGCAGGCATAGGACTTTCCACCGCAAACATTGCCGATGCTTGCGCGGCAGAAGAAGAACCCGTGCAACGTCGTGACGCGCAGCAGCGGACCATGATCGGCGTGCGCTTCGAACCTCGAGACGTGGTGCGCCTGGGAATTATCGGCGCTGGCTTGCGCGGCACCGAGGTTCTGAAAGAATTTCTGGCGGTCGATAAGGTGGTCGTGAATGCAGTCTGCGACGTCGTCAAAGACAAATGCACTCGTGCGGCTCAACTGGCCGAGAAGGCTGGTCAGAAGACACCCGCTATTTACGCCAACGGCGAAAGAGATTTCGAAAGACTCGTGGCTCGTGACGATCTCGACTTTGTCTACATCGCGACGCCCTGGGAGTGGCACGTCCCGCAAGTGCTCGCGGCTCTGAAACACGGCAAGCACGCCGGCACTGAAGTTCCCGCCGCTTACACTCTCGAAGATTGCTGGAACATCGTCGATGCGTCAGAAGCCGCGCGACGGCATTGTCTGATCATGGAGAATTGTTGTTACGACGCTTCCGAAACGACAGTGTTGAATATGGTGCGCGCCGGCGTGTTTGGCGAACTGGTTCATGGCGAATGTGCCTACAACCACGACTTGCGCGAGATCTTGTTTGAGAACAAGGATGAGGGTCTGTGGCGTCGACGACATCACACCTTGCGCGACAGCAATCTATATCCGACTCATGGACTTGGTCCGATGGCCCGATACATGGACATTAACCGCGGTGACAAGTTTGATCACCTCGTATCGATGAGCTCTACGCATCTGGGACTGGAAGCTTATCGCAAAGACAAGGTGCCGGCGGATGATCCGAAGTGGAAAGAGGTCTACAAAACCGGCGACTACAACACCAGCATGATCAAGACGGCGAAAGGCCGTACCATCATGTTGCAGCATAATGTCTCGACCCCTCGTCCTTACGATCGCATCAATTTGATCCAGGGCACGAAAGGAATTTTTCGCGACTATCCACCGCGGATTTTCATCGACGGCCAATCCGAACATCACGCCTGGACCACGCTTGACAAATACAAAGAGCAGTATGAATCGCCGCTGTGGAAGAATCAGGGTGAGATGGCGCGCAAACTCGGTGGGCATGGCGGCATGGACTACTTGATGTGTTATCGCCTGGTGCAATGCCTGCGCGAGGGGCTGGAGCCGGACATCGATGTTTATGATGCGGCCGCGTGGAGCGTGCCTGGTCCACTCAGTCAGATTTCCGTGGCGAAGGGCAGTGTGCCGGTGAAGTTTCCGGACTTCACGAGAGGATTGTGGCAACGCAACAGACCGGTAAGTTAAGGTCCAACTAGGATTCGAGAGTCACACGAGCTGCAACCGCAAAGCACATTCGTGCATGAGTTCCGTTTCCCAAACTGGTCGAGTTGGATTGCGTGGCTGCGGTTTGTCAGAGGGTATTCTGCCTGTCAACTTGAGAAAGATCGCTGCCGAGTGTTTGTAGGCGGGAACAGGTGGACGAAAAGCTACGTTACCCAAATGCTGCAATGCGTCTGACAGCGCGTAATACTCCGGCTCGCCGGCTTCCCACAACGCATCGCGCTCAGCGAATTTTTCGGGCGCGAATGTCGCCAGCCCGAGCAGATAATCGGAACCATACTCGATCATGTCGATAGCCAAATCGTTTCCCGTGTAGATCCTGAACTCTGGGCGCACGTCGTCGCGCAACGCCAGCCGTTCTAACTCCCTGGTTCGATCGAGCGAGGAATGCTTCAAGCCGACCAGCTCCGGAATCTCGATCAATCCGCGCATTGTTTCCTCATCGAAGATCTCACCGTTCGGCGCGAACACCGGTGCGAGTTCGAAGCCAAGTACTTCATTGTAACCGTGACAAATCTCTGCGTAGCACCGGATCTTTTCTGACGCGGATCGATCATGCAGGCGCGCGGTCTGGAAAATTATCGGCGTGCCGCCGTAGTCAATGATCTGATCGATCTTGCTGCGATAAAGTGAAACGACATCACCTTGCAGACCTTCGATATAAGCTCCGGCGACGAAATTTGTATTCGGAGGTAACGCTTCACGCGTCCATTGTAGGACCTGGTCTTGTTCCCGTTCAGACAGGTAATTAACGTAACCGGTATCCATGTTGACCGCATTGATGAGGCCGGCGGAATGCGTTCGTCGCAGATGGTTTTGAAATGCATCAACAGCAATCACGCCATTTTCTTCGAAAGGCAATAACGCGGCGGCGATCCCGGTTATCTTTCGCTGCGGTCGTATTTGATCCAGCATCTGTTCAATGTGCACTTCTTTTGGCCGCCTTCAGTTTCTTCAGTCGATCTGCATCGTCGGAGTGTCTGTAGTTAGGATCCAAAGGATAACAGCCAGACGGCAGTCCGGCGCGGGGCGCAGTGGTGCAATCGCTGAAAGTGCGACATACGCTCTTACGTTGCAACGATCGACCTTCAATAACGTCCAGCAATAACGATGGATAGGCCAGCAGCATCCGGCCCAGGCCGACACAGTCGGTCCAACCTTCCCGGATCGCCGCCTGGGCTACATAGGGCAGGAACTCCTGGAGGTAGCTGTAAGCTGATCCGATCACCACCAGATCCGGAAACTGCTGTTTTAACTCGCGAGTAAATTTCATCTGTCGCGCAACTCCTGCGAGTGGATCCTCCGGTGCAGAATAGCCATCGGATGGAGGATAAGACGCTGGTCGCTGAATGTGTGGATTGTAATAAGGACTGCCCGCGGAAATGTTAACCAGTCGCACATCGAGTTCACGAAGTAGCGAAAGGAATTTGACGGGTTCCGACAGATCAGGTTCGAGCGGGTCTGCAGCGCTCACGCCGAATCCGTAACAGTAGGGAAGCAGACCAGCAGTCGATTCCGGCACACCGCACTCTTCTGCTGACGAGTCTTTGCGGAACGCAATCGTGTCGAACGCAGATAAGCGTACGGCTATCGACAAGGTCGGGCTGGCGGCACGAATCGCAGTCGCAACTTCGCGTAAGAATCGAGTTCGATTTTCAAAAGAACCTCCGAAATCGCCGTCGCGCGTGTGGGCGCTGAGGAGTTCATGGCCCAGATAGCCGTGACAATGTTTTATGTCGACAAAGTCAAAACCCGCTTGCGCTGTCACTACCGCAGCCCGGTAGAAATCTTCGATTAATTCCTTTAGCTCCTGGTCCGTGAGCACTGGATAATCTGCGGGAATATTCAGGCGACGATCGAGGATGGGGTGGTGATACAGGATCCTTGGCTCTGGCTGATCGTGTGCGTTTGGACGACTGTATCGGCCTGAATGAGTCAGTTGCAGACCCACAAAAAGACCATCATCCGAATGGACGGCTCGTTTGTGTGCGGCGACTAATGTTTCTCGCAGTTGGGTTAGATCAGCTCGCGAGTGTGGGTTGACGACGAGCTGGTTCGGATTAGCGCGACCGTCATGTCGTACCGCCACAGCTTCACCGCCCCAGATGAGTTTTGCACCGCTTGCGCCAAACCGTTCCCAACGGCGAACCGTCAATTCCGTGGGACGTCCATCGGCGGTGGCGTCCCATCCTTCCATGGGCTGGGCGGCGATGCGGTTTCCGACTTCAGTACCGCCAATATGAATCGGTTGTGCCAGCGGCGATGCGTCACCAGAGATCAGCTCGTCGTCGCAAGGAATATCAATCCTGTGCTCGATGAGATAGCGTCGAAAACTCTCGACGTCACGCAATCCGCCGAGATGTGTGTATTGGGGCTGTGCCATTTGTTTTCCGATATTACTCGTCCAAGCGCGACGTCCTGATTTTTGAGGCCAAGCACATCTGAATAATAGTTCAGAAACTTAGCAAGACTGAACAAGAAAAAGTAGCGTGTTTACGTTATAGGTGCCTCACCTGAGCAGCGCGGAACGCAAAGTGAGCCAAGGCGCTGTATCCATCGAATCCCAGGTCGCTCTGTGTTTCTGATAATTCGGCTGCTGAGATTTTCCGTCAGACACCCGCGCCTCGTCATTACGCTCGCTGGTGCTATAACTGTCTGCGCTCTTGTCTTCATCCCGCGGATTCAATTACGTCTTGACGGCCGGTCTTTAATCCCTTCCGGTCTGCCGCAGTTCGCCGAAGGTGACGAGGCAGCGGCGCGTTTCGAGCTGCGCGACCTCGTGTTGATAGGAGTCGGCAATGAGCAGTCCGGCGTTTACACGCCCGAGACACTGCGACGGATTGCCCGCTTGAGTGATGGCCTTTCTCGGGTTAATGGAATCGTCGCAGGCTCTGTCGTCAGCCTCTCAACGGTCCCGCGTCTGGCTCTGGTGGACGGCAAGGTCGACACGGGCCCGCTGTTCCGACCGGAGGATCAATTAAACACTGACAGCATCCAACAGCTACGCCGGGAAGTGGTGAAGCGCGGTTATAACACCGGCACTCTGATCTCGGCTGACGGGAAGGGAGCGGCCATTATCGCCAAGGTGGAGCCGGGGGCCGACAGGTATCGCCTGCTTGAAGAGACGCGCTCCCTGATCAAGAGCGAGTCTTCCGGCAAAGACTCGATTTATTTGAGTGGGTCGGCCCTGGCGCAAGCCGTCCTTGGCCAGGCGACAGCCCGTGACCTTGCGCGCTTGATACCTGCCGTAATCGCGGTGCTGGGCGTAATGCTGTTTCTATCGTTCCGGCACGTCGCGCCCGCGCTTTTGTCACTCACAGAAATCGGAGTAAGTCTCGTGTGGATGGCGGGCCTGATGGGCCTGACCGGCCAACCTGTGTTCGTCACGACGTTGGTGTTGCCCGTGATCCTCATCGCCATCGGCGTGTCAGATGACGTATACGCTCTCGGACATTACTTCAATGAGGCTGAGCATGCCGAACACTTAACGACCGAGGAGACAATCGTGGCGGCGTTCAGCGGTGCCGCTCGGCCGATTGGCACGACGGCCGTTTCCACCGTTATCGGACTACTGTCGATGGCGGCCGTGAGCCTCACCCCACTGCGCATCTTCGGCCTGTTCGGCTCTGCCGCGATCGTCTTCTCGACCTTGTTCACGTTCTCACTGGTGCCGGCAATGCTCGCGCTCATGAAACCGCACATCTGCTCGCACGGCGAGCGTGAGCGGGTGGCCGTAGCGCTCGGCGGACGCCCGGCAACGTCCGCGCTGCGGTTGCTGACAGAGCAAGCAAGTCCGCGGCGCGTGGCTGTCTGCGCCGTCATAGTCGCAGCATGCTCTATCGTCGCGACCACGCGCCTCCGCGTCGACGATAGTTGGATCCGGAACTTACCAATTAACAGCGACATCGTGCGAGGTGACCGGTTCTTTAACGACAAACTGGCAGGGACGACCGCGCTCGAGTTGATGGTGGACGCAACACACAGAGAGTGGTTCAACAGCAGGGAAGGCATCGCGGCGCTCGGCTCGCTGGAATGGGTCCTCGCGAGGGTCCCTCATGTCGGCGCTGTGAGCTGCATCTTCAACGACGTAGTGAGAACTAACTCATCCCTCATGGGCCTAAATTACAGCGCCTACAGGACAGCCCTCCGGAGCGGACGCCTGCCACTCACGAAAGAAGACGTCGAGCGTGCCTTCACGGCGCTCTCGCAGTCGACTCAGGCACCGATCAGCGAGAAGGTTGACGAGAACCATCGCTGGGCACGCATTACTGTTTTCATTCGTGACGCTGACTACAGCCGCATCGACAACGTGCTGCGAGCAGCCGAGCGCGAAACTTCAGACCAGGGACTGGGCCAGAAAATCGTGCCTTTCGGCGATGGATGGATCAGCTACCTGACGGTGCAACTGCTGGTCCAGGGACAAGTGTCGTCGATTGCATTGGCGCTTCTGACCGATCTAATTCTCATCACTATACTGCTCAAGTCGGTGCGGATGGGTCTCATTGCCATCCTGCCTGTCGCCTTCAGCCTACTCCTCGTGCTCGCCGCACTGGCAGTCGCAGGCACGCCGTTAGGCATCGCAAACTCGATGTTCGCGGGCATCGCGCTCGGCATCGGGTTGGACTTTGCGATCCATTTGACGACGGCCTACCGGCAGCGGCTTCGCGAGGGCATACCCGCGCGCGAAGCTCTACAAAGCACGCTAGAACTTACCGGGCCGGCGGTTTGCGTCAGCGCTGCCTCGATCACAGCAGGTTTTTCGGTGCTGATGCTATCTGAAATTACACCCAACGTGCAGCTCGGCGTGATGATCTGTCTGTGCCTTCTCACCTGCGCGGCTACCTCGTTGCTGCTTATTCCCAGCCTGCTGCGGCTTGGCTTTACTTCAGCGTGTCAGCCAGCAGAAAAGGCAGGGATACGAGGAGTGGCGGGTCGGTTAAGAGCATGGGTCTTAGGGAGATGTTGAAGAAACCATTGGCTCTGCCCTGTCGCACGATCACCGGTCCATTCCCGGCGCCGACTAAAAGGTTCGCGCTGTCAGGTAGTAAGTAGCCAAGGGTATCGGAGAGGCGCGGCAGTGCGGCGGCGAGTAAGTGATACGTCCCATCAGGAACGGGCCCGATTCGGAAGTTGTCGGGTGAAGTGAGCAGTGCCCCGCCGGCAGGGCGACTCTGTGGTATGTGTGCGTGAAAGAGGCCGACGAAGATCGGCCCTTCAGCAGGTTTGGGCAGATTAACGAAACCCTCAACCCCTTTAACTGCTGCACGGATGCTCGCGCGTTGCGTCAGTTCCGCGTAATGGGCGCAAAGTGACTCGACGGAAACAGGAGTAATTCGTTCAGCGAGGTACCGGAATTCACGCGGCCCTAGTCCGACGCGTTGAGTGAAACGCCTGGTAAAAGTGCTGAGGCTGTTGTAGCCCACCTCGAAGGAGATGTCTGTGATGCTCCGGTTAGTATTCAGCAGCAGCCGCTTCGCCTCCTCGAGCCTCATCGCTGAGATGAACTTGGCTGGCGGAAGACCCGTGATCTGGTGAAACACGCGATTGAAGTGGAACGTGCTGAGATAGGCGACCCGCGACATGTCTTGCAACGAGATGGGCTCACACAGCCGCTCACGCGCGGACGTGATCACGCGCTCGACCGCCCGGCGATGTGCCGCCAGAGTGTCTTCGCGACACGCCGAATTCAGGACTTCAGCAAACGCTTCGTTTCTCAATGCTTCAGCTTGCATACTCTTTCAACGCTTCGCGCAACTGAGCCGGAACGGGGATAGGAACCACCTGCTCGCCCTCGCGTTGCATACAGGCGACCTGTTGCTGGCCGCGAGCCACGAGCTCTTCGCCGATGGGGGTGTATCGCCAATACTCGAAGTTCATCGTGATGCGGTTCTGTCTCAGCTCACCGAGGCGCATCCGTAAGATGACCTCGTCAAAAGCGACGAGTTCAGCCATAAACTCACACGACACGCGCGTCGTCACCAGCACCAGCCCGTGCTTGAGCGCTTCAATGACCTCGGGCGCTCGGTCCCGCAGGAACATCTCGCGGCAGCGTCCCTGCCAGCGCACATGATTGACGTAATAGACATTTCCGATCAGGTTCGTTTCCTCGAACCCGACGACATGCCTGTATTCATACGCGCGCATCTCCACCTCCTGTTAACAACGCTATTGCCAGATCTTCTTTCACGCCTTCCGTCTTAAGCACGCCCGAGACAATCTTCAACTCGCCGGACGCGAGCCTGGTCCACCCGTTGGGCATCACGCCCGTGAAGATGAGAGGCGCAGTCGTGCCTGCACCCGCTTTCTTCAGGCACTCAAGTGACGTCCAGACGCGTGTTGCTGCGACGTCGAGCGTCTCTTCAGTTTCTCGGCTAATGATCTCGGCAAGCTTGAATCGCTCAACGCCGAGCATGTCACTCCAGATTCCGGGTGGTCGTGTCACGATGAGTTCGAGATCGCAACCGACGGGTGAGCGCCCGGCGACACCCATCGTGAGATCGCCGGAGTGGGACGCAGACACGTGTCGTCCGTCGCAAGCTTCTGGTTTTCCATCTGCGCGTCTAATTACGCAGCCCGTGCCGAGTGCGCTCTCAATTGCGCGTGTGCTGCGATCACGACGGGCTGATGTTCCCTCGCGCTCGAATGCAACTGAAACAGCGGCGCCAGGAATCAACTCCAGCAGACATCTTTCGATGTATGGCGCCAACAATCCTGCCGGCCAGGGACCTTTGAACTCCGTTCCGTTGATGGCGTGAAGGTGTAGCCGCTCCCAACGCTCTCGCACTAGTCCTTCGGTGTCGGTCAACTCCACGTCATAAACGAAGCCGTCCGCCAAGCGCTCTCTCTCTTGTGCGTGAACGTATAATTCGCCAATGTGCCCGGTCAGGCTTCCCGTTATTCTCTCGACGCCGACCGGTAGGAGCGCGACCTGCGGAACGCACGCCTGAACGGCGTGGATTGCCGCATCACGGGCACCCGGGTCTCCGAGCACGAGGCCACCTGGCAAGTACCGGCCGAACCAGTTGACGTTTCCGTCGCTCGTGATCTCAGCCGAGCACTCGGTGGTCCTGAGCGAGCGATACCCTCGAAGACGTCGAAAGCGTCCACGGTGGAATAGAACTTTGCCGTAGAGATCGTGCACCGGGTCGACATCGACGCGCTTGGCAATGTCGACCGGGCGCTGCGCCGGTTCCGGCTGAGCGCTGCCCATGCGACACACCGCACGGAAATGATCAACCTGAAATCCCGTCTGCGAGCTGCGAACAACGACCTTTACACATCCCGGAGCGCGCACGAGTGCGGCGATGCGGATCGTATTAGTCTCACTCTCGCCGACGACGACCGGTCGCTCGAACCTAACCTGCTCAAACGACGGTGGCTCGTTAGTCTGCATGAGCGCCATCGAGACCTGGGCCATCGCCTCCATCCCCATCACGGCGGGCAGCAGTCGTTCCCCGCGGAAGATGTGGTCCTCCAGATAAGGGTCAGTCGTCATGGACAACTCAGCATCGACGACCAGCTCGATCCCCGGATAGTAGACGCGTGGCTTCTCCAGGAAGCGGAAGAACGGAAGCTCGGGTCTTTCCACTTCCAGAGTGGGCAGGTCGGTTAAGCGCCCCATGACCACCGCAGCGACGTTTGTGGACTTTCGCCGGAGAAGGCTAAGCAACGCGTCCAGACCTTTCTCCACCGGGATAGGGGTGATGCCTTGACGCGCCAACTCCTCTACGGTGCCGAGACGCGCGCCCATGCCGACGCCCGACCAGACGGACCACTCGACGGCGAGACAACGGCAGTGTGGATGTGTGGTCTGCCAATGTTCGGTCAAACGGGTGAGCCATTCGTTAGCGATCCCATAGTGAGCTTCGCCCGGCAGCCCTGTCCGCGCGATGACCGAAGAGAAGGTAATAAAGAGGCGCAGGCGCTCAGGGTTAATCGCGGCGAGCAAGTTTTGCGGGCCTCGAATCTTGGGTGCTAACGTTTCTGAGAATGCCTCTGAGTTGAGATTCTCAATCAGGCACGGGACGTTTCGCGCTGCGCCGTGCAGGATGGCTGTGACTGGTCCCAGATCTCTTTCAACCTCACGGATCGTCTCGCGTGTTGCGGCAGCGTCCGTGACGTCAACACTGTAATAACGGAACTCAATGCCTGCTGCTTTCATTCGCTCGAGGTTCGAGACGATCTCGTCATCGGCTGCTGATTGAGAAAGACCGAAGATAGCCAGGCGGGCACCGGATTCACGCGCAAGCCGAAGTGCGCATTCAGCCGTGATCCCGCGCGCGCCTCCCGTGACCACTAAGACGTCGTTAGTCGTAAGTGGCAGCTCACACTCATCTGTTTCAATCAAGAGCGGGCGCAGCACCGGCTGCCAGCGCTTGCCATCTGAATCGTAGCGCGCTTCCACATAGCCGCGCGCCGCGAGCGCTTCTGCCAATACCCATGCGGCTGCGTCCGGGTGGTCCAGAGGGACTTCAACCACGCACGTGTTAAGACTCTTCGCTTCAAGGTGCAGCGTGCGCGCGAAGCTCGCCGCACCACCACCTACAAGCACGAACCGGAAATCATGCTGTCCTTTCAGTGCCTCGCGCGCGCCGTCGAGCAGGAGACCGGTATGACTCTCGTCGGGCTCGGGTGGCAGGAGAACGACAATGCCACGGCCTGCGCCCGCGTGCGCGAAAGATCTTTGCACCGCATTCTTGAGCGGATGATCCGGTGAGGCGAGTACAGTCCAGTCTGGTTCCTCGGACGGACTCTCCCGCCGCGGCAGAGCGCGTTCGACGAATGCGACGGAAAACTCTCTCACCCACTCATCGACGCCGGTGGGATGTGCTTCTGTGTCCGCGTTGCCGCCCACGTCTCTCGTGCGCGCTTCCAGGGCCGCGGCGATTTCACAGAGGGTTGCGTTTGCGTACTGAGTCGGCGCTGGCGGAGGTGGAAGATCGAGGCGGCGGGCTGCTTCGGCCACGAGTTGGGTGACGCTGATCGAGTTCAAGTGAAGGTCGTCAAGCAGCCTGCTCTCGTCCTTAATAGTAGTGATAGGAAGTTCAAGCCGCTCGGCGACAAGTCGTCGCAGAACTTCCAGCGGCGCACACGCGCTGGATGGTTCGGGCGAAGCGATGGCGGTGGCGTCTCCTTGGAGTGCGCCGCCTTGGCGGCGCTTTTTCCAAAGCGGTGCCAAGGCACCGCACTCCAAGGAGACTTCGATGGCTGTGGCGTCATCGGGCGGGGCTAGTTCGCACGGATTGACAAAGAAGCGCGGGCGCCAGTCGAGATCGAATGGGCGTGCAAACCGGCCGGCGAATAACTCGTCGTGAGCAACGCGTGTGCTCAGACAGAAGCATGCGCCGGCGGCATTCAAGAGTCCGCGGATTGAATTCCCGCCCGCATCCAACGCGACGGCGGGCTCGTTTCGGAACTGTTCAATCAACCCGCAGAGAGTTTGACCGGGACCGACCTCCAACCAGAGATCAACACCCACGGCTGCTGCATTGACAGCCTCCATAAAGCGGACCGGTGAAGTCACCTGGTCGCGAAGCAGCGCACGCAAATCAGTATTTCCGTTGAGGTGTTTGCCCGTTACGGTCGAAAAGACGCGGCGCTGGAGTGGTCCAAACTCTTCGCGTTCCAGGTGCGCGGATAAACGAGTCGCGGCGGGCGCGACCAGTGGCGAGTGGAACGCGTGTGAGACACGCAACGACGTGGTGCGCAGCCCGCGCGCCTCGGCACGGCGCGCGACTGTGCTGATCTCACGTGTCTCGCCCGAAAGGACTGTTTGCAAGGGCGAATTGAGGCCGGCAATGACAACCTGTTCACCGTTCAAAATTTCTTCGACCGCTTGTCTGCCCGCAGCAATACTCAGCATTGCTCCTGCTGGGCCATCGACTTCTGCCATGGCGCGCCCACGCGCACGAGCGATGCGCAGCAGTGAAGCTTCATCGAGCGAGCCAGCCCAGTGAAGTGCGGTGAACTCGCCGAGACTGTGGCCGACAGCGACTGAAGCCGTGATCCCTAACCTGGAGAGGACGCGCAGTGCCGCAACCGAGGATGCGACGATTGCAGGCTGCGCCACCTCAGTCGAGACGCCGTCGCCGCGCCACTCCTGCTTTGTGTAGGCATAAAGGTCTTCGACGAAATTGAAGCGTCGCCGCCACGCTCCGCCGTCCTTATAGGATGGCGACCCCTGGCCGGGGAAGAGAAAGCCGACGCGCGCTGACAACTGGTCTGTGCTGAAAAATATGCCGCCATGTGAATCGATGAAGCGCGCTACACCACTCTGTGCCCGTGAGCTCAACTCTGCAAGCCGCGCCGACAGTTCTGCCGCGCTTGACGCCACTACTGCCGCGCGGATGGGCAGGGAAAGCAACGCCTCCGACAGGCGCATGGCAAGATCTGTCAACTCACTGCGCGAAAGTCGGTTGGCGTAGGTGAGCAGGTGCTCAATTTGATTCTTGAGTAGATCGATGTTCTGCGCGCTGAAGAGAAACAACTCAGCATCCTGCGCAGATGTGAGTAGTGCACGCTCCTTCGAGGTGAGAGACTCGCGGCGATCGTCGCGCGGCGCTTCGAGAGTAACGTGCGTGTTAATGCCCCCGAAACCCATCGCACTGACTCCCGCGCGCAGGTTCGCGTCATTGAAGAAGAGTTCGCCCTGTTTGAGTATGCGGAGCGTTGGTCCATCTCCCTTCAGTTCTTCGTGCGGGTCATCACAGCCGACCGTTGGCGGCAAGATCTGCGTTTCCAGCGCCTTGGTCGCTTTAATCAGCCCGGCGACACCGGCGGCAGCCTTTGTGTGGCCGATGATCGCTTTGACTGAACTGACTATTGAACGGACCGGGGCTGGCGACTCTGTCGTTCCATTTACCGCTGCCTCGCGCCGCACGCGCGCCAACGCCTGCAGTTCAGTCGCGTCACCGACCGCGGTGCCGGTGCCATGGCCTTCGAAGTATGCGACAGTGTCGGCGCCGTAGCCCGCGCGTGCGTAAGCACGTCGCAAAGCGATGAGTTGGCCCTCAACCTCCGGACGAGTGATACCCCCGCTGCCGTCCGAGGAGATGCCCCAGCCGCGTATCACGGCATAGACTCGACGTCTCTGTAGCAGAGCGTCTTCATGACGCATGAGCACGACCAGGCCACAGCCCTCGCCGGGCCAGAAGCCCATCGAGCGCTTGTCGTAAACGCGCATTGCGTCGGCAGCAAGCGCGTCTGTCTTAGCGAAGCCAACGAGTTCGAATGGGTCAGTGCTCAGGTCAACGCCGCCGGCAATGGCGACTTCCAGATCGCCGGCAGCGAGCGACGAACACGCGTTGATGACGGCGAGCAGCGATGAGGCACACGCTCCATCAACCGTGTAGCCACCCCCTTTGAGATCGAAGTGATTACACACGCGCCCGGCGATGGTGTTGGAGAGGCCGCCCGCGAGCGTCTCCGGGCCGACCTCGGGAAAGGGTTTTTTGTAGAGGGACTCCATCTGCGTGAGGAGTTCGCGCTGGCGCTCTGGCGGGTAGGCGTCTTCTGCGAGCACTTTCCTTATGACTCGCCGCACGTATGGCCAGCGCAGTCGCATAGTGTTCGCGCGGGAGAACTCTCCCGTAAGCGTGTTGCCGACAAAGACGCCGGTCGATTCACGCGGCAGCCCGTCACCTTCCTCAAAGCCGGCATCTTCGAGGGCAGCAGCAGCAACATCCAGTGTCAGCCAGTGCGCCGGGTCGGCCGCGCGCCAGGTTTCGCCCGGCACGCGGAAGCGCACACGGTCAAACTCGTAACCCTCAATAAAGGCACCTTCTGTCGAATATGTTCGATCGGGGCTTTGATGGTCAGGCGAAAAATAGTCGTCGAGATTGAGTCGCTCAGCGGGGATGCGTCTGAAGGCGCGACGTTGGGCCAGCGCATTCTCCCAGAGTTCGTCGGGCGAATGCGCGTCCGGGTAGCGACACGCCATGCCGACGATGGCTATTGCTTCTCCCATCTCACGCCTCCCTCACCATCGCAGCAGCGGGTGACGGCGCACCCAGGGGCGCTGGGGATGCCGGCGTAGCGACGTCATCTGTCTCTTCACGTGCATGAACTCGGACCAAACGCACAACGTACATGCACAGTCCTCGACAGGCGCACACGATTGTCAGGGCGAAGAAGAGCCCGAAGACCACATGGGCCACTATCAACACCCCATAGACGGCGGCAACACTGAGTCCGAATCCGATCTGATCCCGCCGCCCTGCCGGCGTTGTAGCTGGATCAGTCACCATGTAGAACGTGTAGAGGATAAAAGCGACACCCGTCATCGGTATCAATGCCGCGCCGAAGGGAGTGTTAAGAAACAGACTCCGCAACGCAGCTTGTGCGACAAAGCCTCCGAGCCACGCTGCGATTAGGGGCAGACGATGCGTGAAGCGCGCGTTCAAGAACGTCCCCGTGCAGACGATGACCGCGGGCAAAATCCAGTCGCCAACACCCGTCATGTTCTCTGTGAACTGATAGGGCGGGGCGATACTGACCCACGAGAAGACGAGTAGCGTCACCGTGATGCCGAAGTTCGAAGGATTGAAGAAGTGGCGTGTGCCGCCTCCGTTGGGTGCACGTAAAACGTTCTTCGAGCAGATCGCGACGACGGAGGCGAAGATGACGGGTCCAAACCTTTCATTAGCGTAAAGGAGCATGGCGCACGCGAGCCCGGTGATGTGCGCCGAAAGCAGAAACTCGACAAACTTGCGTGCGCCGCCACCCAGGAACCTGAGCGGGCGACGGTTGCAACGCGCGTCGATTAACTCGAGCAGCAGCTCGACGCTGTAGGCAGCAGCCAACGCCACCAACGGCTGGGCCAATGATTGTTCGAAACCGAAGAAAGCGTGTCCCAGGATATTAAGGACAGTGATGGCGATCGCGAAGCGCCGCAGCCCTCCCAGACGGTCCACCCGATTGCCAGCCTCATGCGCACTCATTAAGAACCCCTTTCTCACTACCGAGCAGGATGGTGTACCAACCGCCCGGCAACAGTTGAATCGTTTGCTGTTGCGGCACTCCTCGCGCGTCGCGCCAACGTAGCTCGATAGTTACAGGCTCGTTTCCGGCGAGATGGCCCAGTCCGAACTGCAAATCGGGACTACGCTTGCCTGAATGCCCGTTACCGCCGTCAACCTGCTGCACGAGTGGCGCGTGTCCAGCCAGAAACACCCGTGCCTCAGCGCCGATTGCAGCGCGCGAAGCGGTTGCACTCTTTCCTTCACGACACACGCGCATCTGCGAGCTGCCGTCTCCAATTGGCAGGCGCAGCCTGAGTCCAAGGAAGGTGCCTGGATTGTTGCTTTCGTTGCGGTAGAAGTATGACGTTCCCCACTGGTTCGCGACCGCGTAGTCAAGACGACCATCACCGTCAACGTCTGCTGTCGCGATCCCGCGGCTAACTAATGGTTGGTCGAGCGAAAGCTGTGCGGCGATGTCGTGGTAGCGCCCATCCGGGCCACGCACAAAGAAGGGATTGTGATCGTTGCCGCTGATGTCGTCGCCGGCTTGAAGGATGGGCCAACTGCGCGGGTTGTGAAGCAGTTGATCGTTACCGATGACAACCTCGTGTAGCTCGGGCCAACGGTTGACGTTACCTTTAAGAAAGCCGGTGGCCTGCAACGCTTCCAGCACGCCGTCGTTGTTGAAATCGCCCAGTCGTGCTTCCCATCCCCATCCACTACGCGAAAGACCCAGCGACTCGCTGCGATCTATGTAGGGAGCAATCCCTTTCTTCATGAGCTCGATGTGGCCGGTGCTGAGGAAGACGAAATGACTTTCTTCGAGCCCATACTCCTGAGTGATATTGCTGACGTAGATGTCCGGCCACCCGTCACCGTTCAAATCGCCGAAGTCAACACCCATGCCCTTATAAGAGTCATGACCAAGCACTTTCGACTTCGGAGTCGTAAAGGATCGTCGTCCTTCCAGCAGCTCGAAGCGAAGGTGACCGGGTGTCGAGAGGTTGTGCAACAGGCGGTCGGGACCGAAGTCATTGGCAAAATAGATTTCCGGGAGCAAGTCGCCGTCGAGGTCGGCTGCTCCGATTGCCAGCGCCCAACCCTGAGCACTCTGCTCGTCAAGTGCGCCTTGGACATCCTCGAATGCGGATGGTGCTTTCCATAGCAGGAGATGCTTTCGTCCGCCGTTTTGAGCGAGCGACATCGAGTCCTGCATCTGGTCCCCGATGTCGGCGTGTGCGTCAAGGATGTGTGCTCCGTCGGCGAAGAAGTTGCCGATGATTATGTCGACGTGACCATCGCCGTCGATGTCGGCGAGCGTTGCCGCGTTCGTGTACCAGCGGGCGCCACCGGGAACTACTTCGCTGCGCGTGTAGCTGTCGCTGTTGAGCGCCTGCGTGCGATCCCGTTTGATGAAGGCGACTGGAGTTCTCCCCCAGTAATAGAGGAGCACGTCTGTGAGACCATCTTCGTTAAAGTCTCCCGGCAGACAACCCATCGGCGCCATCGTGTCGGAGTTGTAAGGAAGGCCGACGGGATCGAGAGAGAACGGCTGATAGCGAGCAGGGGTGCCCGGCACCGGTGCGACGATAACCTTATCGATTCTAGTATCGACGTAACAGACGTCGTTCGGTAACCCGTCACCGTCAAGGTCGTTCAGCGCCACTGCTGCACCCACGCTGGAGATCCAACCGGCAACGCGACGCAATGATGGGTTGACGTTGCGGATTGTTCTTTGCGTTTCACCGCTCAGTGTCGGCAGTGGAGCGGTGCTGAAACGGAATCCTTCAGCAAGCTTTGCCAATTCTGATTTCGACGGCTCGGGTATCCGCGCAAAAGCGTAGACCACGAGGACGAGAAGGATCGCAGTCAACTTTGCAGCCTCGCGCCGTAGTGTGCTCTCCGTGATCGTCATGTGCTTGTAACTCCGAGTGCGAATTTGTTCTGAATGCGGCGGCGCCACACTTCGTAAGCCGGCAACCCGGCCTCTTCGTGTAAGTCGTCCAGGGCAGCATCGGTGATTGCGGCTGTTTGTTCGGCGGAGCGCCCGCAGATCAAACGGCAGACGGTCTCTGTGTGAGAATTGGGATTTGCTGCGCGCTGGCGTGTCTTCGCGGCAAAGGCGATACCTTGCGCAAACGCGGGCAAGTGTTTATCCGTGGCAGCTCGCAAAGATGTGATTGCAGTCTGCCCGCAGCCACCGGCGTAGGCACACGCCAAACCCACGCCACTCCAAAGGTCGTTGTGTCGCGCAGCAGGAAAAGCTTCGATCGCACTCGTGACTGCCGCGATGTCGGCGCCTTTCACAAACCAGATGCTGCGCCCGAGGCCCTGATCGAAGACACGTCGTTCGTAGCCGTCGAGTTGAGTGGGGATGGTTCGTTGTCCGACGTATCGTGGCCAACCGAAATAGCCTTCGTGAAAACCGTAACCATCAACTATGAGCCAACCCAGTAGAGGGTCAAGGCGCGCTAAGTACTGCGTGACGGATCGCCGCAAACGGGCGAGCGCCCATCCCAATCCCACATGCATCATGTAGATATGAGGTTTGCCGAGATGTTCGGTGAAAGTATGCCAGCGGTTCTTGCGCCAGGGCGTGAAGCAGTCAAGCAGAGCCAACCCCATGGCGGCACCCTCGAACGCAAACCCGCGCAACTCGGTTTCCACGGTCGACAGCCGGTGCGCAAGAGTAATGAACTCGCTCTCTTCGAGCGCCGCATGATAGCCGTTCAGAAAAGTGATTCCGATTTGCTCAAGTCGTTGGCGGGCCTTCTCTTCGCCCGTGAGAAAGCCGCGCCGGGCAAAACTCGCTTCAGCAGGCGAAAGACCGAGGAAGCGCCTGCGCGCTTGCCCGAGTAACGAAACTTTATCCCCCAACATCGCACGCATCTGCATATTTATTTATCTTTATCCACGCATGAACCCATTTGCCGACGGTGTTAACCGTGCGGAGCCAAACGCTCCTTACAGGAGTGTTTAGGTTGTCAGGATCTGGGCTCGACGATTGGCGGAGAGAAGTTCCAGATAGGCAGCCGAGGTCGGGCAATGCCGCCTGTCCAATCGTCTGTATTGGGAGTGCGGAAAACAGTATGACCTTCACCGGGAGAAACTGGCGTGGCAATTTTGGAAATCGATCTGCGTTTATCTGCGTTCATCCGCGGCTTAAATCTTCCGCAAGAACGAACAAGTAAAGAAACTCGAAAGCGTGTTCAAATCCTCAGCGCCGAAAGACACAGTATTTCGTGAGGAGGAAAGATCTATGAAAGAGATCACGCGGAGGCTTTACACAAAGCCGGTCATGCTCGGCATGGCGTTCCTTGTGGGAGTGGCGCTCGTGGTTGCCTTGTCGATTACGACGAAGAGCAAGGCAGCGACGAGCATCTATATCCAGGCAGGGGACGACCAGTTCGAGACCACCGGCAATGGCGAAACCTATCACAACTTCCAGGCTTCCCCGGTGCCCGCGGGCTTCTTCGGGACAGGATCACAACAATATGCTGGCACCGTGCCACTTGTAGGTGTGCCGGTTAACCCGCAGGTGAGCGACACTGACACGGTCATCCATCGGAACCAGGATGTTTTCACGCCGGGCTCAACGACTATCACCATGACGGCGCTCAATCTGGCCAGCATCAACCCAATCACGGTCAGCTATACCGACGGGCACACGGAGACTTGGAATGTCAAAGTCAACCTATCCGACATCAAGAGCTCGGGTGGGTCGATGTCATTTAGTAGCGACGGTGGTACGTTCGATTCGTCGCTGAGCGTTTACCCGAAATTCACTTTCACACGCGTCTCCGACGGAACAGTAAAAGTGCTCGACACAGGTGGCTCGGGTGGTGGTGGTGGTCTGGCGCCCACACGTCAGTCAGCTACGCAATTTGGTGGCGGCGGCTCCGATGGCGGGTCGATGACTGCGATTGCGGTATGTCGTGCCACTACGGCCAACGACTTTCAGACGCTGTCGCAGGCCAGAGCCAGTCGTCCTACAACGTCCGCTGCGACGACCACCAGTTCCTGCGCACCGGTCACGCTGAGTTCTACCAACAATCCATGGCCGATCACACGGCCAATCACGGAGTCGGAACTAATGGCGAGCCACAACGCTTCGCCACCGGGAACCAAGAGAGCCATTGCCGGAGAGTAATCGTCTCTTGATCTACTAGACTCCTCCCACATGCCCTGACCAACGAGCCTCACCCGCGGCTCCGACTAGGAATCGCGGGTGAGGATTTACACTCCTTAGCCGCAGTAATAGAATCGCGGCTCCCGTATGACGGAAATAATCCAGTTTTACAGATCGTGCGGTTTGGGTTGGGGTCTGCGATGGGTTGTTGTGGCTTGGCTTCTGTTGCTGGGCGGAGCGGTGAATGCTGCACAGTCACAACAGGAAATCACTGTGGGACAGCCGGTCGCGCGCGAGATGCGAGGTGGCGAGCAGCACGCGTATCAGGGGAGGCTCGACGCTGGTCAGCACGTCCGCATCGTGGTGGAACAGAAGGGCATCGATGTCGTGTTGGAGTTGTTGGGAGCGGATGGCAAACCACTCGTTGAAGTGGATAACAACCTCAGCGGCACGCGAGGCATTGAAGTAATTTCGCTGGTCGCGGAAGTCAGCGGTATTTACCTGTTCAATGTGCGTTCCCTCGAGAAAGATGCCTCGCCTGGACGATACGAAGTGCGGCTCGAGGATTTGAGGACTGCGACCGGCGCAGATCGCACGCGCGTTGCCGCCGAGCGTACTTACTTCGCCGCTGCACAACTACAGGGCGAAAGGACGAGCGCGTCGCGGCGCCAGGCTATTGAGCGGTACGGCGAAGCGTTGCGCCTGATGCGGGAAGCGGATGACCGGCGCGGAGAAGCCATGGCGCTCACCAACATGGGCATGATCTACAACCTTCTTTCCGAGCCACAAAAAGCACTCGAGTATCTGAGCCAGGCACTCCCTGTCTGGCAGGCCATTGGTGATCGTCATTTAGAAGCCATCACGCTCTCAATCAACGGCAGAGCTTACTATGCGCTCGGCGAAGCGCAGAAGGCGCTCGAATCTTATAGCCTTGCGCTTCCAGTCATGCGCGCAGTTCGGGATCAGAGCGGAGAGGCAGGCGCGTTAACGCAGCTCGGTAACGTTTACAGATTAATAGGTGAGCCGCAAAAGGCCCTCGATCATTTCGAGCAGGCGCTTCCTCTGTGGCGCGCCGTGGGTGACCGCCGGAATGAAGCGACAGTGCTCAACAACATGGGCACCGTCTACACTCTGTTGGGCGAGCCGCAGAAGGCGTTTTACTACTTCCAGCAAGTGCTTCCGTTAGTGCGTGCGGTAGGCGATCGCGGAGTCGAGGCCGTGACGCTCATGAACATTGGCAACGTCTATAACTTGCTGGACGAGCCGCAGAACGCGCTCGAAAACCTCAAACAGGCGCTTACGCTCGCACGCAACATTGGCGACCGCAGGACAGAAGCTGCGGCGCTCACACACACCGGAACCGCCTACGCCTTCTTGAGAAAGCAACCTGAGGCCATCGAATATCTCGAGCGTGCACTCCAACTGAGAGTAGCGTCGCATGACCGTCAGGGTGAGGCCATAACGCTTAATCATTTTGGTCGCGCCTTCGATATGTGGCGCCAGCCGCAGAAGGCGCTGGAGTACTATGACAAAGCTCTGCCGATCTGGCGTGCGGTGGGTGATCGCAACGGCGAAGTCGCGGCTCTTTACGGAATGGCCCGCGTCGAATCCGACCTCGATGACCTTCTCCGGGCGAGTCAGTACACTGAAGCCGCGCTCGCCATCATCAATACACTACGCACTAAGGTAACCAGCCTGGATCTACGCGCTTCCTACTTCGCCTCAGTACAAGATTTGTACAAGCTGCACATTGATCTTTTGATGCGGCTTCATAGACGTCAACCAACCGCCGGGTTTGACATCGCCGCGTTAAAGACTTACGAGCAGGCGCGGGCGCGCGGTTTGATCGACATGCTGGCTGAGGCCAGCGCCGACATACGTCAGGGCGTTGATCCCGGTCTGCTTGCGCGCGAGCTCTCCGTGCAACAGATGCTCAATGTGGAAGCGGACCGGCAGATGCGCTTGTTCGGCGGTCAGCACACGGACGAATCGGCGGGCACGGTGCGAAGCAAGATAGAGGCTCTGTCTACGCAGCTCCTCGCGATCGAGGCAGAGTTGAAAGCCCAGAGCCCGCGCTATGCAGCGTTGACACAGCCCACTCCTCTCGGTTTAGCGGAGATCCAAACCGCAGTCACAGATGACGATACGCTGTTGCTGGAATACTCGCTGGGTGAAGAGCGCAGTTATCTCTGGGCGGTGACAGCGACTTCGTTTTCAAGTTACGAACTGCCTCCGCGCACCACCATCGAGGCGATGGCTCGACGCTGTTACGAGCTCTTAATTGCCCGCAACCGGTACGTAAAGTTTGAAACAGCGGATGAGAAGCGCGAGCGCGTCCGGCAGGCCGACGCCGAGTACCCGAATGCAGCTACAGCCTTGAGCCAGATACTGCTTGGGCCAGTCGCTGCTCAATTAGGACGGAAGCGTCTGCTCATCGTCCCGGACGGCGGATTGGAGTATCTGCCGTTTGCTGCGCTTACGGTCCCGAGCGCCCAGAACGCGCCGTTCGTGCCACTCATGGTCCACTACGAAGTGACGAGCATTCCGTCGGCTTCAACGCTCGCAGTACTCAGGCGGGAGCTCCAGGGGCGCGCGCCGGCTGAAAAAGTCATAGCAGTGTTCGCTGATCCCGTGTTTGACAAGACTGATGAAAGGTTTTCGGAAGTGTCGAGCCGCAACGCAGGCGGGCACCACGGAGTACCAGCAGCTATGGGCGAGAAGATCGCTGCGCCGGAGGACGAGGTCCCGGCTTTACGGCGACTTCCTTATACACGACAAGAGGCAGAGGCGATCCTGGCGCTCGCACCTTCAACCGGCCGAAAAGCTGCGCTCGGCTTTGAGGCTAATCGTACTGCGGCGATGAGTGAGGACCTGAGTAACTATCGCATTATCCATTTTGCCACGCATAGCTTCCTTGACAGTATGCACCCGGAGCTTTCCGGCATCGCGCTTTCGATGTTAGATCGCCAGGGCAGACCGCAGGAGGGTTTCTTGCGCTCATATGAAGTCTTCAATCTGAGATTGGGAGCCGAGTTGGTGGTGCTGAGCGGTTGCCGCACCGGCCTCGGTAAAGAGGTGAGGGGCGAGGGACTCTATGGCATGACGCGTGGCTTTATGTACGCGGGCTCCAGGCGCGTGCTGGTGAGTCTTTGGGACGTTCAGGACCAAGCCACCGCCCGGTTAATGACTGATTTTTATCGGGAGCTGTTGGGACCGAAACGACTCCATACCGCAGCAGCACTCAGAGCAGCGCAAATCGCAATCTGGCGTAACGGCCGTTGGCAGTCGCCTTACTATTGGGCGGGCTTCGTACTTCAGGGCGAGCCTAAGTAGGGCCACTCTTTTGTGCTTTTTGTGCTCCTACTTTTGTGCCTTTGGTGGCTCAGTAAGTCTTTGATTATCTCGGATGTGACTTCGCTGCTGTTACCGGAATAACGGCGTGGTCGACCGGCTTTCGGCCAAAGTATTGTTCCGCGTGCGTTGACTAGTAGCGCTGATACTTCGAGTTGCGAACCAGTGCTGGTTTGCAAAACCACGATCTTAAGAGAAGCATCTGCCTCGTCCGGGTTGGTCGCTGCAACCACGACACCGCTCGAGTTCAAGTTCGCAGAGAGATTGCTGCGCAATGCATCAGACGCCGCAGCGCCCCGCATCTCTATATAGATCTTCTTGACGTCCTTCAGCGTTAGATTAGGGACTACCTCGCCGCTACGCGTCACCTCAGCAACGTCTTCGTCGCGGGCCTGTGCGGGTACCTTTGCGCCGGGTGCAGTTGATCTGTAACTCCTAACGCGTTTTGCCGGCTGAGTCGCTTTGGCCGCGGCTTTGTCCGGTTCGTCGGTTGTGTCGTTCACCGCCGTCGTAACTTTCGTATCTACCGAAGGCGCCTGTACGCTGCTGGTCTGTGTCGGCGTGATTGTTTGGCGCGACCTTAGACTCACATATCCGAGATAACTCGCGAGGCAAATAACGATCGCACTGCCAGCGACGATGTGTCGCGCTGATATTCTTCCGCCCCACAAAGTGTGACGAACGCTGAGTCGTTGCCACCACAAACGCGCCGCTCTCCGCGGATCGGTTTCCCGATAACCGAACCTGACCAGGAGGTCAGCCCCGCCCGTCGCTTCGATCTGTCCCCTCGTAATGCTGAGTGACAGTTCCTGGCCGCCTTCCAACCGGATCGAGACGATTGCCGCGTCATGTGCATCCTTCTCAAACGATGTGAGCAGGTACGTGGCGAGCAGAAGATCGCCGTGCGGGTCCGTCGTCTTCACTTCGATAATTTCTGCGTCCTCTTCGGCGTTAAAAGTAATGCTCGACTCTTCGGCAGGATTCAACCTACCCCGTTCTATCCCATCAACGAGGATGCGCAGAATGGCGTCCGATGACGAACGGCGGCGGCGCTCCGCCTGATCGGCAAGCATGTGGCTAACCTCGGCAAGTTCTTCGGCGCTCAGCTCCGTAGGCGCGCTACGCTGTCGGGGCGGAGGCTGATCATTCGACTGGTCCAGAAAAAAGCGCGGTACTTCTAACCGCTCCGCCGGCGGGGAGTAGCCGAAAGCCGCGACTAATCTCTCAAAGCAATCCGGGTGCAAGACGGCGTGGATGCGGTTAACTTCGACTTCGTTTTCGTAGGCACTACTCTTTGATGTCAGCGCGGCAATCACCGACTTAAGAGGATCGAAGTCACGCGGCACCTGGCATTGCGTGTCCCAGGGAGTGAACAGGCGGAGGCACTCTCTCACCAGCGATCTCAGCTCGGTTGAGCCTGGCTGCGTCTCGAATCTCTCTTCACCACGACGCTGGCGAGAGGCTCGGATCAATTGACCAAAGCGCTGATACATCTCGTGCATCAAGACGGCTTTACGCGAGCGGTAATAGTAGTCGTCCTTGACCCGCTCAGGCTCACCGATCACTGCGTTATAAATTTCCATAGTTTCAAGCGTGCTGTAGCTGTGTAGGAGACGGCTGACACCGAGCGTAACGTAGAAGGAGTTTCTCTTCGTCGTAATTCTCACCAGGTGTTTGATGAAGTAAACGAGAAGGTCCTCCTCACTTGCTGGGTCACCGACAGCGTGAACGCCTGGCGGGACAACCGGGGCGGCGGCTCGCTCCTTCTGGCGCTCATAGGGTTCGGATTCGACATAGACGAGGCGCTGGAGCAAGTGAACATCACTGAACAGTGCTTTGTTGCGGATGCCGTCAGTCCGACGCGACTCTCCGCGCGAAAGCCTTCCGACGGGGATGTAGTACAGCCGCTTGCTCTGAACCGCCATCGCGACATTCAACTTGAGCGTGGCAGCCGCGACGATCCGGATCGCCAAAGCTTTGTCCTGATGGAGAAAGTAGGCGAGTCGGTATGCCTGGTTCAGCACCTGTTCTGTGGATAGTCTGTTCACCGCAGTGTTCCTGCGTGTCGAAGCGAATACCGGTCGTGCGCACATTTCAGCGCACGTCCTGCCTCAAGCAGCGTGGCATTTTCGGAATTTTAGAAGCGGAGCGAACGCGCTGCGGCCGATTCTGTGTGGTAAGATGGGACACTAGCCATAATCCGACCTTGCGGTTCAGCACTGATTTAGGAGAAATTCGAATGAGGAAGACGCTTGCTCTGTTGCTCGCTGCTGCTGTTTTATACTTTGCGCCGTTTCCTCCGTTGTCAATTAATAGCAAGGCTTTTGTCGCGACCGGCAAGTTCAACCCGGTCGCCAATCCTATACCCAACCGCTATATCGTCGTGCTGGCGACTACCAACCTTAGTCCCGTTGCCGCTCCAACTCCAACACCTGTAGCAGCAACTCCCATGAGCGCTAAGAGCTCAGCCGTTTCGACGATGTCTCTCGACTCGACTTCGACTTCCGTTGCTACCGAACCAACACCTGATCCCCAAGTGGTTGCGACAGCCACGGATCTGACGTCCACTTACGGCGGCACTTTCACCACCACCTGGGGCGTAGCTCTCAAGGCCTTTCTCCTGAACGCTACCGAAGCGCAGGCGACTGCAATGAGCCAGGACTCACGGGTCGCATTCATTGAACAGGATGGCGCCATCGCGGTCGGGACACCAGACACGGACCCGATTCGCATGACCCCTGACGGGACTGCCGATCTGAACCCGCAGCCTCATGCTTCATGGGGGCTGGACCGCATTGATCAGCACTATCTGCCGCTCAACGATCTCTATGCGTATCACAACGATGGTTCGGGAGTGAACGCGTATGTCATTGATACCGGTATTCTCCCCACGCATTGGGAATTTAGCGGGCGTGCCTACGCCATCTACGATGCACTTAAGAGTGACGATAACGGTATTGACTGCAACGGGCATGGTTCGCACGTGGCCGGCATCATCGGCGGTCGAACTTTCGGCGTGGCTAAGAAGGTGCGCCTGTTCAGTGTGCGCGTACTCGACTGCCAGGGCACTGGCTCGTGGTCTGATGTCATCGACGGAGTCAACTTCGTGACCTGGCATCGCGCGCAGCCGGCCCAAAAGGATTCCCCGGCGCTGGCTAACATGAGTCTCGGTGGAGGGATCAACAGAGCCGTCGACGCCGCAGTCAGGAATTCAATTCGAGCGAATGTGACCTACGTAGTAGCGGCCGGGAATGGGAACAGTGATGCTGGAACTTATTCTCCCGCGGATGTCTTCGAGGCGATAACGGTCGGAGCTACGGATCGCTTCGATTCTCGAGCAGAGTTTTCTAACTACGGGTCCACATTGGATCTCTTTGCACCCGGGGTCGGTATCACTTCGGCGTGGATCGGCAACGATCTAATGATCGCGACCGCGTCAGGTACGTCAATGGCAGCACCGCACGTCGCGGGTGTCGTAGCGCTCTATCTGCAGAATCATCGGTCTGCGTCGCCCGCCGAGGTCCGCACAGCGCTTGTCGGCAATGCAACTGTCGGTGTGGTCAGTAATCCGGGGCAGGAATCTCCGAACCGGTTATTGTTTACGAACTACTGAGATCAGGCAGCGATTGCGTGTATTTGTTTTTGCTGCAGTGAGCAGCTACAGGTGAGGCTTTCTTCTCCCCTGGGTGGGAACATGTGGTAGTACATGCCGATCATCATCGGAATGAATACAATCCCGTTGTAGAAGAGATGTATTTCTACACGAAACTTCGGCAGCAATATTTGCAGGAAACTGACTGGCACCGGCGAGCCGAGCCAGTAGTGATGTGTTGAGGCTTGCCATAACAGGATCGCATGTTCGATATGATGCCAAAACTGAATCACCAGAGCGACAGTCCACCATCTACGTGAGGTGCCGCTGAAACCCTTCCGTAGCGTCCAGATTCCAACCAGCATTACAAGCGCGTAGCTGTAATGCAGCACCTCGGAACTCACCAGCCACGGGAAAAACAAGCCGAGAAAACCGCCGGCACGCGGTCGATCCCAACCGAGCACATAAATCTGATACGCCTGCGCCAGATGCTCAGCCCAATGCCCCAGCACTACCAACATAAACAGATTAAGTGCGCGTCTGTGCCAAACGCCATTCAGCTTCTGATAGATACTGCGGTTGGCTACTGAGTCCATCACCTGAAGGTAGCGATTTGCCGGGGTTTGTACTTCGCGGGAGGAACGCAACTATAGACCTTTTGTTTCTTAGTAGCGTGGCATTTTTTACTTCAGACCAGTTTCGCTGTAGTGCGTTTATGAGTCCGACGTCAAACAGAGCGATCCCAAGTTCTTGAATACTGAATTTATTCAGAGTATATTTTCCGCCTCAGCCCATTGCGAATATTCGCGCATCCGCCCAGTCGGTATGTGTCCGTGCGATACCCCCTCCCAAGACAAGCTAAAGAAATGAGCACTTCAATGATTAAGTTTCAGCGCATTTGTTAAAGGCATAACTCTGCTCTTCCGCTGGCAGTAGTATCCCGAAATCTTTAACCGCTACATCGTCGGATCATCATACTGTGCCGCACCGTTCGCCATCTTCGCTAATCGACTTACTTGAGCGGAGAGTACAGTGTGAGCCCGACAAGTTGGCCTACACCTTCCTGGTAGACGGAGAGGGTGCGGCACTGAGCCTCAGCTATGGTGAATTAGATCGGCGTGTAAAATCCGTCGCCGCTTTGCTTCAAAGGACGGGGGCTGTGGGCGCACGTGCGCTGCTCTTTTATCCACCGGGACTGGACTACGTGGTAGCTTTTGGGGGTTGTCTCCATGCTGGTGTCATTGCCGTTCCGGTGTATCCGCCTCGATTGAATCGCAATCTACTCCGTCTGCAGGCCATAGCTGAAGACTCCAACGCAACTCTTGCACTCACGACATCACAAATACTCGCCAAGGTAGATTCTTTACTGGCGCAGGCCCCGGATCTCAGAGCTTTAACCTGGCAGGCAACAGACAATCTGCGGCTGGAGCTGACTCATCAATGTCGGCCCGCAGAAGTAAACGGCAACACGCTGGCATATTTACAATACACTTCAGGCTCGACCGCTGTGCCCAAAGGGGTGATGGTCAGTCACGATAACGTCTTATCCAACTCCGCCGCCATCGCACACGGTTTTGAACATTCCTCACAGAGCATCTCTCTGTCGTGGCTGCCGCACTTTCACGATATGGGGCTCGTAGATGGCATCATCCAACCTCTGTATAGCGGCTTTCGCGGCATCTTGATGTCGCCCGCATCTTTTCTGCAAAGCCCTCTGCGGTGGCTCAAAGCCATCTCGAAATATCAAGTGACCCACAGCGGCGGGCCTAACTTTGCCTACGATTTATGTGTACGCAGAATCGGAGTAGAAGAGCGGGCGACACTCGATCTCAGCAGTTGGTGTGTGGCTTACAACGGAGCTGAGCCGGTTCGCAGCGAGACGCTCGAACGTTTTATTGCGGCTTTCAATTCGTGCGGATTTCGCCGCAGTGCCTTTTATCCAGCCTACGGGCTTGCTGAAGCGACTCTCAAGGTTTCGGGTGGTCGAAAGCTCGTGCCGCCAATCTACTGTACGGTTCAAGCGCAGACGCTCGAACGCCATCAGGTTAAGGAAGCGTCACAGCCGTTTGAGAAAAGTCGGAGGCTCGTCGGCTGCGGTCCGGCCGCGCCGGAAACTGAAATTGTAATCGTTGAGCCGGTATCAAGAACGAGGCTCGCGCCTGGCGAGGTAGGCGAAATTTGGGTGACTGGACCAGGCGTCGCGAAGGGCTATTGGAATCATCCTGAAGAAACAGAACAGACCTTTCACGCACACCTTGCAGACACCTCAGAAGGCCCTTTTTTACGGACAGGAGACCTGGGCTTTCTGAAAGACGGCCAGCTTTTTGTGACAGGCCGTCTAAAAGACCTCGTCATTATCAGGGGTCGCAACCTTTACCCGCAGGACATCGAGCGGACGGCTGAACGGGCTCACGCTGCGCTCAAGCAGGGCGCGGCGTTCTCGCTTGAGATAGCCGGCGAGGAGCGGTTGATCCTCGTCCATGAGGTAGACCATCACCGCTGCTCGAGTTTCGAGGCGGTGATTGAGAGTGTCCGTCAAGCTGTGACAGAAGAACACGAGGTGTCGGTTCATGCCATTACGTTGCTCAGGGCCGGAAGTCTTCCTAAGACTTCCAGTGGCAAGGTCCAACGTTACCTCTGTCTTCAGAGATTCATCGACGGAAGTCTCAACGAAGTCGCGCGCTGGCAAGCCAATGACACGCAAGAACGCGTGGACGAGTCACGCCCTGCTGCGCGCGATTCTGAAGCCATTGCAGCTTGGCTGCAATCGCAGCTTGCTTCAAGTCTCGGGTTGGATGAGGCCGAGATTGATGTCGACCGTCCTCTCTACGTTTATGGAGTTGACTCTTTACTGGCCGTTGAATTGACGCACCATATTGAAACGACTCTGGGTGTCGCTCTGCCTTCGGTCAGTTTTTTGCAGGGCCATAGCCTCAGCCAACTTGCCGAACAAGCAACATCGCTAACGCCAACGGCGATCGTTCGACAGGTCACCACGGCGCCGATCCAATCTGCCGAGTATCCTCTATCCGCCGGTCAACAGGCGCTCTGGTTTCTGGCTCAATTATCACCGGAGAGCACGGCTTACAATATCGCGAGGGCGGTGCGTCTCAAATCCGAGCTGGATGTTTCAGCATTCAAGCGCGCGCTGCAAACAATTATTTCGCGTCATGCGTCTCTGCGGACAGTCTTTTCTTCACGGGATGGCAAACCATCCCAGCGCGTGCAAGAACAGTCTGAGCCTGACTTCAATGAGGAGGACGCCGCAGACTGGAGCGACTCATATCTGCAAGAACATCTGAACGAAAAAGCTCACACCGTTTTCGACCTCAAACATGGACGACTCCTGCGAGTGCATCTCTACAAGCGTTCAGAGAGAGAGTACGTGCTTCTGCTCGTCGCTCACCACATCGTCGTGGACTTGTGGTCACTTGAATTATTCCTGGATGAGTTGTGCGAAGTGTATGCGGCGCTGAAAGAAGACCGATCGGCGAAGCTGAATCCCGTCAGGACGCATTACAGAGACTTCGTACGCTGGCAGGAGGAACTGCTTCAGGGGCCTGAAGGTGAGCGGCTGTCGGATTACTGGCACAGACAATTGGCAGGCGACCTGCCCATGCTTGACCTGACCACAGACAGACCGCGCCCGCTCACGCAAACCTACCGCGGTGCATCACACGTTTTCAAAGTCAGGCCCACACTAATCCGGCAACTCAAAGCCCTGGCCCAGACTCATGGTGGGACGCTTTACATGATCTTACTGGCGGCCTTCGCCGCGTTGCTTCATCGTTACACGGAACAAGAGGAAATTCTGATTGCCTCGCCGACGGCTGGCCGCGAGAAGGCTGAATTCGCGGAAGTCATCGGGTACTTCGTCAATCCGGTTGTTATTCGCACGCATGTCTCTCGCGATATATCGTTTGCCTCGTTTCTGGATCAGGTACGACAGACCGCTCTCGACGCTTTTGAACATCAGAACTATCCGTTCGCGAGGCTCGTCCAGGACTTGCAGTCTTCACGCGATCAGAGCCGCCCCCCGATTTTCCAGTCGATGTTCATCCTGCAGAAGGCCCATCTGCTCGATGAAAAGGATTTTTCATCCTTCACCTTGGGCGAAGCGGGCGCATCGGTTCAACTAGACGGACTGACTCTCGAATCAATGGCGGTCGAGCGCCGCATCGCTCAATTCGATCTCACGCTTGCGATGGCCGAGGCTGGTGCCGAGATGCTGGCGTCAGTTGAGTACAACACCGACTTGTTCGACGCAGCTTCCATCGCACATCTCGCTGGACATCTGCAAACCTTGCTCGAAAGTATAGTCGCCGCGCCATACACGCGTGTCTCCGAACTGCCACTACTTGACGAGCAGGAGCGGCGGCTGTTGGCGGAGTGGAATCAAACGCGCGCTGAGTTTCGGAACGAGCGCTGTTTGCATGAACTGATTGAAGAACAGGTTGAACGCACGCCGCACGCTGTCGCCGTAGTTTTTGAGCAGGAGCAACTCACCTATGCCGAGTTGAACGGGAGAGCAAATCAATTAGCTCGCCATCTGCGAAAGTTGGGAGTGGGACCAGAGGTGAGAGTCGGGATTTGTCTCGAACGTTCGGTTGAGATGGTGGTCGGTCTGCTGGGTATCCTCAAAGCCGGTGGCGCATATGTCCCGCTCGATCCTGAGCAGCCGCCTGAGCGATTGCAGTTCATGATCGAAGACGCAAAGCCGGCGGTGATTCTGACACCGGAAGGATTATCAGCCACGGATTACACAGATCAGAGTCACGGATCAGATCCGGATTTAATCCGTCGCTTTGATCCGCGTCATCCGTGTTACGTGATTTACACCTCCGGTTCGACGGGCCGGCCCAAAGGCGTAATGAATACACATCGCGCTCTCTGCAATCGCCTGCACTGGATGCAGGAGACTTACCACTTAACCAGCTCGGATAGCGTGCTACAAAAAACTCCGTTCAGCTTTGATGTGTCGGTGTGGGAGTTCTTTTGGCCTTTGATGACCGGCGCGCGGCTGGTTTTAGCCCCGCCAGGTGCGCACCGCGATGGTGCTTCGCTCATTCGTTTAATCGAGGAGCAGCAGATTACGGTCATGCATTTCGTTCCAGCGATGCTAAGAGTGTGGCTGGACGAACCGGAAGTGGAAAAGTGCAGCTCTTTACGAATGGTTGTGTGCAGCGGAGAGGTTCTCCCAGTTGAATTGCAAGAGCGTTTCTTCACGCGCCTGAAGACAGAGCTGCATAACCTGTATGGACCAACCGAAGCGGCCATTGATGTGACCTTCTGGAAATGTTTGCCGGAGAGCAAACGACACGTGGTCCCGATCGGTCATGCAATCGCCAACACGCAGATTCATATTCTTGACCGGCAACTTCAAAGTGTTCCCATCAATGTGCCTGGCGAGTTGTACATCGGCGGTGTGGGACTTGCTCGCGGCTATCTGCACCGGCCCGATTTGACAGCAGAGAAGTTCATCCCGAACCCGTTTTGCGAAGAGGCAGGACAACGGCTCTATCGCACGGGTGACCTCGCCCGCTACATGGCCGATGGCCAGATAGAATTTCTCGGACGCCAGGATCATCAGGTAAAGCTTCGCGGGTTCCGGATCGAGCTCGGTGAAATCGAAACTGTTCTCTCCCAGCACGAGACTGTCCGGGAGGCGGTTGTCATTGCCAGAGAGAACGCAGGTGGTGAGCGACAGTTGGTTGCTTACGTAGTCTGCTCGCAGTCGGGGGCGACGCCTTCCGCAAGTGTGCTGCGCGCTTTTCTGAAAGAGAAGTTGCCGGATTGTATGCTCCCCGCTTCGTTCGTAGTCCTGGACGATTTACCGCTGACGCCTCACGGCAAAGTTGATCGGCGAGGTTTACCTGCGCCAGACCACGCGCGGGCTGAGTCAGAGCGGGCTTTCGTCGCGGCCCGCACGAAGACTGAGGAAGTGCTGGCCGGAATTTGGTCGCGTTTGCTCGGCATAGAGCGCGTCTCGATTCATGACGATTTCTTCGAGTTGGGCGGGCATTCACTGCTCGGCATGCAGCTCATCTCTCGCGTGCGTGAAGCATTGGGCGTGGAGTTGAGCGTGCGCGCACTGTTCGATGCCCCGAGTATTTGCGCGTTCGCTGCGAAGGTTGAAGCAGCGAGAGCGGATGTTCCCGGTCTGGCATTGCCGCCACTCGAACGGGCTTCACGTGCCGCTCAATTACCTCTTTCTTTTGCGCAACAGCGCCTCTGGTTTCTGGATCAGTTGGAACCTGGCAGCGCCTTCTACAACGTCCCTCTCGCCCTCAGATTGATCGGTAAACTTAATGTTTCCGCATTGGAATCATCGCTCAACGAAGTGATCAGGCGTCATGAGATTTTGCGCACGAACTTCGTCGCAGTGGCCGGACGCCCATCGCAGGTCATCGCGTCTGAGCGCACGTTGAGATTACTGCCTGAAGAATCGGACCAACCGGCGGCGCACCGGCGACTTAAAGAGGAAGCAGAACGCCCGTTCGATTTAGCTCAAGACTCTTTGCTGCGATGCGTACTGCTGCGGCTGGGCCAACGAGAGCATTTCTTCCTTTTGACGATGCACCACATCATCACGGACGGTTGGTCGCTGGATATTTTCTTCCGCGAGTTGGCTGCTCATTACCGAGTCTTCTCACGGCAAACATCTTCGCGCCTGGCGGAGCCTGCGGTCCAATATGCGGACTTCGCGGTTTGGCAACGTGAGCAGTTCGACGGCGAAACGCTGGAAGCGCAGCTTGCTTACTGGAAAGAACAACTGGCCGGCGCTCCTCTCTCGTTGCGTCTGCCGACTGACCGGCCGCGCCCGCTCGTGCAAAGTTATCGCGGGGCGACCCAATCGTTGATACTCGGCGCAAACACGACTGCAAGACTGCGGAATTTAAGTCGCGCAGAAGGCGTCACGTTGTTCATGCTGTTGCTCGCGGCTTTTCAAACTCTGCTTCACAGGTATACGGGACAAGACGATTTTATCGTCGGCACTCCGATCGCTAATCGCAACCGGAGCGAGCTGGAAGGAATGCTCGGTCTCTTTGCCAACACGCTCGCGTTGCGCGCTGACCTGTCGGATCGTCCGACGTTTCGGGTCTTACTGCAACGCGTGCGCGAAACGACTCTCGAGGCGTTTGCTCATCAGGATTTGCCCTTTGAAAAACTCGTCGAGGAGTTGCACCCCGCGCGAGACTTGAGCCGGACGCCCATCTTTCAGGTGATGTTCGCATTGCAACACGCGCCATTGCAGGAAGTGGAATTTCCAGATTTGGAATTGTGTCTGCTCGAGACGGAAGGCACGGTCGCAAAATTCGATCTAACACTCTCGATTGATGAGACGAAGGAAGATCTGAAAGTTAATCTCGAGTACAACATAGATCTTTTCAATGAGCAGACGATCGCGCGCATGTTGGATCACTTTGAGATGCTGCTCAAACACGCTGTTGATGCGCCCGAACAACTCCTTTCGCGCTTACCGCTCCTGACGGCCGCAGAGTGTCATCAACTGCTCCGAGACTGGAACAACACACGCATCTACTACACGCACCGGACTTCATGCCTGCATCACCTATTGGAGCTACAAGCTGAGCGCACACCTTTGGCGGTGGCAATCATTGCGGAAGATGAGGAACTGACTTACGACGAGCTGAACCGCCGTGCAAACCAATTAGCTCATTACTTACAGGAACTCGGTGTTGGACCCGAGACTCGGGTCGCTCTCTTAATCGAACCGTCGATAGAGATGCTCGTTTGTTTGCTCGGCGTACTCAAGGCCGGAGGTGCATACGTGCCCCTCGCTGTTAATTACCCGCAGGAGCGTATTCGCCTAATACTCGAAGATGCGCAGGTGAAGCTGTTATTGACTACGCGCGGTCTTGCACCACAGATGACGGAGCAGTTTGTACGCGTCATCTGTGTGGACGAGAAATGGAAGGAGATTAGCGCGCGCGATGAGAAAAATGTGATCAGCAGTGTGGCGGCAGATAACCTGGCTTACGTGATCTACACTTCGGGTTCCATGGGAAAGCCGAAGGGAGTTCTCATCACACATCGCTCGATCGTCAACCACTGTCAGGCGATAGGCAAGCTCTATGACTTGCAACCATCCGACAGGGTTTTACAATTTGCACCACTCAATTTCGATGTCGCGGTGGAAGAACTGTTTCCATCGTTCTCGAACGGGGCGGCAGTGATTTTACTGCCCGCTCACCTACGCTTGTCGCCGGTTGACTTCACCAAATTCTTGTCCGGTGTTGGCGTGACAGTTCTTAACTTACCCGCCTCCTACTGGCACCAGTGGGTTTCCGAATTGATTCGCTTAAAAACTGAGTTGCCTGTCGCCCTGCGCTTGATGGTGGCAGGCAGCGAGAAAGTCTTAGTTGAGTGGTATGCCGGTTGGCGAGCGATCGCCGGAGAACATGTGCGCTGGTTGAATGCTTACGGGCTGACTGAGACAACCATCACTGCAACGATCTACGAAGCAGGAGTCAACAAGGGAAGTCAGACGAGCGGGTCAATGCCTATCGGGAGACCGATTGCGAACACGGAGGTGTACATCCTTGACCGCGAATTAGGATTGGTTCCGATCGGTGTGCAGGGAGAGCTTTACCTGGGTGGCGAGTGTTTGGCCCGCGGCTATCTGAGTGAGCCGGCCCTGACTGCGGAGCACTTCATTCCTCACCCATTCAGCCAGACGGCGGGTGCTCGCTTATACCGAACCGGCGACGTCGTTCGCTATCTGCCGGACGGCAACCTCGAGTTCATCGGACGCACAGATTCGCAGTTGAAGATCAGAGGCTTTCGAATTGAACCGGGAGAGATTGAGACGGCGCTGGCGACACACGCATCCGTTCGTGAAGTGTTAATTGACGCGCGAGAGGATCAAGCGGGAATGATGCGATTGGCTGCCTACGTCCTGACCGGCGAGGAACATGTGCCGTCAACGAGTGAGCTTCGGCGCCATCTCACAGAACGTCTGCCGGAATACATGATCCCTTCGATTTTCCGATTGCTGGACGAAATGCCGCTGACGCCTGCCGGGAAAATAGATCGCGAAGCTCTGCGAGCCCTGGAGTGGTCGCGGCCCGCTGCGGAATCCGGCTTCGTCGCAGCCGATACGGAAGTAGAGAAGAGACTCGCGGAGATTTGGGCCAATGTCCTTGGAGTAGAGCAAGTCGGCATACACGATAATTTCTTTGAGTTGGGCGGAGACTCCATCCTCAGTATTCAAATCACCGCCAGGGCCAAGCAGTCCGGACTATATCTAACGACTAAAGACCTCTTCCAGCATCAGACAATAGCGGGCTTGGCGGCTGTTGTCGGGACGGGCCGGAGGATGCCGCAAGCGGAGCAAGGATGCGTGCGTGGACCAGTGCCTTTGACGCCGATTCAATGCTGGTTTTTTCGACAAAATCTTTTGGACGTTCATCACTACAATCAAGCAGTGAGGCTTAAGACGAAGCCGGCGCTTGGCGCTTCTCAACTGAAGCGAGTGGTGCAAACTTTAATCGAGCATCACGACGCTTTGCGGTTGCGTTTCTGCTTGAATGAAAAAGGATGGCAGCAGGTCAATGCCCCTGTGGAAAGCAATCCGATCTTCACGCTTCTCGACATCTCCGGACTAAATGGCGAAGAGAAAGAGCGGTTCATTAAATCGGCGACTGCAGATTTGCAGGCGAGCCTAAATATCGAGCGCGGGCCGCTTATTCGTGTCGCGTTCTTCGACTCAGGCGTCAACGGGCCGGGATCTTTATTGATAGTGATCCATCACCTCGCCGTTGACGGGGTGTCCTGGCGCGTTTTACTCGAAGACTTAGTGACGGCGTGCCGACAGTTGCAGCTTGGTGAAGAAATAAAACTCCCCGCTAAGACCACCTCTTACAAAACCTGGGCAACTCTACTCCAAGACACCGCGAGCGTATCGGAATCTCAGAGCGAGTTTGTTCCGTTACCGATTGATCAGCCACACGGCCTTAACACCGAGTGCTCTGCGAGAAGTATATTCATGACTCTCAACGCGTCGGAGACCAGAGAGTTGGTGCAGGAAGCACCGGCGGCCTACCAGACGCGTGTGAGCGAATTGTTGCTCGCCGCAGTCTCCCAAGCCTTCGCACGCCGCACCAATCTACCGGCGCTACTCGTCGATTTGGAAGAGCACGGGCGTGAGTCGCTGGATGAGCGAATAGACCTGTCGCGCACTGTCGGCTGGTTTACGAAACTGTATCCGGTGCGGCTGGAATTGAGAGCAGAAGAAGAGGCGAGAGTGGTAAAACGAGTGAAGGAACAGGTGCGAGCGATAGCCGGAAAATGGACGGAGTTGATCGGGGTGGGAGCAGAAGTCAGTTTCAACTACTTAGGTCAGTTCAACCAGGTGTTAGCGAATTCAGAGTGGTTCAGGTCGATTGAAGAAGTGACCGAGATGAACAGCAGCGCTCGCAATTTGCGAAGCCACCTCATCGACATCAAGGCCTATATTAATGACGGAAAACTGCAAGTAGAGTGGATTTATAGCGAAGCTATACACAAGCGCAAAAGAATAGAAGATTTGGCTGACGAATTCATGATAGCCTTACGAAAACTGATTGCACACTGCCTCTCCGACGATGCAGGTGGTTTTACTCCTTCCGACTTTCCCGACGCTGAATTAAGCCAGGAGGACTTAGACGACTTGATGGCCGAACTGGGCTAAGCCTCGGGTCTGATGAGCAAGAAAAATATCGAAGACATCTATCCGCTTTCGGCGGTGCAGCAGGGAATACTCTTTCATAGCCTCTCTGCGCCGGAAAGCGGCACCTACGTCGAGCAGTTGGTCTGCACCCTCTCCGGCGATCTCGACGTCGACGCCTTCGAGCGGGCCTGGGCTGCGGTTTTGGCGGGACATGCCGTCTTGCGCACACTCTTTGTCTGGAACCGCCGCGAGAAGCCGCTGCAGATAGTGCGCCGCAACGTTAGTTTGCCATTCGAACAGTACGACTGGCGCGACCTCTCTCACGCCGAGCAGGGCCGACGACTCGATGCCTTACTCGATAAAGATCGTCGTCGTGGTTTCAACCTGTCTGAAGCACCGTTGATGCGCCTCGCGCTCGTGCGCACCGGGACAGAGCGTTTCCAACTTCTTTGGACAAGCCATCACCTGGTTCTGGATGGTTGGTCACTGCCGCTCGTCCTGAAAGAGGTGTTCGATTTTTACGAGGCGTTTCATCAAGGGCGAGAACTTCGGTTGCGGCCGGTGAGACCCTTTCGTGATTACGTCGCCTGGCTGAAACGTCAGGACCTTTCTCAGGCGGAACAGTACTGGCGCGAAACGCTCAAAGGATTTACTCAACCCACACCGCTGATTTCGGATCAGTTAATTCATGAATCAAGGCGCGGCAGACCGGCGTTTGCCGAGCAGGAAGAGAAACTGCCGTCTCACCTCACAAATGCTTTACAGAGTCTCGCGAGACAACATCATTTGACATTGAGCACGCTGGCGCAAGCCGCCTGGGCTCTGCTGTTGAGTCGGTACAGTGGTGAGTCGGATGTTGTCTTCGGCGTTACGGTCTCAGGCCGTGCGGGGAATGTCGAAGGCGTCGAATCGATGATCGGCCTGTTAATCAACACTTTGCCGCTACGCGTGCGTGTGGTGGATGAAGAGCCGGTGTTGTCATGGCTCAAGGAAGTGCAAAGGCGGCAAGGGGAACTGATCCAATACGAGTACAGCCCGCTGGCACAGGTCCGGGCTTGGAGTGATGTGCCGCGCGGCACAGATCTCTTTCACAGCCTTTATGTCTTTGAAAATTATCCGCTCGACGCGGCCGCTTTCGGACGACATGACGGAATCAGAATCGTGGACGTTCGTGCCCTCGAGCAGAACAATTATCCCCTGACAATCGCCGTTATGCCCGGCGCCGAGATGTCGTTGCACATGGCTTACGACACGCGGCGCTTTGATGCCGCCACGGTCACGCGCATGTTGGGCCACATGCGCACTCTGCTCGAAGGTGTCGTGTTAAATCCCAATCGCCGCATCGGCGAGTTGCCGCTGACGCTGAACGGGAAAGTAGACCGGCTGGCACTTCCACCACCTGACAGAGTGCGTTCCGAACTGGAGCCGGATTTTCTTCCGCCTCGCAACGAAAGCGAAAGAATCCTGGCCGAGATATGGTCCCGCGCGCTTGGGGTTGAGCGCGTCGGCATCAACGATAACTTCTTTGAGCTCGGCGGAGATTCAATTACCAGCCTACAGATTGTCGGCAGGGCCAGTCAGGCGGGATTGGTCATCACACCGGGACAATTGTTCCAGCATCCGACGATAGCCGCACTGGCCCAGGTGGCAGACATTACTCCGTCAATTCGAGCTGAACAGGGCACGATAACTGGGCCCGTACCGTTAACTCCCATCCAGTGCTGGTTCTTCGAGCAAAATCTGCCTGCGCCGCATCACTACAACCAGGCAGTCATGCTTGAAGTTAGAGAGGGCGTTGATGTCACTGTGCTGGAGGAAGCTTTAGCGGAGTTGATGGCTCATCACGATGCTTTGCGGATGCGTTTTGCCGAAGGAGAGTCTGGCTGGCAACAGATCAACGCAGCGAGCGAGGATCACAAAATTCTGACGCAGATCGATCTCTCGACCGTCAGCTTGGAAGAGCATGCGATCATCCTTGAAACAGCAAATGCGAGTCTCAACCTGAGCGAAGGCCCCCTCATACGCGTCCTCTATTTGAAGGACGAAAGCGAGAAACCAGGACGGCTTCTCATACTGGCTCATCATCTGGTGATCGATGCGGTGTCCTGGCGAATCCTAATCGAAGACCTGGACCAGACTTACAAGCAATTGGCCCAGCACCTGAAAGCTAACCTTCCTCTCAAGACAACTTCGTTCAAGGAATGGGCAGGGCGGGTCTGTGAGTATGCGCAATGCGATGACGTTAGGCGTGAGATGGAATACTGGACGGCTGAGGCGCGTTGTCGTGCCGGCGTCCTTCCCGTGGATGGAGACGGCGAAGTCGCTCCTGCTGACAGCATCTTCGTTTCGCTGAGTGCAGATGAGACTCACCAGTTGTTACACCGGACCGCTGCGGATTATCACGCGCGAATTGACGAGATGTTGCTATCTGCGCTGGCGCTCACGCTCGAGCGCTGGTCAGGAAGTCAACGCCTGCTGATAGATGTTGAGGGGCATGGCCGCGAAGACTTATGCAGCGGGCTCGACCTGTCGCGCACTGTCGGGTGGTTCACAACGGTTTTTCCAGTCCTCCTTGAGCTGGGCGAATCCGTTGATGAGCTCGAAGCATTAAAGGTTATCAAAGAGCAACTGCGAGCGATACCGGCGCGCGGAATAGGCTACGGCCTGCTGAGATATTTGCGTCGTGATGAGAACCTTAGAGAGCGTTTGCGAACGATGCCGCAGGCGGAGGTGAGCTTTAATTACCTGGGCCACTTAGACCATACCCTCGATTCATCCTCTATATTTTCGCTGGTGAATGAACCGGTCGGCCCGGCGCGCAGCCGACATCAAGCGCGAAGCCACGCGATAGAAGTGGAGGCTTGCATCTTCGAAGGGCAGTTGCGCGTTGAGTGGTCTTACTGTAGGCAAACGCACTCACGCTCTACCGTTGAGCGGCTCGCAACTGCTTTTATCACTCACCTGCGAACGTTAGTGCAGCGCCACACCGCAGAACGCGCCCAAACACCATCCGACTTCCCGTTGGCGAACCTGGACCAAGCGAGACTTGCGCAGATAACCGCGACGAGTGGCGTCGTTCAAGATATTTATCCGCTGACGGCACTGCAACAGGGCATGCTCTTTCATGAGCTGTACGAGCCTCGCGGCAATGTGTATCACACACAACTTGTTTGTGATCTCAACTCTCCTTTGGACGAGAGAAAGTTTCGCGGAGCCTGGCAGGCTGTCGTCGATCGTCATGCTGTGTTGCGAACAGATTTCGAATGGGAAGCGCTGGAGGAGCCGCTACAGGTCGTCCGGCAAGACGTGAGCCTCCGCATAGACGAGGAAGACTGGCGCGACATTCGTGAGTCGGAACGTGCAGCAAGGCTCGATAATTTTTTGCAGGCGGATCGAGAGCGCGGTTACACGCTCAGCGAAGCGCCTTTAATGAGGCTGAAGCTGTTCCGAACCGGTGAAGCAGATTACGTGCTGGTGTGGAGTTGTAATCACCTGCTCCTTGACGGATGGTCGCTGGCGATTCTCTTGAAAGAGTTCCTGAATTACTACGAAGTCCTTTGCCGAGGTGAGGTGATTGAGTCCACGGCGGAACAGCCGTACCGCGCCTACATTGAATGGTTGAGGCAGCGGGATGAGAAAGCGGCTGAGACTTACTGGCGACAAGCATTGCGCGGCATACGACAGCCGACACAATTCGGAGTGCAGAGGGCCAACGAAGTTGGGGAAGAACACGCACACGGCGAACAGGTACTTCATCTGAACCGGTACCTGACCGGCCAACTGCGGGACCTGGCCCGTACATCGGGATTGACTTTGAACACCCTGATGAGAGGTGCATGGGCCATCCTGCTGAGCCGCTACAGCCGTGAGACTGACGTGTTGTTCGGCACCGTTATCTCAGGCAGGCCGGGCGAACTGCCGGGTGTGGAAGAAATGGTCGGGATGTTTATTAACACGCTTCTTTCCAGCACAGTGGGATCCGAAGCTTGGAATTCACGTGACTTGAAGTCGCGGCCGCACTGACCCTATAGTGAGTCGTATTAATTTAAATCATACCAACATGGTCAAATAAAACGAAAGGCTCAGTCGAAAGACTGGGCCTTTCGTTTTAATCTGATCGGCACGTAAGAGGTTCCAACTTTCACCATAATGAAATAAGATCACTACCGGGCGTATTTTTTGAGTTATCGAGATTTTCAGGAGCTAAGGAAGCTAAAATGGAGAAAAAAATCACTGGATATACCACCGTTGATATATCCCAATGGCATCGTAAAGAACATTTTGAGGCATTTCAGTCAGTTGCTCAATGTACCTATAACCAGACCGTTCAGCTGGATATTACGGCCTTTTTAAAGACCGTAAAGAAAAATAAGCACAAGTTTTATCCGGCCTTTATTCACATTCTTGCCCGCCTGATGAATGCTCATCCGGAATTTCGTATGGCAATGAAAGACGGTGAGCTGGTGATATGGGATAGTGTTCACCCTTGTTACACCGTTTTCCATGAGCAAACTGAAACGTTTTCATCGCTCTGGAGTGAATACCACGACGATTTCCGGCAGTTTCTACACATATATTCGCAAGATGTGGCGTGTTACGGTGAAAACCTGGCCTATTTCCCTAAAGGGTTTATTGAGAATATGTTTTTCGTCTCAGCCAATCCCTGGGTGAGTTTCACCAGTTTTGATTTAAACGTGGCCAATATGGACAACTTCTTCGCCCCCGTTTTCACCATGGGCAAATATTATACGCAAGGCGACAAGGTGCTGATGCCGCTGGCGATTCAGGTTCATCATGCCGTTTGTGATGGCTTCCATGTCGGCAGAATGCTTAATGAATTACAACAGTACTGCGATGAGTGGCAGGGCGGGGCGTAACCTAGGTGACAGAAGTTAAAAGCCTCCGGTCGGAGGCTTTTGACTTTCTGCTAGATCGGCCGCATCGAATATAACTTCGTATAATGTATGCTATACGAAGTTATTAGCGATGAGCTCGGACTTCCATTGTTCATTCCACGGACAAAAACAGAGAAAGGAAACGACAGAGGCCAAAAAGCTCGCTTTCAGCACCTGTCGTTTCCTTTCTTTTCAGAGGGTATTTTAAATAAAAACATTAAGTTATGACGAAGAAGAACGGAAACGCCTTAAACCGGAAAATTTTCATAAATAGCGAAAACCCGCGAGGTCGCCGCCCCGTAACCTGTCGGATCACCGGAAAGGACCCGTAAAGTGATAATGATTATCATCTACATATCACAACGTGCGTGGAGGCCATCAAACCACGTCAAATAATCAATTATGACGCAGGTATCGTATTAATTGATCTGCATCAACTTAACGTAAAAGCAACTTCAGACAATACAAATCAGCGACACTGAATACGGGGCAACCTCATGTCCGAGCTCGCGAGCTCGTCGACAGCGACACACTTGCATCGGATGCAGCCCGGTTAACGTGCCGGCACGGCCTGGGTAACCAGGTATTTTGTCCACATAACCGTGCGCAAAATGTTGTGGATAAGCAGGACACAGCAGCAATCCACAGCAGGCATACAACCGCACACCGAGGTTACTCCGTTCTACAGGTTACGACGAATGTCAATACTTGCCCTTGACAGGCATTGATGGAATCGTAGTCTCACGCTGATAGTCTGATCGACAATACAAGTGGGACCGTGGTCCCAGACCGATAATCAGACCGACAACACGAGTGGGATCGTGGTCCCAGACTAATAATCAGACCGACGATACGAGTGGGACCGTGGTCCCAGACTAATAATCAGACCGACGATACGAGTGGGACCGTGGTCCCAGACTAATAATCAGACCGACGATACGAGTGGGACCGTGGTCCCAG
>JADMIO011411848.1_pt1 | contig 114697 bp, 73 predicted proteins | sample 8958161 | NCBI WGS metagenome assembly JADMIO01 (sample SAMN16585339, study PRJNA669376) | soil metagenome | isolation source: Crop rotation soil | place: USA: Cullars Rotation, Alabama | collected 2011
ACAACTTGTCCACGTGGAATTCTAAGCTTAGGATCCCAATGTGCTGGAAAGGAACCATATCCGAGAAATTCAACGGGTTTGCGTGAGCGGCTACAGAGATAACGCCATCCATGCCAATACCAATGAGCGGGAGTGTGAATGAATCATCGCCGGAGATCACCAGGAAATCCTTCGGTTTATCGCGGATGATCTTCATGCATTGTACCACATCGCAGGAAGCTTCCTTGATGGCTATGAACTTCGGCGAGCTGTGAGCTATGCGCAGGGTTAGTTCCGCACTCATATTCGATCCTGTGCGGCTTGGGACGTTGTAAAGTATTATTGGCTTAGGTGCCACTGCTTCTATTGCCTGGTAATGCGCAAATACACCATTTGGATTCGGCCTGCTGTAATATGGATTTACAGACAGAATAGCATCAATACCTGTGAAGTCAGTAGTCTCCATGGTATGGATCATTTCAGCGGTATTATTTCCACCTATGCCCAGTACCAGGGGTACTCTTCCTGCAATTGTTTTTATAGTGAATTGGGTAAGTTCTTTCTTTTCTTCTTTAGTAAGAGTGGCGGGCTCTCCGGTAGTACCTTGCGTAACGAGGTAATCCACCTTGCCAATGATGAGGTGGTTAATAATTTTTTCAAGTGCATTGAAATCAATTTCTTTCCTGGCGTTAAACGGAGTGATCATTGCTACTCCTGTTCCCCTGAATCTACTGTCAGTCATTTTATTTTGTTAAGATATTCTATCGTTTGTTCTACAAATTCATTTTCATCATCTGCATTATCATATTCAATGCTGAAATTATACACCGGAAGCGCATTTTCCTTAAAGCGCGTCATCCTTACCTTGGATGGAATAGCTGCTGCTGCAAAATCCAGCACCGGAAGGAAATCCTTATAGGTATTTATAACCGCCTTGAAAGATTGCCTGCGTAGTTTCTCTTCCATTTCCTTGTTCGGCAATTCAAACATTTTCACCAGATCCTTTGGAAAGATCATATGATGGTTAGGATGATTGACCGGCAATTTCCTAAGCATATCCTCTGATGCAAAAATAAGCACATCATAGTTAGCTTTATACTTGTCGAGTAATTTAAGTGTTGCCTGGTAGTAATTCAGCTCGGCAGCATCCCTGACTGCAAACAGGAAAAGCAATTTATCAGACCTCGTGGAAGGCGTAGTACTTCCAAGCTCTTTAGACTTTTTAGTGATGAGCCTGTGAATGATCGCTTTCTTAACTTTTAGCAAGCCTTTATTTTTATTGTCCAAATTTACACATCTATGTGGAAATGTGGATAAAAACTTATAAATGCTTGATAATACGGTGGATGTGGCCAGGGGTGTTATATCTGATCTAGTTAAGGCGAGTAGGTTTAATACCCCGTCATATCAGGATCATTACAACTGACTCCTCAGATGGATCAGGAATGCCCTTGTTTTCTCCAGCATTTGTAAGGTATCAGGTAAGGTTTCTTCAGTGGAAGAAGCGATCTTGAGATGCTTTTTGGCACCATCCAAGGTCATGCCTCTTTCTTTGACCAGATTATGGATATTCTTGAGGTAAGCTATATCCTGCTTGGTGAAATTACGGTTCCCTTTTTTATTCTTCCTCGGCTTGATTCCGGGGAATTCCTTTTCCCAATAGCGTATCAGGGAAGCATTTACATTAAGCATTTCCGCAACTTCCCCGATGGAGTAGTATAGCTTGTCTTGTAAAATAATGGCTTCCTGCACGTGTTAAATCCTAGTCGAATGTCTGGTTGGAATGTTTCGCAATTTCAAGGATCTTGGCATAATCCCCACTGTTAAGGTCATTATGGAAGAAATTGATCGGGTCAATTTTCTTACCGTTCTTGATCACTTCATAATGAACGTGAGGAGCGGTGGACATACCTGTGCTGCCTACCAAACCGATAAGGGATCCGCGTTTTACCTTGGTGCCCGGACGAACAAGTACTTTGCTCATGTGGCCATAAAGTGTTTCGTATCCAAATCCGTGATTGATAACTACGTGCAGACCATATCCTGCACCATTGGGATCCGCGCCTTCTACGATACCATCTCCGGTAGCATATATTGGTGTACCCTTGGCAGCAGTAAAGTCCAGGCCGGTATGCAATTGCATTTGCTTATAGATAGGGTGCAACCTGTATCCGAAACCGGATGACATTTGCTTCAATGTTTTATTGGAGATAGGCTGGATGGCAGGCATGGATGCAAGCATTTTTTCCTTGCCCTTGGCCATTTTCATCAGCTTGTCATAATCCTGACTCATAACGGACAACTTGGCGGAAAGATCATCCAGTTTTTTAGAAGATTCAATCACAAGTTCAGAACCGGGAATGCTTTCTTCTGCCTTGTATTTATCTACACCACCCGTACCTGCATTCAATACGCTGGATGGCAGTGGATCAGCTTCAAAAATCACACGGTAAAGCTTATTGTCCTTGTCTTCCAATTCTGCAAGGGCAGCATTGGCCGTTTCCATTTTCTTGTTAAGATACTCAACCTGATGCTTATAATAAGCCACCTGGTTTTGAAGTTCTCTCTGATCAGGAGTTTTGGTCCTGAAAATGACAACTGAATAGACGAGTACTCCCACCAAAACGAGAGTAGCAAGAAAACCCGATACCTTACCAATGCGTTCCCAGTCTTTCGGCTTGTGGATCACATATTTAAGGTCGTGCGGATTAAAGTAGTATTTGAATTTCTTAGCCATATCCTCTATGTATCGATTAGCGAAGTTACGTATCGAGTTCCACCCCTCCAAAAAGCATGCCGCTCTAGCCTCACCATTGCACTGTGGATAAAAGGCATAACATCCTAACGGCTAAAAATTTGTCCCTTGTGGAAATGTGGATAAAAAGATAAAAGTTCATGATTCGTTAATACGCTCAAACCCTTCCGCCCTAAAGGGCACCTTCCCTTATCAAGGGAAGGAGTTCCGCAAGCGGAACAATCGTATGCTGAAAATTTGAGGCTTGTTACACAGCAACTATTGTTTTGGCTTGTCCTGCTATTCCTTGTCTTCGGACAAGGAATCCGTGGTTGCAGGTCTCCGACCTGATGCGTCTGAAGACGCAAAACCAATGCTTCCTGGGCTGAAGACCTGAAAGAGCGCAAAAAATATTCCTCCAACCTCATCGTCTTACTAAACACCTAAACGCATTAATTATGAAAAAACGCTGGATAGATTTTATCGGGCTATTCCTGCTTCTACTGGTAACAGGCCTTTTCTGGGGAACATGGTTTGCACTCAGTCAATCCATTTCCGGATTTTCTCCTGCGGAATTTATTCATATCGGCAAGGTCATTATTGCAAACGTTGCCTGGCCCATGAGATTCATATTGCCGGGATGTATGCTTTTCATGTTGCTGAGTTTATGGTTTCATCCCCATAAAAGATCATTGGGTTTTTATTTCAGTATAATTGCATTTGTTTCCATTTGTATTTCGTTCTTAATTACAGTAGGCATAGAAGTGCCAATTGATAATATGATCAAAACATGGACTGCAGAAACCATTCCTTCAGATTTCAACGCACTTCGTGAAAAATGGGAATTCTTTCATGGTATGAGAACGATAACATCGTTGTCATGCTTTGCGCTTTATTCTGCATCGATGATATTGACGAAGAAATATTGATTCTTTTGTAGAGACGTTGCATGCAACGTCTTAGGTAATGTTGCAAATGCCCATACTACTTGCGTTAGCTGATAAAATAGGGCAATTTGTGCCTCGTTCAACGAGAGATTGCTATTTTTGAAGAAAAAGAATAATGGACTCCGGACAATTCATCATTTTTCGAAAATTTAATGACAAAGCTCTTGCACTGGAACTGGCAGGTATCCTTGAGGAGAATTCCATTGCCTTTGAGATGGATGATAGTTCAGGATATGACCCTGCATTTTCAAACAATGAGATAGCAAAGGAATATTCAATTAAGTTGCAAAAGGCAGATTTTCCTAGGGCTGAGAAATTATTGCAAAGGATATCTGAGAAAAATATCCTTGGGATAAAAAATGATCATTACCTGTATGGGTTTACCGATGATGAATTAATTGATATTGTCTATAAGGAGGATGAATGGAGCAAGGAGGATTTTCTGCTGGCGAAAAAAATACTGAAACAACGAGGTAGGGAAATTAATGAAGCTGATATGAAAGAAACCAAGAGGCAACGGATAATGGAATTGGAAAAACCGGAAAAAAGCAGCAAGTCATGGATATTTATTTCGTATGTACTAGCACTAATGGGAGGACTGCTTGGTATATGGATTGGCTGGCACTTGAATACACACAAGAAAACCTTGCCTGATGGAAGACAAGTCTTCTCTTATACTGAAAGTGACAGGGAGCATGGAAAAAGAATATTCTTCCTTGGAATATTCTCCTTTATTGCATGGATTTGTGTGAAAGTATTTTTGTAATTATTTATATGAGATATAAAATAGAACTATTCGTTACCATCACACTAGTATCTTTTATTATTTCCGGATGCAATCAGCATCCCGGAAACGTTGACAAAACAAATGAAGATACTTTGCAGGACGTAGTACATGAAGCAACCACTGACAAACCAATGCCAATTCCTCCGGACACAAAAGTTGGTGATATAAGTGAATTTAAGAAAACAGCCTTTGTCCCCACTCTGGAGAATCAGATTGATAATGGTAAAAATTCAATTTATACTCCAAGCTTTTTATTTGCATGGAAGAAACTTAAAAGTACGATCAATAGGCCCATAAAAGTTGACGAAACAAAAGAGCCATCCCTTGCGATAATTAATAACTCAAAAACATTTGAAGGTTCAATTGCAGAATCAGAACTACATGATTCAGTTTTTGTAATGGATGATGGCATAAAGGTGTCTTCTTCTTTCAGCAAAAACCTGCCTTATGCCATATGTTTGGATAATCTGGAAAATCCTTTGATGTTCAGCAATCAAAAGGTCTCTTCATATGGTATTAAAAATCATTACGAAAAGTTGGCAGCTGAAGTGGAAATTTTATATTACAAGAGTGACCAATGTTTCATGATCCGATTAATAACAAGGGATACGGATGAAGTTATATTAGCCAAGGGAATGCCTGACGGAAACAGTTTAGGAAATTATGTGCAAACAATAGCCCGGTTAAGAGAGATGGGTAAAAAGGAAAGTATTACCGTGAGAAACCGCTGGAAATATAGCTTCAACAGGGTAGATGAACTGGCCATTCCTGTCATTAAATTCAATATCAGGGATGAATATAAAGAACTGATCGGAGGCAATAAATTTTCAACGGTTGACAGACAATGGAGGATTCATGAAGCTGTGCAAAAAACATCCTTTTTGTTGAATAAAAATGGTGCATCAGTATCAAGTGTGGCTATTGTAGCATCAGATTCCGCGGCTCCTGACCAGCCCAGGTTTAGCCCCAAAAAGCTTGTGTTTGATTCACCATTCATTGTTGTCTTAAAGCACAAAAATGTAGCTAATCCATATTTTGTAGCAAGAATAGCGAATGTAGAATTGATGCAGAAAGAACAATGATTTTTGTAGGGTCACGACATGTCGTGACCGACGTTGCAGATAGCACACGTCAGCCGCGGCGGAACACTGATTCTACAGATTAAAAGGAGTTGATTATGATGATTTATTTTAGTTGTCATCCTGAAAGGATCTTTCCAGCGCTATAGGTATAGATTGAAAAAACTACTGTCACCACAGATTCTCCTGAAGTGTGGGATTGGAAAGGACTCTGATGGATAGTCGTTGCAATCATGAGTGATATTATATAGGGAAATATTGCATAAATTTGAGTTTATGAAATTTCAAATAAAGCCATTTATTTCAATATGTTTTGCGGCCTTACTTTTTTCAGGTTGCAATCAGCATCCGGGACAAGTAAAGAAACAAGTTGTAATACATGAGGAGCTCATGGATAAGCCTTTGCCAATTCCTCCGGACACAAGAGTTGTTGACATAAGTGAATTTAAGAAAACAGCCTTTGTTCCCACCTTGGAGAATAAGATTGATAATGGTAAAAACACGATTTATACTCCGAGCTTTTTATTTGCATGGAAGAGACTTAAAACTACGATCAATAGACCAATAAAAGTTGATGCATCAAAAGAACCATTTCTGGCTTTAATCAATAAATCTGAATCGTTTCAAGGTTCAATTGAAGATGCGGAACTACATGATTCAGTTTTTGTAATGGATGATGGTATAAAGGTGTCCTCTTTTTTCAGTAAAAGCCTGCCATTTGTGCAGAGCTTTGATAAATTGGAACACCCTTTATTATTCAGTAATCAGAAGGTTTCATCGTATGGTATAAATGATAACTTTACAGAGCTGGCGGGAAAAGTTGAAATTTTATATTACAAGAATGATAATTGCTTTGTGATTCGTTTAGAAACAAGGGATACCGATGAAATAATATTGGCAAAGGGAATGCCTTATGAAAATAGTTTGGGCGACTATGTAAAAACAATAGCTCGTTTAAGGGAGGTTGGTAAAAAGGAAAATCGAAATAAGGTCAATAGTTGGAAATACCATTTCAATATAATAGATAGCCTTGCCATTCCTGTAATTAAATTCAACATTAAAGATGAATACGATAAAATGATAGGAGAAAATAAATTTTCAACAGTGGATATACACTGGAAAATATTAGCAGCAGAACAACAAACTTTCTTTTTATTAAATAAAGATGGTGCAGCAATATCAAGTTCAAGTACTGTTGCCGCAGTAACTCCCGCACCACTTCCACAACCTAAACTTAGTCCCAAAAGGCTTGTGTTTGATTCTCCTTTCATTGTTGTCTTAAAGCACAAAAGTGTAGCTTATCCTTATTTCGTAGCAAGGATCGTCAATGCTGAGTTAATGCTGAAAGAAAAATAAAGATCTTCGTATTATTATGTCTTTCGCAACAACTGACGAGATTAATTGCCGGTACTTATTTGTTGAAATCGGTTACAGTTCGCTTAATATACAGAGGCAGAATATCAAGGTCATTCAAAACGCGGAAATACTGTGCCTTTGCATTACTGATCTGCAGGCCAAATCCGTCGGAATATGGGATTAATGAAACGACATCGCCCGGAATGATAGATGAATTTACTTTCGCACCGTTAAATATCAATCGCTTATTGGTAATATAAAATTTCCCATTATCTATTGTTGCAAGTTTTTGACTGGTAATATTCTTGATTTCCACACTACCACTATTTGAAAAGTACCCTCTTTGATTAGGAGTTGAAAAATTAAAACCTGAATCACGATAATCGATTCTTTCTAAAACTTCTTTCACTTCCACCTGTTCCACTTCTGTGATGAAATAACATATTTCATCTTTTTGTAAAATTATGTCTGATTCAATGGGATCGATATTCCCATTTTCAATGGTCCAGCAAAGTTTCAACCTTGCCACTTGCGAATTATTTTTGTCGTCAATATTAACTTTTATATTTAGATTTTTTGCATACTGCATGAACTCATTCCATTCATCCGGGGAAATTTTGTTATCCCTTATCATTTCGATTACTTTGGTGTCCATCAGTTTATTCCGGATCTTTGGCGTTTCCTGGTTTACAAAATCTTCCGGAATATTTAAATTAGCTCTTAAGTCGTCGATTTTTGTTTCTTCCGAATTATCGTAAACGCCATCTTTTATAGCCTCTTCATAAGCCTGAATAAATATTTCAGTAGAGAGTCTATTGTGAATTTCAACAATATCTTCTTCTTGAAGGAAAAGAATTTTTCTCAAGGAGTCTAATTCAAGTTTTTCCTTTTCTGATAAAAAATTATCTTCCAGGCAATTTCTGAGATATGTTTCGTATAACTCTCTCAATCCTTTTGGAAATTTATCAGTTATATTAAAGTTATATTTTAACATGATAACCTTGGAATCTCGATCCGTTATCTCTGAAAGTGATTTGGATGCAAGTAAATTATTGATTTCAATCAAAGCATTCTCTGCAGGTTGTGTATTGAATAGCTTTTGAAAAGTACTTTTCGGCACCAACGGTTTTACATTGTAGATTGAATTCATGTTTTAAAATGAAATTTGAAAAATGATTTGATTAAATGAGAAGCTGGTTAGTTAAAAACAAAAATAGCAATTTATTTAATGAAATCAAAAGTTGCTATTGCAAAGGTTTTCCCTTATTTCTCTGAAATATTTTTGATATGATTCAATACCCTTTTGTGGATGCTATGTATAATGTAATCACTCCATAGCTGCCAGTAAAATTCAGGTTTTATACGGTGATAATACCATGTAGTTCCCTCCAGTCTTGTTCTCCCGGGCCCCAGTTTTATCAAATGAAATTGTCCTTGTTTAGAAACAAAATAATCATGCAAGTGAGGCGCTTTTATGTCCCAGAAACTTAGTTCCTTCATAGGGGCAGGGCAATCACTCACTGAGAATCGCAATAGCCTGGGTTCATCCCAAACAGTTATGGGTTCTGTAAAACTCCCGGTGGTAAAATTGCAATGCCGTATGGCACCAACCCCTTTACCTTCAATACGTGCATTTATGGGATAAGCTAATCCGGTTTTAAATATGAATTCTTCCGGTTCCGGAAGTTGGGGAAACTCAACAACATTAGACCATACTTCCTCCGGACTGGCATTGATCTCTATTGAGCTTGTAACGGAAGTAAGGCTGGGTGTATCGGTTGTTTTTTCAACAAAGGATATCATCGGGATTCCCAATACCAGAATTATCAAGGTAGTAAATGTTCTGTTGGAATACCTGTTCTTTATAGCTCTTCCAACTATACTGCCTATCCATGTAAGCAAGGCAGCAATAGGAGCCGCCATGATAATGCAGATAACTCCTTCAAATGCGCAAATAAAAAGTAAAACAGCGAAAATTCCCAGTGATTGAAACGCGAGGACCAGGGAAAGCCTTTTTGTAATAGGCCGTTTGTAGCCATAAAGCAGGGTGGGAGCAGCACCAATGAATAATGGCGTAAGGACAAATAATGCCATGCCATATACACCAATTCCAAGAATACCTACTACCGTTAATACGGCCGCTAGAAATATAGTTATTGCATTTGAGGCAATGGCTCTTTTCCTGTGATCTGGCGGTAGCTTGTCAAAAATGGACATGGTGATTTTTATTTTGAGTCCAATTAAGAGGAACTACTTCCCAAACATGCCCGACACCACCAATTCTTTAGACCCTGCCGTGTATTTGTAGAAACCTTCACCGCTTTTAGCGCCGAGGTAACCTGCTGTCACCATATTCTTCAATAACGGACAAGGAGCATATTTAGGATTGCCGAAACCTTCATAGAGTACATTCAGGATGGAAAGGCATACGTCCAGTCCGATGAAATCGGCCAGTTGCAGCGGACCCATAGGGTGTGCCATACCTAGTTTCATTACGGTATCAATTTCTTCCACGCCTGCCACGCCTTCATACAGGGTAATGATCGCTTCATTGATCATAGGCATCAGGATACGGTTAGCCACGAAGCCGGGATAATCATTCACTTCCGTAGGGGATTTGCCCAGGCCTTTGGAAAGATCAAGGATGGCAGTAGTGGTTTCATTGCTGGTGGCATAGCCACGGATTACTTCCACAAGCTTCATTACCGGTACCGGATTCATGAAGTGCATCCCAATCACCTTGTCAGGACGCTTTGTCACAGAACCGATCTTCGTAATGGATATGGAGGAAGTATTGGAGGCCAGTATAGCGGATGGCTGGCAGAATTCATCCAGTTTCCTGAACAGGTCCAGCTTGATGTTTACATTTTCAGTGGCAGCTTCAATCACCAGGTCAGCATTGGAGCAGGCAGCCTGCAGGTCGGTAGTAGCCTTGATATTGGATACTATCTTGCCCTTTTCTTCTTCTGTGATGCTTTGTTTTGCCACCTGGCGGTCAAGGTTCTTTCCAATGGTAGCCATACCCTTTGCAAGTGCTTCATCATTGATATCCACCAGGGATACATTGTAATGATACATTGCAAAAACGTGAGCAATACCATTTCCCATGGTTCCGGAACCTATAACAACTATGTTTTTCATTATGCTGATCTGTTAAATTTTGCGCAAAGATAATTAAAAAGGGACAAGGGACAAAAGGGGCAAGGGACAAGTGGATTTACGATTTACGACGTTCGATTTACGATTAACCCCTAACCCCTGAAGAGGGAGCACTCCCGAATAGGGGACAGGTTCGTTCATTTAGTGGTAACGGAAAAGTCCCCTTTAGGGGATTTAGGGGTCATGACTTAGATAATACAACCTAGGTTTCTTTAAGCAGATAACACTTTTTTCGCATTTGAGTTATTCAATCGTACATCTAAAATCATTAAATCGTAAATCCTATCCCTATCTTTGCAGTTCCTATGAGGTACGCGCAATTATATCCCGAAGATGCTTTGCACAAGCTTGAATATGACAAGATCGTGTCATTAGTGGAGGAGAAATGCCTCAGCGACCTGGGTATAAAGTTCCTGCGCAAGATGAAAGTCAGTGGTGATTTTGCGTTCGTGAGCCGTGCTTTGCAGCAGGTGCACGAACTTAAATTCATCCTTGAAAATGAATCAGCGTTTCCATCTTCAAACTATCATGATCTTGAAGATTTGCTGGGATACCTGAATGTCACCAATTCGGTTCTCTCCGAAGAACAGTTTTTACAGTTATTACTTTTCCTGCTTACCATACAGGATATATTTGATTATTTCAAAAAGAGGGAAGGGCGTTTTCCTGCACTGGAAACCTTGCTGAAAACCCAAACCTTTGAAAAATCCATACTTAATGCCATTGCAGATGTCATCTCCGAGGAAGGTGTGGTAAGACCGGGAGTATCTGCTGTACTGGATAAAGTCCGCAAGGATATTAAATCCAAGGAAAGGGAACTGGATAAATCCTTTAATTCCATCCTTGCGCAGTGCAATGCCAGTGGATGGCTGGCTGCCGGTGGTGAAAGTATCCGGAATGGCAGGAGGGTACTCAGCCTTTTGTCAGAAAACAAAAGGCGCATCAAGGGTATAATACACGATGAATCAGCGACTGGTAAAGCGGTTTTTATAGAACCGGAAATCACCATTGAAATAAGCAATGAGCTTTTTGAATTAAGACAGGAAGAACGCAGGGAGATCTACAGGATATTGCGGGAGCTGACCGAACAGGTGCAACCGTATGTTCTGACGCTGCATTTTTACCAGCAGGTAGCGGGACTTTTTGATTTCATCCGTGCGAAGGCATTATTTGCCATGCAGATAAAGGCAAGCATGCCGGAACTGAAGGAGGAGCCCGTTATCAACCTGATGAAGGCATACCATCCGTTATTGTATTTGCATAACCTGAAAGTACACAAGGAAACGGTTCCCATCTCCGTAAAGCTGGATGAACAAAACAGGATATTGCTTGTCAGCGGACCTAATGCCGGAGGTAAATCAGTAAGTTTAAAAACAGTAGGATTGCAGCAGTTAATGTTACAATCGGGTATGCTGGTGCCATCGTATCCTGATTCGCAATTTGGGATATTCCAGAAAATATTTGTTGAACTGGGCGATGAACAGAGCATAGAAAATGAATTGAGTACATATAGTTCACGATTGAATCACACTAAATATTTCCTCGAGAAAGCAGATAAACATACGCTGATCTTCATAGATGAGTTTGGCTCAGGTACCGATCCAAAGTTTGGTGGCGCCATGGCGGAATCTATTCTGGAAGCATTGAATAAAAAGAAAGTCTTTGGAGTAATAAACACGCATTATTCCAACCTGAAAATATTTGCAGCTAATTCACAGGGCATCATCAATGGGGCGATGACCTTTAACAAGGATACGCTATCCGCCCTCTATGAATTGCGCATTGGCCAACCGGGATCTTCCTATGCATTTGAAATTGCAAAGAAGATTGGATTGCCGGAAAAAGTAATTGAAAGTGCAAGGAAGAAAATGGATCAGCAATATTTTAATTTTGATTCCATTCTTGCCACGCTTGAAACGGATAAGCATTTATCCGATATAAAAAAGAAGCGCCTGGATAAGCAGGAAACCGAACTTGAATTGCTGATATCTTCCTATAAACAACTCAAGGAGGATCTTGAGAAAAACAAGAAGAAAATCCTTCTTGATACCAAGCAAAAATCGCTTGAGGAACTGGAGAAAACCAGGCAGCGCTTCGATGACCAGTTAAAGGCATTGCGTCTGGAAGAAAAACAAAAGGCGAAGGAAGAGCAGATCCGCAAGGAAATAAAGGATAAAACGCAAAACCTGAAATCCGAAATAAAGGAAATAAAAGAGGAAAAGAAAAAGGCTACTCCGGATACTATTGAGCAGGGTACATTTGTCCGCCTGCATGAGGGTGGACAGATAGGAATGGTGGAGGAGTTGCGTAATAACCGTGCATTGGTTTCATTCGGAAATCTGCATAGTCTTGTTGCGATAGAAGACCTTGAAATTGCCCAGAAAGTATCCGAGAAAGTCAGGAAAGGATTTACCGATACATCCAAGCTGACTGAAGATTTTTCCCAGACAGTAGATGTACGCGGATACAGGGCGGAAGAAGCCATGAAGGAAGTGGAATCGCAACTGGATAAGGCTATGCTTTTAGGTATCTATTCGCTTCGAATTCTTCATGGAAAAGGCGACGGTATTCTAAGGAAAATGATCCGAGAAATGCTGAAAAAATATTCCTTTGTAAAATCCTATAAAAGCGAACCGGAGGAATTCGGTGGAGATGGAATTACAGTCGTGGAACTGGAATAAATAAAAAAAGGCTTTTCAATGAAAAGCCTTTTTTTATTTATTCAGGAAAAGATGCTATACTTTTTGAAGCCATATACTTCCGCCACGATGACCTGTGGCATCCATTTTAAGGCATAATGGCATGTTCTTTTCAAACCATTCCCTGTGGAAGTGTTCAAGGAAAGTATTAAATCCTATGATCTTGAAAGCATTGTTGTATTGCAAAAATGCCCTTAGTGCATATGTTTCATTGTATGCCCTTGTACGGTAGATCATTTTCTTGGTGATCTCGAAAGGATAGAGAATATCATGCACATGAATGATAACACCGCTTTGAAGAGCAGGAAGTACTTCAAAAAGGAAATAATTTACGTCAGCGCCTATTTTAACAATGTGTGATGAATCAATGAATAAAATATCATTTTTACCAAGTTTTCTAAATTCATCAAGGGGTACATCCTGTACTATGTGATTGACGATCTTTACGCGTTTCTCATCTTTCTTGTCTTCGTCCTTCAGCAATCCCATCAACCTTGAAGTATCAGGTTCTACAAAAGTAAAATGAGTATCCATTTTAAAGTAATCCCTGCAGTCCAGCATTACAGTAGATGAATATCCGGAACCTACTTCAATAACCTGTTTAGGTTTGAAGTTTACCAGCATGCAGGCAAGGAAAACGGCGTCGGAATAGTTGAACATTCCATTCTCATAGCTATATCTCAATCCGCTTACCGGATTTTCTTTAAAAGGAAGAGTAGGATAAATATCCTTGAAATTTTCGAGTAGCTCCAATTGTCCGGATTCGTTCAGGTCAATTGCCGGCAATTCCTTTCCCTTTATGGTAAAAAGCTTGTCCTCGTTTTTTTTAACTTCATTGAGGTCGGGATAAGGGCTGTAATAATGTCCAGGTGGGTAAAGTGTCTTGAATTTGTCAAGTTCCTTTTTCAAGGTCCTGACATAGGGAAGTTTATTGATAATACTTTTTACAGCCTCTTTCATTTTACATGTATTTAGTACAAAAATATGAAAATAAAGATATCTGGGCAAGATAATGGCATGTTTTTGGCTAATTTTATATATTTTTGAATGTAAATTAACCTGTGAGTTTATGAAAAACAATGCCCTTATTTTAGTTTTTACATTATTCCTGTTTTCGCTTGTAAAGGCACAGGACAAAAACGAACTATTATACGATGCTGTTGTAAAAAAGGATAAGCCTGCCGTGCAGAAATTGCTGAACGTGGACCATGCCAATTCCAATTATATAAGGTCAGCCAGCAGGTTCTCAAAAACGAGTGTTTTAATTGCAGCCTGCAAGACCGGGGATTCTGATATAGTCCGTATGCTCATAGATAAAGGTGCTGATCTGGAGTACAAGGATGTTCCTTTTGGACGTACTGCGCTGATGTATGCCGTGGCAGCCAATAAGGTCACAGTAGTAGATCTCTTGCTTTCTGAAGGTGCCAATGTGAACGCCAATGACGGTAAGGGTTATTCTGTACTTACTGCAGCAAAGGATAGCGGTGATGATGAAATGAAAGCATTGATAGAAGATAAAATTGAAGAACTGAAACAGAAGGCGGCCGGGGAGCATAAGTAGCTATTTCTGCTTTTTCGCAGAAACAATATACACTCCTGATAGTATAATGGCCAGTCCCAGGAATTGCACCAAATGCATTTTTTCTCCCTCAAATGCTCCCCATAAAAGTGCCACAACAGGTATAAAGTAAGTCACAAAGGATGCGATCAATGCGTTCGATCTCTGGATCAATTTATTGAATAAGAACATTGCCAGTGCAGAGCCAAATGCTGCAAGGATAAAGATATATCCCAGGGAAACCCACGCAACATGCCCCCGTTCCATCCTTGTGGTAAAATCAGTAGCGAAAAAGAGATATATTATGGCAGGAATTGCCATGCAAGTATACGCAAAGCTTGACGTCATTACAGAAGGTATATCCTGCAGAAAAGTTTTATTTACGTTATTACTCAGCCCATACAAAAATGCTGCGATTGCCAGTAAAAATCCAAGGATCAGTATTTTGTTTTCATGAATAACGAACAGGTCATTCCCCGGTTTCAATAATATAATTATCAATGAACCTCCCAGGCCTAGTAATACACCAATAAGTTTTCTTGTATTGAATGCTACGCTAAAGAATAAGGCACCCGTTACAAGGGTGAATACAGGCGTGAGGGCATTTAATACTCCTGCAACGGAGGAGGGTAGTCCGGTTTCAGCTTCTGCAAAAAGAAAAGGGGGGATACCGGCATTTAAAACTCCAAAGATTAGGATCAGTCCAAGTTTTCGCAAAGTGATCTGGCCAAGGTTTTTGATCACCAGCGGAAGCATTACAATCCCCGCTATGGAAATGCGCAGGCATGCAACTTGTGGTGCTGTAAATACATCCAGTCCACGCAGGATCAGGATAAAGGAACTGCCCCATATCAATGACAGGGCGGCAATAATGAGAATGCTGATCCACTTGTTTCCCTGCATAAGATGTAGGGAATAAACTATTTCATGTTATGATATACGTTCTGTACATCATCATCCTCTTCCAGTTTGTCGATAAGGGCCATTACTTCCTCTTCCTGAGCTTCAGTAAGCTCTGTAGTGCTGTTTGGAATGCGTTGTGCCTCGGCATTTATCACATTTAATTTCCTTTCTTCCAATACCTTTATCATGGTACCAAAATCACTAAATGAGGTATAAAGAATGATCTCATTTTCATCCTGGAATATTTCTTCCAGTCCATGATCAATAAGGTCTAGTTCTAGGTCATCTACGTTCAGTCCTTCAGCATTCAGACGGAAAACACCTTTTCTGTCAAATAGGAAATCTAGGGATCCGGTCTTACCCAATGCACCACCGTTTTTATTGAAATGGAGGCGCACATTTGCAACTGTGCGGGTAGGATTATCCGTAGCGGTCTCAACCAGGATGGCGATACCATGCGGACCATATCCTTCGTACACCACTTCGTTATAATCCTTCTCATCCTTGGAAGAAGCACGTTTAATGGCGGCATCTACTCTATCCTTGGGCATGTTTACACCCTTGGCATTCTGCATTGCTGTACGCAAACGCGGGTTTGATTCAGGCTCGGCGCCACCAGCCTTAACAGCCATGGCGATTTCGCGCCCTATCCTTGAAAAGGCTTTGGCCATAGCGTCCCACCTTTTGAATTTTCTTGCTTTTCTGAATTCAAATGCTCTTCCCATATTGCAAAATTACTTAGAAATACAAAATTACAAATTAAGCCCAAAAATGCAGTTATTTTTTAATTGAATCATTTAATTCGAGGCTATCTGTCAGTTTCCCATCTTTATAGAGCTTTCCCTTAATAAGGTCCCTTTGCTTTTGGATACGTTTTCTGAGTGTAGCGCCGCTACTGAAATTAGCCCTGATGAGGGAAATGGGATTCAGGATAGATGGTTGTTCGTTTCCCCTGGGACCGTTGTATTGGGTGGCTCCCTGGATCTTTAATGTATCAGGAACGCGTTTATTGATAAAATCGACCTTGAATTCCTCATAGGATTTGATGCGGAATGTGCCGCCTTTATAGTGTACCGTATCCCCCTGGATGTAGATATACATGATGCCATTGTGCCTTTCAGGATTCATGGCAAGGGTAAATAGCTGCGTTTTGAATCCGGGTGCTGCAATGGAAAGACTATCGGTCAGTTGAATTGGAATCAGGAATTCACCTATGGAATCACTTTTTGCAGTTGCACCGCTTTTTAAATTCAATATTCCTGCATTACGGATCAGGGAATTATTCCTAGCATCAAGCAATTTTCCGTGAAGCATAAATACATTATCCTGGGCTTTTGCCTGCAAAAATAACAGCCCGAAAATAACAGGAATAAAAGACTTCACAAGGTTTCATTTAGCATAAAACCAATTGGCCTGCCTAAATGTTACAATTCCTTTGTCGCGAAGCTAATTTAGGATTTAGATATTAAATATTAGAATTTTGAGTTCTACCATCCTTCTTCCCCAATGAGGGGAACGAACCTGAAGGTATCAAATACCTGGGTCTTGAAAGTGGATTCGCCGGTCTTGATGATACGGCGCATTTCCTGCGTTTCCTTATCACCTACAGGGATGACGAGATAGCCGCCCACTTTTAATTGCAAAAGCAAAGTTTCAGGAATAATAGGGGCAGCAGCAGTAACAATTATCTTGTCGAACGGAGCTTGTTTTGGTAAGCCAAGAGTTCCATCACCAACATACGTTTTTACAGGTAGTTTCAGATGTTCCAGGACTTTCTTTGCTTCATCGCTTAGCTTTTGGACACGTTCAATGGAAAATACTTTTGCTCCAAGTGATGCAAGGATAGCTGCCTGATATCCTGAACCTGTACCGATCTCCAGAATTTTTTCACCGGGTTTTACATCCAGAAGCATGGTTTGATAAGCTACAGTATAAGGCTGCGATATGGTTTGCCCTTCCCCGATAGGGAATGCCTGGTCCATATACGCTTTTTCAGCAAAGGCAGAATCAAGGAAAAAATGTCTTGGCAGGTTTGCAATTACATCAATGAGTTTATAATCAAATTCACCCTTGCGCGATATCTCCTGTGCAAGTTGTTTGCGCAATCCCTTAAGCTTATATGTATCAACGAAATTTTTAGACATTTTCCTTCTTATGCATCAACTTTAATCATACGGCAAAGAAAAATATTTTCTGCGCCATTGCGGTAACCTTCCATATATTTTTGTTCTTCAATTTTTACGGAATGTTTTGCACAAAATGCTTCAATCACCTTTTCGTTCTCCTGTGTGTAAATAGAGCAGGTGATGTATATCAATGGTTTCCCCGTTTTAAGTAAAGGGAAAACATTTTCAAGTATTTTCAATTGTTTCTGACTGTAAAGATCAATGCTGCTCTTGTCAAATAATGCCAGATGTTCCGGTGAACGTGCCCACGTACCTGAACCCGTGCAGGGAGCATCTACAATGATGCCGTCCATTTGGGGTAGGGCAGGGCTTCCTTTTTCAAGATCAACTTTTAGTATTCCGGCAGGACGAACATGATGTTTTTTGAAACGTTCGCCCAGGTTTTTCAGGATGGTCTCGCGAATATCTGAGACATATAATTCAACTTTTTTGTACGTTTCTGAAAGGGATAAACTTTTTCCTCCGGCACCTGCGCAGGCATCCCACCATTTTTCCCCTTCCTTTGCATGGTAAAAATCAACGGTGGACTGTGTAGATAGATCCTGTATCCTGAAGTATGCTTTTTGAAAAGATGGTAGTTCAGTCAGTTTTTCATTCGATTTGAATTTCCAGGTAAGGTCATTATATTTCTCGAATTCAATAGTATTCAATGTCAGTTCGGACTCAACGAATTTTTCTTTTCCGGGAGTTACTTTTACCCATACTGATGGTTGTGCCAAATAACTTTTCAACAATGACTCCTTGTCGAGTCCGGAAGTTATTTCGTCGGCAAAAGGAAATATTTTTTCGATAGAAAAATCGGGATAGTGATTTTTAATTATAGCTAACTTGGAATCAATATCCAGGGCATAATCTTCAGTGAATTTTTGCTCCAGTATAGGGTTGGAATTAAAAAGAAAATCCGCAACGTAACTTTTATCCTCGAATGATAGATTGCCTAGGCTTTTACCCAATCTGAAATAAGAATTGCATAACTGGCGCAATTCCTTTCTATCCCGTGATCCTGCGTTTTTATTCTTCCTGAAATATTCCTGCAAATGTTCCCGCAGGGGAATAGGATACTCATACGATTCAATGATTTCCTTTAACTGGTTAAGGCGTATGGTGGATTTCATTAGCGCACCTTCTTGAATTCGTAATTCTCAAATTTGATAACATGTAGGCCAGTGTTTTTGTAACCTGAGCAATTATCTGTTCTTTCAAAATGATAATTGGTATGAAGACGTTCCATATTCTCATCAGCAAATGATCGTTGGAAATAGGTGCCGTATTTGGACATCATGCTTGCATAAAAAAGTATATCATCAAAGCCCCGGAAATCATATTCATTAGGTTCTTCGTTGTATTTATTACGGAATTTTTCAACGTATGATTTTACTTCCCTATTGGAATAATCAATGTTGAAAGGGACCAGCAATTGTAAATTATACTTTTCCCAGATATTACCTTCCATTGATTTGAAATATAGCCATGGATATAATCCGATTACTTTAATTTCATAGTCCATGGTATCCAGCAATTGCAATTTTGACATCAATGCAGAAAGGAATATTTCATTCCGGGATGGTAGGAATAACACTGTTTTTTCTGTGAATCCCTTGAAGCCATTAGAAGAAATTACGCCATTACCTTTATAATCTATGGTATGTAATGAATCCTTCGGTATCTCTGCAACAAATGCCTTTGCAATAGGATTTGATGCAGTTGTTCTTTCATTAACAAGAATTATTCTCCAATCCTTGAAATCCCGTTTGATCAGCTCAGCTGCAGTTTTTCCATAGGTATTCTGTCCAGGATTTGATTCCATGTAATAGGTTTTGTCAAAGCAAGAATCCAGTGTTGCCACAGGGGAAACTATATTGATCTTATTCTCATTACAAAAAGGAACGATCTTCTTCAGTTCAGTTTCCAGCAGAGGGCCTATGACAAGATCAATACTTAATGATTTCAGTGTGTCCTTTAGTCGGTTCAATCCCGCAGCGTTCCTTGCGTTATCTATGACGTAGACATTGAGTTTGGCCCCGGATTTTTTCAATGAATCGAGTCCAATGAGTACGCCTTTGTAATAATCGCGGGAGATGGAAGCCGTGTTCTTTTCTGATTTACTGATATCATCCTTGTCTATATAGAAAGGAAGAAGGAGCACAATATTATAACTTGGCTTGATGACCACAGGATAGATCCTGTCCAAACTGTCCGTTTCCCTTCTTGAAAGTCTTGAAGCAGGTGCAGAAGGAGTAGGATTTGATTTTTTAATTTCCTCCTTTTTGGGCTCCTTCCGTACTTCTTTTCTTTCCTCTTTCGGAGTAATAGTGGATATAGGCTTCTTGGCAGATGCACAACTCAACATCAGCGTAAAAGCAATCATCACACAAAACAATACTCCTGTTTTTCTCATCGTTTTCTATTATTCATCTTTTGGTTAAATCCGAAATCCACAATCCGAAATCCGAAATTGAAACTATTCCCACTCAATGGTTGCAGGTGGTTTGGAACTGATATCATACACGACACGGTTAACACCTTTCACAGCATTAATTATCTGGTTGGAGGTCTTTGCAAGGAATTCATAAGGAAGATGAACCCAATCAGCCGTCATACCATCGGTGCTTTGTACCGCACGGAGACATATGGCATTTTCATAGGTTCTTTCGTCACCCATGACACCAACGCTTTGAACAGGGAGAAGAATTGCTCCTGCCTGCCATACCGAATCATACAATCCGTCTTTCTTCAATCCATTTATGAAGATAGCATCCACATCTTGTAATGTACGTACCTTCTCAGGAGTAATGTCTCCAAGGATACGTATGGCAAGCCCGGGACCCGGAAAAGGGTGACGTCCAAGAATGTTTATAGGTATTTGCAGTTCTGCACCCACTCGGCGAACTTCATCTTTAAATAATGAATTAATAGGCTCCAATACTTTCATGCGCATCTTTTCAGGAAGTCCTCCTACATTATGATGCGACTTGATTGTTTGGGATGGACCCTTTACACTTACTGACTCAATAATGTCAGGGTATATAGTGCCTTGTCCCAGCCAGCTTACGTCCTGTATCTTGTGCGCTTCTTCATCGAATACTTCAATGAATACACGTCCTATAGCTTTTCTTTTTGCCTCAGGATCTGTAAGTCCTGCCAGGGCATCATAAAATTTCTGCTTGGCATCTACGCCAATTACATTCAGTCCAAGTTCCTTGTAAGATTCAAGAACTTCATCAAATTCATTCTTGCGAAGCAATCCGTTATCTACAAATATGCAATAGAGTTTATCGCCAATGGCTTTATCAATAATGGTTGCTGCCACAGATGAATCCACTCCACCCGAAAGACCCATAACTACTTTGCCATCGCCAACTTTTTCCTTTATTTCAGCAACAGCAGTTTCTACAAAATGTGCAGGAGTCCAGCTTTGTTCCATATCACATATATCCACTACGAAATTTTGCAGCAGCATTTTTCCTTCCAGTGTATGCGCTACTTCAGGATGGAACTGAATACCCCATGCAGGCTTTTGTGCAAACTGGAATGCAGCGAATTCAACGCTTTCCGTACTTGCTATTTTGATAGCGCGTTCCGGAAGTTTCAATATTGTATCGGCATGGCTCATCCATACCTGTGAATTCATGGTTAATCCTTTCAACAAAGGATTTGGTTTGATCATGGTGAGATTGGCCCTGCCGTACTCGCGTATTTCCGCCTTGGCAACTTCTCCGCCGAAGCTTTGTGCCATTAATTGTGCACCATAGCAAACACCAAGAACAGGAACTCTCCATTCAATAAAATCAAGTCCTGCAGTAGGTGCATCTTCTGCACGCACTGAATAAGGACTACCGCTTAGAATTACTCCCCTGATAGAAGTATCAAAGGCAGGAGCGGCGTAAAAAGGATGTATCTCGCAATACACATTGAGCTCGCGGATTTTCCTCGCGATAAGTTGTGTGTACTGGGAACCGAAATCTAATATTAATATTTTATCCATTTGCTAATTTGTGTTGTCATTGCGAGGGAGTGAAACGACCGTGGCAATCTGTCATATTGTGCTTCTTACTACGGATTGCTTCGCTTCGCTCGCAATGACAAGTATGTTTATTAGTTTAATCGTGCAAGGTTTTCTTCCAGTGCTTTTATCTTGGCTTCAGCGTCTGCTTTTTTAGCATTTTCCTTTTCAAGGATATCTGCTTTTGCATTCTGAACAAAGCGTTCATTGCTTAGCTTAGCAGTTACTGATTTCAAAAAGCCCCTTGCGTATTCCAGTTCTTTTTCTATTTTTTCTTTCTCTGCAACAGGATCCAATTCTACGTCGTGAGGAATATAATATTCATCACTCTTTATCACCAGTTGCTTGGCCCCTTCCATAGGTTGTTTTATGAAATTGAAAGTGGATATATTGGCCAGCTTCGCAATTTTTCCTTCCCAATCCTTGTGAAGGTTTTCATCAGTAGTTATGATATTTAATTCGAGGGCTTCCTTTGGAGACATATTATTCTCACTCCTGAATCCCCTAATTTTATTAACCAGGTCAAAAATCCTTTCCCCATTGGCAAGAATATTTGTATCCGGATTTTTTACAGAAGGGTAGGAGGAAACAATGCAAAAATCATTGCCTGTTCTTTCCCTGAGCAAGCTCCATATTTCCTCAGTTACAAATGGCATCAAAGGATGCAGCAATTGCATGAGCCTTTCAAAAAAGCCTATGGTCTTTTCAAAAGTTTCCCTGGAAATATTTCCTTCACGGGAAGGCTTGATCAATTCAAGATACCACGCGCAGAAATCATCCCAGATCAGTTTGTAGACTGTTGTCAGTATTTCTGAAATGCGGAAATCTGCATAGTATGTTTCTATTTCTGCGGTAACCTGATTCAAACGATTTTCAAACCACGCAATGGCTTGTGAATCGTCTTCGCCTGTTTCAGCAATCTTATCCTGTTCCTGCCATCCCTTTACAAGGCGCATGGCATTCCATATCTTATTTGAGAAATTACGTCCCTGTTCTACCAGTTTTTCATCGTATAACAAATCATTTCCCGCAGGGGAACAAATCAAAATTCCGAAACGTACGCTATCCGCGCCGTACTGTGCAATCAGGTCCAGCATGTCAGGAGAATTGCCCAATGACTTGGACATTTTTCTTCCCTGCTTATCACGGACAATGCCCGTAAAGTAGACGTGATCGAATGGCTTCTTGTCTTCATATTCATACCCCGCCATGATCATGCGCGCCACCCAGAAGAATATGATCTCCGGAGCAGTAACAAGTACATTGGTAGGATAATAATAACTCATATCCGCATTACCGGGATTGGTGATGCCCTTGAATACTTCCTCCGGCCAAAGCCATGAAGAAAACCATGTATCCAACACATCTTCATCCTGCTTTACAGAATTGAATTTTAAATTTTGTTCCTTGAATTTTGCTTCAGCTTCTTCCTTGGTTTCGGCAACTACAAAATCACCTTCTTCATTATACCATGCAGGAATCCTTTGTCCCCACCATAGCTGACGGGAAATGCACCAGTCGTGGATGTTTTCCATCCAGTGACGGTACAGGTTCTTATATTTTGCAGGATGAAATTCTATTTCATTACTTTCCACTGCCTGCAAGGCCGGAGTGGCAAGTTCTTTCATTTTCAAAAACCACTGGTTTGATAGTCGCGGTTCAATAACCACATCGGTACGTTCAGAGTAACCGACATTATTTTTGATGTCGTCTATCTTTACGATAAATCCTTTCTCTTCCAGTTCGGCAACAATCAGTTTCCTTACGGCAAAGCGATCCTTCCCAACATAGAGTTGCGCAGCTTCGCTTAAGGTCCCATCCGGATTGAAGATATCTATGCTCTGCAGATTGTGTTTCTTGCCGAGTTCATAGTCATTCTTGTCATGTGCAGGAGTTACTTTCAGTGCACCTGTACCGAATTCCTTGTCCACATATTCATCTGCTATGATAGCAACCTCACGATTGATGAGAGGAACAATTACTTTCTTTCCTACCAGTTTGCCGTAGCGTTCATCCTCCGGATGTACGCAGATGGCAGTATCGCCCAGAATGGTTTCAGGACGGGTAGTAGCGATGGTAATTCCCTCACCGCTATTATCAGCTAAAGGATATTTAATATAAAATAACCTGGAATTTACTTCCTTGAAATTTACTTCCTCATCGGAAAGAGCTGTTTGAGCCTTCGGATCCCAGTTTACCATACGGGTTCCGCGGTAGATGAGTCCTTTTGAATGAAGGTCAATAAAAACCTTGATGACAGACTTGTAATAATCATCATCCATGGTGAAGGCAACCCGGTCCCAGTCACAGGAAGCTCCCAGTTTACGCAATTGCTCCAGGATAATGCCGCCGTACTTTTCCTTCCATTCCCAGGCATACTTGAGGAATTCCTCACGGGAAAGACCTTTCTTCTCAATGCCGCGGTCGCGAAGCATCGCCACCACTTTTGCTTCAGTGGCAATGGAGGCGTGGTCCGTACCCGGAACCCAGCAGGCATTTTTGCCCTGCATCCTGGCCCTGCGGATCAGAATATCCTGGATGGAATTGTTCAGGGCATGGCCCATATGCAATACCCCCGTCACATTCGGAGGAGGAATTACAATTGTAAATGGTTCACGGTCATCCGGTTCGGAATGGAAGAAGTTCTTCTCCATCCACCGGGCGTACCATTTGTCTTCAATTTCGGAAGGGGTATATGTCTTGGCAATTTCCATTGCGTTTCAGGATCAATTTTTAAAGGTGCAAAGGTAGGAAAAAAAGGCGATAGTCTAAAGCCCGGAAATGTATTCCATTTCATGGTCGTCCATGCCTTCACCATAGCCATCGCGGGTAATTCCCGTCACTTTAAAGCCCATTTTTTCGAAAAAGCCAAAAGTGTGCTGGCTTGTGCCCAGTGTTATAAGAGATCCGGGGTATAGCTCATTGATCCTGTCTATCCGGTACTTATGAAGAGCAGTTCCAAAGCTCATGTTATGACAATCGTTATGAATCATGCCCCAGGCAAAGCGGACCGTATTTTCATCCTTGATCTTATAGAATCCACCACACCCAACTACCATACCTTCATGCTCTATGACATAATACAAGTCCTTTTCTGAATTGGCGTAAATGGGGGCATTACCCAGATTCTCGAGATAGGCGTCAAAAGGCGCAAATTCCTCCCGGGTGAAATAAAGGGGACAATTGCTTTTAAAGATCTCAAGAAAATGGGATTTATCCTCTTTTTTATAATCCCTTATCAGTGTAGCCTGGGCGTGTAACATGCCACAAAAGTAGTGTTTTATTCTTTTAACAGTATGTCCCCAAACTTGTTAAGTAAATGTGTTAAATTTTTATATCTTTGTGCCGAAATTGAAATCAGAAGATTGGATATGAAAGTGAGGGTACTCTTCCTGATGGCGTTGGGATTTTTTTTGAACTCCTGCAATGAACCGCTAAGGGTTGAGATTGTAAATAATTCAAAACAGGTAGTGAAAGTAACCCTTTATAAGAAGGGAACCTTTATTACTTCCATTCCTTATGATTCCTCCTTCCTTGAAAAAGATAATGAATGCCGCATGACCCGTCTGGCTGCCGGTAAAACCCTGGACCTGCTAATGGGCCTGAAGGCAGATTCATCCGTTGCTATTGACAGGCTTGGATTCGAGAAGATCCAGATTGAAACTCCGCAAGGGCACATTACTGCCACGAGAAGCATGATCCCAAGTTTATTTTGTAAACACGGTTCCGAGTATATCTTTTCTGTAAAATAAATCATTTTCATCGCACTTTTATTGGTATTCCTGCGTTTTAGCAGCGAACCACATGAAAAATGAAAAGAAATTCCAATGTTCTATTTCCCGGCAGCGCCGGAAAGCCCATTCTTGCAGATGTAATTTACAAGGATAACGGCAAACCCAAGCCCATCATTATATTTTCCCATGGATTCAAAGGTTTTAAGGATTGGGGAGCATTCAACCTGATTGCTGAGAAATTTGCTGAAAGCGGTTTTGTTTTTGTGAAGTTCAATTACTCTTATAACGGCACCACTCCGGAACATCCTGATGAATTTGTTGATCTCGAAGCATTCGGAAATAATAATTATTCCATAGAATTAAATGACCTTGGTGTTGTCATAGATAAAACCCTCAGTGGTGATCTTATTCCCTTGCAGGAAATAGATCCTGAAAAGGTGTATTTGCTTGGGCATAGCAGGGGAGGTGGACTTTCCATTTTAAAATCCTTTGAAGATCCACGGGTAAAGAAGCTGGTCACCTGGGCAGCTGTCAATAACATGGCATGGGGCTGGACAGATGAAATACTGAAAGGATGGAAAGAAACAGGAGTGCGCTACACTGAAAATAAACGCACAAAACAGAAAATGCCGCTTTATTACCAGTTCCCCGAAAATTACCTTGAAAACAAGAAGCGCCTTGACGTTGAATATGCCGTCGGTAATACTGAAATTCCTTTCATGGTTATCCATGGTACGGAGGATGAAATACCTATTACAATGGCGATAGATATGAAGCGCTGGAACACCAATATCCGCCTGGAATTACTTCCCGGGGCTGATCACGTGTTTGGTGCAAGACATCCATTCACAGGAGAAGATTTACCCATTGATCTGCAGATTGCAGTGAATTATACGACTGAATTTTTCAAGGATTGATTTTCGAAAAAGCAATTATTATTTGCTTTTTTCCCTCTTTTTCAATCAATGTGAATTTATTATTTATCCCAAAAACTATATTCTGTTCTTTCGATAAATAATATTTGTCCTGACCTTTTTTTATTTTCCGATTTGAAAGTACAAGAATAGTATTATCCTCGGATAGTTTCCAGTTTCCGGTTTCAATGGTTGTATTGGGTTTCCAGACTTTATACGTTCCATTTTCCCTGAACATGCAATAAGCTCCGATGGAGTGGGAGGTTGTATCAAATCCCGGTTCCACTATAGTTTTCCTTTTACTCATATTGATTGAAAACTGCCAGCTTCCAATAATTGAAGAAGTCTGAACGGGATCAGTGGTAGATCGTACCGTATCAAGAATATAGTTCCTTATAATTGTATCCTTGTAAATATCAGAAGTTGATTCGGGTTGATTCTTTCTTATAATTATAGACTTTACATCCTGAGCGCTGGCAACTTCCATAAGAAGCATTAATCCAAATAGGAGAAAGGAATTTTTTATCGTAAAATTATTCATAGTTTACAACTTGTAGCTAGCTCCAATGCATTTGTTTGACAAGTATAATAGTTGGATTAGAATTGCTTTCAAATTTTACCTAAAAAGACTATCCGAAACGTTTTCAGTCCTCCTGAACATAACAATACGGGTTTCTTTATTCCTTGTGATTTTAGTGAAGAACGATATTTTGTCAGTAAAGTACATTTTTAAAGTTTTATCAAGTACAAGGGGGTTACTTTTTGCACCATCCAGGTTCCAGACCCTTTTTGAAAGGAACAAAGTATCATAATTCCAATTCCAATTGCCGCGCTCTATAATTTTTCCTTTTTCTGTATGGTAGTAGTTACCATTGGCCAGAAAAGTAAAAGCATTTCCAATAGTAAATTTCGCTGAGTCCCCGCCGGTACTTTTAATTAGGAACTTCCATGATCCGGGTAGTGTCGGCAATTTCATGGTTTTTTCGATCTTTAAATTCAGTACATTCTGGGCATAACATTGATGGCTGCAAGCCAGTCCCATAAGAAGGAGTATGAGGAAAGATTTTTGCATTTAATAATATGCTATTTCTTATCGTCAAAGTTAAGGTTTGTTGGTTCAGTCATTTTGACACCGGTAACGGGAGTTTTTGGATCCACTATTTCAAATGAAACATTATCAAACCAAACCTGGCCTGTACCATCCATGAGAACTCCATAGGCAAGATTAGATGCATCTTTAGGAACATCCAGTACTATCTCGTACTTTTTCCAGTCGGTAGTCCCCCTGATCGCACGATCCTGCATGTTATCGAATGATAAGGCGCTGTCAGGCTTTTGTCCGTCAACCCTGAACCAGAGCCCGGCCCAAGAAGTGACATCCTTTGATTTTATATCTGCTGTTATTTTAACTCTTTTATCCAGATACTTATCGGGAAGGCATTGTTGCATGAGCGTCCCAAACCCTTTGATCATACTAATGGTCGATTTTATGGAAGCAACATTTTTTCCATCAGGTCCTGCTCCTTTATCAATGCCCATTTCGTATGAAGCCGGTTCACTTCCGGCATGTATCCATCCTTTTGCTTCTTCAAATGGTTGTTGGCTATTACTACAGGAAAAAGCCAGGAAAGAAATGAATACGAGTGCAGGTAAAATGATTTTGTTTGCCATGTTTTTTTTATTTGTTAGTAAATTATATTCGGAATACGGTGGCAAATATAATGCCTAAACAAGGAATTCCGGCAGGAACGCTTCATTTTATGCTCTTTCCGGAGACATTCATGGTTTCTTGCTATCTGACAAATATTATTATATGGGTCCTGTTGTTAGCAGGTATCTTGATGAAAAAAGAATTTTTTTCAGCGAAAACGATCTCCTCTTTATCCTTTAAAAGTAACGTATTGTTATTGGCATTTACATGATAGGCCCGGTTGTAAAGTAGCAGGAATTTATTTCCTATCAATTTCCAGGTACCGTTTTCAACGATCTTTCCCTTTTCCATGTGAATATAGGATCCTGAAGATTGGAAAATGAACGAATACCCGGTTTCAAAATAAGACGTATCCTGAGGACCTTCACTTTTAAGAAAAAAATTCCAGTTACCAATGAGTGAAGTATCATTGGCTTTCTTGATTTTGATATTGATAGTATCCTGGGCCTTGCAATGAAGACCCAGGAAAACAAAAGCAGTAAACACGGTAAGATATTTTATTGCTGATCTATTCATTAATAATGCTCATATTCAAAATTCATTATAAAATCAGGGGTGTCGGATTTTGTATAGGTATAGGATTTCGTTATAAATCCATTTGCATCGCATTCATACACGTATCGATATGTTAACTTACCTTTACTAAATGATTTGAACTCTTTCATGTCTTGGTTCTTATCATAGTCGTAGATTGTCTTGTATCGTTCATGTCCTTTTTTATCAAATGAAATATATTCGATCATGTTTCCGGCAGAGTTGTATTTTGAAATTATCCTAACAGTTCTTCCGGATTTTACAAATTCTTCCTTGATGGTTATCTTATTTCCATACTTATCTGTTTCATAGCGAACACAAACTTTTGAGGTGTCCTTCAATTTTTTTGTATCAATGCTGCCTTCAGGATTACATTCATAATTCCATTCATGTTCTATTTTGCCTTTGGCATTATATTCAATGGTTTGTTTTCTGCTTCCATCAGGATAATAACTGTATTTGTAATGCGTGCCGATTTTGTCTCCCTTTTTCGTTGGGTAGTAATAAGCGTACTCCAATATTTTGTTATTTGCGTCAAATTTTTTGGTGCTATACCATCCTATTTTATCTGCATTTTTCCAATAGAAATTTTGTCTTGTTACATATCCTGAGTCATTGTATTCATAGGTAAATTTACGTTTTATTTTCCCATTTCTTCTAAATTCAATATATTCTGTTTGATTAAACTTTGAATCATAAGCAAAGGAGTATCTGCGGATCAGTTTTTTTCTCCGGTTGTATTCTTTTTCTTCGGTAATATTCCCGTTTTTATTATACTGGTAATCATACTGTACAAATTGCGTCGCCTTTTTGCGGGGATAAATTTTTATTGCCCTGCTACCATTGATGTGTGCTTCCATGACCTTTTTCCTCCAGCGTGAATTATCATTTGCCTTGTTCAGGCTATATTCAAATCCCTGGCTTTTTGCCCCTGGTACAACTATCAATAGTAGTAGTAATAGAAAGAGTGATCTTCTCATTTTTTTGTAGTATTTATTTCTTCAAAGTTCAAATTACTTGGAGCTTCAGAAGGCATATAGGCTTTGGTATCCATGCCCGTAGTGGGAACAGTATCATCAACTATTTCAAATTGTATATTATCAAACCAGACTTGTCCTGTACCTGAAAGTAATGCTCCATAGGCTAGATTGGATGCCTTGAGTGGAACATCAAGGACAATTTCATATTTTGTCCATTCGCTGGTGCCTTTTACAGAACGATCTGTTTTTCCGTCATGCATATTATCAAATGACAATGATGCTTCAGAGCCTTGCTGGTCCACCCTCAGCCAGAACGCAGCCCATTCGGATACATCCTTCGTTTTCATATAACCGGTCATACGTACTCTTTTGCCAAGATATTTACCCGGCAGGCATTCCTGCATCAAAGTACCGAAATCATTGCGGATCTTTCTCACGTTTGATTTTATTGTTGCGGCATTTTTGCCATTCTGGCCGGCACCTTTATCAATTCCCATATCATAACTATTGGGTTTGCTTCCCCGTGCCAACCAACCTTCTGCCTGGTCAAATGAGGAGAAGATAAAGATGGATGAAATAAGAATAAATGATAGAAATATTTTACTTTTCATATGGATAATTATTTGGATTCAAAGTTCAGGTTGGAAGGGGTTGGCAAAGCATTTCTGCCATACCAGTTATATTGTGAAGTAGCAGGGACAGTGTTATCAACTTCTTCAAAACATATTTTATCAAACCATACCTGCCCGGTGCCATCCAGCAATACACCGTAGGCAAGGTTATTAGCGCCAACAGGCACATCCAGTACTATTTCATATTTTTTCCAGTCAGTGGTTCCTGTTATGGGGCGATTGCCCATATTATCGAATGATAATTCAGTTTTCTCACCTATCTTTCCATCGACCCTGAACCAGAGGCCTGCCCATCTTTTCACTTTTTCGGCTTTTATGTAAGCGCTCATCCTTACTCTCTTGCCAAAGTATTGGTCTGGCTTGGATTGTTGCATATACGTACCGAATCCAAATACTTTCCGGGGGACAGATTTTATAGTAGCAGCATAATTGCCGTCAGGGCCTTTTACTTCGTCAATTCCCATTTTATAGGCATCCGGCATACTGCCGGCCGCAAACCAGTCCTTTGCCTCATCGAAAGAAGATAAAGTTAGTGCAGAGAGAATCAAAAGGAATGATAATATCGTTTTATTTTTCATGGTATATATTATTTATTAGTCCGTATATAAAAGTCTTTTATGGGGCCGTATATTTTACTGTTTGAATTTACTACGAGGGTATCATTCCGGAATTCTATTCGTGTCTTGTTAGTCAATGATGTATCTGATGCGTCGGCTATACGTCGACAGGACATAGAACAATTACCAGTAGATCCGGAGTGTATGACTGTAAGTGATAGCGTGTCTTCTATGATCTTCCATTTTCCACTAACACCACCCATTTCATTTACTTTGGATACGGTGAAAATTCCGTTTTTTTGAAATAGAAACAAAAAGTCTTTATTACAATCCTTAGTCCTGTAATCAGCCATAACAAAAACTGTAAGGTAATGCAGCCAATATCCTTCAATTTTCTGTTTCTCTTTTCGTATCTTGATCGTTTCCTTCTGCGCACTATTCTGTGAATGCAGCATGGAAAATACCATTATAAAAGGTAATATCATCCTCATATTCCCATGAATTTCTTTACATCTTCTACAGTAGCTAATTTCCCTTCCGGTTCTTTCATATAGAAAGTAAACTCCTTTGTATTTGCAGGGATCTTTGCAAATTCATCACTTGGATAAATGTGTATGTGGTTATCCCTGGATATTACAAGCAACATTGCCTCTTGTTTAGGATCATAATCAAAAGAGTTGGTTTGAGGTAATTCGAACATGGTAATATTTTTATTAGGGATAAGATATACCCTGACTATTGAAATATCGTCGCCATTTTTACTTTTATAAATTGCGTTCTCAATATTGGCACCGTGCGGATACGGATCGGCGCAGTCGCTATTCCAGACGCCAAAGCTGAATATTGAAAATATTCTTAATACTTTAGCACGATTATTTGTATTTGCAAAATTAAGTGAATCGCGTTTTTTTATAGATTCGTATTCATCCTGCTTTCTCTTTTTAAACGCAATTCTTGATTTTTCCATGGTGACGGCCATATTTTCGGCTTCGCGTTTTTCGTAATCTGCTTTTACAGCAAGATATTCTGCAAATTTCTTTTTATATTCTTTCTTTGCAGCCGCAAGATTCTGCCCTTCAAATACAGGTTTTACATGGTAAGTAATATTTAAAGAGCTGGACTCTAATTTAAGAATATATACGCCTTCCTGATTGCTGGCGGAAAGTACAGCATCAGTCCAGGTAATCTTATCAGAAGAAGCTTCTTTTATTTCATCTTCCTGTACTTCAAATACAGTATTCTTGTACAAAGCCAGTTCCGGGAATTCTTCAGGATTCACATCCAGGTGGATCTTTAGTTTTCCATTTTGTGCTATTTGCGGTTCAACGGGTTTTGCAGGTATTTTCGCCGATAATGGTAATGTCTTATTAGTTTCATTAATTGGGGTTTCCAATTTTTCATTTTTTGAATCACTTGCCGAAATAGTTTTATCGGCTCCGCGGTCAGAGGAGTCTATTTTAGCGATCTTATCTTTACCCTGGCAAAGCCATTTTTTATTAATGGTATCCAGTTGGTATAGATTGTATTTTGTGTCACTGCTTTCTGATAGCATGGCGACTTCCAGTTTCTTTCCTTCCTTTATAAATACAGGATCCCCTTTGGAATAACCGTTTATATCCACCATGCCTGCTGAAGTGAATACATATTTAGTTCCTCCTGAATCATAATCCATGGGAATACCGCTTAAAAATATATCAGCTTGATCATGGAATCCGCGATATGTAATATCAACTTTCCCGGATATATTTTCCCCGTTTTTATCCATGAATGCATCTGAAGGAATGGAGATTTTGGTTCCGTCTTTTGTTACTATTTCTCCACCGGAGGCCGCATCTATGGAATAAGAAACATTCTTTATCCTTGTATCAGCCAATGGTGGGTTGATGAACTTTTCTGCGGAACGTTTATTTTTCTTATTGCCAGAGTAAAATATAGCTCCGGCAATAAGAACAAGACTTGCAACCGCACTTAAAATAATATATGGTTTCTTACTATAGTTTTTCATTTGGATGTAATATTTGAAGATAGATCACCAGAAATTGTCTTGTGTATTCTTTCGAGGGTAATCTCTTTTCCTGCTAAATTTAATAAATTTTCAAATCACCATTGTGTTTAATACCTCTTTGAAAGAGTATAATTATGTTTTTTCCTTCCCTTGTAGTTTTTATAAAGAACGAATTCCTGTCCTTGAAAATCACTATTTCCCTTTTTTCAAGGATATTTGACTTTTCAGCGGATTTTTTGTACCAGATCTTGTTTGAAAGAAGAAGTGTGTCATAATTTAGTTTCCAATTTCCACGTTCTACAACTTCCCCGTTTTCTTTATGCTCATATACATTGTTACTAAAAAAATTATAGGAATTTGCAATACTATAGTTCATTGTGTCCCCCACGCCAGTGCTTTTGAGCAAAAAATTCCATGACCCGAGTAGTGGTAATTCAATAACTTCGCTACCATAGAAAGATGTTTTATTTTGTGCACTACAAAAGCTGAAGGAGAGAATTCCAAGAATGATAATAATGTATTTGAAAAATGAATATGACATTAGTAGGTCTTATATTCCCATGAATTTTCTCGCGTCTTCAACAGTGGCTAATTTGCCTTCCGGTTCATTCATATAGAAAGTAAAGTCCCTTGTAGATGCCGGGATTTTTGCAAATTCATCATACGGATAAACATATATCTGGTTTTCCCTGGATATGATAACCATCATTGTGCTTTTGCGCGGGTCATATTCGAATGAGTAAACATGAGTTGCCGGAAATATGGAATTCCAATTTTTAACGAGAAGAAATACCTTGGCAATTTTAATATTACTGCCATCCTTTGTCTTATAGGTGGCGCTGTTAATCCGGGCTCCTTTCGGTTCAAAACCAGCACAGTCACAATTCCATATTCCAAAGTTAGCGATTGCAAATACCCTGTTTACCTTATTCTGTGCATCGGAATATTTAAAGTTTATTGAATCACGCTTTTTTAAATTTGTACTGGCTTCTGCCATTTCTTTTTCATAGGCAAGGCGCTCTTTTTCCATATCCGCTATCTTCTCTGCTTCGCGTTTTTCATATTCTGCTTTTACGGCCAGGTATTGTGCAAATTTCTTTTTGTATTCTTTTTGTGCCATCTGTAGGTCCTTGCCTTCAAATACAGGTTTTACATGGTACCTCACATTGCGCGTTCCGGCCTGTAAGTTTAATAAATATATTCCCTCTGTATTGCTTTCCGTGAGTTTTGCATCCGTCCATGTAATTTTATCAGAAGCGGCTTCGTTGGCATTTTCTTCCTGCACTTCAAACACAGTGGTTTTATAAAGAGCCAATTCCGGGAATTCCTGAGGATCCACATCCAGATGGATTTTTAGCTTGCCCGTTTGTGCTGCCATGGGTTCCATAGGTTTTTGTGGTGGGGCTACAACGCTTTGTGAAGAATGTGTCATCACGTTAGTTACCATTCGTTTTTTATGCTTCAATTCTTCTGCTATAGTATATGTCGATGGAGTATCCTTCGCTACATTCCCGTGCTCATCTTTACTATCCGGTACCAGCGCAGTAACTTTATCTTTTCCTTTGCAAATCCATTTTTTATTGACGGTATCCAGTTGGTATAGGTTATATTTGTCATCATTGAAATCTGATAAAATGGATACGTTCAGGCTTTTTCCGTCCTTGATAAAAACCGGATCACCATTGGAATAACCATTTATATCCACCATTCCTGCGGAACTAAAGACATATTTTGTGCCTCCGGAATCATAGTCCATTGGAATGCCGCTTAAAAGCAAATCTGTCTGGTCATGAAATCCGCGGTATGTGATGTCTACTTTTCCAACTACATTATTCCCATTTTTATCTACGAATGCATCAGAAGGTATCTGGATCTTTGTACCGTCTGTGGTTACGATCTCTCCACCGTTAGTTACATCAATGGAGTATGAAACATTCTTGATGTTCAGATCTGCCACTGGCGGGTTAATAAACTTTTGTGTGGCAACCTTGTTTTCCTTGCTGCCATAGTAAAATATGGCGCCTGCAATGAGAACCGCACTCGCGGCGGCACTGAAAATAAAGGATGGCTTTTTATACATGGGGATGCTGAATTTAGAAGCACCTTCAAGTACTTTATTAAAATTTTTTCCGGCAGCTATTTCACCACTTTCCGGTTCAGGACGATTGTTATATATATTGAACTTTTTCATTTTCCTAGAATTGTCTTTTTAAGTTTGTCAAGTGTTCTGTAGGTTTTTACCTTGGCATTGTTTTCCGTCATGGAAAGGATGTCCGCTATATCCTTGAATGGCATTTTTTCAAAGAACCTCATTTGTATAAGTTGCATTTCATCTTCCGGGAGGTAAGCAAGTTTGTCCATCATTTTGTCATGATATCGGCTGATGTTTTCATCTTCCATTTCTTCACAGATATGCTGGAGCCCGGTGTCATCCATGCTTACAGCACGGGAAGATTTGCTTTGGCGATAAAACATATTTATTTCATTGATGGCAATCCGGTATAGCCACGATGAAAACGGAAGTCCCTTTATTTCATATTTACCAATATTTGAAAGCGCTTTCATAAAAACCTGGGATGTGATATCAAATGCATCCTCTTTTTCATTCATTCTGCGGAATACAAAACGGAAAACAGGTTCATGGTAACGATGATATAAGGGTGCAAAGTCGGCAGGATTCTTTTTGGCCATAAGTATCCATTCGCCTTCCTTGCGTAATGCCTCTTCGGGAAGATGGTAAATGTTATCATTTCCAGGAGGATCTTCTGCATATGCTTGTATAGTCATTCGCTTTATTTTAATTCCATAATTCAAACAAGTTGAAAAGATACAGTGAAATTTGGATTATTTGGTAATCATAAGATTATAAGCGTATTAGCTGGATAAATATTTTCCTGTTTTGCTGGTCATGGAATAGTTTTTCCTGACAGGAATGGAAACAGAACGCTTTTTTTATCTTTTCCTTACTTTTGGCGGTCTGCCTTTTTATGTAACTTTGCCTGCGAATGAAAATAAACCTTGAGCAAATAAAAGCTCCTATCAGCACTGAAATGCGTGAATTTGAGTCCAAATTCCGTGATTCCATGCGTACCAAGGTTTCATTGCTTGACAGGATAATGACTTATATCGTCAAGCGCAAGGGCAAGCAGATTCGTCCCATGCTTGTGTTTTTATCCGCCGGAGTTTGTGCACCTATATCGGAAAGAACCTTCAGAGGAGCCACACTGGTGGAATTGCTCCATACCGCTACCCTTATCCATGATGACGTTGTGGATGAATCCCTGCAACGCAGGAGTATGTTTTCAATAAATGCCCTGTGGAAGAATAAGATTGCAGTGCTTGTAGGGGATTACCTGCTGGCGCGTGGATTATTATTGTCTGTCGAAAACGAGGATTATGATCTTTTGAAAATATCTTCCACCGCTGTGCGCTTAATGAGTGAAGGAGAGCTGTTGCAGCTTGAGAAAAGCAGGACGATGAATTTCAAGGAAGAGGTATACTTTGATATCATCCGTATGAAAACAGCCTCCCTGATAGCAAGCTGCTGTGCCATGGGTGCCCAGTCTGTCCATGCTGCTGCCGATCAGGTGGAGAAACTACGACTCTTCGGAGAAAAAGTGGGTATAGCTTTCCAGATCAAGGATGATCTTTTTGACTATGAAGAATCAGGTACCGGTAAGCCGGGTGGAATAGACATCAAGGAAAAAAAGCTAACCCTTCCTATTATATATGCATTGAATAATGCCGAAAACAGCGAACGCAGGAAGATACTTTCCCTCATCAATAAATTCAAAAATGAAAAGTCACAACTACAGGAATTATTCTCCTTTGTGACTGAACGTGGCGGCATCAGATATGCGCAAAGCAAAATGGCTGCTTTCCAGCAGGAAGCTTTTGATATTCTGGATACCTTTCCGGAATCTGATTACCGTAATTCTTTAAGGGATCTCGTCCTTTACACAACCCAGAGAAGTTATTAATCGCACAAATTTTCTTTTTACCATAAATCTGATTGTGAACGCATTGGAATTTTAAGGACAATTATTTTGTCTAAAAAGTACAAATTATTTGTCTTTTTTTGTATCTTTGGGTACGATTATGGAAGAGAAATTTAATCATACCACTGATTACCTGAAGGGAAGGGGCGCGCAGATCAATGCGCCAAATCGTTTTGAAAAACTCACACACTCTTATGATAATATCGAATTCCTGGATGAACCATGGATGGATGATACCAAGACGGAGTATTTTTTCGAGCATCCGAAGAAGATCATAAATAGGGTGGATAGCCCCGACCTTGGTGCCACCCATTCAATGAATCCCTACCAGGGTTGCGAGCATGGCTGCATTTATTGCTATGCACGTAATTCTCATGAGTATTGGGGTTTTAATGCAGGAATGGATTTTGAACGCAAGATAATGGTGAAGGAAAATGCGCCGGAACTTCTTCGCAAGGCATTTGATCATCCTAAATACGAACCCGGCGGAATTATGCTTGCAGGCAATACGGACTGCTACCAGCCCATTGAAAGAAAGATGAAAATAACGCGTGGCTTACTTGAGGTTTTCCTGGAGTACAAGCATCCCGTAGGTGTCATTACAAAAAATGCACTGATACTCCGGGACAAGGATATTTTGAAAGAGATGGCAGCATTGAATCTGGTGAGTGTAAGCGTATCCCTAACTACACTGAATGAGGATACCCGGCAAAAGATGGAGCCAAGAACTACCACGGCGAAGCAACGCCTGAGGGTCATGGAGGAACTTTCCAATGTTGGTGTACCTATAAATGTAATGACGGCGCCAATTATTCCATCCATTAACGATCATGAAATTCCGGAACTGATAAAATCAGCTGCCAATGCCGGAGCTATATCTGCCGGTTATACGATCGTAAGGCTCAATGGCGCCATTGGTGATATCTTTACTGACTGGGTGCATAAGGCCTTTCCAGAAAGGGCTGCAAAGGTCCTGGAGCAAATTGCAGATTGCCATGGAGGGAAATTAAATGATTCCCGTTTTGGCACCCGTATGAGGGGAGAAGGACATATTGCACAAACCATTGGTAATCTTTTTAGAATGTCCCGAGCTAAATACATGGCAGGGAAAACTTTTCCTGAAATAAATTATTCAATTTTTACCAGGCCACAAAGGGGACAATTGAAACTGTTTTAGTAAAATCAGTATGGATGAATATTCAAATGCAGTAAAAGACCTGATGAGGATTCCGGGAGTTGGTAAATCGATTGCCGATGATCTATGGAATATTGGTATACGCCGGGTTGGTGACCTTGAAGGAAGGTCACCTGATGAACTATACAAACAGAGTAATGAGTATGCAGGGGCCATTCAGGACAGATGTGTTTTGTATGTGTTCCGTTGTGCTGTATATTTTGCTTCTGAAAATGTTTATGATCATGAAAAACTGAAATGGTGGAATTGGAAAGACATAAAAAAAGCCGGGTAAGAATACCCAGCTAACAAAAACAACAAATTCTCGGTATAAGTATATTTTACCAAGAGATACTAATTCTTTGTTTATTGATCAGTAACATTTGCCCAGCCTACACGTGCAACACCGCCCCGGTTACCACCCATATTCGTTGATTCCATGGAGGCATTTACCTTGCCATTTAACATGGTAACGGTTACATATTTTCCGGTGTCAGCGGTGCCGTAGGTGCTGGAATTAGCGCCATCAATGTAGTTCACCCAGAAATAGCATTCGCCGGCCTTGGGATCCCTGAATACAGCTTTGTACTTGCCTGCAGTTGGTTTTGCAGGGAAACGAAATACAAGGGATACCGATGTGTTGCCGGTATATTTCATAAAGCTTGTGGAACCCATTTGCCAGAAGCCATTATAAGATTCCCCGTGGACAACTACATTTTTCATTAGTGAATCAAAATACAGACTGTTCTGCGGCATGCCGGATGACGTAGTGCTTCCGGTTGTTGAAGATGAAGATACAGTGTCCGCTTTTTTAGCGCAGGAATAAAAGCCCATTACAAGCATTAGTGAAAATGCCAGAGTGGTGAAGTTTTTAAAATTGGTTTGCATAAAAGATAGTTTAGATTATATATTGAAATTAATATATGCAAAGCACAAGATATATTACTCGCCAGACAATACTATAATGATAGTGAATTGATGATAGTCAATTCTTGCTCTACTACATACATAGGGTAGCAGCAGATAATTAGATAAAATAAATGTATCTTAAGAGTATGAACTTACCTTTTTCCGTAGGCTTTATTCACGGCATCCATGCGGGATCCTACCTGCAATTTCTCATATATATTGCGAATGTGCGGACGAACAGTTTTTATGCTTATGAAAAGGGAATCGGCTATTTCCTTATAGCGATATCCCTTGGAAAGAAGATCCAGGATTTCTTTTTCCCTGGGAGTAAGTTTGCTCAAACTGGAATCACTGACAGGAGCAGGGGAGGTGGTACGGCTTTTAAATACACTCACTACTTTTCGCGCTATTTCTCCTGTCATTGGAGAGCCGCCGGCATGCACCTCGCGGATAGCTTCAAAAAGTTTATCAGGAGAAGTGTTCTTCAATATATAGCCCACGGCACCTGCACAAAGCGCATTGAATATATTATCATCATCTTCATAAATGGAGCATATGAGGAACTGGGTTTTCGTATCAGATTGCTTTAGTATTTCAATACATTCAATCCCGGATTTCACTGGCAACTGAATATCCATTAAAACCACGTCAGCATCCAGTGAATCAAATACTTCCATAAAAGCTTCAGCGGATCCATAGGCGCCAATACAATCCAGGTCATCCTGTGTTCCCAGGAAAGCCACAAAGCCCTTGCGGATCTCTGCATCATCTTCAACTATTGCCACCTTTATGCTCATATATTCTTTTTTTCAAAATTAGATACTCTGCTAATATTGGGAAATACTCCTTTGATAGTAATTTAAGGAGTATTTATCATCCCATGGTTCATGCTTACACCGGGAAGTTAATATTTATTACAGTTCCTTTGCCTTCCTCACTCTGTATGGTAAATTTACCATTGATCTCCTCCATTCTTTTCTGCATGTTCAGCAATCCATTGCCACTTTTCTTGTTTTTTGCAGGATCAAACCCCTTCCCATTATCGATGATCCTTAGGTGAAGAAGATTATTGGTGATTTCAGTTTCGATAACAATTTCAGAAGCCGATGCATATTTTGCGATATTATTAAGGGCCTCCTTAAAGCACAAAAAGAGATTTCTCCTCATATCCGGATTCAGGGGCAGGAATGGTATATCATTGGGGAAATTGAAGGTCAGTTTTATTTCAGAGCTTTCAAAGAAATCAGAAGCATAAGACCTCAGGAAGGTCAGCAGGCTGGCAAGGTCATCGTGCCTTGGGTTCATGGCCCAGACAATTTCCTGCAATCGTTCACTAAGATCCCTGGCGGAGGAGGATAAAGTATTCAGTTTGTCATCTATATTTTTGTTCTTTGTAATATCCATGCGTGCCATCTGGCTCATCATGGATATTTTAGTAAGTCCGGAACCTATGTCATCGTGAATATCCCTGGAGATCCTGTTTCGTATTTTTTCTATTTCATTCCTTCGTTCCAGTGCCTGTAGTCTCTTTTGCAGTTTTCTTGTCAGGAAATATCGTACAATCAGTATCGTCACAGCAATAAGCGCCAATACAGCCAAAGTTATAAACCACCAGCTCTGCCAGTATGGAGAAAGGATGTATATGGTGATCATCCGCCGGGGCTGACTCCAGGCTCCATCATTATTACTGGCTTTTAACCAAAGGTGATAGATGCCGGGTTTTAAACTGCTGTATTTTACAAATCTCCTGTTGCCGGAATTATACCATTGGGCCTCCAGTCCTTCCAGTCTGGAAGCATATTGATTTTGTGAGGGATTCGAAAATTCAATTCCTGCAAATTCGAATGAAAAAGTATTTTTATCATAGGGGAGAATGATGATCTTTTTGCTTTCAATGGCGGAATCCAATGGGACATTTTCATCAAACACCTTGAAATCTGTCAAGGCAACTGTGGGAGTAAAACGATTGGAGGGAATGGATTCGGGATAGAAATAATTGATCCCGTTAATACCACCAAAAAACATTTCCCCGTCACTGGCTTTATAGAATGCACCCGTATTAAATTCAAAGGATTGTATTCCGTCTTCCAGGGTGAAGTTCCTGAATTTTTCGCTGGCAGGATCAAATTGTGAAATGCCCCTGTTGGTACTCAGCCAAAACTTTCCGTTTTTATCTTCCAGTATCCCATAAATATAATTATCAGGCAAGCCTTCGTGGGTATCAAATAAGTGAATGAACTTATATGAGGATGATAATTTCAGCAAACCGGCATCGGTGGCCGCCCATATATTATCGTTTTTGTCGACATGGAAGCATTGGACATTGGCATGTTCAAGTGCCTTTTCCTTTAGCAATGGTGGAAAAATGGTTTGGTCATTGTGCTGGATTCGATAACCTGCTCCATTGGTTCCCACTAAATAGTCTCCATTATGTTCGGTTATGGTTTTCGGAAAAGCCATGATAGGCATTTTTTCCAGCTTGTTGAAAGTTCCTTTTACAAGTTTATAAACAGTTCCCTGGGTACAGATCCATGTCTCTCCGTGTTTTGTCCTGTAGCAGCAGGTTACTTTATGATCATCCGGTTTGGGGTCCTGTTGAACGGGTGTAAATCGCTCTGTCTTGAAATCAAAGAAACACAAGCCAGCTTGGGTACCTATCCACAACCCTCCTGAATCATTCAAAATGGATGTGACCTCATTGTGCAATATAGAAAACCGATCCTTGTCAGAATGTGCATAGGAATGAACTTCTCCTGTTTTACGATTGATTTTATAAAGTCCGTGATCCAGTGTCCCCACCCATAGAATTCCTTTTTCATCCTTGTAAAAGCATTTGATGAAATTGGCTTCCATCCTGAACGGAGTAATGGTCTCATTATTTACATGAGTAAATTTTATCTGGTTGCGGCTAATAATAAATGCACCGGACCCATCAGTGCCGAACCAGATATTCCCGGATCTATCCATGAAGAAACGGGTTATGTGCCTCAGGGAAAATTCTTCCTTGGAGGATCTCGCAAAATCATCCTTGTAAGATTTTAATAATTTCCAATCCGGGGAATAAATAAATAGCCCCTCATTCTCAATAGCAACATAGTAATTTCCTTTTTCATCCCTGATGATATCACGCGCAGATTTTGAATTGAACAGAGGAGAGAATGGCACACATTTTCCGGTCCTGGAATTAAAGTCCCATATACCCGTAGTTGCACAAATTACTATATGTCCGTTTTCAAAATTCCGTATGGCGGAAATGGAATTCCCCTTGGAAGAAAAAGGAATGGGGAAGCAATCTGTTTTCTTATCAGTGATATTAAACCGGCAGATTTCATTTCTTAAATTAACAAACCACTGGTATTTTCCATCCCTGATAAACCCCACTTCCGCCATGGTAGAATCTTTTGCTGAAATGGGCGTTGAAGTATGATCAATGATATTGTAGGCGAGAATTCCCTCCCGGCGTCTCCAGAGCATAAGTTCATTCCCCCGGAACCCCATCACATTGATCGATTTTTCACTCGGAAATGTGATATCCTTCATCGGATAGCGGGTTATCTTTCCATTGGTTGGATCATAAACATTCAAACCTATTTCTGTTCCTATCCAGATCTTTCCGGCGCTGTCTTCCAGTATACTCCGTATAGTATTATTGGATATACTGTGTAAATCGTTGTTTTGACGCTTGAAGGTAGTGAAGTTATAGCCGTCAAACTTATTGAGCCCATCCCCGGTGGCTATCCATATAAAGCCTTTTGTATCCTGTAGGAAAGAATAGACTGAACTTTGGGAGAGCCCGTCGTTGACGGAATAATGACGTAGCTTTATTTCATTGCCCTGGGAGAATATCCTGGCTGCGTATAAACAGAAAACAAGGAGAAGTGATGCGGGTTTTTGCATTATCGGATATACACGGCTAACATTCCTGAAAAGCAAATGTAATCAAAATATAATAATATCCTGATATGTGTATGTACGTGTATTGATCAGGGTCAATCCCCCAATTGGTGACCGGCTATTTCAACAGTCCTATTTCCCTGAGTCTTTCGGCGAGGTATTCACCTGCGGAAATGGGTTCATAAGCAAGTGGATTTGCATCTGTAATGCACGATTCTATGCAATCCAGCCTCATGTCCATCCTTGGATGAAGGAAGAAAGGAATAGAGTACCTTGGCGTTCCCCACATTTCCCTTGAAGGATTTACGACACGATGCGTAGTGCTCTTCAGGCGGTTATTGGTCAGCCTTTGCAACATATCCCCTACATTGACCACGATCTGGTCCGGTAATGCGGTAACGGGCACCCATTCGTTTTGAAGAGTCAGTATCTCCAGGCCCTCAGCAGAGGCCCCCATGAGCAGGGTGATAAGGTTAATGTCTTCATGTTGTCCGGCGCGGACTGCATTCTTAGGCTCGCCTTGAATGGGAGCGTAGTGTATAGGCCTCAGGATGCTATTGCCATTATGTATTTTCGCGTCAAAATAATTTTCGTCGAGTCCAAGGAACAGGGCGATGGCGCGAAGCATTTCCTTTCCGGCGTTTTCAAGGGCCTTGTATGCTACGATGCCCACTTTATTGAATTCCGGCAACTCCTCGCACCAGATGTTAGGCTCATAAGTGTCCTTGATAGGGTCGTTATCCGTTACTTCCTGGCCAAAGTGCCAGAATTCCTTCAGGTCCCCTTCTGTAGCCCCTTTTGCATGTTCTTTGCCAAAGGAGGTATATCCTCTTTGTCCTGCCAGGCCTTCAATCTCATATTTCATCTTTACTTCCAGCGGAAGATCAAAAAAGGCTTTGACTTGGGCATAAAGTCTATCCACCAGTTCATCGCTCAGGCCATGGTTGCGGAGGGCCACAAAGCCAATATTTTCATAGGCTTCGCCAAGCTGCTGTACAAATAACTGTTTTCTTGTTGGGTCTCCGGAAAGGAAATCGCCCAGGTCTATTGAAGGAATATTCTGTTGCATATGTAACCGCGAAATTAATCAATGCGAAAATAATTATTAAGACTTTACAAAAAGTTAATAGTGGATGATCCTTTGGAAAAACACATAACTGGTCCTGAATGATAATTAGAAGGTATGCTTTATCTGCAAGCATGTTTGCTAAAAGAATTAAGCGGTAAAATAAAAAATGCCCCGGGTGGGGCATTTCATTAATGTTATATTGCCTTATTCCTGTTTTAGAATTATGAAGTTCAGGACTCCTTCTGAAGTTTGCAGATGTAGTATATACTTACCGTTGGACAAGCCTTTCAATGAGAACTGATGGCTATTATTCCCCGGTAAAACAGAAATATTTTCACTTAATACATTTCTCCCTATCATATCAGTTAATTCAACACGAGCTGTGTTTTTCACATTGCCGTTAAACTGCAGTACAAATAATTCAGTGGCTGGGTTCGGGAATATATAACCAACTAATGCAGGGGTAGAGCCTGTTGCTATACCGGTAACCACAACTGATCCTATGATGTGAGATATAGTATCCTTGCATCCGAATTGATTATATACAGTTAAAAGAGTTTTATATGTCCCTGATAATTTATAGGTATGTCGTGGACTGGAAGAGCTATCCGAACTAGAATCTCCAAAATCCCAAAGCCATTTTATAGCACCGCCGGTACTATCAGCAAAGCTGTAAGTGGAAGCGCTATCGGTATAGCCGAATATAGCTGAAACCCTGGAAATATTCAAATGGAAAGTGCCGCTTGCTGCGCTGCAACCCAACGTGTCCTTTACGTTTAGAACGTAGTTGCCGGAGTCTTTAACAAATATACTGCTGTCAGTCTTCCCGTTGTTCCATAAGTAGCTGTTAAATCCTCCGGAGCTAATGTTGAGGGAATCCCCGTAGCAGATTGTGCTTTTTGCTGCAGAAATTTTTACTGTCCCCGGGCCCGGGTTTACCACAATGGCCTGGCGTATGGTTGTCTTTTGACCGAAGCTATCATATACCGTAAGAGAAATACTGTCATTAGTGCTACTGGTGAAAGTGTAGTTTGGATTTTTTAAAGTACTGGTCGTTACATTGGCGCCATCTGTGAAAGTCCATACTCTTGAAGTATCATTATGTGTGGTATCATTAAAAGTGACTTTGGAATTGAGACAAATGGATGAAGTCCGGGAATACCCCGCTATCAGGGCAGGCGCAGGCTTATATGCAAAAGTATCTGCAAAGATGGTATCCTTGTCGCTTCCACCGTTATTATTGGTAGAGTTTAAAACGCAGTAGAAAGTAAGATCATTGGCAGAGGCTGTTTTCGGAGCTGTCCAGTCAAATTTCCAGGTTTTAAGGAGCGCCCCGGTGGTACCTGGGCTCAAGTGCCCAACATAGCTACGTGAATAACCACTCGGACTGGCTGTTTGCATTACAGTACCGGTTTTATCGGTGATTTTAAAAGTACCGGGAGTCTTATGTGTTTTAGCATCCACTGCCGTTATCTGGAAACCATATGCATGCCCTTTAGCCGCAGTGGAAAAGAGGTAAGTCAACTCTAAGTGATAAGTTTTGCCCGGAATATAGTATCCATTATTGCTTATCCCGGTTAGTTGGATCCTTGTTGTTGTTTTCTGTAATTTATAGGAATTATGGCAGCTTGTGCAGTTGCTTTCTCCGTTTGGCCCATTGGAGAATCCTCCACCCATATAGCCTGCTTTCCAGGCGTAGGTGACAATATTGGCGCAAGCTATAAAAAAGAAAATCAAGGCGATTCGCCTCTTAAGGTGTGGAGTCGTTTTCATGAGTAGTTATAATTGTGCCATTCAAATATAGGAAATATTTAAATATTTAATTACTGGGCAAGGGGATTACTCCAGTTTTTCAGATCAGAAAGTGTATTGGTATTTTTTAAAATTCACTATCAGGAAAGCAAGCGTCCTTAGTTTAGAGCAAAAAAATACCCCTGCTTTCGCTGAGGTATATTTCAATGTATTTATAGTGATGGAGGGAATTGAACCCTTTTATTTAAAAGAATATATTGAACCCTATCCAGTTCTTTTTCGTAGCTACACGGACGGCATCTATCTTGGAGTGTACATGGAGTTTTTCATAGATATTATCAATATGTTTTCTTACTGTTCCCGGGCTGATAAAGCATTTTTCGGCTATCTGGGAGTAGGTGAGTCCCTTTGAGACTAATTCCAGTATTTCGGTTTCGCGTTTGCTGAGTACTTTTTCTTCAGTTTCGATTGCATTTTCAGGTTTTTTGCCGGCTAATAATGCCATGGCTTTGGCAGCTACGATAGGAGACATGGCAGCACCCCCTTCCATTATATCCTGCATACCACTTACTATTTTGCTCACAGGTTCATCCTTTAGCATATAGCCGGATGCACCGGCAAGAATGGCATCGAATATCTTTTCGTCTTGGTCGAATACGGTAAGCATGGATATTTTTATTTTTCCATATTTTGCCTTTATTTTCTCAGTAGCCTCTATTCCGTTCATTTCAGGCATTTCTATATCCATCAGGATAATATCCGGGATAGATGAGTCGTCTAGCTTCTGAAGCTTATGTATGGCATCAGCGCCGTTGATGGCAGTAAATACGACCTTTATGACGGTATAGCCGGCAAGTCCGTCAAGGAGTGTCTTTGTCAGGTTCCTGTTATCTTCTACTATACCAATTTTCAAATTCATGGTTCAAATTTAAACTTGTGCTCTACTTCATGCAATACGGCAGATGCAGTATATATTCCAGGTGCTTTATTATCCTATATCAGTTCCATTTTCAGTTTTACTGTGGTTCCTTTGCCCGGGGAAGAAAGCACTTCAAAATCAGCATTGATTTCCTTCGCGCGGTTTCTCATATTTGCCATTCCATAGTGGGACATTCCATCATCACCCGCATCCGGCTTCATGCCTTTGCCATTATCGGTAATGATTAGGGTAAGCTTCTTTTTTTCTGTCATCATCGAAATGGTGATGTGGGAAGCTTCCGCATGTTTTATCGTATTATGTACAGCTTCCTGTATGATACGGAAAAGATGCAGTACATGGGCGGGACTAAGATGAACCTCATTATTTGCATCAACTTTTATATCCCATGTAATTCCTGTTGTATCAAGATACTTCCCAACGTAGTCTTTCAGTTTAACTTCAAATTCCGTAAGGCTGAAACTATCCTTGTTCATCGCCCAGATGGATTCCCTTAATTGCTGCATGCTTTCACGTGCAAACTGTCCTATGTTTTCGAGGTTATTATCCAGGTCTATCTGTGCCGGTGAATCCGTGGCTTTTTTACGGGTATTATCAAGCGTGGAAATAATATATGTTAACTGACTGCCCACACTATCATGCAGCTCCCTGGATATACGTTCCCTTTCCGTTTGCAGGCCGTGTGCAAGTTCCAGTTTTTCAAGTTTCCTTCTCAGGCGGAAACGTGAAACAAAGGATACGGTTGCAATAATAGCCGCCAGGGCAAACAGGATCTCCAGGCTTATGAACCAGAATGTGTAGTAAAAGGGTGGTATCACCCATAGCTCAACATTCAGGTGTGTTTCTGTCCAGTTTCCATAATCATCAGAGGATTTTACCGTGAAAACATAATGACCAAATGGTAAATTGGTATAGGTGGCAAAACGGTGACGCGAATCGGTATAATGCCATTCGTTATCCAGCCCTTCCAGTCTATAAGCGTATTTGTATTTGGCAGAATTCACATATGCCAATGTGCCAAATTCAAATGAAATTACTTTCTGGTCGTAATTAAGATCAATATGGTTCAATTCAGGAAGCGCTCTGCCCTCATAACCTTCTCCAACACTTTTATAGTTGATCTTTACATCAAGCAGACGTATTGGGGGTGCATATTGCGTTTTATTCACTTCCTCAGGATCGAAACCAACAATGCCATCTTCACCTCCGAAAAACATCCATCCGTTTCGGCCCTTCCAGAATGAATGTTGTGCAAATTCAGAGAAGGGCATACCATCATTCATGCTGTAATTCCTGAATTGATGTTTTGTGGGATTGAACAAGGCAATACCCTTCATGGTACTCAGCCATAGGTTTCCATCCTTATCTTCCAGAATACCAAATATACTATTATTGGAAAGTCCATCCTTCTCGCCAAATGCAGTGAAATTATTATTCTTCTGATCAAATAAATTCAATCCTCCTCCCAATGTGCAAACCCATAAATTTCCTGCATGATCTTCATAAATTTCGCTGACAGTATTGAAGCTAAGGCTATGTGTGTTTTTAGCGTCATGAGAAAATAATTTCATTTTTCGACTTACTGTATCATAACGAATGAGTCCATCAACTACAGCAAACCAATAGATTCCCTTGCTATCCTGCATACCCGATATGGTTGACTTGGATTTTGCAACCGGACTGGCCCAATTGATATCCGGTTCTTCAAGTTTACCTTCCCTGTTGTTTATTATTACCGGACCACTGGTGGTAAAGACCCATGCTTTCTTGTTTTTATCTTTGAAGATACTTTGTATGAAATTTCTCTTCAGTGCCGTGTTATTATTTTTATCATGCTTGAAGATAGTGAATTTTCCCGTCTTGAAATTCAAAATATTGAATCCTCCCCCCATGGTTCCTATAAAAACTGAATCGCCAGAGGCATATAGTTTTGAAATTTTATTATCTCCAAGGGAATTTGAATTCTTTTCATCATGCAGGTATAGCTTTATATCGGTAATATTTTCAAAATATTTAGTGCCTTGTCTTTCGTCAATCTTTATCCGATGCAATCCATCCATGGAGCCTACCCATAGATCTCCATATTTATCTTCTGTAAGCCCGAATATATATTTATTATTAAGATGCCATCGCTTCTTTTTATTATCACTTAAATGCTTGAAAACGCCGGCGCGGGGATTATAAATATTAATCCCTCCGTTGGAGGTTCCCATCCATATCAAACCGGATTTATCTTCAAAGATGGTAAATACAATATTTGCGCTTATACTTTCAGGAATACCCGGATCATGGTTTATCATTATGAATTTACCATCCCCGCAGCATGATTCCATAAAAGTCAAACCGTTCAAGCCTCCGAACCATGCATTGCCTTTACTATCCTCCATGCCACAGTAGAAACCCGGAATATTTTTATTCGCCACAGAAGTACTTTTTAAAACAATATTCCTGCGAGACAGAAAAGTGTCCTTGATCTCGTTGGTCGCATTCAATAAAAAGAAATTACCCTTGTGAAAATATGAAAGACTGGGATTGAAATTGTTGTCCATGCGCTGATTTACTTCTATCTTCGGACAAATGCAATAGAAATTATCATTCTCATCCTTGCTCCATAATTGGTTGCCTCTGATGATCAGCAAAACGCCTTTTGTAGCTTTGCGTATATAGGCAACATTGCGATTCAAGGCGGTATCCTTCCCTGTAAAATTTATTAACCCAAAGTCCCTGGAATTCCTGTTGTTCCAATCTTCGGGCTTGAAAGCCCGAAGCCCAAAACTTCCATAAAACCATATTTTTCCGCGGTCATCTACACAAAGTCCTACGTTTTCGAAAAGTTGATTCTTTCCCGGCGAATAATTTTCAAAAAGGCCGGTTGCTTTGTCAAACCTTGAAATGCCGAGATTGTTTGTTACCCATAAATATTTGCCCGAAATATCTTCTCCGATGTCCAGGATATATCCATTGGCGATGCTTCCTTTTTTTTCAGGATCCGGCCGGTAAGTGGTGAAATTATATCCATCATACCTGATAAGGCCATCCTGGGAAGCAAACCACATAAATCCATCCTGATCCTGGACTATTTGTTGAATTGTGCTTTGAGGCAGACCTTCTTTAAAGCCTAAATGCTTGAAGGAGAATTCATCCTGCGCATTTGTGTTAAACGCAATAGAGCAAAATGCCAATAATGTTATAAGCCTCAGCAACTTCATTTAAATCAATTGGATAAGTACTTGGGGAAATTACATTAACTTTATTAAGTACGTATAAATCCCGGGGAAATAATTTTCCATGAACTGAGTATTTGGAGAATACGTCATCTGCCGTATTGGCTGTTACTTACTCTGAATCTAGCTTTGAACCACTAAACAATTAAAAATTATGAAGAAGATTTTACTATCAATTTTACTCACAAGCATCACTGCTTTTGCTTACTCGCAGGGTTGGCAATACGTAGGAACCGCATCCATCAGTACTGTAACCGGTAGTTCAGGATACTTGTATTTCGGTGATCTGGAATTCAATACCGATGGAAATATTTTTGTTAGCTTTTGGGATAATAGCAATAAGCTACACATGGCAAAATATGATGGAACCAGCTGGAAAAAGATGCCATCTCCCGGCAATAAAAAGGCAAATTATGTAGATATTGAAGTACATGATTCTGATTATTACATAGGATATGCCACTACTTTCAGTAATGGTGTAAGCTATGGCTTTGTTGAAAAATACGATAACGCCAGCGGTAAGTGGTCACAATTGGGTGATTCCATTTTGCTTGGTAGTGCATCACTTGATCTCATTCTTGATAACAATGGGGTACCTACTCTTTTAAATGGATTAAAAAAGGCATTATCTAATAAAGAAATTTACCAGTATAGCAGCGGCGCATGGAAGAGTGTTTATACATTACCAAACAGCAGCCCATCTATATACCAGGAGAATTCTGCCATATTTGATTCCAAGAATAAGCTTATCATAGGAACAGGAGGATATGTTACTTCCCCATCTTTCTCCTATTATCTCGCCATAAATAGTTTTGATGGTACTTCCACAACTCCAGTGGGAGACACTTTACGCTTTTCAGGCGGCAACCTGAGGATCAAACTTGATAAAAATGATGTGCCGTATCTATTGCTTAATCCCGGCTTCGCAAAATTCTCTGCCTTTAAGCTTAATGGATCCAAATGGAATGAAGTAGGGGATACTGCCGGGGCAAAGAAAGTAGGAACTATGTATTATACTGATATATCCAAGGATGAACAAATTGTATTCAGTACACTGGACCTGACCTTTACCGGAAAATCATTTTACTTCTTTGATAATGGTACCAGATATGATATGGATACTTTTAAAAGCTCTGCTATATCGGACTTAGTCATTCCAAAAGGAACAAACACCGTTTATGCAATGGTGCAGACAGCTCATGGTTATGGTGTGATCAAACATGAAGTTTCCAAGACGACTGGCATTGACAACGTTAATTCCACGGCAGAAATGGTTCAGGTATATCCAAATCCATCCACCGGCAGTTTTACACTTTCATTCCGTGGAATGAAAGGCAATGCATCCATTAGAATTTATAATATGAATGGTCAGGTGGTGTATCAGAATATGGCAGATATGAGCACCAATATTGTGGTTAATGAACTGCATACGCCCGGTTTATACATGATAGAAATATTGGGAAGGGACGGATCCGCAAGCCGAAGCAAAATAATAATCCGTTAGTTTTTTATAGCATTAAAAGGGGAGAGCGGGGAGTGTAAAATACTCTCCGCTCTTTTGTTTTTATTGCTTCCGGGGCCCTTTCAGGGTCCCAAGCCGTGTTAATAGTAGATATTGGTTGCGTAGTTCCAGATGTTCATTGCATAAATTCATATGCTGGTATATTTTATGAAAAAGGTGCGGGATTGCCTTCTAATTTCGTGTTTATAATAACCGATACCATGAATTATACAGCAGCACCTAGCTTGAATATAACTTCTCAACTTGCAACTCGAATCAGGTTCAAGCCCAGGGAATATGATAATGGGAAAAAGCTATATACTTTCAGTGAAATAACTTCAAAAAAGGAACTGGAAGAGGCTTTTAAGTTGCGTTTTATGGTGTATTCCGGCAGTGAAAGTAGTATTTTGCTCAAGCAGAATTCTTCCCGGATCGATATTAATATTTTTGATATTCATTCCAGGCATTATGCTATCAAGGCCAATGGGCGCATAATCGGCTACCTGCGGACTGTATTACCACGAAATGAACTGGTAAATGAAAGCGTGATTGAAATAGGCGAAAAATATGGATTGCTCAGCAGGAAAGAATGTTTTAATGGTGATGAAAAGGCCCTGTATCCATTTTTAAGCTATAATGAAACTCCCTCAAGCCATCATGATTATTATAAAAGCCTGCGAGATAAAAACGAAGCTGTTGTAGAGGTTAGCCGGTTAATTATTCATCCTGAATTCAGGTCTATAAATTCCGCGAAGTTTTTATTGGAAAGTGCATTGGTTCTATATACAAAATTCTGTTTTGGTAAAATACATAGTGTTGTGGATTGTTTCAGACACCATGCTGAACTTTATAAAAGATATGGCTTTACCATTATTCCCGGAGGGGAGTATTTATTATTTGGAATGCCCCGTTATACCTTATCCCTACCGATGGTAAGGTCAATAACAGATTCTACAGTGCCTTCTTCGCTTCATGGTAAATTATTGCAGATGTGTGATGAATTCAATAGCAAGGGAGAAACCCGAAGGGAATGGTAAGTGCGGAGAGAGCTTATAACATTCTAACTGTCCGTATATAAACATAGAAGTACCCCCTTCCGGGCATTTCTAATATTTAGTTTAATTCTTGGACAATTGTCGAGCTCATTAGCCCTTGTTTTTTTAATATGTAGTTAAAATTGCATATTAAGATGCATAACCTTTGAATCAGGCTCGTAAAATATGTATAAATTCCCGTGGTCACCAAATGATAAATAATCGCCAAATCCAACGCCTTTCATTTCATGATTAGATATTTTTAAATCAGGATCAGAATTTATAGTTGCCACGAAACGCATTATTTTATTTGTTTTAGGACAAGTTGGAATTTGTGGATATTGATACCACATAGGAACGCCACAAATAAGAAAGTCATCATTATTTAGTTCAATATTTTCCAACTTTATATCTTTAACAATGGAATAAGTGTGCTTCAGAAAATGGGGGTTTTGACTAAAATTAACTGTATTATCCTGCCATGAATAAGTGAATGTTTCCGGATTCATTATTTTAGGAGCTGATGGGTTTTCATAATCAAGAAAGAGTTCAAAAGCTCCTTCATAAATTGGATACGAAATATGAAGCAAATCTATGTTTAGCCATTTGAATAATTGGTCTTTACCATTAATGGTACATAAATATATGAATGGGGAGTTTAACCCTTCATGCGATGGAAGTGTAAAATTGTTTGGATTTTGACCACCTACCGAATGACTCCCATTTAATGCTTTTTCAAGAAAAAACAATTTCCTATTTGGCCAGTTCATTATTGGAATTGGGATATTGGTGTTTTTTGAACATTCTTTCTTCCCATTTGAATGTTCAATGACCTCCACAATTTTATTAGCTTTGATAATTAATTCCATCCCACTTTGCATTTGGGTAAATAAATTAAAACTAGCCAAGTCAACTCCTTGGGTCAAAAGAATCTTTGTTAATTCCAACCGATCATTAAAATCAATTTCCCAACCCGCAATGTATCTCGATTTACGCCATGAAAGCATAATTAGAAATTATTTATATAAAGCAAATATAATTGAAATTTGGGTCACTCTAATTTTGTTTGCAACTTGTTATTTATTAATAACTCCGAATAGTATCCATGTTTATCAAGCGTTCTGATAATAGGCCATTTGAGCTACTTTAAATATGTTTATCAACATCCATTAGCAAGGGATATTTTATCTCTACTCACCTAATTACTCAATAACCCACTAACAAAAAATGCCCCTTTCGGGGCATTTGACAGGGTTGTGGAGCTGCTCGGACGATTGTCGAACTTTTTGACTTACTTAAGCAAAGTATAGCTGGCACATCCCAGTATAAAAAAATGCAATTTCAACTGAAAACTTATCTCTTTTTGTTGACTAATGTTGGCAGAGCTTGAACTTTTTTTGAAGAAAATTGAATCGGCTTAAAATTGAACATCAATTATTTACTGGAATATTAGCTTCAAAAAGGCGAAGTCAGAAACATGATAATTGATCAAAGTGAATATTTTCTGCCATAGCAGCATTATCATATATAGAATGATATTGAAATTCAATCACCCAAATGAGGTATTGCGTGAAATGTAGAAATCTGTATGTTTGTAAGTTGAGGGCCAATATGCGCTATTTGCGGATATTACTGAAATAATTATGAACTGGCAAAAGTATATTTTCACAAGCATATTTATTTTATTTTCCGGATATTTCAGCTGCATGGGACAATCCATGCCGGTAAATTATGCGTTCAAGCATCTAACCATAAAAGATGGGCTTTCCCAAAGCTCAGTTTCTTCAATTATAAAAGATCGGAGGGGCTTTATGTGGTTTGCCACCCAGAATGGCCTTAACCGCTACGATGGATATACCTTTAAAGTCTATACCCACGATCCCTCGGTGGCTAATTCCTTGCCTGATGCCCCCATTAGCTGCATAGCTGAAGACGAAAGTGGGACCCTCTGGATAGGAACAGTAGGTCAGGGCCTATACAGTTTTGATGAATCTTCCGGGAAGTTTCATTCATGGAAGGATTTTAATGGCATCCCGGCAGCAGAATTGAGTAAGATCATAAATATAGCTGATAGTCGGGACAATAAACTTTGGCTGAGAACTTATGAAGGGAAAATATATGCCTTTAACAAGGGAAATCATAAGTACTTTTTGCCCTGTAATGAAAATTCTCTTTCCGGAGAAATAATGAAATATATAGAGGGAAAGTTGATGGAATTTATTTATGTCGATAATAGAGGGTACTTATGGACCGGAGTGAGAGGAGGTGATTTATATAAGTACGATGCAAAAAATGATAAGGTTTCTGTATGGAATATCAATTCCCTGAGTAATAATAATGAAATATATACTGCAACAATGGATCATGAAGGGATTTTACTTTTGGGAACGGCCCAGGGTCTATTCTCCTTCAACCCCGGTAGTGGGGTTTTTCGAAAGATTTCGATTCCCGGAGTTATAGGAGAAAAATTTTCGAAGGATATTTTTTATTCAATATTTTGTGATAAAGAAGGTAAGATCTGGGTTGGCACAAATTCTGATTTATATGTTTTGGATTTGCATAATAATTCTATCCGTGATTTTCCCGGCAATTTGAATAACGAAAATGCCTTCCATGGTAATTCAGTCAATTGTATTTTTCAGGATAACGAAGGGATACTATGGTTTGGCACGGGTGATAATGGAATAAATATTTGTTCAAAGTTGTCCAGCCAGTTTAATACCTTTCTTGGCAGAAGTGAAAACGTAAATGCCACCATGAGTATTTTTAAAGATAATAAAGATGTACTATGGCTGGGCACCTACGGTGAGGGTATCCTTTCAATAAACTCCAGGACAGGAAAAGTAAAACGCTGGAAAGGATCAGCAACTCTTCCTGGAATGGGAAATGATATGGCATTATGCATGGTGGAAGGGCATGGTAACAAACTTTTAATTGGAAATAACAATTTACGAGTAACTATTTATGATATCGAGAAAAACACGGAAACGGTTTTGAAATTGCCGCCGAAAGGAGCGCTTCAGGCGGGTGGATTTGTCATTGATGTAATGAAATACAGGGATACGCTCTGGATTGGTGTAATGGAAGGCGGATTCTACGCGTACGATGAGAAAAGAAAGGTTTTTAAATTCTGGAGCAGCAGCTCCTCCAGTAAAAATGGATTAAAGGATAACAGTATAACCAAAATACACGTGGATAAGCGAGGAAATTTCTGGATAGGAACGATGTTCGGTGGATTGTATTATTTTGATAAAGCTCACGATCGCTTTATACAATATGCCAATGATCCAAAGAAAGAAAGAAGCATCAGTAATAATTCCATATCATCTATGTATGATACCCCTGATTCTAATTTATGGATAGCAACTTTGGTTGGAGGATTAAATTATTTTGATGTTGAGAATAAAAAATTTTATGTTTTAACCACAAAGGACGGTTTACCAAGTAATCATTTATACGGAATACTCCCTGACGATGAAGGTAATTTATGGATAAGTACTGAGAAAGGACTATCAAGATTTACTCCTAAAATTACCCGACATGGAAATCAGCTTTCTGTCGGAGGAACGTTCAGGAATTATGATGAAAAGGATGGTTTGCAAAGTAATGAATTTACCCAGAATTCGTATTTCAGGGCCAAGGATGGTACTCTCTATTTTGGTGGAGTAAACGGTATAAATTATTTTGATCCTAAATTCATCAAGAGTAATAAATTCATCCCCTCAGTAAATATTACAGAACTCAGGCTTTTCAACCAGGCAGTAATGAATGGAGATAAAACCGGTATTTTGACTAAAAATATTGCGGCTACCAATGATATTTACCTGACCTATAAACAGAATGTTTTTTCCCTTGAATTCATGTGTACCAGTTATGCAAATCCCGAAAAGAACAAGTATGCCTATAAGATGGAAGGGTTTGATAAAGACTGGACGTATACAGATGCAAAAAAAAGGGATGCCACTTATACAAACCTTGATCCCGGCGAATATATATTCAGGGTAAAAGGATGCAATAATGATGGAATATGGAGTTCAAGGGAAACAATATTGAAGATCCACATCTCTCCTCCGTTTTATAAGACATGGTGGTTTATTACCTTGACAATTTTCTTTATCATTGGAAGCGTGGTATGGATAGTGAGAATAGCTTCTGTAAGAAAATATAAAAAACAATTGGTGGAGCTGGAACATCAGCGCCAGATTGAAGGTATACGTAGTAGGATAGCCAGGGATATTCATGATGACATAGGGTCGGAATTAACCCAGATTTCACTTTTGTCAGAAATCATAAAAAGAAATGAAGGCTCTTCTTCAAAAAGTATTGCCATAATTGATCGATTGAATTCATCTGCCAGGGCTATTATACATAACCTTGGCGAAATTGTATGGGCTATTAATCCGCAATATGATAACCTGTCAAGTTTACTGGCGTATTTCAATAATTATATTTCACAGTTGCTGGAAAATACGGAAATTGAGTACCAGATGAATTTTACTGAGGTCAAGGGGTATATTCCCGTAAATCCGGAGCTGAGGCGAAATTTGTTTTTACTACTCAAGGAGGCATTGTCAAATATTCTGAAACATACCAGGACAAGCAAAATAACAATAAGGTTGGAGGTAAGCAATGATGAATTTGAATTTTGGATCATTGATGACGGTGGAGGTGTGGATGAAAGTAAAAAATCAAAATTTGGTAATGGAATGAAAAATATGGATGCCCGGATGAAAAGTATAGGAGGTACACTTGAGATTATTTCAAATCCGGGAAAAGGGGTAAGCATACTGGCACGGGGCAGGATTTTCTGAAAAATACCTTATTTGAGGTATTTTTTCCAGAATAGCGGTTTTGTAAATTTGTCTTTCTTGAAAAAAGTCAACTATGCCATTGGATATCAATTTGCGCAGGATGGGTGAATGCAGTAATGATGGAATAAAACTTCCGGGAATTTTGGGGATACAATGCATCAAGAAAATGAAACCTCTGCGTACAACCGTGAAATACCTCATGTGCACTGTATTTGAGGATAACGATAAGATATTCGATTCACTATGTACCGGCGCTACCGGCTATATCCTGAAAAACACACTGCCTGAAAAACTTTACGAAGCAATTACTGAAATCTATCATGGAGGTTCACCCATGTCCAGCCTTATTGCAAGAAAGGTCGCAAGTTCTTTTTATTCTAACGTAGCTTCAATAGATACAATGGCAGAACTTTCAGCAAGGGAAAAAGAAGTCCTTGAATGTGTATCTAGGAGATTGCGCTATAAGAAAATATCAACAAGGCTGCATATTAGCCCAGAGACTGTCCACACATATATCCGCCATATTTATGAAAAACTCCATGTGAAGTCCCGTGTGGAAGCTCTTGATAAGGTTTTCCCCAAAGGGGGGCTTAGTTGATTCAGTTAGCAGGTTGTTATCCTGAATAAAATCCTCCATTTGAAGTATTGGTTAGATATGTATGTCAGGATATTTTTGCTATAAATTAGCCTAAATATGCAAACTGGCAAAATATCACTACGAATTTGGTTACTATTATTTGTCTTGGTGGTGGTCTGTACAGATTCCTCGGCTCAGCTTTCGGGGCTATATACCATCGATCCAGCCAAAGCAGCTTCATCCACAAACTACCTGGATTTTACTAATGCGGTTTCAGATCTGGTGGCAGGTAGCCGCACTGACGGAGGGACTGCTAACGGTAAGGGGGTGAATGGTGCGGTTGTATTTAGTGTTGCAGATGGCACGTATAGAGAGCAAATAGAAATAGATGCTATAACCGGGGCTTCGGTCAAGAATACCATTACATTCCAATCAGCTTCAAAAGATAGCACTAAAGTAAATCTGGTGTACCAGGCAAGTATCAGCAAAAGCGGTAACTATACCCTGTATCTTAATGGAGCCAGGCATATTATATTCAAACAGCTTGGGATTTCCAGGGATAGCTTCGGTGTTTGGGGAACTACTATATTCTATTATGGAAATGTGATTGAAATGGCATATGGCGCGGATAGTAATTCATTTATAAATAACTCCATTAAAGGCATACAAAGTATTTATGCCAATGCGTTTTATCTACAGGAATGCATGCTACTGCATGATTCTGCAGAATACAATCTCATCAAGGGGAATCACATTGTATTTGGTGGCAGCGCTATACAAGGTTATTATGGAGTGGGCAATAATACAATAGATGGTAATATCTGTGAAGATCAGGTGCAATTTTGTATTTCGCTGAATAATTTCAGGAATTGTACGATTCGCAATAATATCCTCAGAAATATTCAATACAATAAAAGTATAGCATTAAGGTTATCTGCTGATTATGGATATACTGAAATTACCAATAACAGGATACTTAGCGATGGGGGGACAGCGTTTTACTATGCTTCAAGCGGCGATTCTGTGTTGGTGGCAAATAATTTTATTACTGAAAGGGGTTTAACTGCTACTGCGATGCAGGTTTATGGAGGTAAAAAATTCAAAGTGTTTAACAATTCCATCTACTATGATCCAGATCCAGCTTTGTATTATTTTATCTTTGTATATGCTGGACCTGGTTCTCAGAGCCTCGCATTAATAATGACTGATGTATATTTTAAAAATAATATCCTGGTAAACACTTGTGATAGCCCTTATGCACAGTTTATGTACGGTTCCTTCAAAGAGTCTGATTACAATGATTTTTATTTTAAGGGATTGAATCTTGCTGCATTGCAAAAAATCACCAAGATGGATGCACATTCTGTTTTCATAGACCCCCAATTTATTTCAGACATTGATCTGCACGCTACAAATCCTTTATTAAAACACAAAGGAACTGCGTTGGGAATTTATAATGATTTTGATAACAATGCGCGGAATAACGTGAAACCTGATATTGGTGCTGATGAGTTCATCACTTTTTCCAATGATGCACAATTATTGGCTATTGATAGCCCAAGCGCCGGACTCTGCGGAGGAAATTCATCTTTCATTTGCAGTGTAAAAAATGCAGGGACGGATACTTTGAAGAGTGTAAAGTTACACTACAGCATCAATGGAGGCTCTGTTACGGATTATTCCTGGACAGGTGCCATAGAACCGGGAGGAATTAATTCCATCAGTATAGGTTCTTCATCTTTTTCAGCAGGAAAAACATATAAGTTGCTTGCTTATACCACTGATCCGAATGGAGTAAAAGATAGCAATACTCTCAATGATACTTTCCGTGCCAATTATGCCGCAGCTATGTCAGGAGATTATACTGTGGATCCTCTCAAAGGAGATTTTAAAACCATCACCGAAGCTGCGAATGCTCTTCATGATAGAGGCATTTGCGGAACGGTACATGTTAAAATTGCGGATGGCAGGTATACGGAGCGTGTAAATATTAAAAATATTGCAGGTACATCTGTCAATGATTCGGTATTTATTCAATCCGCTTCAGGAGATTCTTCCAAGGTGATATTGGACTGGCCTTTGGATTCCACACTTTCGGAATTTTATACCGGGAACTACGCCCTTGGCATAGAAGGTGTGCAATGGATCACGATAAAGCAAGTTACAATTTCCCGTTCCGGGAATGGATACTTTGGGAAGGCTGTTAGATTGAAAGATGTATCTAATTCATGTTTTCTTAATAACCATATCACAGGTGTAAAAGTGGATCTGCAGGGTTCTTATAAGGATCAGGACAGGGACCAGGTGGCATTTTATTGTGGGGAAGGTCTGGATACTAATTTACTCATTCAGAATAACTGGATAGAATATGGTAATTACAGCTGCTATTTCGGTAATCATGTAGATACGGCAAAATCCATTATGGTTCGGAATAACATTATAGACAGTGGTATGTCTGCCGGCATTTATTTCACATGTGTAAAAAGAAGTTCCATCATTGGTAATACCATTAAAGATGTTGGGAAGGTTACGTATTATTCCATTTGGCTGGAGCTTTCGGAGGATATGAAGGAAGTAAGCTATAACAGGATATACAACTCCTTTGGTGGAGTTGGAATTTTTTTATATATAGGAAAGCAAAGTCAGGATAGCATGCTTATCTATAACAATATCCTGACTATGAGTGGAGTCTCAAGAGGAATTACTTTTAATTTCCCTATTGCCTTAAGTAGCTATTCAAAGGCAGTGGTATGCTACAATAGCATTTATGTAAACAATCCAACCGCTTCCGGCGGTGGTAACGCACTGGCATTTTATTATGGTGACCAATTGGGAGGAAAGGGTATTCATTGCTTCAATAATTGTTTGTATTCTGATTCCAATAGTAATGTTCTTTCATTTATTAACCAGAAAAAAGATATTAAATATTCAGACTATAATAATTTTAATGCTCGCTTTAATTCAATTGCTGTAAAAGCATGGCCGGACCATATAGCTTGTGACCTGAAGAAATGGCAATCGTTTGGAACCGATTCCCATAGTATATCGGTGAATCCATTATATAAGGATAATTACAATCTAGTCCCCAAGTCAATATTCATAAATGACAAGGCTCTGTACTATCCGAAGATCATGACTGACATTAATGGGAAGATAAGAGGTAAACATCCCGATATGGGTGCAGTGGAATTCAGGCCCCACAATCATGACCTTTTTGCAGTAGCTATAGCTTCGCCGCAGGAAGGAGACAAAGGAGATTCCAATATGTCCATCAAGGCCGTGATTGGAAACAACGGACTGGATAGCGAAACAAATTTCAAGGTGAATGCCATTGTACATGGCAAAACGTATAGTGTTACGTATTCAAAATATTTACGCTCCGCAGGCTATGATACTGTTACACTTGCTCCGGTATATCATGCATGGTATGGAGATACATTGGCTATAACCGTGTATACAGACCTTGCCAATGATTCCGACAGGACTAATGATACTATTCACAATGTTCCCGTACATATAATAGGTCATGCGCATAAACCCAAAACCAAAGACTACTGGGCTTGCACAGCTCCATATAATGCCACACTTGCTGCTACCGCAATAAATTCAGGAGAAGCCAACTATTGGTTTATTGATTCCCTGACATCCAAATCTATCTACATAGGTGATAGTTTTAAAGTGAGCAATTTGAAAAATGACACTGGACTTTTTGTGCGTACCGATATGCTGACAATATATGATACACTGGCGTCAAACAAGATTAAGTTCAGTACCAATGATGCTATTGGGGCAGATGCAGGATTGTTTTTTGACGCCCTGGAGGATTTCACACTTGATTCAGTAACCATTTATCCATGGGGAAGCGGGAGGTTCGTCCTGAATATTTTTGATCCGATGGGCAAGCGTATAGTTAAGCGGGAATTTTATATTGAAGTTAAAAAACCGGGCGATCCCATCAGGATACCTGTAAGAGTATTTTTCCCGCAAGCTACCGGATATTATATCTCCTCCGATTCATCCTGCAATGGTGGGTATGGATTTGTCGGGGGTATGCAATACCCCCGCACAGATAAGTTGAAACTGGTTTCCATTACCGGACCCTATGCTACCAATCCCGCAGCGGCCAGCTATTACCTTAGAGGCAAGTTTTTTCTGAACTATTTCAATTGGAAAATAATTCCGGGAAGAATAACCTATCCAAGTGAAGAGGTAAAGGTAAGTGCAAAAATTGATACAGTAAAGGCAGGAATATCTGTTCCCGGTTTATCAGCCTGTGCAGGCACTGCTATTGTATTCAAGGATTCTTCAAGTGTGAGAAAAGGATTTAAGTTCTCTTCCTTTTCCATGAACTTTGGGGACAGTACTTCTGCATTTAACTCTTTAAAACCGGTATCATTTAATCATAGTTACAATAACGCCAATTCCTATGATTTTAATTATGTCGTTACGTCATCATCAGGTTGCAAGGATTCAGTTAGCAAGAATATAACCATACTCCAAAGTCCGGGAGCACATTATAAGATTACCTGGATTGATCTCGCAAATAAAAAAGCACGATTTGGCCCTATTGACAGTAATACCTCTGCAACTTATTTCTGGGATTTTGGTGATGGCACCCATGATACGTCTAAAAACCCGATTCATTCATTTCCTGCTAATGCGATTTATAAGGTTGCACTTACTACTGGAAATGCAGGAGGTTGTAGCAATAGCTTTACAGATAGTATTAACTTAATTATTACCGCGGCATTCTCCTTGAAAAATTCAGCTGATGAGATAAATGTATTCCCCAATCCTGTAAGGGATAATTTTACCCTTTTCATTACTGTTTCGTCCAGGCAGTCAATAAATATATCACTATATAACCTGCAAGGTAAGCTGATTAACACATTGGTTTCATCAGTTTTGGAAAAAGGAAATAATTCATTTGTGTTCAGTGCTGAAAACTTGCAATTAAGTGCGGGAGCGTATGTACTCAAAGCCGTAATGAATGGTCAGGTTATTAATAAAATTCTAATCCTAAAATAAAGATGTTAGCCAACAAAAAAAGTTTAATTGTATTTTCATTCTTATTTGTATTGTTTGCTCCGGGAGTACAAGCACAGCTCTCAGGTACATACACTATTGATACTTCGAAATCAGCATCTGCTACGAACTATAAAAGTTTTAGTAGTGCAGTATCGGATCTTGTCAGCGGCAAGCGTAGTGATGGGGGAACTGTGAATGGCCCCGGAGTAAATTCTTCTGTGGTTTTCAAGATTGCAGATGGTATTTACAACGAACAGCTGACTATTAGATATATCATAGGTTCAAATTTGAATCCCATAATCTTTACTTCTGCATCCTCAGATAGTTCCAAGGTGATTCTTACATATCCATCATCTACAACATCAGCCAATAATTTTACACTGCTATTGGATAGCATAGGATCACTAACGTTCAAAGGAATCACTATACAGCGTACGGGCTCCAATACTTACGGAAGGGTAATGGAGATAAAAGGTGGTTGCTCGGATAATACTTTTTCCAATAATAGATTTATTGGAATAAAGAAAGCTACCAAATATGCGGGGCAGGAAGTAATTTATTCCGGAGGGGATGATGACCTTAACCAGGTATTTCAAAACAATGTCATTCGTTATGGGTGGTACGGATTTTACTTGTATGGTACAAACAGTCTTGAAACAGGTACCATTATTCAGGGAAATGTAATGGATAGTACGCAAGTAGGTATGAATATATTTTATCAGGGAGCTCTTAAAATATTAAACAACAAGTTGCAAAATATCAATGTTGGGATGAAGCTTGCAATTTGTAATGGATTTAAAGTTGTTGGTAATTCATTAAGTTGTCCGGGCATGGGAGCTGATATTATAGAATGTGGCACTTACATGGGAGATACATCAGTGATGATCAATAATTTCATTAATGTAGGTCCTTCAGAGGCAATAATAGGCTATGAAAATGGTCCGCTTAATTTTTATTACAATACTGTTTGCTTAAGCGGCAAATCGACATTTAATAGCATTGCTCTGTATGCAGATCACACATTTGCACCGCCAACAGTATACAAATTATTTAATAATAATTTTGTAAATCTTTGCGATGGCTATTGTATATATATGGATGGACCTTTAGGTGTTGGCGTGAATGCAGGATTTAATAATTATTTTACCACCGGAAAATATGTCGGCAATTATGACCTGACGGATCAGGAAACGCTACCTGACTGGCAAGCTGCAACAGGTACAGATAGCGCAAGCATATCTGTAAACCCAAAATTTATTTCCAATACAAATCTTCATACACATTCTGTTTTTTTAAACGGGGCTGCCATGCCTTTGTCATTTGTGGGAACTGATTTTGATAATGATAAAAGGGATTCTCTTATGCCGGATATTGGTGCCGATGAATTTATTCCCAATGCAAATGATGCCGGGATCGTAGCTATTGATACCCCTGGATTGAATATTTGCAAGGGAGGTAAAAATGTCTACGCAAGTATTCGGAATTTTGGAAGCGATACTCTGAAGAGTGCAGTGATTCGTTGGTATGTGAATGGCAACAAACAAAAGGATTACGCTTTTTCTGGAAACATTGCATCTAAGGTAATTTCATCTCCTTTTCAAATTGGGACATACCCCTTTTCGCAGGACAGCATATATAGGATCACTGCATATGCCATGAAGCCGAATGGGGCCAGTGATGCGGATTCATCGAATGATACTACCACATATAAAAATATTCAAAGCGGAATTAGTGGAACATTTACCATTGGAGGTATAAAGGCTGATTACGCTACTTTTTCTGATGCCGCCAAGGTTCTTAATATAAGAGGAGTTTGTGGTCCGGTGGTTTTTAACGTCCGTGACGGTGTATACAGGGAACAGGTAGACATTCGCAATATTCCTAATTCTTCAACAATCAATACCATTGTTTTTCAATCTCAATCAGGAGATAGTACAAAGGTTATCCTGACGTATCCTTCTTCGAACACTGCCATGACCAATAATTTCATTCTGCATATTGCAGGATCAAATATAAGCTTTCAAAAAATATCATTTATCAGGACAGATACAGGGTCTTATGGGAATTGTATACGTTTGGAGGGTGATATAAGTTCGGTAAGCATAAGGAATTGTGTTATTCATGCAACTAAAAAATATGTCAATGCAAGAGATTTCAATAACTTCGGCATTGGCGGCAAGCTAAGCGGAGCTTTCAAGGACATTTTAATTATTAATAACAGTGTCAAATATGGCAGGGCTGGTATTTATGTAACCGGCACGTTTAAAACCAAAAATCAGAATAATCTTTCCATAATGAATAATACTATTGATAGTTTCGAGACGATTGGCATAGGGACCGGTTATACCCACCCATTTATTTTTGGCAATAATATAAGTCATTCATTTTCGGCCTATGCAGAACCTGTAGGTATAGTCCTTGTTAAGGTTTATGATTCAGCAGTCATTTCAAACAACAAAATAAATTTTGACGTTCCTGCTTTTGGAATTTCCCTTGGAGATTGTAGGGGAAAGAGTTTAGCGCAAAAATTTTTAGTAAGTAATAACTTTATCAGTATATCCGGCAAATCAAGGACCGGTTATGCCAATTATAATAATGAGGTCTATGGACTTTTTTCAACCCTTACAACAAATGCCAGGTTTTACAACAACAGTGTCATCATGGATGTAGACTTGGAACAAAACAAATCTCAACAAAACTCAGCATTAGCCATTGAAAATGTTTCATCCTCTCATGAGGTAGTTAATAATATTCTTGTGAATAAAAAAGGGGGATTTGTGATGCGACTTGGAGCCTATTTAGGCATATCTGATAATAACTGTTTTTTCACAAACGGGCCATACCCTGTTTTTTGCAATGGCGTCAATTTCAAAACTCACGCAGATTGGCAAGCTACAAGCTCACTTGATGCCAATAGCTTAACTGCCAATCCATTTTTCTATGGTAAGTCTGATTTACACATACGCAATGTTTTATTGGACAGAGTCGGACAGCCGATTCCATATGTAAAAAATGATATCGATCTGGAGCTTAGGGACACTTTGCTCCCAGATATTGGTGCAGATGAATTTACGCCTGATTCCCTGGATGCAGGCATATCATCCATTGATAGTCCTTCGCGCAATTTTTGCAATACATCAAAGAACATTTGGGTAAAACTTCATAATTATGGTGCTTCAATATTAACCTCTGCAAATGTTTTGTGGGAAGTAAATAGTAGCCCGCAAACAACTTTTGTCTGGAAAGGGAAACTTAATCCGGGAAAGGACACTTTGATAAATATCGGATCATATACTTTCAGCAAATTACTGTCGTATACATTGAAAATGTATTCATCATTGCCAAATGGAGGAAAAGATGCTTATGCCGGGAATGACACCATTATATCCCCGCATTTGCAGAATGGGCTCAATGGAAATTTCAAGATAGGCGGGGCTGGTCGTGATTATACCGATTTCAGTTCTGCAGCAAAGGACCTGAATGATAAAGGAATTTGCGGATCGGTAATTTTTAATGTGAGCGATAGTACTTATGAGGAGCAGGTGGAGATTGACAGTATAGCAGGGACTTCCTATGCAAATACAGTTACATTTCAGTCTATCTCGGGAGATAGTTCCAAAGTAATACTTACCTATCCGTATTCTGCTACAAGTGCATTAAATAATTATACGCTTCTTTTAAGAGGTAGTGATCATGTTATTTTTAAAGGGATAAGCGTTGAACGTACATCTGCGAAGCCTGATGGACATGGAAGAGTTATTGAGTTACGGGAAAATGCCTGTAATAATATATTCTCCAATTGTTTATTGACTGGTACGGGATACAAAAATGCTTTTAGTGAAAGTGCGGTAATCTATTCTTCTGTAGGGGAAAATGACAGCCTTACCATTGAAAATTGCAATTTATTATACGGTACTCCTGCAGTTTTGTTTGCGTCCATGGGGGCAAATGGTTTACTAATAAAGAATAATATATTTGACAAATATTTTTTTGGTGCCATCTATTTGGGGTATAATGAAGCCCCGGTAGTGGAAAACAATGAATTCAAAGGTATGTTTTCCGGCAGTGGATATGCTATACAATTGAACGGGACGAACAGTGGTGGATCAATATCCGGGAATAAAATTCTTTTTGCGGCCGGAGGAAGAGGAATTGATGCCACGTCGGTTAATTCCAGTTCTTCAGTTGGCGCTCCAACATCCACATTAATAATTAGCAATAATTTTATCTCCCTGGATGGAAAATCAACGTCTGGGCACGGTATTTATTTAACAGATTGTTTCAATACAGGAATATATTTTAATAATATTTTGCTTACTAAAAACATTGACACAGTGTATCAGGCATCTACTGCAGGGCTTTATACGAGTTCACCAATTGTTTGCAATCACATACTATCGTTTGCGACTGTAGGGACATTTAGCACAATAGACATTGCAAATAATAATCTTATAAATATGGCAGGATCACAAGCCATGTACCTGGTGGGATCCAAAATACCGGTAAGTTCAGATTATAATAATTTATATACAAGTGGTCCTTCCCTGGTTAAGTTTGCACTCATTAAAGGAGGGTTTTATTCAAGGCTTTCAGATTGGTTCCTCACTACAGGAAATGATGCCAATAGCATCTCAGCTGATCCTGTGTTCGTGTCCGCAACTGATTTGCACTTGAAAAAGAATTCTCCATGTGCCAGGAAAGGGATAGCAACTCCAATGTTTCAATATGATATAGATGGTGACTATAGGAAAAACAATCCTGACATAGGGGCTGATGAATTTTCATTTTATCCGGAGGATGCCGGAATTACATCTGTTATGAATTTAATGTCTTCAATATGTTCAGGAATATATCCTGTTAGGGTTGTTCTTAAAAATTTTGGAGTAGATACATTGAAGAATGTAACGGTCAACTGGTCTGTAAATGGTGTACTGCAGGCACCATCCTCTTGGAAAGGATTGCTTGCAAATAAACGATCAGATACGTCAGTTTCTCTTGGAGCATTTAATTTCAAGGCTGGTATAAATGCCTTGAGCATATGGACTAGCAAGCCGAATGGTACTCTTGATAGTTTTACAGCCAATGATTCATTCAAGATACTAGTAAATGTCAAGGCCTCGCCATCTCCAAATATTTTTGGCCGGGCAGGTGTGTGTATTGGAGATACAAATTTATATACCGTTACTGCATACAAAGGATCAAAATATATATGGAGTATACAGAATAACACAATATTATCCGGACAGGGCAAGGATTCTATTCAGGTAAACTGGAAAGTACAGGGCAAAGATACGCTAAGTATATTAGAAACAAATTCATCTGGGTGTTCAGTGGCCTCAAGTCTTCCTGTATCCATTGGTACTCCAGTTTCAGCTCATTTTACATTGAAGGCCTATTCTCAATATATTTTCCATGCCGATGATTCAAGTCTTTCTGCAGCATCCTATACCTGGAATTTTGGGGATAGCATATCAACTGCAGGATACAAGACAACTCACTCCTTTGCAAGTACAGGCTTACGGACGATTACCCTTGCTGTTAATAATCAGGGCTGCCCTACTTCTTTCGATACTACCCTTAAAGTGTATACCGGAATGAATGAAGGGCAATCGTTCAACAAAACTAATATTTCCATTTATCCCAATCCGGTTCATAGTAGTTCTACAGTTTTGATTTCCCTGGAGAAAAGTAGTTCCCTGGCAATCTATATATACGATATGAAGGGAATGCTTATGAAGTCACTAAGCGTTGACAAATATGAAAAGGGGGATCATCAAATTAGAATTGACAGAGAAAAATTATCGCTGAAGCCAGGAACCTATATTTTACGGATCAAGGTTAATGATGAATACTTTAATAAACTGATAATAGTGATATAGCCGCTATATTTTCAACAAACATTTTTGAGAGATATAAAATGACTTATTTACAGATTGCCAGGAATTATTTTTCAATAATTTTACTCTATTGTTCATTATCTATTCATTTCGCAAATGCTGCAGGATTGAATGGGAAGTATACAATAGATAAATCCAAACCCGCTACAAGCACAAACTATTTAAGTTTTAATGATGCAGATTCCGACCTGACCTATGGCACACGGGCAAGCGGAGCTATTGTTAATGGTCCGGGTGTAGTAGGTCCTGTTGTATTCGAGGTAGCAAATGGTTCCTATCATGAGAATTTGAGAATTGGAAGGATTTCAGGAACATCATCGAAGAATACCATCGAATTCCGCTCTGCCAGTAAGGATAGCTCCAAAGTGATTCTCATTGATACAACAACCTGGTCAATAGGCGCGGGTTATGTATTGCACCTGGATTCTGCAAGTTTTATCAGGTTTCACCAGTTGACATTTCTTCGTCCTTTTAATCCATCTCCTCCTTCGTTTGCCATGGATCATGTAATCATGGTGGACAATCTATCGGATAGTGATACTATTTCCAATTGTATGATAATTGGAAATTACAACACTTTTCAGGATAACATGGGGTCCCTTATCTATTCGGAATATACTGCCACCGGAACCTCAAAGGATGAACACAATGCATTTATAAATAATAATCTTAGCAATGGATATAGTGGAATTAGATGGGTAGGAGGAGGTGCTTCAGTATTAGATGAAAATGGCAATGCTTTCATCCACAATACCATAGATAGTTGTTTCGAATACGGTATGTTTATTGGTAATCAGATTGGAGCAAATATTATCGGTAATATTGTAATCATGCGGTATGGATATACCGGTATATATGCTTACAAATTGAATTTTTATGGTAAGGCTAGTACACTAGTCGCTAATAATTTTGTATCTGTGGGAACAAGTTCCAATCCTGTCGGGATTCCCGCCAATTATGGAGTTTATGTATACAATTCCAATAGTACTGATATTGTAAACAACAGCGTTAATCTTTATGGGTATTCGCCAAAGTCAATTGGAATTTATGGCGAGGCAACTGCCAAGGGAAAGGCTTTAAATATTCATAATAATATTTCAATAAACTCCACCAAATCACCAGGCGCTCATGCCTTGGGAGGCAATTACTTTTCAAATGAAACTTATAATGATCTGGTTTCCGCAGGTGAGATGGTGTATTATAACAATAAATCCTATGCTACACTTGCAAAATGGTTATCCAGCAGCTTGGGATTTGGAGCTCACGATACTTCAATCAATCCTATTTTTGTTTCATCAAATAATCTGCATGTTTATAATCCCAACCTTGACGCATTAGGGAAATCATTGTTCTATCTAACTCAGGATATTGATGGAGAAAAAAGGGATACTATTTCCCCGGATATGGGGGCTGATGAATTTGAAGCATACCATATAAAACCCACTATTTATGAAATCACAAATCCTACTTCAGGTTTTTGCACTGGGATTCAGGACGTAAATATCGGCATTACAAATTTTGGATTGGATACATTAAAGGAAATAATTATCAAGTGGGATGTTAATGGAGTGGCGCAGAAAGCTTGTAAATGGAATGGTACATTTTTATCCACTGACTCATTGAATGTAAAAATAGGCACGTATAATTTTGCAAGCCCAACCACCGTTTATAAAATAAGAATTTACATTGATAGTGTGAATGGAGGTTCCCTATTGACTCCATTTAAAGACACCTTTAAATCCAATGCATTTGTAGGTCTGAAAGGTACCTTTCTAATTGACAATAGCGGTGTAGGAGCACCTGATTACAATTCGATGAGGGCTGCAGTTAATGAACTAAATCGACGTGGTGTATGCGGTGCTGTTACATTCAATATTGCAGACGGAGTATATAATGAATCCATACAGATTGATAAATTTAAAGGTTCAAGTTCATTAAATAAAGTGATTTTTCAATCCTTTTCGGGAGATAGTTCAAAAGTAAAAATTGATACGGCCTGCGACGGTACAATTTTAGATCCATTTGCAACGGTAAATGTAAATGGTGCCAGCTATGTTACTTTCCGTAAGTTATCAATTATAAATAGTGCAGTCATAATTGTTTTTTATGGTGGCTACGCTGATGCTATTTACATCAAAGGAGCGGGGAATAATATTTCTATAGAAAACTGTAATTTGTGGGTAAGCCGGGGTGAAAAATTTAATTATGGAGCAGTAATAGCAGATGGACCTGAAGTGGAAAGTTTCATTACTATAAGGAATAATCATATTTCCGGCGGTTATGAGGGAATACGTTTAATCGGGGATTATAATGTTTCCGAGAAAGGTCATATCATCGAGGGTAATTTTCTGGATAGCAGCTGGGGACTTAATATTAACGGATATTATTTGAAGGGATTTAATATCTCCCGGAACAAGATATTAATTTCAGGTTTGGTAGGCGTTGGAAATACAGCTCTGTCAATATATGGAAACCCTATAGCAGATGCTGATACAAATTATATTGCCAATAATTTTATCTCCGGGGATAGTAACACTGGAAATGCGGTTTATTTGTATGATGTATCACCATTGTATTTTTCAAGCAATTCCATCAGTAATACTTCAGCTTTGAGTGCTGTTTCCATGTATGGAAGTTACACAAGTAATGTTTCTATTCTCAGGAATAATATTATTTCTGCTATCGGCGGTGGATATGCTTTGGAGGCGTCTTCTGGTGGAATATCAAGTTCTGATCATAACGATTTTTATAGCAACGGAAAGAGTATTGCATTTTGGAAGGATATTAAAACAGGATCTACGAAGAATTGTATGGATATTGCTACGTGGAATTCTGTAAGCAAAATGGATAAAAACAGTATTTCCGTGGAACCGGGTTTCAAATCAATATCCACTTGTGACCTTCACCTGAACATTGCATCCCCACTAGCTTCACACAATGGAATTGCTTTATCATCAATAGCTGATGATATTGATGGGGAGAAACGAAATTCAAAACGACCTAATATGGGTGCCGATGAGACTCCTTTCTTTGCGAATGATGTTGCCCTTCTTTCCATAGATAGTCCTGAAATAGGGTTTTGTTCTGGCCTGAAGAATGTTTATGTAAAAATGCTAAATGTTGGCTATGACACTTTGAAAAATCTGAACCTTGAATGGCAGGTTAATGGATTCTCCAGGCCGACTATAAGTTGGTCAGGAGTGCTTCCTCCATTAAAAACTACAATTGTAAAGCTGGATACTGTTTCTTATGTGTCGGGCACAAACAAGACGATAAAAATATGGAGCAAAAATCCGAATGCTTCAATAGATAGCAATGCAGCTAATGATACTTTAAAGCGGATTACAGGAATGGGATTGAATGGCGCTTATACCATTGGTGGAATTGCCCCGGACTATTCATCATTCAGGGATGCTGTGCGCGGCCTGGAGCAATTCGGAGTATGCGGAAAAGTGACTTTTAATGTAAGGGATGGATATTACAATGAATGTTTGAATATTAAACCTGTTGCAGGTGCTTCTGTTCTGAATCCGGTTATTTTTCAATCACAGTCGCTGGATAGCACGAGGGTAATTCTGGATACTATATATTCCCTTAAACCGAACTCTCATGGATATACTGTTTGCCTTGATGGGGCCAGCTATATTACATTCCGTAAAATGACTATCTCTAACTATGCATTAGGAGTATATATAGTTTATTTTGGATACCTTGGTTACGGTGATGTATTTATCCTGCGGAATAATGCAAGCTATAATACCGTAGAAAATAGTCTCCTTTTTTCTGAGCAAAAACTTGGGGTGAATATCGGGTCTTTGATTTCTAATGATCCCGTTACTGCAGAGTCCTGGAATACAGTCAGGAATAATCTACTATCCGGTAATTGTTACGCAATACTTTTTAGAGGAACAAAAGATGCTCCGGAAAAGGGAAATGTAATCTTAAATAATCATATCGATAGCTTTTGGTATGGAGGGATTGCAGCTTCTCATCAACAGGGTATTGAAATTTCCAATAATAAATTGTTTACGGATTATGGATATACCGGTATTGATTTGTCAAATAGCCATGACCCGGATACATCCTTTATTACAAATAATTTCATTACTCTTTCTGGATATGGACTCGGTGTATATGGTATAAACTCCTATTCAAATCAGTTACTGGGCGTTTTTAATAACAGTATAAATTCTTCCTCCATTTATGGAGCTTGTGCATCCTATACTTCTAAATTGAATTGCAAGGTTATTGCAATGAATAATATTTACCAGAATAGTGTAGGTGGATTGGCGATTTATGCTGATGACCTCAGTTTATATTCATCAGATTATAATGATCTGGCTTCCCCCTCCACAACTAATATTGCAACATTTGTAAATACGAAAACAGCCAAATCCTTTCAATGTGCATCCCTGGCTGACTGGCAAAAGTTGACCAAAAAGGATACTAAAAGCGTTTCAGGGGATCCTGCGTATCTTTTTTTTAATGGAGGAGATCTTCATCTGACAGACTCTTCCTTGGTCGTTAAGAATCACGGCATATATATTCCAAGAACCCGAATGGATATAGATGGGCAACCCAGGAATAAAGTTGCCCCCGATATTGGCGCGGATGAAGTGCCCATATCTCCAAATGATGCAGGAGTACTACTTATACGCGGGATAAAGGATTCTATTTGTCCTGGCAGCATCTCAATTTATGTTACAATAAAGAATTATGGGACAGATACCCTGAAAAATGTTAGTGTAAACTCTTCTATCAATGGAGTGTTGCAAACACCGCTGTTATGGAAGGGATCCCTTGCCTGGAAAGAATCGGATACTTCCATATTATTGGGAGCATATTATTTTAAAGGAGGGGTGAATAAAATCAAGGTGTGGACCAGTAAGCCAAATGGGAAACCGGATACCATAAAAGCCAATGATTCTTTTAACAGGGTTGTTAATTTATTGCCTTTGCCAAATCCCATTATTATTGGCAAGCAAGGTGTTTGTACCGGTGACAGTGGGATATATTCCATAGCAACATCATTAGGTTCAAAATATACCTGGGGTCTACAAAAAAACGCTATTTTGGAAGGTCAGAATACTGATTCCGTTCTGATAAAGTGGAAAATTCAAGGACTGGATACCCTCAATGTATCACAGACAGATTCCTCAGGATGTTTAGGCGTTTCAAATCTACCGATATCCGTTGGAAATCCAGTATCTTCACATTTTTCAATTAGGACAATATCGCCATATATTTTTCATGCGGATGATACAACACTTTCCAAAGCCTCATATACATGGAATTTTGGCGATAGTTCTTCTGCAAACGGATATATGGTTACCCATAATTACTCAAATTCAAATTTGCGAACTATAACACTTAGTATAAATAATAAAGGTTGTTCTACTTCATTTGATACAAGCCTGAAAGTATTTACAGGGGAGAGTGGTGGATTCCTTAGTGAAGGATTGCAGGTTTCTATTTATCCAAATCCTATGCATGATTATTCTGTAATCGCATTGACAATAAATGAAAAAAGTACTGTAAACCTATCCATTTTTGACGCTAGGGGTGTATTTCTGAATATTCTTGCTTCAGGAATTTATCAAGCCGGAGTACACACTATTATTGCAGACCGGGAGAAGTTAAAATTACCAGCAGGTGCATACATTGTCCAGCTAAATGTGAATGACCGGGTAATTAAAAAATTGATGATTATATATTAATAATAAGATGAACTTATACAGTAAATATTGGAAGGCCTTTTTACCGATTCTGATTTTTGTCCATGCTTCAGGAATAGCATCAGGAAGTTTATTGGAATTTCAATCCGGCAGTAAAGTAGTTGTTAGCAAGGACGTTAGAATAAGTGGAATAATCCTGAATCCAAAATCCAGCTCAATTTCATTCAGTTATATATCTGATCGTTTAAAATATGAAACGAAGGAGGTGAGTGCTAATATTGACAAGGAAGGAAAATTCAATGTTTCGTTTCCCGCATCTGCAATTTTAACACTCGTTACCATCGTTCATGGAAATCAGAAGACAGAATTGATCATAGAGCCGGGGTTTAGTGTTACTATAATGGTTGATGCTACAAATTTTGACAAAACGCTTAAATATTCCGGGAAAGATAGCGCTGTTGCAAATTTTATGGCAAGTCATGTCCTTTTGATAGGTGTGAATTCAGATTTTCCGAAAGCCTTTAATGGACTATATGTAAAAAATCCTGAAGAATATATTGCATCTTTAAAAGAATTGCAAAACAAAGAGATGGATTTCCTTGAACAGCATGGCAGGTATTTATCAAAACCATTTAAAGAATACTGGAAAGCTAATTTCAAGTATCTGGTATATTGCGGGATGCTAAAGTATGTTCATTTTCATGAAATGTATGCGAAAATTTCAAATCCTGATAGCAGTACGGTCTTGAGGGAATATGAAGTTCCGAAGCATGTACCAGCTGAGTTTAACGATGATTATCTGGACCAGCTGGGGTATCGGAATTACCTGAATCTTTACTATCGCTGGCATTTGATTTCGAATGGATATAATCCATCTCCGGATAAGTTAAAACTGGAGGATAGTATAAAAAATCTAGCCAATGCAAATATGCCCCTGATGACAAAGGAATATTATCTTGCGTATAAATTGTTTAGTGGAATGGATATCTTTCCATTGGAACATTCATTAAAGGACTATGCTGAGTATAAGAATTCATTTTCTTCGAGTGAATACATTTCAGCAATAGATGGAAAAATAGGAATAAGGATTCACCAATCCATGGGGCAGGATGCTCCTGATTTTACCCTCAAATCCATTGATGATAAAGATGTCAGACTATCAGAATTAAAAGGGAAGATGGTATTTATTGATTTCTGGGCGAGTTGGTGTGCTCCATGTATTGCAGAAATACCATTTATCAAATCACTTGAAGAGCATTATAGGAATAGAGATATCGTTTTTGTATCTATCTCCAGTGATGCTGATAATAAAAAATGGAAGGATGCCATAAGTAAATATAAATTGGATGGTGTACACCTGAAGGATGAGGGTGGTTCTATGGATGGAAAAGTTGTCAAACTTTATGGAGTTACAGGAATACCTGCACATTTTTTGATTGATAAATCAGGTAAATATTTTAAAGGAGATTTGCCTGCAATTTCCGAAACCAATCAATGGATATCTGTCATTGATCAATTGCTGAAATAACCCATTATAAATTTATTGTCCGGAGTTGTCAGGTGATGCCTTATTTAATGATTCTGTTTTGCATAAATGTAAAACCATCCAGTCAATACCCCATTTGTGGTATCACAATTTACTGTATGTCATAATTATACTCCAATTGAAGTATTGTGCCAGCTACTTAGTAAAGTTAAATTTGCGGTAACATGTTTTTCTAGTTGCGGACTCTTATTTGAAGGGTTTATGTCAATATTCTTCCCCTTTGAAAAACATGAGGGCATAAACAAATATTAAATATCATTCTATGAGACGATTTAACAAATTGCGGCATTTAATATGCCCTGGTTTTCCGGTACTTGTTTTTTTTCTTTTTTTCATGATGCCACTTACCTGCTTATATTCGCAAAGCTCGGCAAATTATACTTTTGCAAGTTCCAGTAGCGGCTCATTGGCAGCGGATGCAAATTCCAACACTGTAAACATGAGTTCCGGCACTACCCAGCTTATAGCTGCCAGTGTGGATGATGGTGCATCGCCAATAAATAATATCGGTTTTGATTTTTGGTTATTGGGTACAAGATATACCCAGTTCAGCGCTTCATCCAACGGAGCAATTGCCCTTGGTAACATTGCGATCTCATCCAGCATTTATACATTGCCTCAGGCTGCTCCTGTCATTATTGCTCCATTTATGGGCAATCAAAAGACATCTTCTTCCGGAAAAGTACATTATAAGATAGTTGGTTCAGCTCCAAGCAGGACTCTTGTTATTGAATTCCTTAATATGGGCATGAACAATTCCAGTACCGGTGCAAATGGTACCTATCAGCTGCGTTTGTATGAGGGTACAGGAGTCATAGAATTTGTATACGGGGCAATGGCCATCGGTTCAGGTACCAATAGTTATTACATTGGCTTTTCATCTACTTCCTCAAATACCAAATGGGCAACTGTAGTGGCATCAACGGGTGCTGTTACCACTTCAGGCAGCGCTACATCTAATACGTCCGTAAGTTCACTCACAAGTTCATCCAATGGATCCAGGGTTGTTTATACTTTCAGCCCTGTTATTCCTTCAGCGCCTAATACCTCCTCATTTGCCAGCGTCACTGCTACAGGTACAAAAATCCAATGGAAAGATAATTCAAGTAATGAGTATTATTTCCAGGTACAATATTCCACTGATAATATTAATTATTCATTATTGACTTTGGTTGCTAGCGCCACAAGCTCTACCACAGGGACGAGTTATTCATATACGGCAAGCGGGCTCATCAGTGGAACAAAATATTATTATAAAGTATATGCAGTAAGTGAAGGAGGAATATCATCCGCATTGCTGGATAGCCAGGCAACTACCTCCGGTTCCTTAAGTGGCACCAAGATTGTAGGCCCTAGTGCAGGCGCTGATTACTCAACTTTGACGGCAGCCATCTCTGCTATAAAGACCAATGGATTATCAGGCGCATTAATTCTTGAATTGCAATCAACCTATGTTAGTACAAGCGAAACATTTCCTATAGCTTTTTCAGGCTTGGGTGCTACGGCAACAAATTCTATAACTGTTCGTCCGGCATCAGGCGCCAGTAGTCTTTCCATATCCGGTAGCAGTAGTACAGCCGTTATAGAATTCAGCAATGAAAAATACGTTACCATAGATGGGAGGGCAGGAGGAACAGGTTCTACAAAGGTGTTGACGATAGCTAACACCTCTACTTCAGGTCCGGCTATCCGTTTCATAAATGAAGGAATTCTTGACACAGTTAAATATTGTACGATTAAGGGTGTTGCAACTTCAATTTCTGTTGGCGTGATATTATTCAGCACTACCACCGGATACAATGGAAACGATTACAATGTCATAGATAACTGTGATGTCGGTGATGGAAGTAGCACACCAACGATTTGTATTTATTCATCTGGATCTTCTGCAATAGATAATGATCATAATACCATTTCCAATTGTAATATTTATAATTTCTATAGTGCCAGTGCCGGGGAAGCAGATGGAATCAAACTTTCTTCTTCATCAGGTGAATGGACAATAAAGAACAATAGTTTTTACCAGACTTCTTCGAGGACGCCTACATCAGCATTAATCTTTTATCCGATTAATATTAGTAATGCCTCCACAGGTAATGGTTTCCTCATCACCGGAAATTATATTGGAGGAAGTTCAGCACAATGTGGTGGTTCCGCATTGACGATAAGTGGTGCCCTGGCGAACAAGTTTTATTGCAGTTTCAGCTTTGCATCATTGACGGCCTCCAACATTACATATAATAAAATTGCCAATATCGCTATCAATTCAAATACTGCAATTAGCGCTCCTGGAATATTTTGTGGTATTTATTTGCTTGGCGGCTATGCCAATATTGATAATAATATTATTGGTGCCCGAACAGGAACAGGATCAATTTCCATGGTATATAATAATACTTCTTCCTCCGGGTCAAGCTTTGGAATATATTCATCTTCCACGGCAAATACTTCCATGAGTATCTCAAACAATGTTGTCGGTTCCATTACCCCGAGTTGTTCCACGAGTACCGTTTCGCACAGTTTTCAGGGAATATCCATTGCGTCGGCAACTTCTTCTACAACATATACGATCAATAATAATTCCATTGGCAGTACAGCCACATCCAATAGTATTAATGCTTCTACATCATCAAGTGCATCTGTTCTCGGTCAGTCAGTCATAGGAATAAATAATTCCAGCAGTGCAAATATTACTATTGCAAATGATACAGTAGCAAACCTGAATAATAATTATTCAAGTTCATCATCATTGGGGCAAACCATTGGTATATTGAGTTCTGCAGGGCAGAATACTATAACCGGAAATAAAGTTTTTAATCTTTCCAGTACTACTACCGAAACAAGTACGGGGGCTTCAGCAGCCATAATTGGAATATGCCATTCTTCCACAGGAACTATTTCATATCCCTGGGTATCACAAAATATTGTTTACGGCCTGAGTGAAACAGCTTCTTCCGGCGCTATTAGTGTAATTGGCATTTACTATACAGGGCCAACATCAGCGTCAAGTGGGAATGACCTAGTTGACAAGAATTTCATTCATTCATTAAATGCATCATCAACTTCTGCAGTAATAAACGGATTGCAGATTGCGGGAGGAAATGCAAGTACGCAAAATAATATGATCAGGTTGGGTATAGATGCCTCAGGCAACAGCATTACCACCGCTCATACCGTAAATGGCATAAATGAAACCGGGGGGAATAACAACTTTTATTTTAATAGTATTTATATAGGAGGCAGTGGGGTGGGAACAACAACTTCCAATTCGTATGCATTTGTAAGTTCTATTTCATCCAATCCCCGAATTTATGAAAATAATATTTTTGTAAATACAAGGTCCAATTCATCAGGAACGGGGGGTAAACATTTTGCCATAAAGATTGCAGGCGTTGGTAACCTAACCTGCAATTATAACTTATATCTCTCCAATGGTACAGGGTCTTATTTTGGTGCCGTAAGTTCAAGCAACTATAGTACATTTACCGCGTGGAAATCTGCAAATGCTTTATTCGATTCGAGAAGTGTAAATGACGATCCGCAGTTTATTAACCCTACAGGAAGCACTGCATCCCTTAGCCTGCATATACCAGATACCCTCGGAACAAAAGTGGAGGCTTCAGGAATAAACATAGGTTCCGTCTCTGACGATTTTGACGGGGATTCCCGTAGCAGCTATACACCTGTGGATATAGGTGCAGACTGCGGTAATTTTAAATTCAAGGATGTTCTTCCGCCTACTATAACGCTTACACCTCTTGGATCAACCGCTTCTACAGCAAACCGTACTCTTGCAACAATGATCAAGGATTCAGGCCTTGGACTTGATACCAGTGGAATAAAGGCTCCCCATATTTATTTCAGGAAGAATAGCTTCGGAAGCTGGGCGTCTTCAGTAGCTTCCCTTGTATCCGGGAATAATTTCACATTTGACTTGGATTATTCCCTTTTGGGTGGCATATCTGCGGGTGATACGGTATTTTATTATGTGGCAGCACAAGATAAGGCCAACACTCCAAACCCGAATGTTACCACATCACCTTCCGGTGGCAGTGGCGATAGTCCACCGGGGTCTACTGTTCCGGCAACTTTATATTCATACAGGATACTTGCTCAGCTTACTCCGGGAAACTATTATGTCGGAACAAGCTCTCACAGCCCTGCAGCCACTTTTGCAACCATAGGGCAGGCATTGGCTGATTATAATAGCAAATTTATTACAGGCGCCGTTAATTTTATTCTTATCGATACTGCCTATAATACCTCTACCGGTGAAACATTTCCTTTTAAAATATATCCTAATCTTGGAGCTACATCATCAAATAAACTTACAATAAAACCTGAAGCAGGAAATTCTGTTCGTATTAGTGGTGCAGATCCGTTATCAATATTCATATTTAAAGATGCTTCATATATTACCATCGATGGTTCCAATTCAGGCACAGTATCCAGGGATATTATAGTGACAAATTCTAACGCTTCTGCTATTATTATTGATAGCGGGGCATCTAATATTACCATAAAAAATTCCTATCTCGAAACCACGGGATCCATGGTTTATGCACCAATGTATTTTAAGGATGCCAATTCTTCAACAGGTTGCAGTTATGATTCTGTTTTAAATTGTGATATCAATGCCGGAAACGGGGCCTTTTATGGAGTCATGATGTCCAACACTGCGTATACTGTTTCCGGAGTGAATAATGTCATTAAAAGCTGTACTATTCATGATTTTATATATGGGGGTATAGTCGCGGATGGCTTTGGATATTATTCAGGAATAGAGATTTCCGGTAATGAAATATACGAGACCAACCCCAACAGCACTATTTTTGGAAGCCTGGCAGGAATTTATGTTGGTGAGAATACCAATGCAATAATTAGCAAAAACAATATTCATAACATTGATGTTTCCACTTCTGCAGTCAATAACTTAGTATATGGTATATGGATTGATCAGGGAATCTCACGGGGATCCACCCGGATAGAGAATAATTTTATTAACCTTGGTGATTATACAGGATCCTATGGTGAATACATTTATGGAATAATGGATCTTGGGAACAGTGGAAGTACCGTAGGAATATATTACAATACAGTTCGCATAGCCGGTGCAGGTGTGGCAGATGGTTCCTCCCATGGATATTATAAATATTATGCTTCTTCAACCATTCTGAAAAACAATAACTTTTATAACATTCGTACAAATGGTGCCGGTCTTGGAATTCATTCTGCATTTGGGATAAGTAGCGCTAGTTTTACATCAGACTACAATAATTTTTATGTGGACAATACGGGAGGAGGATATTTGCTTGATGATGGCTCCGGTACATGTTGCTCTACATTGTCCGGATGGCAAACGGCGTACAGTCAGGATGCGAATTCCCTGAATAAAACCACAACTTTTGTATCGTCCTCGGACCTTCATATCAGCAGTTTGGATCCATGTCCTATGAAAGGAAAAGGTGTTGTTATCAGCAGCATCACAAAGGATATTGATGGAGATAATCGTGGTACTTCCCCGGACATTGGCGCGGACCAGTATCCGGGCACTTCTAAAGGACTTTGGATGGGTGGTGCTTCCTCTGACTGGCTGAATGTATCCAACTGGTGTAGCGGCAGCCTTCCGACCGACTCTGATGATGTTGTGATAAATAGTTCCAAGCCTCATTATCCTGTGATCGGAAGTGCAGCATTAACCCCTGTCGCAAAAGATGTTTTCATTGCAAGCGGTGGTTCCCTTACAATAAATGGAGGCAAGCTTACCGTATACGGTAATATTGACCTTATAGCCGGTGGAACATGGAGTCATACTTCCGGAGATCTTTCACTGGCGGCCACTTCAGGAATACAGACTTGCAAACCATTGTCTTATTTCAATGTTGAAGGAAATGGTGCAACTATTTATCTTGGAGGAGCTATTATTAATGGCTCTCTCACCCTGAACGGTGGCAGGGATTCCATTGGAAATAATATACAAACAATAAAAGGAGCTATAACACTTAATTCAGGAGCTGTATTTACCGGTGGAACCGGTTCATCATTATACATACTGGGTACTTCAGGAGCAGCAACTATTCCAACAGTATTGAACGGTTTGAGTGTTTTAAAAACAGATCGTTCTTCAGGTGTCACATTAAGCGGTAACCAGAATATTTTTGATACCCTGTTGCTGAATGATGGTTTACTGGATTTGAATTCATATAACCTGAATCTTCCCAATCTCTCCAATATTGTAAGAAATACAGGAAGTATTTCCACAGCACCTACCATTATTGGTGGAGGAAGCCTTATCAATCTGATTTATAAGTCAGGAGTCTCCACCGGATATGAAATGCCTTTACAAGTCAATGATATTGATATCATAGCCAGTGGAACAGTAACTTTAAGTTCAGACCTGAATGTTAAGGGGGAATTGATGCTTTCTTCCGGAACATTTCATTTAGGCTCTCATAAGCTGACTCTTGGAGCAGGTATTACAACATTATCAGGAAGCCTGGGTACTTCATCGCTCTCGGATATTGAAATTTCAGATTATACCGGAATTGCCCCCATGCTTTCTCTGCCGCCCATTTCACAATTGCACAATTTTAAAATGAATAGGATTGCAGGTGCAAGTATTACGGGTAATCTTGGAATTGCAAATTCACTGGACCTTGGCAATGGGGTTTTAAATACAGATAATACATCTTCCTCAGGGAATATTGATACTGTATTTCTTGGCAGCTCCGCATCTCTTTCCAATGAAAGTGACAGCAGTTATATAAGAGGTCGTATATCAACAGAGCGTCTGCAAACAAATGATGGAGTTTTGAATTCCTTCGGAAATATCGGGACAGAGATCGCTGTTCCTTCCACAGGGAACGATCCTGTTTCCATTAAAGTAACTCGTTCAACAGGGGTGAATGCATCCAATAGTTCTTCAAATATTTGCAGCCATTACGGCCGTAATTATGTTTCAATAGACAGGACCTATCATATAGAGCCTGCCAATAACGGGGGATTGAATGCTTCGCTTGTATTACACTATCTCGATGGGGAATTAAACGGTATCCCTGAAAGTGGACTGAACATATTCAGGAAACCTGAAAACGGAAGCGTTTTCTTTTACACGGGAACAGATACCCGGAATTCAACGAATAACACACTTGCCGTTGGAACTACAAGAACTGTAGACAGTTTTTCTAAATGGACCGCAGGAGGGTATGCAGCGCCGCTGCCGGTTACTCTTGTGAAATTCGATGCTGAATTGATAGATGAAGGATCTTCCCGTTTGATATGGGAAACTGTCTCTGAAATGAATAATGATCATTTTGAAATTGAAAGATCAACGGATGGAATTAATTTTACTCATATTGGTGAAGTAAAAGGCTTAGGCACCAATAATAGTTTTCATAAATATGAATTCACAGACCAATTTGGTACAGCTATCCTCACTCCGGTAATGTATTATCGCTTGAAACAAGTGGATGCAAATGGCGCTTATTCAAACAGCGAAATAAGGAAAGTCTATTTGTCGCCAAGGAAAATGCTAAATGCATGGTATGATAAGGTTGATGACAAATTCCGGATTACTTTTGATTTATCCGGAGATGAATATGTATCCATTCGATTGATAGATATTATGGGAAGGGTGGTTGCAACCCGATCATTGCATTTGAAGAAAGGCAATAATGTTTTGCAACTGGATGCACAAGGATTGAGCAAAGGAGTTTATTTGTTAGAACAGCTTAACGGTACGATTGAAACGAATAAGAAAATAATTAAGTATTGATATTGTAGTCTTTCCGGAATGTTTATTTGAGAATTTTTATATGTAATTTAGTTAGTCCGGATGGAGGGCAGGCAAGCGATTGCCTGCCCTTTTTCATTGATCTGCTTCTTCCATAATAAGTCTTGTGGGCGTCTACTTATTTCTGGACGAGATAATGTAAACATAAAAGCCAGACTTTCGACTGGCTTTTAACTGTCCCTACGGCGACAGTATCGTGGTGATGGAGGGAATTGAACCCCCGACACATAGATTTTCAGTCTATTGCTCTACCAACTGAGCTACATCACCCTGTTTAAGGAGGCGCAAAGGTAAGCGATTCTGAATTTAATCCCAATATTTTTTTCAAAATTTCAGGAAAAGCCCTAAACTTGAACCCTAAATCACCCCTATGACCTTTGAACGTATAGAGCAAATCGTCTTTATTCTCGTAACATTAGCCGCGATATACATCTTTGCCAGGAACATAGCAAAGCTGAGAAGGAATATTCTCCTGGGCAAGGAAATTGACGAGCCCATCGAAAATAAGGGCGAAAGATGGAAATTACTCCTTTTGAATGCCCTCGGCCAGAAAAAAATGTTCAAAAGGCCCATCCCGGCTATTTTACACTTTTTTGTTTACGTAGGCTTTGTTATTATTAATGTCGAGGTCCTGGAGATCATCCTGGATGGACTTTTGGGCAAGCACAGGCTTTTCGCCGAATTGCTCGGAGAGAAAATTTATCCTGTTTTTATCAGTTCTTTTGAGTTTCTGGGCATAATGGTGCTTATTTCCTGCGTTATTTTCCTCATCAGGCGCAATATCCTGAAGGTAAAAAGGCTGAATATGCCCGAACTTAACAAGTTTCCGCGCATGGATGCCAATATTATCCTTATCACGGAAGTAGTACTGATGACTGCTTTCCTGACATTGGATGCTGCGGACCAGACTATCCAGGCCAAGCACTTCCTGTATCCTCCTTATTTCCAGACGGGTCAATTCTATTTCAGTAGTTTTCTGGTACCTGCCTTCATTAATATGAGTATGAAGAGCCTGGTGATGATAGAACGCACAGGCTGGTGGTTGCACATATTAGGAATATTTGCTTTCCTGAATTATCTGCCTTTCTCCAAGCACCTGCATATAATATTGTCATTCCCGAATACATACTATACCCGTTTAAAGGCTTCCGGTAAGTTCAGGAATATGCCTGAAATAGCTGCGGAAGTGCAATTGATGCTGAATCCTGATGCTGCGGTTGCGCCTCCTGCAGGCGAGCCGGGAAGGTTCGGGGCCAAGGACGCCACTGACCTTTCGTGGAGAGATGTCCTGGGGGCTTATAGCTGCACTGAGTGCGGAAGATGTACCTCCGTTTGTCCTGCAAACATTACAGGCAAGAAATTATCCCCGCGTAAGATAATGATGGATACCCGGGACAGGGTGGAGGAGTTGGGCAGAAATATAGATGCGCATGGCAAGGATTTCAAGGATGAAAAATCCCTTCTTGGCGATTACATATCTCACGAGGAAGTGCTGGCTTGTACCACCTGCCAGGCATGCGTGGAAGCTTGTCCCGTGAATATTGATCCGCTTTCCATTATTGTTGAACTGAGAAGATACATCATAATGGAAGAGGCTAAATCTCCTAATGAATGGAATGTAATGTTCGGCAATACTGAGAACAACCAGGCTCCATGGCAGTTTTCTCCGCAGGATAGGTTCAAATGGGCGGATGACATTAATAGTAAGTGAGTTGGTGAGGGAGTGGGTTATTGAGTAAAAAATTCTAATGTTTTTCAAGTAAAGTAAGATGGAAATAAAAGTTGCGACAATGGCCGAAATGGCTGCAAGGGGTGAAGAACCGGAAATTCTTTTCTGGGTGGGTTGTGCCGGTTCCTTTGACCAGCGTGCACAGAAGATCACCAAGGCATTTGTCAAGATATTGAATAAGCTGAATATAAAGTTCGCGGTTCTTGGCCCGGAGGAAAGTTGCACCGGGGATCCGGCTCGCCGTGCAGGGAATGAATTCCTGTTCCAGATGATGGCAGCGAATAACATTTCCGTTCTGAATGGCTATAACGTTAAAAAGATCGTTACTGCTTGTCCTCATTGTTTCAATATGCTTAAGAATGAGTACAAGGAACTGGGGGGTAATTATGATGTGATACATCACTCATCCTTCCTTCAGCAATTGATAGATGATGGCAGGATCCGTATCCAGGGCGGAGGACAATTCAAGGGCAAGAAGATCACTTTTCACGATAGTTGTTACCTTGGGCGCAATGGCGGTATTTACGAAGCTCCCAGGCGTGTTATCGAGGCGCTGGATGCAGAGTTAGTGGAAATGAAACGCAGCAAAGCAAATGGATTCTGCTGTGGTGCCGGTGGCGCCCAGGTTTTCAAGGAGGCGGAACATGGTAACAAGGAGGTTTATACGGAACGTACCGAAGAGGCACTTGCCACTGGAGCCAGTGTAATTGCCATGGCGTGTCCTTTCTGCATGACCATGCTATCCACCGGGGTTACTGAAAAGGATAAATCTGACGAAGTAAAGACCTTGGATATAGCTGAATTAATTGCTATGGCTGAGGATCTGTAAACTTACTGGAAATCTTTCCCATCATGGGTAAGAAGTGGTAGGGCGCTTTCCTTGAAATGCATACCGTCATAAAAGTAGGAATGATCCAGGCCATATTTTCCGGGATCATAAGAACCTACTATCTTCAGGCTGTTTTTAGCGGCTAAACCCCTGTAGAGGTTTTCTATTTCAATGAATTTGTACTTGTTTTCGTTTTTAGAAACAAAATCATAAACAATAGGATGATAAGGTGGAAGAAAAAGAATCACTTCAATATTCTTCTTCTTCATATATTCAATGAGCTTTTCAATGGCTTCAAGGTTTTCCATGGAAATATGGTCGAATTTACTCATTGAATAAACGTTATCTCCGGTTATATAACTTTTTGCTTTTACATCAACCTGATCAGGAGTTTTATCCCTCATTTTTTTTGCATAGACGATGCCGCCATCAACCTTGCGGGTGAATTCTGTATTGATTGCAGAATCCGTTGGGATTATCTTTTTGTTTTTCCTTTCTTTTAAAAAGTCTATTGAACTCTGGAAATAGGGCAGGGAAAGAAACTCTGTCAGCTTGGAATAATTAAAGTCCATATCCAGGTTTATGGAGCTGGTTCCCTTTACAAGATTTGCAGCTTCAGTGTAAGTCCGGGCTAACGATTTCCAGCGAAACTGGCCATTGTTTTGATTCAGGAACCATGGGTCTAATCCAAGAATAACTTTCTTTGGCAACTTGTCAGCTTTTTCATACAGATGAAAAATAGCGTATACATCTTCAACGGTAGCGCCACTGACCCCGTTATTACAAAACTTAATTCCAGGAAATTCTTCTTTATTAATGAGCATTACCCGGCTGGAACCGATGGCAACCACATCCGGTTTGAAATCTATTCCATTGATGAAAAGCTTTTGAAGGATACGTTCATCATAATTGGACACATTACTTACGTTTTTCCCTTTCAAGAGATGCGCAACAACACTTCTCTCATAACCCGGATGGTAAAGATTTGCGGGATCCACGATCATGTTGGTAGCTGCAAGTAAGATCACAATTGGGAGCAACAATGCAAGGCTTATATATAGTCTTTTTTTCATCCTTTAAAATTGAAAATATATAAATTGTGAATCATTGAATGCGCCAAAGAACATTATTGCCAGCAGGATGATATAGTAAATACCCCATCGCACAAATGCGGGCCTTTTATTTACCATTTCAAAATCACGGGAGGAATGCTCCATGCTTTCAAAAACAAGTAAGAATAAAATAAGTAATGCAGAACTTAGAAATTCAACCGGTTCCATTCCCGCTGAATACATCTTGCCTTTTAAAGCTTGTCCAATGCCATGGGAAAAATCGAATGAGAACATGTGCGTGATCACATATTTTGCATCTGCAAAGGAATTCGCCCTGAAAAATATCCACGCAAAATCCACCAGTATGAATACTATGATTCGATCCATCCATTTCATTATGGTTGAATGTTGCCCGATATTCAAAGCCTTATTGAATCCGTGTCGTACTTTTTCGTTCAGGATGGATAGGATAAGGTACAATCCGTGAAGCCCTCCCCATATAACGAAGGTCCAGTTGGCGCCATGCCAGAAACCACTCACCAAGAATGTGATGAATAGATTGAAATACCATCTTGATTTCCCTACACGGTTTCCACCAAGTGGAATGTAAAGATAATCCCTGAACCAGGTGGAAAGCGAAATATGCCAGCGCTTCCAGAATTCGGATATGCTTCTGGCAAAGTATGGTTTGTTGAAATTGGTCATGAGCCTGAAGCCCATTACCTGTGCTGAACCAAGGGCAATATCAGAGTATCCTGAAAAATCGCAGTAGATCTGGAAAGCAAAAAATATTGTTGCTATGATCAATGGTGTACCGGTATAACCATGTGTGTTTCCGTAGACCTTGTTCACCATTTGGGAAAGCCTGTCAGCAATAACCACTTTCTTGAAAAGTCCCCAGGCCATTAATTTTAGTCCGCCGGCAATCCTGTTATAATCAATTTCGTGTTTCTCGTAGAACTGGTGAAGTACATTCTGAGGGCGTTCTATAGGCCCAGCCACCAGCTGTGGGTAGAACATGACATACAACGAATAAATGCCAAAATGTTTTTCTGCCTTCTGGTTTCTCCTGTATACTTCAACCACGTAACTAAGGCTTTGGAAAGTATGAAAGGAAAGCCCTATTGGAAGGATGATGTTTAAAACCTTCACTGAATAATTCCAGTGAAACAGCCTCGCCACTTCATTGATGTTTCCTATAAAGAAATTATAATATTTGAATACAAAAAGCACCAGGCAGGTACTGAGTATACTGATAATGAGATAGAGCTTTCTTTGTTTTGGCCGTTCCTCCTTTTCAATATATATCCCCGCCAGATAATCTATAATGATGGTCACAAATAAAATCGCGATGTAGTAGGGAATGAAGGCCATGTAGAAGAGGCAGCTTGCCACCAGGAGCAGGAGCCATCTTTTGCCATGCGGGAAAAGGAAATAAAGGATGGTGACTATCGGGAAGAATAGTGCAAACTGCAGGGAATTAAATAGCATATTTCAGTCGATAGTGCTTAATATGCCTCAAAAGTAGCGAATATTGCTTGAAATCAAACAATGGTCTTAGAATGGAGTATTTTATGAAATTTATGGCTTTATTGCAAGCTAAAAGAATAAGACGTGACTTTATTTTCAAAAATCTCCGTGATAACCAATAAATTATCTGAAAATTTAACCACATCGAATGTGTGAGTAGCCCCTGATGAATAAAGGATTTTCAATTCACCTGCATCATTAGAAATATTATAACTACCTGCAGGAAGGTTATTAATGATAAGTTTTCCGTCATTTGTAAACTCAAAACTTGAAACTTGTCTGAATTGAGTTAAGGCATTATTGTCAAGAATTGCTTCTGAAGTTAAATTGAATTTTTTTCCTACTATAAAATCACGAATCTTTGAGGGATTGCTCTTCCTTATTTTATAAGCAATACCGGTAATAGTAGTGCGAGCTCTGTTGATTGCCCTTACACCTTCTACCGTTTGATAGGTAATATAAACAACGCTTGAGCCCATCATTGCAGCTTTTTGTTTCAATTTTCTTATTGCTCTGTTTTCAACCTGGGCCACGTTTGATAAATAAGTTGTACCAGTTGCCTTCGAATCTATTTCTCTTATAGGTATCAGGCCTTTTACATCGTCGCTAATTGTTGTTACTCTTACCTTCTTCCAATCTTCAATGCCGTTTATTATATTTAGGTCATTGAAAAATTGCACTCTTCCGGATTTAAAGATGATTTTCCGAATGGCATTCTTATATTCGCAATTTGATAAATCTTCTTCCGGATATTTGAATTTAATAATATCATCTTCAATAGCAATAATATTTGCTGTAAAAGAATCGCCATTAAGTTTTACAATTTTATCCTGTGAGTACACAGTAGATATTAACAAGAGAGAGAGAACCGCAATAATTATTAAGGGTTTATATGACATGTTATTTTATTTAGCACAAAAGTACCTTTTTCATAGCAATTCTATTGAATAATCTTGCCTGTTTTCCATTTCCTATAGTCCCTGATATTCAATGATACAGACATGACTATGGCAAAAAAGAACGCAATAGTAACAAAAGTATCTGTCAGTTTAGCATCAGCATTGAAACCTGTGAGACGATCTATCAGATACTTTATATAAGAATAAGGTAAATTATGTTGTCCTAATTTATGAAGCACTCGCCAATGCCAGTCGGTCAGCGGACAATAGCCCAGGCCGTACCATATTCCCAGCACACTCCAGGAAAGTCCGGTTAAGACCAGTAATGCAAGATTAGCTATCCGGGTCTTTTTCCAGATCCATCCCAGGAGATTGAAGAGCGTTACAATTGCATGGAAAATGACAAAGAACCAGTCCAGGAAGTGTAGCATAGTTTTATCTTTTTAAAGATTAAAACAAACATCATTCCATTATTTATATTCTTCAAAACCCTTTTCCCGTTCTGATTCAGCTTTGAAATCGTCAAGTATTTCTTTATCGTGTATTCAAAGATATATTATTTACATTTGTTAATGAAATTATGAAAAAGTATATTTTAGTAATATTGACAGCGGCGATTCTCTTTTCCTGCAATCAGAAAAAACAAGCGGATCTGATAGTATATAACGCCGTTGTCTATGCGGTAGATAGTGCAAATCATACTGCACAGGCTATAGTTGTGAAAGATGGAAAAATACTTGCCACAGGAAGTGATAAAGATATTCTGGCTTCGTATGATGCGAAGGAAAAAACGGATGCGAAAGGAAAATTCATTTATCCCGGTTTTATAGACGCGCACTGCCATTTTCTAAGTTATGGATTGGGTTTGCAAAGGGTAGAACTGGTAGGGACCACTTCTTATGAAGACGTCCTGGAAAGAGTAAAGGATTTTGCATCCAAAAGTTCAGCAAAGTGGATCATTGGCAGGGGATGGGACCAGAATGACTGGAAGGTGCAGCAGTATCCGGATAAGACGGAACTGGATAAATTATTTCCCAATACTCCTGTATTTCTCAGCAGGGTGGATGGTCATGCTGCATTGGTGAATTCAGCTGCGTTACGTTTGGCAGGAATTACATCCGCCACTAAAATTCAGGGGGGAATTATTGAACTGACCAAAGATAAAAAAGAACCTTCGGGAATTCTTATTGATAATGCCATGGATATAGTCAGGTATGTAATTCCAAAGCCTGATAAAATACAATCGGAAGGGGCGTTGCTGGAAGCGCAAAAAAAATGTTTTGCCGTTGGACTTACCACTGTTGATGAAGCAGGATTAAACATGGATATGTTTGATATTATTGATGAAATGCAGAAAGCAGGAAAACTCAAAATGCGTATGTATGGAATGTTGACAGGAAACAAAGAAAACATTGAACTGCTTTCAAAGCGTGGGGCCATTAAAACGGATTACCTGAATGTACGTTCCTTTAAATTTTATGCAGATGGAGCGCTGGGCTCCAGAGGGGCTTGCTTGCTGCAAGCTTATGCAGATAAACCGGAGAGTCGTGGATTATTAATTACTTCAAAGGATTCATTTGAGTATTATGCACAAATATTGTTTTCAAAAGGATTCCAGATGTGTACACATTGCATTGGTGACTCTGCGAATAGGCTGGTTCTTGATGTTTATGGTAAATATTTGAAAAGTAAAAATAACAAGCGCTGGCGGATAGAACATGCACAAGTAGTTCATCCGGATGATGTATCAAAGTATGGCAAATATAGTGTCATTCCATCTGTCCAGCCTACACACGCCACGTCAGACATGTATTGGGCGGGTGAGAGGCTGGGAGCGGAGCGATTGAAGTCTGCATACGCTTACAAGGCCCTTATGGAGCAAAATGGAATGCTTGCTGACGGCAGCGATTTTCCTGTGGAAGATATAAACCCTCTTTTTGGCTTTTATGCAGCAGTGGTGAGGCAGGATCAGAAGAAGTATCCTGTAGGTGGATTTCAGCCGGAGAATGCAATTGCACGATGGGATGCATTGCGAGCCATGACCCTGTGGGCAGCATATTCCAATTTTGAAGAAAAAGAAAAAGGGAGCTTGGAATCAGGGAAGTTTGCGGACTTTGTAATCCTGGGTGGGGACATCATGAAAACTGAAATTCATGATGTTCCCAAGGTAAAAGTTATTTCCACCTACATAGGAGGGAAGAAGGTGTATTCCAAATAAAAAGGCGATCATTATTCGCCTTTTTTATGTTCAAATTACCACATTAGCTTTTCCCAATTATCTTTCTGCTCCAGATCAATGGTTTCGCCACTTGCCTTCTTATTGAAATGGTTTTCTTGCGGGTTTCAAATTCACTGATCCTGTATTTATAGGCAGAAAGAATATCCTTGTAGGATAGTATTCCAATCACTGAAGATTTATCTTCGCGCGAAACAACAGGAAGCATTTCAATATCCTCCTTTGCCATTATATTTACAGCTATGCGCAAAGTATTATCATCATAGATGAATATCTGTTTATCGCGTAATAGTTTAGTGATGGGTATTTCATCAGCATATTTGGGATTGCAGATATCAATGAGGTTAATGATTCCCTTGAAGCTTCCCATTTCATTGGTAACAATAAAATGATTGTTATTTATTTCCTCTTCATTTTCACGGATCCATAAACGTGCATCACCAATGGTGATTTCATCACTGAATACGACCGGTTCTTCCTTGAAGAGCTGTCTGACAATAATTTTTTCAAGCATATCAGGTTCGTACGAATCGGGTGTTTGTATGCCGCGCCTGGCTATTTTCTCAGTCATGATCGTGTTTTCCATGAAGAACATAGAAATCATATAGGCTGCAGAACATGCAGCAATTAATGGTACGAGGGCACCGGACTGTTGTGTTGTTTCCAATGCGAAAACGATTGAAGTTAGCAAAGCCCTTGATGCACCGGCGAACATTGCAGACATGCCCATTAATGCAGCCATGGGGAGAGTGATTCCGCAATCAGGGAACCACGCCAGGATAATTCCGCCAATCAGGGAACCCGTAGCAGCGCCAATGGTAAGCAAAGGTGCAAGTGTTCCTCCTGAGGTTCCGCTGCCTAATGAAACCGACCATGAAACAAATTTCAAGACACTCAGTGTGATCAACAATGTAAGTGGAAGATTTCCTTTAAGCAGATCGGAAATATTTTCATAGCCTACGCCAAGAGTCCTTGGTGCAAAATATCCGCATATACCAACCGCTAGTCCTCCTATGGCTGGCCACCACATCCAATGAATAGGTAGTTTTTCAAAAGCATCCTCTATAAAATAAACGGCCTTGGTGGTTATAGTGGCAATAAATCCAATGATGATACCAAGAATACTATAAGTCAATAATGCCGCCGTTGAAACGTGGGAAACAGCTTCCATCGTAAATACCGGACCGCTTTCAAAGAATATCTTATGTCCTGCAGCTCCTGTGATGCAAGCAAGTGCTACCGGAACAAGAGAACGGGGAGAAAACTCGAACAGCAGCAACTCTATTGCCAGGAGAATAGCCGCCAATGGACTTCCGAATATGGCCGACATACCCGCAGCTGCACCCGCGGCCAGAAGTATTTTCCTTTCGTTGGATGTGACCTTGAGAATTTGACCTGTGAAAGAGCCCAACGCGCCACCTGTGGCAATGATAGGGCCTTCCGCACCAAACGGACCCCCTGTGCCAATGGAGATTGCAGAAGACAAGGGTTTGAGGAAAGTGATGGAAGGCTTGATCCTGCTATCGTTGGTAAGTACCTGCTCCATGGCCTCAGGGATGCCATGCCCTCGTATGGCCTTGGAGCCATAATATGCCATTAAGCCAACTATAAATCCTCCTATAACGGGAATCATAATGACGAATACTCCAAGATGATGTTGCCAGGGAGAAGAATGCTCAGTGCTTATCGTCCCATAGAAGGAGAGATTGGTACAGAAATCGATCAGGCCCACCAGAAATTTGGCGATAAGCGACATGAATATTCCAGTAACAACGGCAAGGGATGAGATGTAAAACAGCCGTATTTTGTTCAGGGTCTTCGGTTGGTGTTCTTCGGAATCTTCAGAGATGGATAAGAGTGAATCCGAGATAAGAATAGGCCCATTCTTTTTCAATTTGCCTTTCATAGATATGTGTGAGTAGTGTGTACAGCAAAGTTCGGTATAATTTGAGTGAATGATTCAAATTGCAGAGGAAAGTATACCGCATAAAAAAGGCGAGCAATGCCCGCCTTTTCATTATTTCGATTGCTAATGATTGTATTAGCTAAAAACTATTAAATCTCGTGGTGTAAGCTTTCTACCAGGTAAGGGTGATTCTTAGGAATCAGGTTGGCCTTGGCGAGGGAAGCAGATACAATGTATGCGAATATGCCACCGAAGAATAACCAGAAGCCAATCTCATAGAAACCGAAACCTGAATGTTCTTTTGCTGTTGTAGGCATGATGATAATATACCAGTCCATGAATTTACCAATGATGGTTATTGAACAAACAACCAGTACCCAGTTCATCTTGCGTTTTGCATCACGCATCATGAACATAAGAAGAGGACAAATAAAGTTCAATGTAAAGTTAGTGAAGAAAAGAGTCTTCCATGCGCCATGCTGACGTATGAGGTAGAAAGGAGTTTCTTCAGGAAGGTTAGCATACCAGGTAAGGAGGTATTGGGATAACCATGTATAGGTCCAGAAAATGCTGAATGCAAATACCCATTTGCTGATATCATGGATATGATTTTCATTGATCCATTCAAAATAACCATTCTTTTTCATAAGAATGATGATGATATTGGTAAATGAAAGCATTGCTACCAATGCCCCTGCAAATATATTAACACCAAACATTGTGCTGTACCAGTGTGGTTGAACACTCATCAGCCAGTCCCATGAAATTACGCAGAAGGAAAGCCCGAAGAAAGGAAGGAACCATGCAGAAAGCGTAAATGATTTCTTATAGTTACTCATGCCGGCAATCTCATCTTCATTAAGGGAGTATTTCCTGTATATACGTGCCACCCAGGCCCAGATAACCAGGCAAGCTAACGCACGGATGATCCAGAATGACATGTTAAGATATCCGGATTTGCCTTCCAAAACCACATCCTTGGCCACTTCATCTTTATGAGTCCACTCATATATGGCATGCATACCGCTATTTTCACCTGCAAAAGAAGCAAGGAATAAAATAAGCACTGCAATAATGCCTACAGGCAGATACATGGATAAAGCTTCAAAAATTCTTTTAATACCTGAACTCCATGCAGCGCTTGCAAGATACTGTATTGAAATAAATGCAGTAGCCAGTACGCTGATAGCGGTAAAGAAGAAGCTACTCAAAAGGAAGTTAGCCCAAAAGCGTGCAGGTTGATCATGATTAATAATCAGTCCCAGTACCACCATTACGATACCAACTACGCTGGCACCAATAAAAAGGCTTTTGTTTTTGCTTGTAAATTCAAATCTACGAATCATCTTATTCAATTATGATTATTTCTGTTTCTTAGTCGTTTTCGGAGTCTCTTTTGAAGCAGTTGCCTTTGTGGAATCTGATGGTGCGGCAGCAGCTTCAGCAGGGGCAGCAGCTTTCGTAGCCTGTTCCTTGATGTATGAAATGATCATCCAGCGTTGGTCAGGTGAAAGTTGTGATGCATGTGAACCCATGAGGTTCTTACCATAGGTAATACTGTGGTACATTTTACCTTCAGGCATTGTTTTCAGCAGGGCAAATTTGTCAAAATCCCAGGTAGGACGCGGATATTTTGCATTTCCTGTAACGAGGGAACCTTGCGGAGTTCCTTCCTTACCATGGCACTGCCAGCAATATACTTCGAAAAGCCTTTTGCCTTCTTCCATACTTCCTGCGGAAGCAGTCATTGGGTTTTTTACTTCCTTTCCTGCTGCTTCATATCCTTCATTGGTATTAGGATAAGTGTAGTAGTAAGCAAGCTTGCCACGTGCAATAGTGCCTTTTACAGGCATACGCATATTGGCAGAATCCTTATTATAAATAAGTTGGTGATGTTCCCACTGGGAGAGCGGATCATAAGGTACGGAATAGTACATGTCCCCCTCAAACTCATACACGTAACCTGGATCCTCCGGGTTATAATTTCCGGAATCAGGATTGCGGCTCTGCGAGCAAGCCCCTAAGCTTACCAATGCTAATAAAATACTGCCAGTTATTATCTTCTTCATCTTGATTATTTCAATTTAAATGGAAGTGGGAAAGGCATATTGTGCTGAACGTGTTCATCATCTCTCATTTCTTCCACACCCCAGGCCCTGAGGTTGTTTCTTATTTCTTCGCCTCTTTTGTCTGATTCATACAGAACCACGAATTTGTCATTAGTGGCACGGTGATCATAAATGACTGGAATTACACCGGGACCAAGTTTTGAGATCATAAAGAATGTTGTAGTCATTCCAAGTGCTGTGATAAGTACAGTACACTCAAACAGGATAGGAACAAATGAAAGCAAAGGCCAGATAGGCTTGCCTCCAATGTTCATTGGCCAGTCAAATGTATTGGTATAACCGGTTAGTGAAAACCCGAACAATAAACCTATGCAACCGAATACAAATGCGGCTACGGCAAGGTTGGATCGTTTAATGCCAAGTACTTTTTCAATACCATGCACCGGGAAAGGTGTGAAAACATCAATGATGCCATATCCTTTTTCCCTTGATTTTCTGAGAGCACTCAATAGCACGTCATCATCGTTGAAAACGGCTACAATGCAATTTGTCCTCTGTATTTTAATTATGCTCATTCGTTTATATTTCTATATCTAAACCTTGGTATAATATACGATTAATGATGTGGTTCTTCAACTACCGCGTGGTCATGGCCATCGTGCCCATGTCCGTGTTCTGCAGCAGCAAGTTCATAAGCAAGATCCTGGTTGTAATCCTGGTCTCCATAATAGGCGCCCTTAGGCTTGCCTGCTTTTGTTTTCTTATCGATCATTTTCACTTCCGCAATCGCAATTACAGGAAGGAATTTGGCAAATAAGAAGAACAACATAAAGAAGAATCCAATGGTACCGATAAACATACCAAACTCAACCCAGGTAGGAACATACATAGCCCAGGAAGAAGGAAGGAAGTCACGGTGCAGGGATATAACAATGATTACGAAACGTTCGAACCACATACCGATATTCACAAATATGGAAATGATAAATATGAATATAGGGCTGCGACGGAAGCTTCTTACCCAGAACAACTGAGGAGAAACAACGTTACATGTGATCATGATCCAGTATGCCCACCAGTAAGGTCCGAATGCACGGTTGATGAAAGCAAACTGCTCATAACCGTAACCGGAATACCATGCCATGAAGAACTCTGTTCCATAAGCAATACCCACCAGTGAACCGGTAAGGGTGATTACCTTGGACATCGCTTCCAAGTGACCGATGGTGATATATTTTTCGAGGCGCATTACTTTACGCGCTACAATTAACAATGTAAGTACCATCGCAAATCCGGAGAAGATCGCCCCTGCAACGAAGTATGGAGGGAAGATGGTGGTGTGCCATCCAGGGATCAGTGAAGTTGCGAAGTCAAAGGATACAATAGTGTGTACGGAAAGTACCAGTGGAGTGGAAATACCTGCAAGGATCAGACTCACCAATTCAAAACGGTTCCAGTGGCGTACAGAACCCGTCCAGCCAAAGCTGAAGAAGTTGAATATATGCCAGCGTACTTTTCCTTTTGCCCTGTCACGAAGTGTTGCAAGGTCAGGGATGATACCTGTGTACCAGAATACGATGGAAACCGTGAAATATGTGGAGATCGCAAATACGTCCCAGAGAAGTGCTGAGTTAAAGTTTGGCCAGAGAGGACCAAAGTCATTTGGCAAAGGGAGGGTAAAGAATGCATTCCATACACGTCCCATGTGGAAGATAGGAAACTGTCCTGCGCACATTACAGCGAAGAGTGTCATCGCTTCTGCAGAACGGTTGATGGAATTACGCCATTCCTGACGGAACAGCAAAAGGATCGCAGAGATCAGTGTACCGGCGTGACCGATACCGATCCACCATACAAAGTTTGTAATATCAAACCCCCAACCAATTGTTTTGTTCAAACCCCAGGAACCTATACCGTGCATTACTTCGTATGTAAAGCTACCTACGCCTATACAAAGTGTCAGCACCGATATAATAAAGCCAACGTACCAATGAGTGGTAGGTTTCGCTTCTGCCGGAGCGCAAATTTCATCAGTAATGATGGTGTAATTGGTTTCCCCAAATATTAAGGGTTCCCGTATTGCGGCTTCATGACTCATTATCTGTTTCCTTTTCTATTTTTGTTAAGCAATTGTTTCAGTCGAATTTCTAACCTTGGAAAGGTAACTTACAGATGGTCTTGTGTTAAGTTCTGTAAGGATCCTGTAGGTACGTTTGTTTTCAAGCAGCTTGCTGATTTCGCTGTTCGGATCGTTCATATCTCCGAATACGATAGCATTTGCAGGGCATGTTTGCTGACAAGCGGTTTTAACTTCGCCGTCTTTCAAGGAACGTCCTTCTTTCTTGGCATCCAGTTTACCTACTTGTATACGTTGTACGCAGAATGTACATTTTTCCATTACACCACGGGTACGAACGGTAACGTCAGGATTCAATACCATACGGCCAAGGTCTGTTTGCATTGCATAATCCTTGAACTTGTCATTCAATGCATAGTTGAACCAGTTGAAGCGACGTACTTTGTATGGACAGTTATTTGCGCAATAACGTGTACCTACACAACGGTTATAAGCTTGTTGGTTCAAACCTTCGGAACTATGTGAAATTGCATTCACCGGACATACTGTTTCGCAAGGTGCATTGGAGCACTGCTGACACATGATAGGCTGGAATACCACTTTCACTTTCTCATAGTTACCAAGCTTATGGTCTTTTTCCAGCTGGTCTATTTCCTTGTACTTATCGTGATACTTTTCTTTTGGTCCGTCTTCAGCTACGGAATAGTAGCGGTCAATACGGATCCAGTGCATTTCCCTTCTGCGGCGCACTTCATCCTTACCTACTACAGGCACGTTGTTTTCAGCCTGGCAGCTAACTACGCAAGCGTTACAACCTGTACATGCATTAAGATCGATAGCCATGCCCCACTGGTGACCCGGATAACGGTAGTCTTGCCATAGGGAAATACGTAAGGAGCTTTCTTCCTTGCTCTTTTCTTCCTGCTCTTTGTAGAAGCTACCATTTGCCACTTCAGCAATAGTAGTTTCACGCACCAGGTCACGACCCTCCATGTTATGGTGAGTTTGTGATTGTGCAATAGGATATGTTTCGCCGGTCTTGGTAATGGTTACCGTCTGGCCGCCGTAAATGATTGCATTTTCAGTTACTGTTGCAAAAGGGAAAGCATTAGCGCCAATGCCCTGTGCTACCTTATAGGTAGAAGCTTCCTTCGCAGAATGTCCGTAGCCCTTGGCTATTGCAACGGTATTATATTTTTGTCCCGGTTGTTTCAACACAGGAAGTTTTACAGAGTATCCACCCTTGGATTTGATCTCAACAACATCTTCGTCATTAAGTCCAAGTTTTTCTGCCATTACAGGAGAAATGGAAGCGTAATTGTCCCAGCTCACTTTTGTGATAGGGTCAGGTAGTTCCTGCAACCATGGATTGTTTGCATCCTTACCATCACGGATAGCGATCTTTTCATAAACCACTACTTCAATTTCCTTAGGCTCTGCAGAGGAAACTTTTCCCAGTGCTGCAGAAACATTTCCACTGAAGGAAGAAGATTTGGACTCCCTTACAGGCATCTGGATAAATCCTTTTTCAAGGCTATGCATCCAGAAGTCTTCAAAGTTTTTATATTCATGACCGGCAGATGAGAAGTTCTCATTCCAGTATTTCTTCACAAATTCATCATGAGTGGTATTGATACCAGCCCATGCAAGAAGGGTTTCTTCAGTAGCGCGTGTATTGAAGATAGGAGAGATGGTAGGCTGGTAAAGGCTTATATATCCTGCCTTCGGCATGTCATCACCCCAGCTTTCGAGGAAGTGATTGGTAGGAGCCACTATTGTGCAATTTTCAGCTGTTTCATCCAGTCTTGTAGAGAAGGAAATGGATGTTTTTACCTTGGAAAGACCTTCGTTGAATTTCTTTGCTTCAGGATAAGTATACGAAGGATTGCAATCATGAATGATAAGGGTACCAACGGTACCGGCAACCATTTCATTCACAAGACCGATCATATCCTTGTCTCTTCCTGCGTATTGGTAGGAAGGATTTTCAATATCAATGGTATTTCCGTATGCATCCAGCATGTGATTGATGGAGGCAACGATCAATTGGTGATCCGGGTCATTGGATCCGCAGATTACAAGCGCCTTTCCTTTGTTCTTCATCAAATGCTCGGCAGCCATGTTTACGCTGTTACCGGCAAGACCGGTTCCTGCATCTTTACCAGAACCGGAGATTATTCCGTGAATTCTTGCAAGTACGGCACCTATTTGTGAAGGGGAAAGTGTAGCCCTGTGGTCAGCATTGGAACCTGTAAGGGAAAGTGTAGTTTCAAACTGGAAATGGAAAGGGAAATCAGCTGGCTTCATTCCGTCGATCTTACGCGCAGCAGAATATTGCTTGGTAAATTCAACAGGAGATAACCATGTGGAAAGGAAATCTGCATCTACACTCACCAGTGATTTTGCTTTCTCAAAATTGTAGGAAGGAAGTACAGCTTTTCCGAAAGCCTGGTCATGAGCTTCTATAATGGCAGAACCATTGGAGGAAGCATCATACTGGATATGTTTTGTATTCGGATATTTCTTTACAAATGCATCAATGGCAGCCTTAGTGGTAGGGCTGCTGATGGTGCCTGTCAATAACCTGATAGGTGCACCGGATGTAATGGCTGCTGCTGCAGCGGAATCTACCGCTTTCCAGTCAGCTGGCTTCTTGTTAACTACCGGGTGAGAAAGCCTTCCAAGGTCATAAAGGTTAAGAACCGTTCCCTGGCCTATAGCGCATGTGCCGCCACGGGAGAAAGGAGAATCGGAATTACCTTCGATCTTGATAGGACGGCCTTCCCTGGTCTTTACAAGAAGAGAGCAACGCGCATTACAACCACCACATGTGGTAGCATAGTAATTGGCATTACCCGGATCAACTTCCACAGGCTTATTTGCATAAGGGACTACATTCCTTACAGGGCTCTTGGAGCAAGCTGCAAGGGTAGCGGCTGTAATACCGAAGCCCATGAACTTTAGAAAATCCCTGCGGCTGGAACTAAGGTCCAGGTCATCTTCTTTCAAGACTTTACTTAAAGGCAGCTTCTCAGCGAACTCATTGCTACGGTGCTTTTCGAACTCCGCATCATGATTTAATTCCTCTAAGCCTTTCCAATATTTATTAGTAGTTTCCATGTACTTATTTAAAGTAGTCAGTAATCAGTGGTTAATTGTATCTATTAATAGTGGCACTTGGCGCACTCCAGTCCGCCCATCTGGGCAACGGTATATGTTTTATGTTTCTTTACAAAATCATAAGTAGACGTATAGTATGGATTTTCACTATTGATCTTTGCTTCGCGGTGACAGTTGATACACCAGCCCATTTCCAAAGTAGCTACTTGTATCACGCGCTCCATTTCAGCTACCTTGCCATGGCACTGTTCGCATTTCACCTTTCCTGCAACTACGTGCTGGGAGTGATTGAAGTATACGTGGTCAGGAAGGTTGTGAACACGAACCCACCTGATAGGAGTGTTATTCTTGTAGGCAGCTTCCAGCTTTGCAAGTTCTGTACTTCCGTATTGAGGACCGGATTTGATCGCCTTGTGGCAATTCATACAAATGTTTGCAGAAGGGATATTTGCTTGTTTTGCCTTTTCAACACCTGTGTGGCAATACTGGCACTGGATGCCATATTGTCCGGCGTGGATCTTGTGGTTGAACTTGATAGGCTGTTCAGGAGAGTAACCTACCTGTGCACCAAGGTCCTGAGCTCTGTTGTACCAGTCCACCAGGGTGAAACCTGTAAGGATGGTCAGGATGGCGAGTACCACAAAAATAGGATTTATGGTAGTCTTGATGTAATGCCATTTGAGGGCTAGGCCGCTCAGTTTTTTCTTTTCTTCAACCGCATCACTATTTTCAGTTGCCTTAACTGCAGAGCGCAGGGATATCACCCTTCCGATCAGCAAAAACAATATTGCTGCGCAGATAATCAATGCAATAGGGTAGGGAATACCAAGGAATGTGCTTGCAGATCCTGCTACAGGAGCAGCTGATTCAGCAGCGGAAGCATTAAAAGGTATTGAAAATAGAAATAGATGTAATAAGAGAAGTCCGGAGACGAATTTTAGAGTTTTGCCTATCATCTTACTTGTGCTTTTTGCAATTAGGATACGTAAATACGCACCCATTTTCGTGCGCAAAATTAGCCGTAAAATTTTTATCGGACGAATATCTGCAGGATAAATTGTAATTTAGATTGCGTCTAAATAATGCATGTTGATAAGCTACTGATTTTATTGATTTTTGGCAATAAAGTGCACTTTGTTTTATGATTCGGCTTGCCGGGTACTTTTTTTTAATATGATGTATATCAATTGTTTCCTGAGACATCAATTAAGTTTGATCTTTACATTCAGCAAGCAACCCAATTTTAAAATAAGTGAATTTCAATAGATTGTTGTCCGATGCATAAAGTCCGGATGACCGTTACGAAGCTGTTTATTAACCTTTCTAATGTCCTGTGAAAGGATGATATTCGTCATGGATTGTGGAATATCTTTTTCCTTATCTTCGCCAAAAATTGGAGAATGCTTGAAAAGCTAAAGAATGTTTTTGCCTTTGATCTTCGTGCGCTTGCATTGATGCGCATTGGGATAGCGCTTGTAATTATCGCCGACCTCAGTATCAGGCTTCTGGATCTTTCCATTCAGTATACAGATCAGGGGGTTCTTCCGTTATCTGCCGTAATGAGTTACCGCTGGAGCATTTATTATTTCAGCATTTTTACGTGGAGTGGAAGTAAAGGCTTTGTTTTGTTTTTGTTTTGCCTTAATTATCTGTGGGCCATAATGTTGTTGTTAGGCTACAGGACCAGGTTGGCCAATTTTTTATGCTGGATATTTCTTCTTTCACTTCATAACCGCAATCCACTTGTTTTGCAAGCAGGGGATGATCTGCTGCGATTGTTGCTTTTCTGGGGGATTTTTCTCCCATGGAATAGAAAATATTCTGTGGATGCTGAAGGACAACAGTTTTCAGCGGACAATAAATTCTTCGGACCTTCTACAGTTGCGTATATACTACAGGTTATGTCTGTTTACTTTTTTACCGGAATGTTCAAAACCAGCCCGGAATGGACAAGCGATGGCACAGCACTTTATTATGCCCTAAGTTTGGACCAGATGGTATATCCCATTGGAAAATGGATCTATCCGTATAAGGGATTGTTGAAGTTTCTGACCATATCAGTGTATTACATGGAGTTATTGCTCCCTTTCATCTTGCTGGTTCCTTATAAAGTACCAAAATGCCGCTGGATATTTATCCTGATAATACTTTGCTTTCAGATAGGCATTGGCCTTACAATGAATGTGGGCTTATTTTACATCATCAATATAGTATCACTGATTGGCCTGTTGCCCTCTGGTAGTATGGATTGGCTGGATAGAAAACTTCATGTCATCCGTCATAAAAGCTATGGAGTTCAGGAGGAAAAGAGTTTTGCCCTTAATGCTACAGTGCTTTTCTTTACTATTTATTGTTTTGTATGGAATCTTGGAACCTTACCCGTTGTGGGTTATGCCATGGACGAAAGGACTAATTGGATTGGGAGCATCCTGCGCATAGACCAAAGTTGGGGAATGTTTGCCCCGACGGTCTTCAAAGATGATGGCTGGTTCATATTTGAGGCCCGGAAAGCTAATGGCCAGTGGATAGACATCAAAACAGGGGGCAAGCCTATTACCTATTCCAAGCCGCAAGATATTTATGCCCTTTTCGGACGGGACCGCTGGCGGAAATATTATGAAAATTTTCTTTTTGTCTCCAATGACTGGATGCGGCCATTGTACTGTAATTATGTTCGGTCTCACTGGAATGCGGATCATCCTTCGGAAAAGATTGATTCCCTGCATATAGTTTATATGAAGGAAGTAACAGCCCCGGATTATAAATATGTAAAGCCAAAACGGGAAATTCTTTCTACTTGTTGGTAAGAGCTTTTTTGGTTTCCAATATTTTATTACCTTTGCACCTCTTTTAGGAATTCAGGTTTCTAAAAGCAGTAAAATTAATGACTCGGTAGCTCAGCCGGTAGAGCAAGTGACTCTTAATCACTGGGTCGAGAGTTCGATCCTCTCCCGGGTCACGTGAAGGCGAAAGATTTATCTTTCGCCTTTTTTATTTTAGTGCAGCATGCGTTGGTGGGGCTGATAATAAGCAAAGCCATCTGAAAGGATGGCTTTGCTAACGGTATGAAAAGAATTGGAATTATTTATAGTTTGATGATTAGGCTCAAAGTGTAATAGGCCCCAGTCCTGTAATTCATTAAAATATTGTCTTTTTTTATGTCGAGCTTGCTGTCTGCATTCTTGTCCTGGGCCAGGATATAATTTGAGCTAACCAAATGTTGTCTGCCATCTTCTGATCCAAGAAGTTTGCCAAGGCCATGCGGCAATTCAAAATCAAGTGCATTCTGGATACTACCACGAATGAAGAAGTATTTATTCAGTTTCTGTGTGAGGCTGAAATCAAGACTGTTCCTTGGCATTTCATAAACATCCGGATAGCCAGGGTAACCCACGTACACAATACGCGGCCCAATGATGTTGTACATAAGGTTCCATTGCGTCTTGTTGTCTTTTCCCTGGTAATAGAGGCCCACGTTCACTGTATAGGGTGATTGGCCTTGTAATGGCCTGCTTGCTGTAATGCCTGAGCGTGCTATGCTGTCACTAAGGGTTACTTTACTCACAATATATGCATAATTGAAAACCAGGGAAAATCTACTCATCAGCGAATGAAACTTTGAAGAGTCATCCCAGAAGTTCAGTTGTTTCCTGGCTTCGATCTCAAAGCCGTAGTCAACTGCATGCATTGCGTTGGCATATGTGAAAAGAGAATTGCCCTGGTTGGCGCTTGCAACAGCCTCCAGAGGGTTTTTGAAGTTCTTGTAGAACAATCCACCTGTAATCAATTCCGAAGTGGAAGGATACCATTCGTAGCGCAGGTCATAATTATCAATAGTACATGTTTTCAGGTCCGGATTTCCGAAAATAAGACGGGAACTTTCAAAATCATAAAATGCGAATGGAGCAAGCTCCCTGAATTCAGGACGGTTTAACGTCTTACCATAAGCGGCGCGGAGCTGTTGCGTTTCGGAAACGTGATAAGTGAAGTTCAGTGATGGTAAATAAAATGTTTCAGGATCCTTTACTGCGATAGCTTCATTTCCTGATCCAAATGTATTCAGGGTCATTACATTATTTTCAACTCTTATTCCCGGATATATTTCCATGGCGTTTTTTAAAAGTCCTATATGAAGTCCGGCATAATATGACTGCAATAAGTTAGTCCCTGTATATGCATCGCTCGGGCTGGTGTTTTCAAGTAATTTGAATCCTGTTTTTGTTCCTATATGGTCGGGATCAAAAATGGTATCCAGTTGGGATAGTTTTATATATTGTAATCCGCGTTCCAGTGAACGGCCGTATTTTACAAAACCAAACCAGCGCAGTGCAAACTCCCTCGTTTTATATTCATGAAAAACTCCACCCACTGCTTTCATCTCTGTACCTCCAATCTGAAACTTATGCTCATATTGGGCTGAGTAAGTATAAATTTTTTCCTGCAGGTTTGAAAAAGTTCTTCCTGCTATCCTGTTGTCAGGGCTGCCGGAAGGAATGGGAATGAAATAATTTGCCTTTGATGAATCAGTTGGATTTTTAGGATCAGGGCTATCGTATTTTAATAAGACTCTCCTGTAATCAGGTTCATTCCTGCTGGAATTGGCTATTCCTGCCACCCAGGTTAAAACACCAACATTCTCTCCGAAAAATTCACTGCGTCCGTTTATTTGTCCGGTGTATACTTTTCTATTCTGGTAATAAAATGCACGTTGTGCATTGAAATTATTATTCTGGTCCCAACCTGTTCTGAAAGTGCTTTGTTCCTTACCCAGTTCATTGAAAAGACCTTTGAATTCAATTTTATGCCTGTTGTCATATATGAATGAGATACTTTGCAAAGCTCCGATCCTGGATGTTTGCGTATATTGGTCGTCTTTATAGTTCAGTGTTAATTCATTCCCGTCATAATCCATCCTGCGTATCTGGTAATTTGTATTGGTAAGACTGTAATTTAAACTTGACATGCTTCCCAAAATCCATTTTCCCATGTGCCAGCCCTTGGTATAAGATGCGCCGAACCTTGTATCCACATATACTTTGGAAGGTTTGGTACTCCATGAATTGGAAAGAGCCCTTGCAAAAGGAGTGAGGGAATCCTTATTGCTTATGTTTTTGTAAGCATCGGAAGTTGGAAATATATTCGGAAGATCCCTGCCATGTCCGTCTATCGCCAGAAAATCATATTTGTCTCCTGCAGTCTGGTAGGTTTCCGAAAATGAACTCCCCGGACGCGCAGAACCGGCAAAGCTGATATTCAGTTGTCCTTCTTCCAAAAAGCTTTTTGTGTTAATCCTTATGGCTCCTCCTGCAAAATCACCGGGAAGTTCCGGTGCAGGGCTTTTATATATGATCAGCTGGTCGATCATATTGGATGGAATAAGATCGAATGCAAATGCACGGCTATCCGGTTCCACGCTGGGCGCCTGCAGGCCATTCAGGAAAACACTATTGTATCTTTCATTCAAGCCACGCACCATGATGAAGCGGTCATTCATAATATTTACTCCCGGTAATCTCCTTACAACTTCTCCTGCGTCCCTGTCCTGGGTCTTAGATATTTGTTGTCCTGAAACACCAACGGCAATGGATTGTGAATTTTTTACTTCCTGAACCACGGATGATTCAGTGTTTACTTTCTTTTGCCTGATTACACTCGCATTTTTGAGGCTAACTTCCTTGCTGGAAAGAAACACATCATGTACCAGTGGTGTTTCGTTTTGAACGGTGATGCGGACTGAATCCTTTTCGTAACCTATGAATTTTGTTATCATCCAGTAGGTTCCCGGCTTCACAGTAGCGAATGAAAATTTTCCGTCATCATCTGAGGCTGCCTTCAGGTTAAGTGCAGGAATGACAACAATTGCCCCGGAAAGAAATTCCTTTGTGTTTTCATCTTGTATTGTGCCGCTTAGAGCCGGTGTAGTCTTTTGGCCTTTTGCAAAAATGGATGTGAACATCAGAAGGCATAGGATTCGGAAAAACTGATTCATAACTATATTTCGTATATAGCCGCAAAGTTCCTTATGCAATGTTACGCATTGGTTAGCGTAATATTATGTAAGTATTATGAGGGATGGCATTTACACCCAATCCTTCACGTAGCCTTAATTTCCGAGTAACAATTACGTAACGGATACCATGGAATTTTGCATCAACTAATTCTAACTAACGAAAACAATGAAGAGACATTTATTTACATTCGGGTTATTGATGTGCATAACTACTGGTTTATTTGCATCAAGGCCAACAAAAACAATTACAGGTGAAATCACAACTAACACAACCTTTTCCAAGGATACCATATATATTCTCAGCGGATATGTATATCTCAAGGAAGGTTCTGGTGCAGTGCTTACAGTGGAAGCCGGAGGAATTGTGAAGGGAGACAAGAGCACAAAAGGTGCATTGATCGTAGAAAGAGGTTGCAAGTTGATAGCAAATGGAACAGCTACCAATCCTATTGTATTTACTTCCGGCCAACCGGCCGGTAGCCGTGCAGCAGGTGACTGGGGTGGTATCATCCTTTGTGGAAAGGCTGCAGTAAATGCTCCGGGTGGAGAGGCCCAAATAGAAGGTGGTCCACGTTCTTTTTATGGTGGAAAAACAAGTCCTGACAATAATGATAATTCAGGTTCCCTGAAATATTGCCGTGTTGAATATGGTGGAATTGCATTTTCTCCAAACAATGAGATCAACGGTATAACATTTGGTGGCGTAGGTGCAGGAACAACTATTGACTATATCCAGGTGAGCTGGTCAGGGGATGACTCCTATGAGTGGTTCGGTGGAAATGTAAATTGCAAACACCTTATCGCCCTTGGAAGCGTGGATGATGACTTCGATACAGACTACGGATATAGTGGTAAAGTACAATTCGGTCTTGCATTGCGTGACTCCGCTACAGCTGATATTTCAGGTTCCAAGACTTTTGAATCTGATGGATACAAGGATAATTATAATATCAGGGTTCCTAATACACGTGTTGTATTTTCTAACATCACAGCATTCGGTCCTATATTTGAAAACTCAAACATTGCAGGTAAGAATAAGCTGTTCAACGGTGGCTTGCATGCACGCAGGAATTCCCGTATCAGCATTTTTAATTCCATCATAGGTGGATGGAAATATGCTTATTCAATCAGCCAGACACAGTGCGATTCAGTATTAAAAGGTTTCTCTACGGTTGCCGGTACTTCTACAACCGGAGACTTGCAATTTGAAAACAATATCCTTGTAGGTAACGCAGATACTTTTGTGTCCCCGTTATTAACTGACGGTAATGGTCCAAATGGCGCAAGTGTTGGTACCATGAGAGATTGGGTTACTGCTTCCACTAGGCACAATACTATCATGAATATGACAAGCTCCACTTCTAAATATTTTGCTACTGAACTTGGTACTGATAATACATGGGGACTTGATTTCACCGTTAATGGTGACCTTGCATATTCCAACTATTATGTAATGCCAAAAAGCGGTTCTACTCTTTTGAGCGGTGCTTCTTTTGATAATGCCCGTTTAAAGAATGATGCGTTCTATGATGTAGTAAATTACAGGGGTGCATTCGGTACCACTGACTGGACACAAGGTTGGACTGCATGGGATCCGCAAAACGAAGCGTACACTGATAAAACAACTGCTGTAAATGATGCAACCGCTACTATCAGCCAGGTGCAGGTATATCCAAATCCTGCCAAGGACAATGTATCCTTCAGGTTCCATTTGGAAAGTGCTGAAAATGTAAGCGTATTTGTTTATGATCTTACAGGAAGGATGATCACTCAGTTGGCGCAGGAAAAACTTGCTGCAGGTATCCAGCAGATCAATGCATCTACTTCGGTATTGAATAATGGTGTTTACCTTGTAAAGGTTAATGCAGGAACTACTACACAAACTTTACGTTTGATTATTTCGAAATAAAGATTTTTCGTATTTATTGATGACCGGGGGCTATTTTCACGATAGTCGCCGGTTTTTTTTGTTGTGAACATTTTGAAAACGTCCCTGATTCCGCTTAACATTACCTTAATTATATGTTAACCACCCGTACCTGATTGGATAATATTTGAGGGCGAAGTTTGTGGAAAATTACGAGAATACTATTATTTCACTAATCAACCTATCTATGACAAAATTTTACAACACAAAATCCGGGTTTTGCAAATTTCCTTTTCTACAATTAATGCTTCTTGTCGGGGTATTTTTTGCATTTTCAGGGAATACGTTTGCACAATCAAATCCAACAGCCCAGAGCCTGCCATACACACAGGATTTCAGTGGACTTTCTTCATCGAGTACCACCTATCCTGCGGGATGGCAGGGATGGAAGCAATCAGCTAGTCCGGGAAGCAGTTATTCTACAGCTGCACCATCAGCTAACCAGGCATTGTCAGCTTCTGCTACTGCAGCTACCAGCGGCGGTGCAGTAAATAATTATAATGGTAAGATAGGATGGGTAAATACCAGTAGTAACGACTATGGCATTTGCCTTGCCATCGATGCCACAGGTAAAACAAATATTAATGTAACATATGATTTCATGACCATACGTAATGTTATGACTTCATCAGGACCTGATAATCGTGTCAATGAAGTTTCATTACAATACAGGGTTGGTACTACCGGCACATTTACTACAATAACAAATCCAACCACTCCGTATACAAATTATCCTTACCAGAATACAAGTTGTGCCAGCCCATTCAGCTGTAATCAGACAGGCGCTGTCACCACACCTCAAAATAACCTTACCACTACGGTGGTTCTTCCAGCTGCCTGTAATGGTCAATCAGTGGTACAATTGCGGTGGATTTCCAGGCAAGTGTCCGGCAGCGGAAATCGTCCGGGTTTTGCAGTGGATAATGTATCCATTGACGGATGCACGGCTCCAAGTTCCGCATCCACTTCCCTTTCATTTTCGAGTGTGAGCTCTACAGGGATGACCGTTAGCTGGACAAATGGTGGCGGAACAAAAAGGATTGCAGTTATTAAATCAGGAAGTGCGCAAAGCACATTTCCTTCCGATAATAAAACTTACGTTGCAGATAATACCACCTATACCAGTGGTGATAGCGTTGGTACCGGCGATGGTAATGTAGTTTATAACGGTACGGGTACTTCTGTCGCCATTTCGAATCTTTCACCAAGTACCACTTATTATTTTTCAGTATATGATTATAACTGCGTTCCCGGAGACGAAAGGTATGACAGGACAGCCTTGTCAGGAAGCCAGGCGACGAACGCAGGAAATTCCATTACAACGGGTGCTATCAGTGGTTCCCCTTTTTGCGCTACTGCAACAACGGGAGCATCAGTAAGGGTTCCGCTTAGTTCAATAGGTACCTACACATCCAATACATATACGGCATATCTTTCCGATGCATCAGGATCATTTGCGAGCCCAACCAGTATCGGCACATTATCAAGTAATGCAAATACGGATACTATCAACGCAACCATACCAGCAGGAATTACTGCAGGTTCAGGATACAGGATCAGGGTTACTGCAAGCAGTCCGGCTGTAACAGGTACGGACAATGGCAGTAATCTGGTTGTTGCCACTTCAACAGTAAATGTTACCAATCTTGCGGCAAGTATTGCCAACGGTCAAACAGTAATTACATGGACAAATCCTGCCGGATGCTATGATGATGTACTCATCGTTGCAAAAGCTCTTTCCAACGTAAATTCAGGTACTCCAACAAGTACCGGTTCCGTATATACAAAAAGCCTGACCTTCGGAAGCGGTTCATCCCTGCTCGGTGGTTATGTTATTTACCAGGGATCCGCTTCAGGACAAACTCTTACCGGACTTACGAATGGTACCCAATATTTCATCAAGATATTTACACGCAAAGATTCCACCTGGACTTCCGGTGCTGAAGTTAGTGTGAATCCTAATACAACAGGACGCATTCTTTCTGCTCCCGTTCCATTTGATCTTAGCTCTGCAAATTATTACTTTACATATTGGTCATCCACAGCTACAACAGCAACATATCCTCCCAATATGATCTTCCATTATCTATCAGCGGCAGATCCTACCGTAACTGATTCTGCATACCAGGATTATTATGGTTCTTACACTTGTGCATCTGCTACAAGAATTGTTGGAAATAACGGAGCCGGATTCAGTTTTGTGAATACCAGTGGTAATGGTTGCGATCCTTCAGGACCTGCAACATCATTGGGTGAAGCAGTCCTTGCATTAAATACCACAGGACTTTCGGCAGTGAAGGTACAATGGCATGCAGGAACCAAGGTGGTATCTGCTACAAGGTCATACAAAATACGCGCTCAATACAGGGTGGGAAGTGTAGGAGCATTTACAGACCTTCCATACTCTTCTATTTCAGATATAGAATATACTTCAAGTTCCACCGCAGGTGATTCCATGAGATTTGGACCGATCACCTTACCGGCAGCTGCAGAAAACAAACCGAATGTGCAGATTCGCTGGGTATACTTCGTGGTATCCGGTGGTTCCAGTACAAGGCCGGAATTGCGTGTTGACAGCATTTATGTAACAGGTTCGGCATGCAACACTCCAACTGCAGCGTCTACGTCCCTGAACTTCTCAGGACTGTCCTCAACGCAGATGGATCTTGCCTGGACTTCAGGCACAGGAACAGGTGCGCACAGGATAGTAATTGCAAAAGCGGGTAGCGCTCCTGGTGCAACTCCATCCAACAATACAACATATACTGCAAATTCAGCCTTCGGAACTGGAGGAACCTCCATTGCAACAGGTGAATATGTTGTTTACAATGGAACAGGAACCAGCGTTACAGTAACAGGCCTCAGTGCAAACACAACTTACTATTACGCAATTTATGAATACGGTTGTACTCCCGGCAGTGAGAAATATTATTCCACGCCACTTACAGGTAGCCAGATAACCAATGTTGGAAACTCTATAACCACAAGTAGCATTACAGGATCACCTTTCTGCGTAACTGCAACAGATAGTGCAGCAGTAAGTGTTGGTTTCTCTTCAGTGGGTATTTATACCTCGGGAAATACTTATACCGCACAGCTTTCCAATTCAACTGGTTCATTTACTAGCCCAACTACTATTGGAAGCATATCAAATACAACTACCGGTAGTCAATCTATCAATGCAAAGATACCGGCAGGTATATCTGCAGGTACACAATATCGTATCCGTGTGGTTAGCAGCAATCCTTCCACTACAGGTTCTGATAATGGTGCAAACCTTACAGTGAATACTTCTCCTGTAGATGTTACTGCTTTAGGAGCAGTTGCTGGCAATGGACAAGCAACTATCAACTGGACCAATCCTACTGCAGCTTGCTTCAATGATGTACTGATTGTAGTTAATCAGGGTTCAGCTGTGAGTAATACTCCATCCGGAACGGGATCTGCGTATACTCCAAGTCTTGTCTATGGTGGCGGAACTCCAATTGGCGCAAGTGCTGATTATACAGTTTACCAGGGAACAAGTTCCGGACAAGTTATCACCGGACTTACCAATGGAGCAGATTACTATATCACTGTATTTGTTCGTTACGGTTCTACTTGGACTACAGGTGCAACTACTTTTGTAACACCAAACATCGGTACAGTTTATTACAGCCGTGGCAGTGGAACAACAGCAACTGCATTATGGAGTACTTCAAGGACTGCAGGTTCAGGAGCTACTGTAAGTTTCAATACGTCTTCAAGTCCATCTTCTCCATCCACTACAAGCATCGTTATCCAAAGCGGACATACCATTGAAATGGCTGCTTCGAATATAAATATTAATAACATCACTGTTGAAACAGGAGGTAAGCTGTGGAGGAATGATAATAATTCCGCGAATATGCGTTACTTCAATATTTATGGAAATATAAAATGTGATGGATTGATTGGTAAGATATCCAGTGGTTCTCCTGCATTTGATGCAATAGGATTTAATATGGAGGGTACCAGTGATACCATTTATGGTAGTGGTCAGTTTTATGGAGCGCGTGTCAGGAAATCACTTGGATTAAGTACTACAACAAATGTTGTGTTCAATATGAATTCAAAATTGCTTTTCCCGGGTACTTGTATTTATAGCAATAATGCTTCTTCCAATTATCTGAACATAATTATTCCTTTAGGAATCACATTAGATATAACCGATAATTCTGCAACTCCGGGTTCTATCTCTATTGATGGTGTGGATGGTTCCGGTTCCGGTGAAAGAGGTGGATGTTATTACATTAACGGTACTTTGAATGTTGCAGGAACTGTTTATGCAACCACTACCAATGCAACCAACAGGACTAAAATCCTTGTAGGTCCAAATGCAACACTTAGCTGTAGTACAATAGTTGCTACTGCAAGTGGTGCGGCGAAGGATTCATTTATTCTTGGCAGTGGCGCATTGTTAAAGATCACAGGCATAAATGGCGGATTTACAGGTTTTGTAACCAGCAATAATTATTACCAGATTGATCCAACTTCAACAGTTGAGTATGCTGCAACAGGTGCCCAAACCATTGAAACAGGTTTAACCTATTCCAATCTTAAACTTTCAGGTTCCGGTAATAAATCATTCACCGGGACATTAAATATCGATAAAAATATTGACATCACAGGAAGTTCAAATTTTGTTCCTAATTCCTCAGATATAATAAATCTGAAAGGAAACTGGACGACATACAGCAATACTGCCTTCCAGGCAGGAACCAGTACGGTAAATCTTCTCGGTTCCAATAACCACACAGTGAAAAGTGTTGGTGCATATCCGAATGATCGCGAAGGATTCAGTACCTTGAATTTACTCACTTCCACTGATACACTTACACTGGGTAGTCATATCCAGGTGAGTAATGCATTAAGCGTAAACGGTACTTTGCAAGGTGGTACGTATGCCATCCGTGCAAAAGCTTCAACAAGTCCAACAGCAACATTCGGAAGTGGCGCAAGCATATACACTGAAAATGCTGATGGCACGGACAGTTTGTTCTCCCTGGGTATTCCAACATTTGCAAGCGATAATAATTTCAGCTTTGCTGCTGCTTATACCCAGCATATGGGTAGCCGATTGCCAACAACTATACAGGATCTTGTTGTTGATAATTCTGCGGGAACAACTTATCTTGATAAGAACATAACCATTAATGGAACTGCATATATAACCAGTGGAATACTTATCACCCTGAATGATACAATGACACTTGGTGCAAGCGGTAGTCTTTCAGAAGGATCTTCAAAATATGTTCAGGGAGTTGTTCAGGCTACACGCACAGTTTCCTCAGGAGTAAATGAAACTTTTGGAAACATAGGAATTGAAATCAATCCTGCAGGAACAGCACCAGGAAGTACCCTTGTGATCCGTACTACGGGTATTGCTGACAGCAGCCAGGTATTGCATGGTGGTATCCGTAACGAAAGTGTAAAAAGATTTTTTGATATTTTCCCGACTGCAAACGGAGGATTGAATGCTGATATCGTTTTCCATTATAATGATGGTGAATTGAATTCCATTTCTGAAAGTGATCTTTCACTATATCGCAGGTCTCATACAGGTGGAAATTATGAATTGAAAGGGTATACTACCCGTGATGCTTCCGGAAATACAATTTCGCTTTCATCTGTAGATAGTTTCTCAAGATGGACCGCAGGAGGTACCAACTCAAATGCATTGCCAGTAACACTCGTTACATTCACTGCCCATTTGAAAAATGACCAGACTGCCACGCTGAATTGGATGACTGCAAGCGAAATCAATAACAGCCATTTTGACATTGAACGTTCTGAGAATGCGAAGAACTTCGTCAAAGTAGGAGAGAAGCTAGGTCACGGAACTTCCAATGTTGCACAACAATATTCATTTGAAGATATCTTTGGAGCAAATGTTCTTTCTCCTGTATTATACTACAGGTTGAAACAAGTTGATTTCAATGGAAACTTTGAATATTCCGCCATCCTTTCCAGCACAGTGGGATCCGAAGCTTGGAATTCACGTGACTTGAAGTCGCGGC